>Ga0193726_1000599_pt1 | contig 36497 bp, 23 predicted proteins | sample H2c1metaG_FD_144928 | JGI IMG/M metagenome (GOLD analysis project Ga0193726, IMG submission 144928) | Soil microbial communities from a riparian zone of the East river system, Colorado, United States - H2c1 | ecosystem: Environmental > Terrestrial > Soil > Riparian zone | place: USA: East River... | reverse complement strand
CCACGTCGGAGGCGGTTGACGCGTGCGGCAGCGCCGCGAAGATCTGTCCGATGGGACCGGTGCGATCGTAATAACTCAACGGTTCATCGCTGCGGGCAGGGTCAAGACGCTGCATCCCGTGCAGCGTCGTGCCATGGACCATGAACCGGTAGCCCCGTGCTTCGTCCACGCGAACCCGATACACGCCGAAGAACGTGCGCGCGGCGTAGACGGCATGCCCGAAGCCGCCCTCCGTGAGTGTGGCGGCGAGCAGAATCATCGCGATCGAGGCGGCGAACCGGACACGATGCTGCTTCTGGCTCAGGACGACCAGCGCTGGCACGGCGGCCCCGATGAGAATGTACCGTGAGAGCGAACCGTAGTGGTTGTTCACGAGCGCCGAGACGGCGATAGCGCCACCGACGGCCAGCGGAATCGCCACATCGCCGACCGTCAGCGTCCGTGAACGCTCCGAGCGCGCCACGGAGCGCAGCAGGCACGCCGCGACGATCATGATGGGGTACTCAACGATCTCGACAAAGAGGACTGGCGCCAGGAGCGCATTGAAGAGGCCGCCCAGCATGCCGCCGAAGGCGATCCAGAAGTAGAACTTGGTCAGCTGCGCCGGCGACGGCCGATCGTCCGCGAGATCGCCGTGGCACACGATCGCGATCGCCAGAAACGCCAGCAGATGGAGTGGGATGACGAGACGCAGGGGCTCCTGCATTTCCGCGGCCAGCACCAGCGTCAGCGTGAGCACCAGGAGCGGCATCAGGCGCGCCGCAATCGCACGCACGCCCGCGGCCGACGGGCTGAACGCGACGGCGAAGGCCAGCAAATACAGCGCGAGCGGAACGACCCAGAGCAGCGGCACCGATGCGACGTCCGTCGAAATGTAATTCGTCACGGCGAGCAGCAGGCTGGAGGGCACAAAGGCGAGCGCGAGCCAGCGGCCGCGGCGTGCCCAGGAAATCGGCGCGACGGCTCCGGCACCGCTGATCGGCTGCGCGGGGTGCGGTGTCTGGCCTTCCCCGCCACGCCGCCACACGATCATGGCGCACGCCAATGACAAGACGACGAGCGCGCCGTAGCCGACGGTCCAGAGGCGCGCCTGATCCTGCAGGCGGAGCGTCGGTTCGACGATGATCGGATAGGCCAGCAGCGCGATGAAGCTGCCGAGATTGCTCGCCACGTAGAGAAAGTAGGGATCTCGCGCGGACTCATCGTCTGTCGCCGAGAACCACTTCTGAAGCACCGCGGCGCTGGTCGACACCACGAAGAACGGCAGGCCGACCGATGCCGTGAGCACGAGGAGCAGCCAGGCCATGGGATTCTGTCCGGCCGCGGGCGGTGGCTGGTGCAGCGCGATCGGGAGCACCAGCAGCGGCGTCAGGAGAAGGACGGAATGTACCGCGATGTGCCGCCTGAGCCCGAGCCAGCCGGTCGCGCCGTGCGCATAGGCGTAGCCTCCGAGCAGCACTGCCTGGAAGAACACAAGACAGGTGTTCCACACGGCGGGCGCTCCGCCGAGAAGCGGCAACACCATCCGCGCCATCATCGGCTCGACGAGGAACATCAGGAACGCGCTCACGAACAACGTCGCCGAGAACAGCGCGACGAGGGGAATGGAACGTGCGCGCGCACGAACGCCCAAGGTCCGATTGACGATCACCCCTTCGAGATGGAGGTCGTCCGACACGCCAACCGGGAAGGACATGCCGGCGGACGTAACAAGAAGCAGGCCACGGCTCTTAGACGCACCGGTGCGGACGTTACCCTACTCGGTCTGTAAGTCGGCGGCCGCGGACGAACAGATCTGAAAGTGAAATGGCAAGATCCGTGTCTACCTGTCGAAGAGGTAGGCCTCTCCGAGCGGACACCAGAACACGTCCAGCACTTCGGCGCTGGTCTCGGAGTACGGGTTGCGCGTCCAGCTGCGAAGAAGGTGAGGGACCGTCGAATCGATGTAGCAGGAGTCGCCAGCCCGAAGCGTTTCGTGAACCTCTTCGTCTCCTGCATACGTCGTCAACTCCAGCTCGCCCTCGAGGACGTAGATGAATTCCTGTCCGTGGTGCTCATGGAGCGTCAACGTTTCCAGATCCACGTTGAGCATCCTGAGGAAACACGGATACATCTCCTTGGCCGGGAAATCGCCCAACAGCGGTTGACAGGTCTTCGAGGGTGGCGCATGCGGCCGCTCGACGGGCGTGCGGCGACGCCGGCTCGGACTGCTCGAGATGTCCTTCGACCGCTGAACGAAGTAATAAGGCGGCCGGGCGACGGTCAGGCCGATCAATTCCCGCAACGGTTTCCCGAACGCGCGCGCGAGATTCAGCGCCGCCTCCAGCGGGATCGCCCTCTCGCCGCGCTCGATTCCGAGCACCTGGCGGCTACTCAGACCGGCCGACCGCGCGACCCGGTCGAGCGACCACCCGTGTTCCTCGCGCAACAGCGTCAGCTTCTGGCCAACCCGCCGTTGCAGGTTGGATCCGCCGTCGCCGGCGTACACGATGGCGCGCGAGTGCGCCCAGTCGAGCCCGCCCGCCGTGGACGCAGACGGCGAGCAGAAGACGTGGATGGTCTCGGCCGGTTCCTTTTCGAGCGAGCGAAAACAGTGCGGTAGATCAGATCTGAAGTAGACGCTGTCGCCCCGCACCAACTCCTCGCGGTGTTCGCCCTCCGGCGTCTTGATCCGAAATTCGAGTGTGCCCTGGAGCACGAACGCGAACTCCTCCTCGTCGCGATAGGAGAAGCACAACTCGTGCTCGTCCATCGGCATGATCCGCCCCAGTACCGGCTCGAGATGGCGGCCGAGGAACAAGTCCGCGAGCGACCAGAATTGGTGCGGCGATGATTGCCCGGCGCTCCCGTCGGAGGACGTCAATCGCGTCGGCTTCGGCGGCCGCGCGCGCCTGTCGGTATCTCGCGTGATCTGATAAGGCAGCGTCACATCGGTCGGAATCAGTGCATCGAGCGGAATGTCGAGCGCTTCGGCCACCTCCAGCACATCTTGAAGATGCACGCGGACTCTCTCGTTCTCGATTTGGGACAAACGGGCCGACGAGGTGCCGAGCCGGGTTGCCAGGTGTCGGAGCGTCAGCCCCTGTCGCTGTCGCGCGTCGCGAATCCGCTCGCCGAGCTTGAGCTCCGAGTATTGAAGAAGATGCGAACTGTAAAGAGCCATGGTCAGGCTAAGTTTAGAATGTGATCTAACTTTAGGTCAATTTATGAAACTTGTTACCAATGACCCGATATTGTGGCGTAAAGACTAAACATTTCTGTTGACACTCAATCATGGCACAGGTATGTACATCACAAATTTGCACGGGGGACAAACGATGTTCAGTCATACACGTCTCGGCCTCGCCAGTATCGGCATCCTGATCCTCGTCGTGGCGGCATCTGCCCAGACGGCACTCGGCACGCTGCGCGGTGTTGTGGTGGATCAGCAGGGCGGCGCGCTGCCGGGCGTGACGATCACCGCCCGACAGTTCGAAACGAATGCAACGTCCACCGCCGTCACAGGGATCGAAGGGCAATATTTTCTGCCCAACCTTCGACCCGGCCACTACCTGATCACGGCGGAAATCTCGAGCTTCGCTCCGAAGAAGCAGGAGCTCGATTTGCGCGTCGGTCAGGAGTTGACCATCAACCTGACGATGAACCTGGCCGGCGTCGCCACATCGGTCGAGGTCATCGGCACAAGCATCCCGGTCGGCACGCAAAGCACGCTGGCGACCATCATCACGAACAAGCAGATCGACGATCTCCCGACGGTCAGCCGCGATTTCAGCCAGCTCGCGACCCTGTCGCCGGGCGCGACGGAATCAAACGCGACCGGCACGGGCCAGGGCACTGGCGTGTCGATTTCAGGCCAGCGGCCGTTCGTCAACGGCATCACCGTCGACGGCGCGTCCAATCAGATGCAGTTCTACGGACGTCAGGCGAACGATTTCCCGCAGGACTGGATTCAGGAATTCCAGGTCCTCTCGAATTCGTTCAGCGCGGAATACGGGCAGGCCGCGGGCGGCATGCTGAACGTGATCACGCGGAGCGGCGCGAACACGATCCAGGCGCGCGGGTACGGCTTCTTTCGGAGCGACAAGTTCGACAGCCCGCCGTTCGCGGGAAAGTACGACACCAGCAGTCAGCCGATCTTCCTCACCACGACGCCGCCATTCACGCAACAGCGCTATGGCGGCTTCCTCGGCGGTCCGATCGTCAAGGACAGGATCTTCTACTTCGCCGGCCTCGAGCATCTGGGCCTGAACTCGTCCGAGGTGCTCGGCATCTCCAACTTCTGGCGTCAGTTCGTCACCGATACCGTCATCCCGACGGGCGAGCGTGAGACGGTCGGGATGGGCAAGCTGGATGTGAACGTCAGCCAGAGAAACCGCCTCTACTTCCGCTACACGGACGACTACAAGCGCTACCAGAATGTCGGCGGGACCTCACCTGGCTCCGCGTCGCCGCTCTCCACGCTCGAAACCCGCGAGACCTTCGGCGGTCCGCTGTGGAACATCCTCGGCAACTGGACGACGACGCTGACCAACACCACGTTCAACGAACTGCGTATCACGTACGGCGTGAACAAACCGTGGATTCTTGCGAACATCGCCGGCGGACTCGGCGGCTCGGACATCCTCTCCGCGGCCGGGTACAACACCACGAACGGGAACCCGACGGGGAAATTCGCCGTCATCACGTATCCGGGCGCGAGCTTTGGCGCCACCTCGTTCACCGGCCTCGAGGGCGAGGGCAACCTGTTCCTCATCGACAACCTCTCGATCATCCGCGGACGTCACCAGTTCAAAATCGGCGGCGTGCTGGCGCGGCAACAGATGTACATGGACGTCGAGGCGGCTCACATCGGCCAGTTCAGTTTCACGCAGGACTCGGTGTTCAACCCCAACGACCCATCGACCTACCCTTCCACCTTCAGCGGAAACATCGGCAGCGGCGTGGCCAACCCCGCCGTCTGGAACCCGTCGGTCTACGTGCAGGACACATGGCAACTGCACAACAGCCTCACGCTGAATCTTGGACTTCGCTACGATCTCGACAACACGCCGACGACGGTCAACCAGTTTGTCGACGGGTACAATCAGCGCATCGTGGCGCGGCTGGGCGGCACGGCTCCACTCCAGAAGTCCGTGGCCGACAAGAACAACGTCGCGCCGCGGCTGGGCGTTGTCTGGGTGCCGACCGAGGATCGCAAGACGACGCTGCGCGGCAGCTTCGGCTTCTACTACGATCAGAACCACTGGAACTTCACCGATATCTATCTGAACGAGACGTTGCTGGCATTGCGGCGCGTCGCCCTCAACGCCAACACACAGGCTGGCAATCCATTCTGGACGCCCGCGAACACGGCCGTCGGCATCGCCCAGATGCGCGCGTTTCTCGCGAAGAGCTTCCCGGCCTATCCGGATCTGACCGGCCTTCCGTTTCCCCAGGAGACGATCCTCGGGGTGCAGCCCAACTACAGGATTCCCTACTCGGCGAACTTCGCCGCCGGGATCACGCATGAGTTCGGCAACAAATTGAGCGCGCGCGCCGACTACGTGCACACCCACACGTACGACGCGAGCATCGGTCCCGACACCAACTGGCAGATCAACGCCGACGGATCGTACTCGAGGAAGGATCCCCGGTACGCCAACATCACCCTGGTCGGCAATTGCGACCTGTCGGGCAACTGCGGGTTCATCAACTACAACGGCGTGGAAACGCGCATCGAGTACCGGCCGCAGGCCGACGCTCGAGCCGGCGTCTCGTACACCCTCTCGAAAACGACGTCGAATATGTCGACCGGCTTGAGTACGGGAGGCGTGACGAACCCGTTCAATCTCGGCGAGGACCTGGGTCCCGACGACAACGATCGCCGCCACAACTTCGTCGCGGACGCGTCGTACTTGGTGCCCAGGATCGATGTGCAGATGGCCGGGATCGTCACCTATCGGAGCGCGTTGCCCTACAGCGTGACGTCGAGCATTCTGGTCGGCAACCGTCCGTTCTCGCAGCGTCCCGAACCGCGCGGCGACAAGCGCGGCGACTCGGAGAGCCGCACCGATTTTCGGGTCAGCAAGATCTTCCGGTTCGGCGGCAAGTCCACGGCGACCGCCTTCTGGGAGGTGTTCAACCTGTTCAACACCGACAACTGGCTGCGCTATCAGGGCAGCCTGCAGTCGTCGCAGTTCGGGTTGGCGCTGACCGAAGGACCGAAGCGGCAGCAGCAGCTCGGATTCCGGTTCGACTTCTGATCCGCGTCGCCCCCTAATCAGTCGCGCTCGATGGAAATCGTAGCGAAGGAGAAGAATCCGTGATGCTCAAAGGCGTAGTCATCGTGGCCGTGCTGGCCGGCGTCGCCAGCCTGACGCTCGAGGCTCAGGGCGGCCGTGGACGCGGCGGGCAGGGCGGCGCACCGCAAAAAGTCACCGCCATCAGGGCCGGACGTCTCATCGACCCGGACACCGGCACGGCGGCAGTCAATCAGATCATTCTGGTCGCTGACGAGAGGATCACCAACGTCGGTCCGAACGTCGCCATACCGGCCGGCGCGGACATCATCGACCTGTCGAAGATGACCGTGCTTCCGGGTTTCGTCGACACGCACACGCACGAGGCGATGACCTACAAGGAGATTCCCGAGAACAACACCTACTACTACACGTACGTCACCGACCCCACGCCGCTCAGATCGATCCAGGCCGCGTCGAATGCCATGCAGTTACTGAGCTCCGGCTTCACCGTCGTCTGCGACGTGGGCAACAACGGGTTGTACGCCGACACCGCGCTGCGCCAGGCGATCGAGCAGGGATGGATCCCCGGCCCGACGATCATCCCGTCGGGACTGATCATCGGAACGACGGGCGGGCAATTCACGCCGTCGCCGGAGATGTACAAGTACCACAACATTGTGTATCCGGAGTACCTCGAGGCGAACAGCCGCGACGAGATCGTCAAGGCGGTCCGCGAGAACCTCTTGTTCGGCGCCAAGGTGATCAAAATCTGTCTCGACTGCAAACCGTGGGGCTATTCGGTCGACGACATCAAGCTGTTCATCGCCGAGGCGGCGCTGGGTGGCGCGAAAGTGAATGCGCACGTCCAAACGAAAGATGGCGCGCAACGCGCGATCGACGCCGGTCTCCACGTGATCTCGCATGGCCAGCAGATCACGCCCGAGCAGCACGCGCAAATGGCCGCGAAGGGCATCTACCTGGCGAGTACTGACACGCCGTTCACGGGATACCGCGGATCGGCGGAGGGCGAGAAACACGCGGCCGAACAGTTGAAGTCCGCCCACGACAAGGGGGTTCCCGTCACCTTCTCGACCGACATGGACTACTGGAACGAGAAGATGAAGAACGAGAAAGGCGACTGGCTGAATCGCGGCGACTTGACGATCGCCTTCCTGCAGACCTGGAAAGCCGCGGGCATTCCCGCGAAGGACATTCTCAAGGCCCTGACCATCAACGGCTACAAGGCCGCTGATGTGTACAAGGACCAGCGCGGCCCGATCAAGGCCGGGTACTTTGCGGACATCGTCGCCATTCAGGGGGATCCGCTGGCGGACATCGACGCACTGCGCAACGTGCAGTTCGTGATGAAGAACGGCGCGGTCTTCAAGAAGAACGGCGTCATCACGATCGACGGCCTGCTGCACCCCGGGCCGGTCAACGGGTTCCGGAGGCGATAATCGTGTCGACGCGCAAGGGAGGCTCCGTGGCCCCAGGTCCTCCGGGTTCTCCGTCGGGGTCGGACACGACCGTACCGCAGGGGCTGTTGATCGGCGGCTCGTGGGTGCGGACCGACCGCACCTTCGACGTCACGAATGCGTTCGACGACGAGCGCGTGGCGGCGATTTCGGCCGCCACGGCCGATCACGTCAGGGCTGCGGTAGCCGCAGCCGACGCGTCGCTCGCGATCGACTTCCCTCTCCACGCCAGGTACGACGTCCTCATGCGCGCCGCCGATCGCATCGAGGCGTCGCAGGACGACTACGCGTGGGCCATTGCGCGTGAGGGGAGCAAGACCATTCGCGAGGCGCGTCGCGAGCCGCCGCGCGCGGCAACGATTTTGCGGCTGTCGGCCGAGGAGGGCCGCCGCATCCACGGCGAAACGCTGCCCTTCGACAGCCGCGCAGGTTCCGAGAATCGCGTTGGGTATTACTTCCGATTTCCGATCGGCGTCATCGCGGCGATCACGCCGTTCAACGATCCGCTGGCCATGCTCGCGCATAAGCTGGGCCCCGCGATCGCGACGGGCAACGCGGTCGTGCTCAAGCCGGCGTCAGCAACGCCGCTGTCGGCGTTGCGCTTCGCACGCGATCTGATGGCGTCCGGGCTTCCAGACGGCCGGCTGAACGTGGTCACCGGCAGCGGCGGCGAGCTCGGCGACGCGCTGGTCAGTGATCCGCGCGTGCGGATGGTCACGTTCACAGGCGGCGTCAGGACCGGAGAACACATCGCCCGGACGGCGGGCCTCAAGAAGCTGTCGATGGAGCTTGGCTCGAACTCGCCGGTGATCGTCATGCCCGACGCCGATCTCGATCGCGCCGTGCCCGCGATTGCGTCAGGGGCCTTCGCACAGGCGGGACAGAACTGCCTTGGCGTCCAGCGCGTGTTCATCCACGATCGCGTGTACGATGCCTTCGCGCGCCGGCTGGCGGATCACGTCGCTGGCCTGACGGCCGGCTCGTCGATGGACGAGCGCGTGGACGTGTGCGCGATGATCAGCGCCGCCCAGGCCACGCGCGTGGAGTCCTGGGTGCGGCAGGCCGTGGAGCTCGGCGCACGGATCCTCGCGGGCGGCAAACGCGAAGGCGCCGTCGTGTGGCCCACGATTGTCGAGGATGTGCCACGTGGCGCCCGCCTCGATTGCGACGAGGTGTATGGACCTGTCGTCGCCCTCACGCGCGTCTCGTCGCTCGACGAGGCGATCGATCGCGCCAACGGCGTGAACTACGGGCTCCACGCCGCGATCTTCACCGCGAGTCTGGCCGACGCGTTCACCGCCGTCCAGGGCCTCACGGTCGGTGGCGTCATCGTGAACGATTCGACCGATTACCGTCTCGATGTCATGCCGTTCGGCGGGACGAAATCGAGCGGCATCGGGCGCGAGGGCATTCAGTTCGCATGCGCGGAGATGACTCAAACCCGCGTCGTCTGCTTCAATTTGCAGGCGCAACCCGGTGCGGGGGCTGCGCGGTAAAGCCCGCCTTCTGGAGTGACAATATGACGACGCGTCGAGTTCCGTCCCGTTGGTTGGCTGGTGTCGTTCTCGTGGTCGGGTTGTTGGCGACCGGCGCGACACCGCCGGACCGATCCGCGATCCCTCCGACCTTGCTCGCCGGCCTCAAGTGGCGAAACGTCGGCCCGTTTCGGGCCGGTCGCGTCTCGGCCGTGTCGGGTGCCGTCGGCCAACCCGGTGTTTTCTACATGGGATTGGTGCTGGGCGGGGTGTGGAAGACCACCAGCGCCGGCGCCACCTGGTATCCGGTTTTCGACAGCATCAAGGACGTCTCGTCGATTGGCTCGGTGGAAGTGGCGCCTTCCGACCCGAACATTGTTTATGTCGGCACCGGCTCGACCGGCGACGGCAACGGCATGTACAAGTCCACCGACGCCGGCAAGACGTGGCAGCATCTGCCGGGCCTCGAGGAGAGCATGCAGATCCCGGCGATCCTCGTCGATCCGCACGATCCCAACCTCGTGGTGGCCGGTGTGCTCGGCAATGCTCGCGTCGGCAACGACAAGCGCGGCCTCTTTCGGAGCACAGACGGCGGCAAGAGCTGGGCGAAGACGCTCTACGTCGACGACACGACCGGTGTGCAGAATGTGGCGTGGGCAGCCGACCATCCCAGCGTGATGCTGGCGACGACGATCCGGCGCGGGGGGGCACCAGGACGCGCCGGAGCAGCCGCGGATCCGAACGCCGCGAGCGGTACCGGACTCTTCAAGTCCACCGATGAAGGCGTGACGTGGAAGGCGATCACCGGTGGCGGCCTGCCCCAGCTCACCGGGCGGCTGACCGCCGCCGTGGCGATGAACACCAACGCCCAACGGATGTACGTCGTGGGCCCGACAGGCTTCGGGCTCTGGCGTTCGGACGACGGCGGTTCGTCGTGGCGGCGGACGGCTGCCAATGATGCGCGCATCGCCAACGGGCAGGGCAATTACACCTCCGGCGTGTACGTCGACAGCAAGAATCCGGACATCCTCTACACGCTCGCCACTGCGGCATTCGTCTCGCGCGACGGTGGCAACACGTTCACCGGCTTCAAGGGCGCGCCCGGCGGTGACGATCCGCAAGTGATGTGGATCGATCCCACGGACGGCAAACGCATCATCCTCGGCTACGATCAGGGCGGCACCATTTCGCAGGACGGCGGCCTGGCGTGGAGCACCTGGTACAACCAGCCGACGGCGCAGATTTATCACATCGGCGTCGACAATTCGTGGCCATACTGGATCTACGGCAGCGAGCAGGATTCGTGCGGAGTCTCGGTTCGCAGCCGCGGCGAGCTCGGCGCCGTTACGATGCTCGACTGGTATCCCACTCCGGCGTACGAGAACGGCTTCGTCGCTCCCGATCCGCTCAACGCGAACATTTTGTACATGGCCGGATCAACCGCCGGCATCGTGAAGGTGACCAAACCCACCAACCAGTGGGTCGATGTATCGCCGAACGTCGACACCACTCTCGGGCTGCGCCGCACCGGCGACCAACCGATGATTTTCTCGCGCTCGAACTCGCACGAGTTGCTCGCCGGCTTCCAGTATCTCTACTCGACGACCGATGGCGGCGTGACGTGGAAGAGAATCTCGCCTGATCTCGGGTACCCCAAAGGCGTGACGCCTCCGCCACAGGGCACCGGGCGAGGCGCGGCGCCAGGTACGGCGCCAGGTGCCACGATCAACGCCATCACCTCGTCCAACGTGGCGCCGGGCGTGATGTGGGTCGGCATGAGCAACGGCCAGGTGAAGGTGACGAAGAATCACGGCGCGACGTGGGACGATGCCTCGATTCCTGGCGTCGCCCCGATCGCCGGCGGCGGCCGCGGCACCGGTGTCTCCGCGATCGACGCGTCGTATGTCGATCCGGGGGCTGCGTACGTCGCGGTCAACTGGGGCATGGCCGACAACACCCCGGCGTTTTACCGCACCCACGACTACGGCAAGACGTGGACGAAGATCATCAACGGATTGCCCTCCGGCCAGGTGAGCGGCAGCTACGCGCGCGTCATTCGCGCGGACACCAAGAAGGCGGGACTGCTCTTCGACGACGGCGACGACTGGCAGTCGCTAATGCTGAACCTGCCGAACACGTCGTATCGCGACATTGTCGTGAAGAACAACGACCTGGTCGCCGCGACGTACGGGCGGAGCATCTGGATCCTCGACGACATTTCACCACTCCGGCAGATGACACCGGACATCGCGTCCGAACCGGTGCACGTCTTCAAACCCGGCGACGCGATCCGGGTGCGGCGCAACATCAACACCGGAACGCCGTTCCCGCCCGAGATGCCGCACGGCGACAATCCGCCGGAGGGTGCCGTCATCGACTACACCCTCGGGACCCCGGCGAAACACGTCGCACTAGACGTGGTGGATGCGGCCGGCGTCGTCGTACGACGCTACTCGAGCGATCCGATTCCAGCCATTCCGGAACCGCCGCCGCCGGTCCCAGATGAGTGGATCTATAAACCCCAGCCGATGCCGACGACCGCCGGGATGCACCGGGTGAATTGGGACCTGCGGTACGACATGCCCCCGGCGTTCATCCACTACCTGGCCCACGTGACTGGAGCGGTGGTCGGCGACACGCACTGGGGCGGCGAAGGTCCGCTGGTGATCCCGGGCACCTACACACTCAAGTTCAATGTGGATGGCAAGACGTACGCGCAAAGGGTGACGGTGAAGAACGATCCCAACTCGCCGGCGACCACCGCCGATCTCAAGGCACTGCACGATCTGCAGATGAAACTGTACGACGGCACGAAGGAGTCGTGGGACGGCTTCCACCAGGTCGCCGCGACGCGAGCGTCGATCGCCGACATCCTGCGCGGTAATCCTCCCGCCGAGGTCGCGACCGCCGCACGCGCGCTCGACGCGAAGCTGGCCGCGCTTGCTGGCCCGACGGCGTTCGCCGGCCGCGGTGGCGGCGGACCTCAGCGGACGGCCTTCTCGGTGATCAACGGCGTCGAGGCCGAAGAAGGGGCGGTCCTCGTTTCCATGAACGGGCAGCTCAAGGTGTTGGACATGTCCGACATTCCACCCAATCCGACGAAACTTTCCGCGTGGCGAAATGTCTGCACGGACATGCGAACCGCTGTGACCAGCTGGCGCGACATCAATGCACAGGATCTGATTGCGTTCAACGCGATGCTGGTGAAGAACAACATCAAGTCGATTCCGACGGCGTCGCCGGCGCTGCCGGTCCCGGTGTGCACGGCGCCGGCGGCCGCACCAACTGGCCGAGGCGGCAGGACGCCCGGCGCGTAGGACGCGGCCGTCTACCTCGGTCCCGGCGCGAGATGTTCGAGGAAATAGCGGGCGATCAGCTGATAAATGTGCGTCGTCGTTCCGGGCCCCTCCGAGATCGCGTGCGTTCGATTGGGGTACACCATCAAGTCGAAGGGTTTGCCGAGCTCGACGAGCCGGTTGACCAGACGCTCGGTGCCCTGGTAGTGCACGTTGTCGTCGCCGGACCCGTGGACGATCAGGAGTTTGCCCTTCAGGCCCTCCGCGAAATTGATTGACGATCCGATTCGATAGCCCTCTGCGTTGTCGCGCGGCAGGCCCATGTAGCGCTCCTGGTAAATCGTGTCGTAGAGCGTCTGATCGGGCACGGGCGCGACCGCGACGCCCACCTTGTACACGTCGGGAAACTTGAACATCGCATGAAGCGTGCTCGATGCGCCGCCGCTCCAGCCCCAGATGCCGATCCGATCGGCGTCGATGAACGACGACTTCTCCGCGAACGCGCGAATCGCGTCGGCCTGATCTTTCGGCGACAGGCCGCCGATCTTCCCGTACACGATCTTCCGCCACGCCGCGCCCCTCGGCGACGGCGTCCCCCGGTTGTCGAAACAGACGACGACGTAGCCCGCTTCCGCGAGGGCGCGATGGAACAGCGTGTTGATGCCTCCCCATCGATCGGTGACCATCTGCCCGGCCGGCTCGCCGTACACGAACACGATGACGGGATACTTGCGCGACCGATCGAATGTGGACGGCTTCAGCATCCAGCTGTCGAGCAAAACGCCGCCGCCGATGTCTACCCTGAGGAATTCCGCTGGCGGCGTCAGGACGCTCGTCAGCTTCGCGCGAAGGGCCGACGGATCGGTCAGCGCACGGAGCGATCGATGCGACGGCAGTTCGACCAGATCGACCGACGGCGGCCGATCGAACTGCGACCACGTGTGAAACGCGAAGCGCGCGCCGGGCGCGGCGTCGTAGGTGTGCGTGCCCGACTGATCCCCGGGCGTCACGCGCTCGGGCGATCCGGATCCGTCGAGCTCCGATCGAAAGAGGTACCGCTGCGTTGGATTGCCCGGCGACGCCATGAAATACAGCCAACCATGCGCTTCGTCGATGCCCACGACGTCGGTCACGTCCCCGTCGAACCTGGTGATCAGCGTGGCGCTATCCGCAGCAGCGTCTCTGGCCACTCGATACACGTGCCGCCATCCGTCGCGCTCGCTGATCCAGAGGAAGGCGCGGCCCTTGTCGATCCAGCGGACCTCGTCCACCACATCGACCCACGTGGACGACGCGTCGCGGAAAGCGCGCCTGACCGTTCCGGTGGACGCATCCGCGAGCAGATAGTCGTTCTGATTCTGAAGGCGATTCAGCTGCTCGATCGCCAGCGTCCGCGCGTCGATCCAGTCGAGGCGCGCGAGGTACTGCTCGCGCGGATCGCCGGGCGCTTGTACCCACGTCGTCTCGCCGCCGCCGGCGCCGACGACTCCGATGCGCGCTGCCGAGTTCCTCGTTCCGACTTTCGGGTACGGGATCCGCGTCACCTTCGGGTAGAGGGCGGACGTATCGTCGATGAGCGAGAAGACGCCGACGCCGGTCGAGTCGAACTGCCAGTACGCGATCCGGCGTCCGTCCGGACTCCAGCGGAACGCATCACGCAAATCCAGTTCTTCCTCATACACCCAATCCGACGTCCCGTTGATCGTCGTCTCGGATCCGTCTTGCGTGAGCGGGACGATCGTCCCGTTGTCCAGGCGTTCGACGTAAATGTTGTTCGCGCGCACGTAAGCGACGCGCGTGCCATCCGGTGAAAACTTCGCGAACATCAGCGACGACTCGGGCGCGCCGCCGCCGAGTTTTTTCAGCGCGCCGCTCGCCGTGTCGAGGATCCAATAATCGCCGCGCGTGTTGACGCGCCACACCTTCTTTGTGTTCGTGAAGATGAGGAGCTTCCGGCCGTCGTTCGACCAGGCATATTCGTCGATGTCGAAGGGCGCCGGTGGCTTCGCGGCCGGTGGCGCCGCACCCGGGGCCACCAGACGCGAGGCCGCGACGAGCACCGTTCGCGCGCCGGTGGCGGCATCGTAGCGGACGATCTCGGAGCCTTCCGCCCGACCCGCCGCCTTTTCGAGCACGGTGTAGGCGGTGCCGTCCGGCAGCCAGACCGCCGGTCCGAGCTCGGGAGGATCGTAGGCGTGATCTGTGAAAACCCGATCGAGTTGCTCCCTGAGCACGCGGGCCGGATCGACCTGCTGTGCGTGAGCGGCGGCCGCGATCGCGAGTACCGCGATCACAACGTGCAGGATTCGTCTTCTGGTCATAGTCACCCTGGCCGGCCATGGCGGGATGTCCCCATGGGCCGCGCGGGATTATACGCCGACCGCGGTGAACGGTTCGCGCGGTCCGACGTATTCCGACTGGGGGCGGATCAGATGGTCCTCGGCGTGCTGCTCGATCACGTGTGCACACCAGCCTGCGCAGCGTCCGCATGCGAACATCGCCACGAACATCGACGGCTCCAGCCCGATGGCCTGCAGCACGAGCGCGGTGTAGAACTCGACGTTCGTCCTGAGGTGGCGGCCGGGTTTGACCTCGTCGAGCACTCGCAGGACAGTCGTCTCGACCTCGCGCGCGAGATCGAACAGCTCGCGATCGTCCAGCACGGCGCCGGCCATCTCCTCGGCGATCCTGCTCAGCACCTCCGCGCGCGGGTCGCGGACTTGGTAGACCCGATGACCGAATCCCATGATGCGGCGGCCGGCGGCGAGCTCCTGGCGCACCCAGCCTTCGGCGTTCGCGGCGGTGCGGATATCCCTGAGATGGCGGCGCACCGGCCCCGGCGCGCCGCCATGCAGCAGGCCCTTCAGCGCGCCGATCGCGCCCGTGACGGCGCTCACGATGTCGGAGCGCGTGCTGGCGATGACCCGCGCGGTGAACGTCGACGCGTTCATCCCGTGGTCAATCACCGTGACCCAGTACGTGTCGAGCGCGCGAGCCGCGATGGCGCTGGGCTCGTTGCCGTTCAGCATGTACAGGAAGTTCGCCGCGAGCGAGAGGTCCGTGCGCGGCTGGATTGGTTCATGCCCGGCGGCCGCCCGAACGTAGGCCGCGGCAATCGTGGGAAGGCGCGCCACCAGCATTTTGGCGTTCGCGAACCATGGTCCGCTTGGGGATCCGCCGCAGGCGCGCCATCCTGCCGGACAGCGCCTCGGCCTGCGGGCGAGTGGGCAGGGAGCCTGTCCATAACAGGTGCGCCGCCTCTTCGAAGGTGACCGTGCCTGCGAGCGCTTCGAGTTCGTAGCCGCCGATGATGAGACTGCCCTTCCCGCCGTCGACGTGGCTGAGCCGTGTCTGGACGGCGACGACGCCATCGAGGCCGCGCGGAGCAGTCATGCTTTGAACGCCGGCGTTCTCAAGTACGACGCGACGAAGAGAATCCCAAGCGCTCCGTCTGGGACACTGATAGCGGCGCTCTGCCCAGGCGGCAATTGTCCCTGAAGATACAGGGCGATGATCGCGCCGACGTAGAGAACTTTTTCCAGAATTCCGGCGAGCATGATCGTTCGATACCGCACGGGATTCGTGCCGATCATGAGGAACGCGATCTGCCAGGCCAGCGTGACGCCGATGAATCCGTAGTACAAGTCCGGGTGGGTGATCGGCGGCGGATAGACGCGGCCCACCGCATCGAATGTGAAGTAGAGCGGCGTCATGATGAGAATGCCCCAGACGCCGGCGATCGTGAAGACAACACGCGCGAAGCGCATGGTTGGCGTCGCTCGCTCATCCATGATCATTCCTCGGTCTCCTCCTGTCTGTCCTCAGTCTGGCCGGCTTCGAGTCCCGGCCTCACATTGCGGCCGGCTTGGGTCGATGAATGGGTATTTGGCGAGGTAGTAAGACAACGCGCGTGGGCTGATGCCCATGAGCCTCGCGGCCTGCCGTTTGACGGCCGACATTTCGAGCGCCCGGCGAATCGTCTGGCATTCCATCCATTCGATGTTCTCGCGCAGCTTCAATGACGTCACGTCACTGGTCGGCACGCGCGTCGCCGCGTCCAGCGTGACCGCATCGCGCGTGATCGTGGAGCCGGTCGTCAGTACCACGGCGCGCTCGATCGCATTTTCGAGCTCGCGCACGTTGCCAGGCCAGTGATACTCCTGCAGCGACTGGACGATGCCGTCCTCCAGGGACTCGATCGATTTCCCGATCCGCGTCGCATGCTTGTCAGCGAAGTACGCCACCAGCATGGGAATGTCCTCGATGCGTTCACGCAGCGGAGGCACGACGATCGGAATCACGTGCAGTCGATAGAACAGATCGTCTCTGAACAGTCCTTCCCTCACGAGCTGAGAGAGATCGCGGTTGGTCGCCGCGATTACGCGAACGTCCACGGTCTCCGTCCTCTCCGCGCCGAGCGGTTCGATTTCGCGCTCCTGCAGCACGCGCAACAGCTTGGCTTGCAGGCCCACGCCCATCGTTCCGATCTCGTCCAGAAAGATCGACCCGCGATGGGCCAGCGAGAACTTGCCTTTCTGCGCGCCGGTCGCGTCCGTGAACGCCCCTCGCACGTGTCCGAAGAGCGCCGACTCCAGCAGGGTCTCCGGAATGGCCGCACAGTTGACCTTGACGAACGGCAGGTCCCGCTGCGCGCTCCGAGTGTGGACGGCGCGAGCGACGAGCTCCTTGCCCGTGCCGGTTTCGCCCGTGATCAACACCGTGCTGCGGGTGGCCGATACCAGCTCGATGCGCCGGATCACATCGCCGACGGCGCGGCTCTGGCCGACGATGCCGTACCGCTGAAAGTGCTGGCCGGCCGTCGCCGGCGCCGACGATCCGCTGGCATTTCCCGTAAACCTCACAGGCCCTCGCTTCCACCCTCACCTAATCTCCTGACGCTCTCGGATATTCCGCGTGACAGACGGTGACAATTGGCGCCCGGATCCTGATTGTTCGATCGTCGTGTCGCCGGCTCGATCGTTGGAATAGAATTCATCGTTCGCCAACGTCACGCACGACTTCTGGAGGTGTTATGTCCCGCTCATCGCTGGTCCGGCTGTGTCAGCACGTGTTCGTCGCCGTCATCGCCGTTGCCGTCGTCGCCGGCCTGTCGGAGCGCCACGGCGCCGCGCAAGGGCGCGTCAAGGTCACGAGCGCGATGGTGAATCCGTATCGCATGCTCGACAACTGGCCGCAGTGGGGTTCAATCAAGCCCGGACCGGCGATCGGCCTCGCGGCCGATGGAAAAGGCGGCTTGTGGCTCGGTCAGCGCGCGGATCCGGCGATCGTTCACATCGACGCCTCGGGAAAGATCCTGACGTCGTTCGCGAACGGCATCTTCGGACGCCAGCACGGGCTGTGCATCGATCGCGACGGCAACATCTGGGCGGGCGACAGCGGCCCCAACGACGACAACGTCGAGCAGAACTCGAAGGCGTTCGTGTTTCGCAAGTTCAGCCCGGACGGCAAGCTGCTGATGACGGTCGGCAAGCCCGGCGTGTCGAAGGCCGGTACCGACACGTTCGTCTCTCCGACCAACTGCACGGTGATGCCGAACGGCGATCTGCTGATTACCGACGGCCACATCCAGAGGTCGACCAAGTACGCGCAGCAGGACGGCGACCGGATCGTCGAGATCACCACCGCCGGCAAGTTCGTCAAGCAGTGGGGCAAGTCCGGCGTGATGCCCGGCGACTTCATCGGGCCGCACGGCGCCGCGTACGATTCACAGGGGCGGCTGTTCGTCGCCGATCGATCGAACAACCGCGTGCAGATCTTCGACAAGGACATGAACTACATCGACTCGTGGCGGCAGTTCAGCCGGCCGAGCGGCGTGGCGATTCTGAAGGACGACACGATGTTCGTGTCCGACTCCGAGTCGAGCCCGAACGGGTTCCGGCCCGCGGAGTCGTGGGAACAGTTCTTCCTGCCTCCGGTTCCCAGTCCCGCTCCACTCGTGCGCAATGCCGGCTGGGCGCCCGGGATCCGGATCGGCAGCGCGAAGGACGGCTCCCTGAAGTTCTACATCCCGAATACGTATCCCGAAGGATTGGAGGCGGATGAATTCGGCAACGTGTATGCAGCCCTGACCGGCGGCTGCAATGACGTGCCGACGAACCCGTGTCTTCAGAAGTGGGTCAAGAAATAGGCCGCTGAGTTTCGGCGCCCGGCCCTTCCACTCCTGGGGGGCCGGGCCGCCATGCGATTACTCGATCCTGAAAACCTCGCGATGGCCGGTCTGAATAAGGTCCATGTATCCCGCCATCGCCGTGCGAATCGCCTCATCGGGCGCGCGGGCTTCGAGCGCGTTGAAAAACGCGTTCATGTCCTCGACCTCGATCTCATGAACCACGGTCCAGAAGCCCGCGACGGCGTCGCTCAGGACACGCGCACCGTGAACGCCGCCCATCGTTTTGAGATGCGGCTCGGCGGCCTTGAACTTCTTGACCAGCTCCTTCGCCTTTCCGGGGTGCGTGCGAAAGACATTTCGAACGAGGAACATGGGATCACTCCTTTAAAGGATCGGGACGTGCTTCGGCGCTCGCAGCTTACTTCATTCCACGATCGATGTCCTTCATCAACGCATCGATCGAGGCGCCACGCCCCGCGGCATACGCCCGATCCCACTGCTCGCGGCCGAGGCGGGCCCGAACGCCGCGCTCCGCTTCGTCTCTGAGATCCTGCACCACCTTGAGGACAACCGTGGCACCTGTGCGCTCACTGACGGCGTCCCGGGCGCCCAGGATCCGCGCCGCCCATCGATCGTCGCCTTTGAGTACCGCGGCGGCGACCAGAGGGACCAGCGTGTAGGCGAACGCGTACTTATCCTGGAGATCCCTGATGCAGGTGAGGCTTTCGCGCACCAACGCGATCGCCTCATCGGCGTTCCCGCGCCGCACCGCGACGATGGCGCGGACATACAAGGCCCAGGTCAGGAACCACGGACCAGCCTGACGAAGCATCGGCATCGCCTCATCGAGCAGGCGTTCCGCTTCGCCGGCGTCGCCGGTCGCAAGCGCGAGAGACGCCATACCGCTCAGGGCATTCCCACTGCCCCATGGCATCTCCAGCGACCGGAACCCTTCAACAGCGAGAGTGAACCAGTCGCGGGCCGCCTTCAGATTGCCCAGCGCGTGTTCGACGCGCGCGCACAGATCTTCCGCCCACACCACCGCAGTCATGTCGGGGCGCGCGAGCTCCAGGGCGCGGTTGAGGCCGGTGCGTGCTCGCTCGAGTTCTCCTTGCGTGTACCAGAGCACTGCCGCGCCCTCAAGTGCTCTCAACTCGGCGGCCGGGGGAAGAGACGGCACGTTCAGAATCTCTTCACACCACTGGAGGCCTTCGGCGGCATACCCGCGAATCAGCCAGAAGTACTTCAGCCCCCGGGCGATGTCGGACGCTTCGGCGGGACGGCCGCGCGTGATGAGCCACCGCATCGCGCCGCGGTAATTCTCGAGATCGTCACGCACGCGATCCAACCATTCAGCCTGCGCGGGTCCCACCAGCCCCTCTGCGGCCGTATTCGCTTCACCGGTGCAGTAGCGGGCCAGCGCCTCCAGGGCGTCGTCGCGCTCGCCCGCCGCCGTGAGCTCGAGTGCCGCGTACGCCCGTACGGTCTCGAGCATCTCGTACATGGGACGAGTTGCCACCGAGGTCTCCGAACGCAGAAGCAGGCTCCGGTCGATCAGGTTGGCGACCGCGCTGAGCACATGGTCGCTCCGCGAGGATGACGCGTCTCGATCGGCAAGAACCGCCGCGGCGGCGTCGATCGAAAAACGACCCGTCAACGCGCCGAAACGGCGAAAGGCCCGCTGCTCGTCCGCGCTCAGGAGGTGATAACTCCAGGCGACCGTCGCATTCATCGTCTGTTGGCGTTGCGGGAGATCGCGAGGGCCGACCGCCGAGAGCAGGACATCATGCGTCAGTCGGCGAAGCAGATCCTCAACGGTCAGCATCTTGATCCACGGAGCCGCCAGTTCGAGCGCGAGCGGCAGTGCGTCGAGCCGCCTGCAGATCGCCGTCACGGTGGGGCCGTTCGCGGACGTGAGGCGAAAGTCCGGTTGCACGTCTCGAACCCGCTCCACGAAGAGTCGCACCGCAGGAGCGCGCGCGAGATCAGCCGGTGACACCGCGCCTGGCGCCGCCTCCAACTCGAGAGGTCCGACGATGTACTCCCGTTCGCCACGCAAATGGAGCGGTGCGCGGCTGGTGACCAGCAGTCGGAGCACTGGGACCGACGTCAGGAGAGTTGCGACCGCCGGCGCCGCGTCCAGCACGTGCTCGAAATTGTCGAGCACCAACAACGTGGAGCGGCTGTCACAGGCGACGCGCGCGCGTCTCGGCAAATCACGCGCGGTGGCGTCCACCAGTCCGAAGGCCTCGGCGATCGCCGATTCGACGAAGGCAGGATCCCGAATGGCGGCCAGCGGTACGAAGACCACCCGGGTTGCGCCCTCCTCCGCAATCGCCCGTGCAAGCTCCAGCGCCAGGCGTGTCTTCCCGACTCCTCCTGGCCCGATGAGCGTGATCAGGCGCGCGGCGGGATCCGCGAGCCACTGGCGCAGCGTCTGTACGGCCGTATCGCGCCCGAGAAGGACCGTGAAAGGCACGGGCAGCGCGACGCCGGTCAGTTCATCGACGGCCGCATGGTGAGCCGGTGCCCGCGCGCTCCCAACGAGCGCGTCACGGGTCGCGCCAGTCAGGTCCAGTGCTGCGGACAGCGCGCGCACGGTTTCGACATGGGGCCGGCGCCGTTCTCCGCGCTCCAGCGCGCTCACCGCGTGGACAGAAAGGCCCGCAATCGTCGCGAGCTCCTCCTGCGTGAAGCCGGCGGCCTCGCGAAGCCTTTTGAGCTGTGCGCCGAATGACCCCGCCACACCAGGTTTCACGGCCCCTCCATCTTACCGCCGCCTGTACGGGCGTCGTGCGGGTCCTGTGTGGGGGCTGTCTGTGGTCGTGGTCTCGCGCGCACCCCACACTGGCCACATGGCAATCGACGCGGGCGCGACCACCTTTGTCACGGGAGCCGCCGGATTCATCGGCACCGCGTTGGTCAAGGTCCTCGTCGCGCGTGGCCATCGGGTGTTCGGTCTCACGCCGTGCATGGAGGCGGCGGAGCGCGTGCGTCGTGCCGGCGCGATACCCGTCATGGGCGACCTCCTCGAGCCGGGGCAATGGCAGGACGAGGTGGCGGCGGACTGGGTCTTCCATCTTCCGCCGCACCCGACGTGCGCCCCGCGCGTCACCCGCAGACGCGCCGAGTCCGTCGCTCGCGCGCGGGTGCGGATGGATGCACATCTGCTCGACGCGGTGGCGGCAGGCCCGACGCGGAGGATTGTGTACGTCGCGGACGCGAGCTGCTACGGCGCCATGGGCCCGCGCTCCATCACCGAAGACGAAACGACCCGGCCCTCAGTCTGGGGGCGCTGTCTCGCGCCGGCCCTCGATCGCCTCGACGGATACGTCGTCGCCGGGCTGCCGATCGTCAGGGCATTCCCGGGCTGGGTGTACGGGAACGGATCGTGGTTCCGGGCACGCGTCATCGAGCCGGTCCTGGCCGGCCGCCGGGTGCGGCAGTTCGGGAAGACCGGGCCTTGGGTGTCACCCATTCATGTCGAAGACTGTGCCCGCGCGTTGGTGCATCTGGCGGAGCACGGCGAAGCCGGCGGTCGCTACTTTGTCGTGAACCGCGATCCGATCCGGATGCACGAGTTCGCCGAAACCTTCGCGCGTCTCGCCAACCGTCCGCTGCACGTGTGGCGCGTGCCCTCGGTGGCAACCCGGCTCGTCGTCGGTCCGGTTCTGGCGGATCACCTCAAAGCCGACGCGGTGTTCTCGAACATCCGACTGCGTGGGATCGGCTTCCGCTTCCGGTATCCCACGCTCGAGCACGGACTCCGGCAAGTCGTCGGAGCGATCCATGAGTGACGGAGTGGATCGACCGGCGACGGCACCCGCGATCGGCGAGAGTTTTGAGGAGGTCGTCCTGCCCCATCTGGATGCCGCGTACCGGCTGGCGAAGTGGCTGACGCGGAACGAGCACGACGCGGAGGACGTCGTCCAGGAAGCGTCGCTGAGAGCGTTTCGATACTTTCGGACGTTCACAGGCGGAAATGGCCGCGCCTGGTTCCTCCGCATCGTTCGCAACACCTGTTATGGCTCGCGCGGCGACAGCGTCGAGGCACGAGTCGACCCGTTTGATGAAGAGCAGCACACCGGCGATCGACCGGCGCCCGATCCCGAAACGTTATTGCTGCAGACCGACGGCGCCGATCTGATCAAGCGGGCGCTGGGCAAATTGCCAGCTCGTTTTCGCGAACTGCTCGTGCTTCGCGAGCTCGAGGGCCTCTCGTACCGGGAGATGGCGGACGTCATGGGCGTTCCCATGGGAACCGTCATGTCCGGCTTGTCCCGCGCCCGCCAGGCGTTCCGCGACGTGTGGGACACGCCACTGGAACGCACTGGCGATCCCAAGAAGACACATGCTCGAGAGCATCAGACGAAGGAGGTCTTGGTGTGAGCCTCCGGGAATATTCGAGAGTGACAGGAGATTAGGCGCACGTGGATGGGTTGCGATTCTCGCAGCGCGTCGACAAGGTCCAATTGCGAAAGGAAACGTGCAGATGTTAGTGAACAAAGCGGCGGTCATCCTGATCGGAACCCTGTTCGTGGTCGGTTGTGGTCAGAAGTCTTCCCCCTCGGGTCCGTCATCGACCGGTGCGTCGGCAGCGAACAGCGCAGGCAGCCCGACGTCCACGACGGTCGCGCCGCAATCAGCATCGCGAGTCGGGTTCGGCTTCAACGGCACCGTCAGCGGCTTCCTGACGGGCAAGGTGTTTCTCACCGGGGGCGGCGCGTTCGATCGCATCGGGAACTTCGTCCACGCGAACGGAGGCTTCAGGTGTCTCGAAAGTGTCCTGCAGGGGCCGCTGAGCACCAGCATCAACCCGGACGATCCGGGCCCGTGCCTCTCCGGCGAGGGCGTCCGCTGGGATACGGCATCGCTGGTGCCGAGCACGACGTTCAAGTGCACCGGCGCCGCGGGCGAGACGCTGAAGACGGCGGTGACCGGCGACCACACCGTCGTGCTCCAGGCCGACTTCTACCGGGCAAGCAACGGCAACGACGAGTCGTTTACCGCGAAGATCATTGCCTCGGACGGCGACATTGCCACCGACTTCCCCGGCGTCAACCTCTGGGTTGAAAAAGTGGGGTGCGGCGCGGCGGTGATGAACTTCAGCCGCTGAGCGCACGTCAACTCCCTCGTCCCAACCTCCGAACGTCAACGCTCAAAGATTACAATTTGCACGTTCGCGTCCGGGAGGTTGGGACCGTAAGCACTCTAATTGACTCTATAGTCATATTGAGTCATACTAAGAGGTATGAAGACCTTATACCTCGCCATCACCTTATTACTGCTCTCACCGGCGACCTCGGCTATTGCGCAAGTCCAGCACGGCAGCGTCAGCGGCATCATCCACGATGAACAGGGTGCCGCCGTTCCTGGATCCAGCGTCACGCTGCAGGGCTCTGACGCGACCTACCGCTTCACGACGGAACTCGACGGCGCGTTCCGCTTCCTGAATCTCGACCCGGGCACCTATCGCGTCACCGCGGACCTCTCGGGCTTCCGGGCGGCCGTGCGCGACGTCATCGTTGCCGCCGGCAAGAACGTTGACACGCCGATCGTGCTCCGCGTGGCCGACCTCTCCGAGTCGATTACGGTCACCGCGCCGGCGCCGATGCTCGACGCCACGCAGACCGGCACGGCGACGACGATTTCGCGCGATGAGCTCGCGAAGATTCCGACGTCGCGCGATCCGTTCTCGATGCTGCGCACCGTCCCGGGCGTGCTGCTCGACCGCGTGAACATCGGCGGCAACGAAACCGGCCAGGCGCCGACCGTCGTCTCGAAGGGCACGCGCCCGCAGGATGTGGTCTGGACGCTCGACGGCGTCGTCATCACGGACATGGCCGCGGCCGGTGCGCCGCCGACGTATTTCGACTTCGACAACTTCGAAGAGATCCAGGTCTCGACCGCCGGTCAGCGGATCGCGCAGCAGACGGGCGGCCTCGGGATCAACTTCGTGACGAGGCGCGGCACGAACCAGTTTCACGGCGCGGCGCGCGGCTACTTCACGAACGACGCGCTGCAGTGGTCGAACGTTCCCGGTGAGCTCGCGACCGGCGCGACGCCGGTGACCGCCGCGACAGCGGATCACAACCAGCAGATCTCCGACTACGGCGCGGAAGCCGGCGGACCCATTCGTGCCGGGCGCGCGTGGTTCTTCGCGTCGTACTCGTCGCAGGACATCAGGCTCGTGCGCCGCGCGGGCGCGCTGGTCGACCGCACGCTGCTCAAGAATCCGCAGGTGAAGCTGAACTGGCAGGCGGACTCGAAGGACATGCTCAGCTTCCTGTTCTTCAACGGCGACAAAATAAAAGATGGCCGCAGCCCGGGCATCGCCGGCATTCTGTTCGACGCGCCGACGGCGACGTTCCATCAGGCCAACGCGTACTCCGACTTCCCGCTGCACGGGCTGTGGAAGGTCGCGAACGATCGCGCGATCAGCCCGCGGCTCTTCCTGTCGGCGTCGTACGCGTATTACAACACCGGCAACGCGCTGACGCCCGAAGGCGGCATGGCGTTGGAGGCTGGACGCAGCCTGACGACGGGACAGTCGTATGGGTCGTTCCAGGAGGCCATCAGCACGCGGCCGCAGCAGACGGTGAACGCCGATCTGCACGCGTTCGCGACCGTGGCCCACGTCGCCAACGACATCCAGTTCGGCTCGGGCTTCCGCACGACCGACGCGATCGCGCTGAACCAGTGGCCGGGCAACGGCATTCTCGCGATCGAAAACTCGCCGACGGATTTGCGTGCGCAGGTCTTCCGGCAGGGCAACGGCGGCAATCGCGCGAACTACGCGGACGTGCACCTCTCCGACACGCTGGCGCTGGGCCGCGCGACCGTCAACGTCGGCGTCCGGTTCGACCATCAGTGGGGCTCGGCGCTGCCGAGCACGATTGAGGCGAGCCCGGCATTCCCGACGCTCGTCCCGGGCCTGACGTTCGCGGGCTACACGTCGCCGTTCACCTGGAACAACGTGTCACCGCGCGCGGGCCTCACCTACGCGCTCGACGAGAGCCGGCACACGATCGCGCGCGCGGCCTATAGCCGCTACGCCGGTCAGCTCAGCCCGACGACGATCGGCGGCATCAACCCGAGCTCGGTTGCCGGCTCCGCCACGTACCGGTGGGTCGACAGCAACCACGATCATCTGGCGCAGGCCAGCGAGGTGCTGACCGATCAGCGCCTCACGCAGTCGGGCGGCTTCAACCCGGCGGCGCCGACGGCGGTGACGTCGGCCAACAGGATCGATCCAAACCTGACGGCGCCGATCACGCACAGCTTCGTGGCGGGCCTCGACCGCGAGCTGGCTCCTGGCCTCGCGCTGCAGGCGAACTACAGCTACACGAAGACGACGAATCTCTTCGGCAACCTGGCGTCGAACATCACGCCGCGCGTCGGCGTCACGCTGGCGGACTACACGGCGGGACCGGTGCTCACGGGCATGCTGCCGGACGGCTCGGCGTACAGCGTGCCGACGTACGTCGCCAACGGGACCAAGGTGGTCGCCGGCGGCGGCGGCTTCCTGACGACGACGGTGCCTGGTTACACGACGGACTATCACGGCGTCGAGGTGGCGCTCGTCAAGCGTCTGTCGCACCGCTGGATGGGGCGAGTCGCGTTCGGCTACAACAACGCGCGCGAGCACTTCAGCGATCCGGCCGGGGTGTATGACACCAACGGCAACCCGACGCCGACCGTGAACGAGCCGCTCGTCGACGGCGGGCAATTCGCGCCGTCGAGCAGCGCGAGCAGCGGGTCCGGCACGGTGTACACCAACGCGAAATGGCAGATGAACGCGAACGGCATGTATCTCGCGCCGTTCGGCATCGAGGCGAGCGCGAACGTGTTCGGCCGGCAGGGCTATCCATTCCCGCTCTTCCGCACGCAGACGCTTGGGGGCGAATCGCTGTCGGTGCTCGTGACGCCGGCGATCGATACGTTCCGCTACGACAACGTGTGGGACGGCGACGTCCGCGCGGCGCGGACGTTCAAGATTCAGACGCTCTCGCTCCGCGTGACGGGCGACGTGTTCAACGTGATGAACGCGAACACGGTGTTCGTGCGGAACAACAACATCCTGTCGACATCGTTCAACCAGATTGCACAGAACATGAGCCCGCGCATCTTCCGCATCGGCCTCGAGTTCCGCTTCTAGGTTCCACTGACCACAGCCGGCGCCTCTGCTTGAGGGGCGCCGGCGCCGGGTTCGATGACTCGCTCAAGCCGCACGCATACGGGACCCGGCATCCTGCGGCGCCGGCGCCCCCATCGTTGAAGCCCACCCCGCGGCGGTAGCGGCGGCATCGGCGGTCACTGTGGGGGCGGCGGCATGGCAGTTGACCGCATAGGCGAGAAGCCCTGTCCAGAATTCCAGCGCGTGCTCGGCGCAGACGTCCTCTGGAGTGGACGGAATCTTCCCTGTCGCCCGACGTTCACAGTACGCACAGCAGCTATACGTCATGGCAGGAAATATACGTGACCCAGCCCCCCTTTCCTGTTCGGTTTTGAACAGCCAATTAGGGACGCGGCTGCTACGTTGAGAGTGCCAGCGCGGAGGACAACACGCCTTGAAAGCAAGCCGCGTCCTGTTGATCGGAACTGACCTCTCGAACGGCCATTCCGTGCGGAAAGCCCTTGCCGGCAGCGGCCGCGATCGCTCGTTCACCGTCGAATGCACGCCGCGGCTGGTCGAGGGGCTCGCACGGCTCCGTACCAACAGCATCGCAGCCGTCCTGCTCGATCTGAACGCATCGGACCTCCACGGCACCGCCGCCGTTGAGCAGATCGAGGTCGCCGCGCCGCACGTGCCCATCGTGGTCATCAGTTCGCGGGATGATGAAGGCGCTGCCGCAGCAGCGGTCAAACGCGGCGCGCAGGACTATATTCACCGGGAGCACCTCGACAGCTACACCCTGCCGCGCGTGCTCGAACGGATTCTCGATCGGCACGCTGCGGAAGAGGCGATATTCTTCGAACAGCAGCGCGCGGACGTCACGCTGAATTCGATCGGCGACGCCGTGATCAGCACGGATCTCCCGGGCAACATCACGTATCTCAATCCCGTCGCCGAGCGGATGACGGGGTGGCTGCGGCGGGAGGCGGTCGGCCGGCCGCTCACGGACGTTTTCCGGATCATCGACGCCGCGTCGCGAGCACACGCGCGCAATCCGATGGACGAGGCCACGCAGCTCGACAAGGTCGTCGGACTGACGCCGAACTGCGTCCTCATCCGCCGCGACGGCTTCGAGATGGGCATCGAGGACTCCGCCTCGCCCATTCATGATCGCGGCGGGCAGGTGATTGGCGCCGTCATGGTGTTCCACGACGTGACCGTGGCGCGCGCCCTGTCCGTCCAGGCCGTCTACCTCGCCCAGCACGACTTCCTGACGGATCTGCCGAATCGCATGCTGTTGAACGACCGGATCACGCAGGCCATCGCACTCGCCAGCCGCCGCGCCGAGCGCCTCGCCGTCCTGTTCCTCGATCTCGATCGATTCAAGCACGTGAACGACAGCCTGGGTCATGGCATTGGCGACGGGCTGCTGCGTTCCGTCGCGCAGCGTCTGGCGGCATGCGTCCGCCACTCGGACACGGTCAGTCGCCACGGTGGCGACGAATTCGTCGTGCTGCTGTCGGAGATCGATCGTGCGGACGCCGCGGCGGCGAGCGCGCAGAAGATCCTCAACGCGCTCGTGGCGCCGCACGACGTCTCGCACCACCAGCTGCACGTCAGTGCGACCATCGGGATCAGCATCTTTCCGGACGACGGTACGGACGCGGAGACGCTGATCAAGTGCGCGGACACGGCGATGTACCACGCCAAGACGGTGGGGCGGAATGCGTACCACTTCTTCGAGGCGGACATGAACGCTCGGGCCGTCGAGCGGCAACAGATCGAAGTCGGCCTGCATCACGCCCTTGCCAGAGGCGAGTTCGTCCTTCACTACCAGCCGAAGATCGATCTGAACACGGGAGCGGTGACCGGCGCCGAGGCGCTGATTCGCTGGATCCATCCCGAGCGTGGCTTGATGTTCCCCAAGGACTTCGTGCCGGTCGCCGAAGACTGCGGCCTCATCATCCCGATGGGCCGGTGGGTGGTGCGTGAAGCGTGCCGCCAGGCTCGAGCCTGGATCGACGAAGGGCGGCTGCCGGTCGCCGTGGCCGTCAACATCTCCGCCGTCGAGTTCAGAGATCCGGATTTTCTCGCCAACGTGCGCGAGGCCCTCCGAGACGCGCGGTTGCAGGCCCGCTATCTCGAGATCGAGCTGACGGAAGGCTCGCTGCTGCAGCAGATCGACTCTACGACGCTCGTGCTCCAGGCGTTGAAAGACATGGACGTCCACGTGGCGATCGATGATTTCGGGACGGGGTACTCGAACCTGAGCTACCTGCGGCGATTCCCCACCAGCGCGCTGAAGATCGATCAGTCGTTCGTCCAGGAAATCAGCGCCGATCCAGTGGGCACGTCGATCGTCTGTGCGGTCATCAGCATGGGCAAAAGTCTCGGCCATCGCGTCGTCGCCGAAGGGATAGAAACGGCGGCGCAGCTCGCGTTTCTGCAGGCGCACGAGTGCGGCGAGGGACAGGGCTACTACTTCAGCCGGCCACTTGTGGCGGAGCAATTCGCCCGGCTGTCCGGAAACAGCCAGGCTGGACTGCTGCAGTAATACTTGATTCCTTGTTATTCGACGTCAACCTCCGCCCAGCCGTACTGCAGCAGCGCGGCCTTCAACGCGTCGGTGCGGTTCACGAGGCTCACGATGTCGGCGTCTTGACCATAATCCTTGTAGGGCTGCGTACCTTGAGGATCGTCGTCCAGCACGAAGCACAATCCGTTTGGATGCTCGAAGACCAGACACCAGCGATCGGGCTGCCCACCCCGCGCGAGGCGCCAGAGTATCAGCCCACTCACCATCAACTCGCCGAATTCGCTTCGGCGAGCCCGGACGCTGCGGTTCGATATGTCCATCAGATGTTCCAAGGCTCATCTTCAGGCAAGGACAGTGCCCGCGGCGTCGCTCGCGAAGGTTCCCCGGTACGCTGCGAATCATTGAGCGAATCTGGCGTGACCCGTTCCCAAGCTACCGGGAAATCGAGACGTTTTCTGCTGATGGCGTGACTTTATGCTGCTGTTCTGAGCTGGACGTGGTTACTTCACGCCGAGGATCGCTCTGGCTTTCTCGATGGCGCCGTACGATCGAACCGGCGCCGACATGATGAAGCGGTAGCCCTCGGCCACGACGCGCTCGACGTTGCTCGCCGTCACGTGCGGGTGCCCCACCGGCACCTTGTACTTCTGGCACGTGGCGACGACGTGATCCATGGCTTCCTTGACCTGGGGATGGGCGTACTGCCGGGGAAAGCCCAGCGACTGACTCAGATCGCCTTCGCCGATCAGCACGCAGCCGATACCCGGCACGCGCTTGAGGATGTCGTCCAGATTGCCGAGCCCGTGCATGCTCTCGCACTGAATGATGACGATGAGTTCGCCGTTCGGATTGAGCGGCCAGACGTCCGCCTTCGCGTAGTACTCCTGCTGCGTCAGCCCCCAGTAGCGGAACGCGGACGTCGGACCATCGCCGCGGACGCCGGCCGGCTCGTACGCATCGGCGGTCTTCGGCCGTGAGTACCGGCAGGACGCCACTGCGTTGTAGGCCTGTTCGGCATCACCGATGTGCGGCCAGACGACCCCGTAGACGCCGCGGTCGAGCGCCTGCTTCGCGAAGGACTGATTCCGCTCCACGCCATTGGCCGGCACGCGCACGAGCGGCGTGACCGCCGGCGCCAGCGACGCCGCGGTGAAGATCTGTTTTCGGTTGAGCAGGTACTGCAGCCCATCCTGCAGGGCCTGCACGTCGAACGGATTGTGCTCCATCTCGAAGATCACGCCGTCGTACGGCGCCGTGCTGAATTCAATCGCCGTCTGAGGATCCGCGTGCGCGAACGAAGCAAACGCGGGGCGTCCCGCCTCCCACGCCCGGATAATGTTGTTCAAGCGAACCGTTTCCGCCATCGGTTACCTGCCTCCGCGCCGCTTCAGCAGCATGTCGAGCCGGGGATAGACCCGCCTGGCATTCCCCTCGAAGATCTTGTGACGCTCCTCGGCACTCAGGTGCGAGCAGGCGTCGAGATATTTCTTGGTGTCGTCGAAATACTCGCCCGTGTTCGGATCCCGTCCCTTGACGGCGCCGATCATCTCCGATCCGAAGAGGATGTTGTCGACAGGTATCACTTCAGTGAGAAACCTCACGCCCGGCTCGTGGTACACGCACGTGTCGAAGAAGACGTTGGCGAGCAGCGGCTCCAGCGCGCGCTGACGCGCCTCGAGCGACAGGCCGCGGTACCGTCCCCAGTGATACGGCACGGCTCCGCCGCCGTGAGGGATGACAAATCGCAGCGCCGGAAAATCCTTGAAGAGATCCGACAGCAGAAACTGCATGAACGCCGTCGTGTCTCCGTTGATGTAGTGTGCGCCCGTTGCATGGAAGTTCGGATTGCAGGACGAACTCACGTGCACCATCGCCGGCACGTCCAGCCGGACCAGCTCCTCGTACAGCGGATACCAGAAGCGATCCGTCAGCGGCGGATCCGTCCAGTAGCCTCCGGACGGATCCGGATTCAGATTGCAGCCGACGAACCCGAGCTCTTCGACGCACCGCCTGAGCTCCGGGATGCAGTTGGCCGGAGGCACGCCCGGCGACTGGGGCAGCTGGCACACGCCGACAAAGTTGTCCGGGAAGAGCGTGCAGACACGATGGATCAGATCGTTGCAGACCTGCGCCCACACCAGGCTGGTCTGCTCGTTCCCCAGGTGATGCGCCATCTGCCCCGCGATCGGCGAGAACAGCGTCAGATCGCCGCCGCGCGCCTTCTGCATCTTCAACTGGCCATCTTCAATCGCGGCGCGGATCTCATCGTCGGTGATGACGAGATCCGACGGCTTCGGCGCCTTCGCCGGATCCTGAATGCCGTCGAGCTGCTTCTGGCGCCAGGCATGAAGTGTTTTGGGAACGGTGGTGAAATGTCCGTGGCAGTCGATAATCATGGCTCGGCCGTTACTTCTCAGGATCGACGAAGAGTTCATCGAGCGGCATCCGTCGCGGCGTCAGCTTCTGCTTGAACGCCGTGGCCTCCAGCGCGGAGATGGTCGCGAGATTCGCCGCCAGTCCGTACGGCAGCGGATCGTGTCCCACGATCCGGCGCAGGGCCGCATACTTCCTGACCTCCGCATCGCCGGCCGGGCGGGTGTCCAGCCTCGCCAGCCATTCATCCTTGGCACGCGAGAAAGCCCTGAATAGCGACCCGGCCACCCAGGGGTGCTCCTTCAATACTGAGTCCTTCACGACGATCGTACCGTGCATCGGGTAGATTCCCGTACGCGCGTACCACACGGCCTCGAGTTCCTCCGCGTTGGGAAAGAGATCGGGATAGTCCGCCTCCACCGTCTGCCAGCCGCCCGTCGGAGCGCCTGTGCGTCCGATGCCCGCATTGCCTTGAAACCCCGCAGCCAGTTCTCCGCTCGCCATCATACCCGCCAGCGACGTTCCATCGGGCGCGTGGACGACGTTCGGGGGCAGCTCGAGCTGCGTCACGTGCTCTTCGTCGTCGACTACCCAGGTCACCTTCGAGGCATCCAGACCGAATTCGTCAATCAGGACCTGACGGGTCCAGACGCCGGTGGTCACTGAATACGCGCGCACGCCGACCTTCCTGCCTTCCAGATCCTTGGGCGTCCTGATGCCGGCGTCGGGACGGACCAGCAGGCCTCCGTGATGAAACCGCCGCCACACGAAGATCGGCAGGGCGACGAACGGCGCCCCGAGCGCGCGCGCGATGATGTACGTCGTCGGCGCGAGCTCGCACACGTCGAACTCGACCTGGCGCACCATGCGGCGGAACGCGGCGACCTGCGGCGTGACCGTGATGATGTCGGCCTCGACGCCCTCGATCGGAATCGATCCGTCCCGCACGGCCGACGTGTGGGGATATTCGGCGACCGCGATCTTCAGATGAACGTGTCCGGACAAGCCACCACATTGTAAGCGGTTGTGTCTCGACGGGAAACGGGCGATTATCGAGCGGTGCGGTATCGTCCGCGGCACATCGTCGTCGCCGGCGCGCTCGCCGTGTGCGTCGCGACGAGCGCGCTCGCGCAGCGCGGATTCGGCGGCGGGTTCGGCTACTGGAGCGAGCCGGTCATCCACAACATCCCGTATGACGGGCGGTTTACGTTCGTGCGCATCAAGTACACGCCGGCCCCGGGCGGCTACTGGCCGGGGCGCCGGCCGTCGTGGGTCCACGGCTTTCCGATCGCCGAGGAGAACCTGATGCGCATCATGAACGAGATCAGCGGGCTCGGCGCGCACGACGATCACATCAACGTGGTGACGCTCGACGACCCGGAGCTGTTCAAGTACCCGGTGGCGTACATCATCGAAGTCGGCTGGTGGACGCTCACCGATCGCGAGGAAAAAGGATTGCGGGCGTATCTGGAGAAGGGCGGCTTCGTGATCGTCGACGACTTCAAGCCGCCCGGCTGGCGCGGCCTGCCGAACGGCGGATGGGAGCCGTTCGAGGCGAACATGAAGCGCGTGTTCCCGTGGGCGCGGTTCCTCCCGATGAGCACGGCGGATCCGATTTTCCACTGCTTCTTCGACATCACGACGCTGGACAATTTCCCGCAGGCGTACAACAGCGGACCGCCGGTCTTCCGTGGTCTGTACGAGGACAACGATCCCGCGAAGCGCCTGCTGATGATCGTGAACTACAACACGGACGTGTCACAGTTCTGGGAATGGTCCGCCCGCGGCCTGCGGCCGATTCCGGAGACCAACGAGGCCTATAAGCTCGGCGTGAACTACGTCCTGTACGGCCTGACGCACTGACGCGCGCGGAGCCGCGGCGTGACTAGCGCGGCGCGAACATTGAAGCCCATCGACCGCATCACCGCGAGGCGCGGCAGCGCGAAGATCGGCTTCTCGCCGAACGTGAGCTTCCACATGACGGTCGCGCCTGCCTCGTCCAGCGCGCCGAGCGCGCCGCCCAGCGGGCAGGGTGAACGCAGCGGTTGCCGCGCGGCGGGTGCGGCGCCGGCTCTATCGCCAGCATCCGCCGCGCGAAGCATACGAGCCCACCGCGCGCTGCCGTGAACTGGAGCCGGTGCTGCGCGAGTTGATTGCCTGGGGCAAACGGCACGTCCCCGGCGTCGCCCAGCGGCGCCCGGCACGCATCGACCGCGCCGCGGGATCCAACGCCTAGCGCCCTTTCGCCTGCATTTCATCATTGCGGGAACAACGCCGCACTCCTCAACGTCTTAGGAGTGTACCTGTCCACGAGTTGGGGAAATATGAAACTCTTTTTCCGTTCCCGCATCGACGACGAGATCGACGACGAACTGCGCGCGCACATCCAGCTGCGCACCGACGACCTCGTCCGCGGCGGCCTGGACCCCGCCGCAGCCGAACGCCAGGCGCGCGTCGAATTCGGCGGCCACCTGCGGTTCAAGGAGGCCACGCGCGAAGCGGCCGGGATCGCGCTCGTCGATACGATCGCGCAGGATCTGCGTTTCAGCGCCCGGGTTCTGCGCAAGTCGCCGGGATTCGCGGTCACGGCGATACTCACCCTGGCGCTTGGCATCGGCGCCAACACCGTTGTCTTCAGCGTGCTGAACGCCTTCATCCTGCGCCCGCTGGACGTGCCGGATGCGGACAGCCTCTATCAACTCGAGCGCGGGCCGGACAAGGAAGGCGTGCAGTCGTATCCGGATTATCTCGACCTGCGCGATCGCAACCATGGCTTCGAGGATCTCGCCGCCTACGACATCACGACCGCCGGGCTCGACACGGGCGACAGTCCGTCGCGCGTCTGGCTCGATCTCGTCACCGGCAACTACTTCGACGCGCTGCACGTGAAGCCGTATGTGGGCCGCCTCTTTCACGGCGCCGACGAGCACGGGCCGAACAGCGCGCCGTACATCGTGCTCAGCTACCCGTACTGGCACACCCATTTTCAGGATGATCCCGGCGTCGTGGGTCGCCTGGTCCGGCTGAACAAACACCCGTACACGATTCTCGGCGTCACGCCGCCAGGCTTCCACGGGACCATGGTGTTCTTCGGTCCCGAGGCGTACGTGCCCATCGTCAACGAAGAAGAAGTCGAGGGCAGGAGCCGACTGAACGCGCGAGGGGCCCGTTGGCTCTTTCAGGTCGTCGGACATCTGAAAGCCGGCGTGACGCCCGCGCAGGCCGTCGCCGACCTGAACGCGATCGGCGCCGATCTCGAGAAGACGTATCCCAAAGACGACGGTCAGATGACGTTCGCGCTGGCGCGGCCCGGTCTGTATGGCGATTACCTTGGTCCCGCGGTCCGCGGATTCCTCGTCGGACTGACGCTGCTGGCTGGACTCATCCTGCTCGCCGCGTGCGCGAATCTCGGAAGCCTGTTCGCCGCGCGCGCCGCCGATCGCTCCCGTGAAGTGGCGCTGCGCCTCGCGCTCGGCGCAAGCCGTAGCCGCATCGTGCGCCAGCTCCTCACCGAAGCCGTGTTGATTGCGATCATCGGCGGCGCGGCCGGCGTCGCCGGCAGTCTCGTCATCCTGCGCGGGCTCAGCGCGTGGCAGCCGTTCACGAGATTTCCGATCATGCAGGTGGCCGTGACGCCGGACGCCACCGTCTTCGCGGTCGCGCTGCTCGCCAGCCTGGCGAGCGGATTTCTGTTCGGCGCCGTGCCGATCAGGCAGACGCTGCGCACGGACCCGTACGAGATCGTCAAAGCAGGCGCGACCGGCTTCGGCGCGCGTCGATTTCCGATTCGCGACCTGCTGCTGGTCGGCCAAATCGCGATCTGCGGCGTGCTGGTCACGGCGTCCCTGGTCGCCGTGCGCGGGCTCGATCGCTCGCTGCACGGACACTTCGGCTTCGAACCGAACGGCGCGATGCTCGCCGACACCGACCTCTCGATGACCGGCGACTCCGCGGCCACGGCGCCCGCAAAGCAGAAGCGGATGGTCGATGCGCTCGCCGCGATTCCCGGCGCCGAGTCGGTGGGTCTGATCGATCAGCTGCCCTTGTGGGGAGGTTCCTCGACGAGATCGGTCTTCACCGATCGGACGGTCGATCTTCGACCCGCGACGGCCGCGCTGGACTCGCTGACGCTGCACGTCTCCCCAGACTACTTCCGGGCGGCAGGCACGGCCCTGCTCGCGGGCCGCGGGATTACGTGGCACGACGACGAGACGATGCCTCGCGTCGCCGTGGTGAACCAGGAATTCGCGCGTCGGATCTTCGGGTCCGTGCCGAACGCCGTGGGCGGCTATTTCAAACTGGACGAAGGAATCCGCGTCCAGGTGATCGGCATCGTCGAGGACGGCACGTACGTGCACATCACGGAGGAACGGCGGCCCGCGATGTTCCTGCCGTTCCTTCAGGCACCGACCACCGCGACGTGGTTCGTCGTCCGCTCGCATCGCGATCCCGAGGAGATGGCCGCGGCGATTCGACACGCCTTGAGAAGCGTCGACGCCGGACTGCCGATCTCGATCGAGACGTGGAACCATGAACTGAGCACCGGCATCGCGCAATTCGGTCCCCGCATGGCGACGGCCTCGCTCGGCGTGCTCGGGGTGATGGGCGCCATGCTGTCGGTCACCGGCATCTTCGGGATGGCGGCGTACTCACTCAGCAAGCGGAAGCGCGAGCTGGGCATTCGCATCGCGCTCGGCGCGCAGCGCCGCGACGTGCTGCAGACCGCGCTGGGACGCGCACTCAAGCTGCTCGCCATCGGATCGGCGTCAGGCCTGGTGCTCGGCGTCCTCACAACCCGGGTCCTTTCGGCCATCGTCTATCAGGCCAGCCCGCGCGATCCCGTCGTCCTGGCTGCCGTGGTGATCGTCATGGCGT
>Ga0193726_1000598_pt1 | contig 36503 bp, 31 predicted proteins | sample H2c1metaG_FD_144928 | JGI IMG/M metagenome (GOLD analysis project Ga0193726, IMG submission 144928) | Soil microbial communities from a riparian zone of the East river system, Colorado, United States - H2c1 | ecosystem: Environmental > Terrestrial > Soil > Riparian zone | place: USA: East River... | reverse complement strand
GCTCACTATCGAAGCTCCTCCGGGGTGGTGTTCCATCCGTTCGTCAGCCTGGAGGTGGAGTTCGACAGTGCTCTGGATTGGACCACGACGGCGCACTTCGCCGATCAGCCGGCCGGCGCGCCCTTCTCGGTGAGGACCGCGGGCCCCGGGACGCTGGGCCGGTTGGCGGTCGGTGCGGATGTGGCCGACTCGACCCATTGGTCATTCTCGTTGATGTATGACCCGGATGTGGGTCATGGGTATACCTCGCAAGCGGGATCGGCTCGCGTGAGTTATCGCTTCTGAGGTTAAGGAAAACAATGAGCCAGCGCTAGGCGAGAGCACGCACGCCGGATCGATTCCGGCGCAGCGGCGCTCTCGCCCAAGCCTAAGACGGACTTGAACACCGATTTGCTATTCCTTTGTCGGCGGCTGTACGCTCAAGACGACACGCCCACGACAGTGAGCAGGGAAGAACAATCGCGTAATCAAGGAGGCCATCGGAAGCGCGGCACGCATGGCAGTCACTCAATCACCATTCGATCTCTAGTTGGAGCAAAACCGTGCAGACATGCGTTCCTGCGTTGATTGCCGTCGTCGCGGTGGGCGTCGCGCTTACTGGGTGCAGCCGCCACCAAGCGCCTGCGGCGCCGGAGCCGCCTGCCGTGCTGGTCACCCCGGTGGTGCAACGCGATGTAGCCATTTATCGCGAATGGGTGGCGCAGTTGAACGGCTCGGTGAATGCGCAGATCTCGCCCAAGGTATCGGGCTACATCATCAAGCGAAATTATCAGGAGGGTTATTTCGTCACCAAGGGACAGATCCTATTTGAGATCGATGTGCGTCCGCTGCGCGCTTCCCTGGATCAGGCCAAGGCGACGGTGGCGGGCGCGATGGCTAACTTGGGCAACTCGAAGCTCAATGTGGCGCGCGACACGCCGTTGGCGAAAGAGAAGGCCATTGCCCAGTCGCAGCTGGACAACGACGTGCAGACCATGAAGGCCAATCAGGCAGCCTTGGACGCCGCGCTGGCAGAGCAAGAGACCGCGGAACTTAATCTCGCCTGGACCAAAGTACGTTCGCCCATCGACGGCATCGCCGGCGTCGCGGCCGCGCAGGTGGGAAATCTGGTCAGCACCTCGAGTGTTTTGACCAATGTTTCGCAATTGGACCCGATCCGCGCCTATTTCTCCATCAGCGAGAGCGACTATTTGTCCATCGCACCGCGGCTCAGCATGATCGTTCATGGCGAAGCGAGCAGCGCCGTGCTCGGCGCCACGGACGCGCAATTCATTCAGGCCAATGGACTGACCTTCGCCTCGCGGGGCCGCTTCGTGTTGGTCGGCCGAGAGGTCAACAACACCACCGGCACCATTCAGTTTGCGACGGAATTCGAAAACAAAGGTTCGCTGCTGCGGCCGGGCGGCTTCGGCCGGGTGCGCATCAAGATCGGCACCGAGAAAGATGCTTTGCTGATTCCGCAGCAAGCCGTCAACGAAGTGCAGGGTGAATACCAGGTGGTTGTGCTGAGCGCCGACAACAAAGCCGAGTTCCGTTCAGTGGAGGTCGGCGAACGCAGCGGCAATGATTGGATCGTTACCAAAGGCCTTAAGCCCAACGAACGCATTGTTGTCGAAGGCTTTCAAAAACTGCGCAACGGCACCCGGGTCGCGGCCAAACCTTACACCGCGGCAGCCACCGCTGCAGCGGCTGAGGCGAGCTGATCGTGTCGACTTTCTTCATCAATCGACCCATCGTCGCCATGGTGATTGCCATTTTGATGGTAATCGGCGGCGTGATCAGCATGCTGGGACTGCCCACGGCGCAATTTCCGCAAATTGCGCCGCCCGAGGTGCAGGTCAAGGCCAGCTACGTCGGCGCCGACGCGGGCACAGTGTCCCAGTCGGTCGCGACTCCCATCGAGCAGCAGATGAGCGGCGTCGATCACATGAATTACATGTATTCGGTGAACGGCAGCAGCGGTTCGATGTCCCTCACGGTGAATTTCGACACCGCCACCGATCCGAACACCGATCAAATCCTGGCGCAAATGCGCACCTCCCAGGCGAACTCGCAATTGCCCTCCGATGTGATTGCTGCGGGCGTCACCGTCAATAAGTCCATGGGCTCGCCGCTGATGCTGATCGCGCTGTATTCGCCGCAGGCGCAATATGACAATATTTTTCTGGCAAATTACGCCATCATCAATTTGAACGACGCGTTGACGCGCGTCCCGGGCATCGCCAACGTGCAAGTCTTCGGCGCCGGCCAGTACGCGATGCGCGTTTGGGTGAAGCCGGATCAATTGGCGAATCTCGGCATCACCATTCCCGAAGTGATCAGCGCGATTCGCGCGCAGAACACGGTCAACCCGGCGGGACAAATCGGCAGCGAGCCGGTGCCCGCCGGGCAACAGTTCACCTACACGATTCGCGCGCCGGGACGACTACCCTCGGCTGAAGAGTTCGGCAACATCATCGTTCGCGCGCAAGCGAACGGCGCGATCGTGCGATTGAAGGATGTGGCGCGAGTCGAACTCGGCGCACAGAACTACAGCATCCAGGGCCGGCTCAATGGCAAGCCGGCCGCGCTTCTCGCGGTCTATCAACTTCCCGGCACCAACGCGGTGGACGCCGCCAACGGCGTGCGCAAGAGCTTGAAGGAAGCGAGCGCGCGCTTTCCGGAAGGATTGAGCTACACCGTGGCGATGGACACTACCTTGGCGGTGACGCAGGGGCTGAAGGAAATCGAGACCACGCTGTTCGAGGCGCTGGGGCTGGTGATCATCGTCGTATTCCTGTTCTTGCAGAATTGGCGCGCCGCGCTGATTCCCTTGCTGGCCGTGCCGGTGTCGCTCTTGGGCACGTTCATGGTGTTCCCGTTGCTGGGTTTTTCGATCAACACGCTGTCGTTATTCGGCCTGGTTCTGGCGATCGGACTGGTCGTCGATGATGCCATCGTGGTGGTGGAGGCCGTGGAGCATCACATCGAAAAGGGCCTAAGCCCACGCGAGGCCAGCGTCAAGGCCATGCAAGAGGTGTCAGGTCCGGTGGTGGCCATCGCGCTGATTCTTGCTGCGGTGTTCCTGCCGACGGCGTTTATTCCCGGCATCACTGGGAAGCTTTACCAGCAATTCGCCGTGACCATCGCCGTGTCGGTCATTTTTTCTGCATTCAACGCGCTGACTTTGAGTCCGGCGCTTGCGACGCTGCTGTTGCGTCCCAGGAAGCAGCAGCGCGGGCCGTTGGGCGCTTTTTTCGGGGCTTTCAACCGCGGTTTTGCCAAAGCCACCGATGCTTACGTCAATACCTCGGCGCTGCTGATTCGAAAGTCCGCCCTAGGCGTGGCAGTGCTGTTGCTCTTGGTCGCCGCCGCCGCATTGTTCGGTTCGCGATTGGCCTCGGGCTTCTTGCCCGACGAGGATCAAGGCTACTTATTCGGCGCGTTGCAACTGCCGGCTTCGGCCTCCATGCAGCGCAATTCCGCCGCGGCGCGCGAGGTCGAGCAAGCGGTCATGCAAACTCCCGGCGTGCAGCATGTTTCATCGGTGATCGGATTCAACATGCTGAGCGGCGTGACGACCTCCTACAACTCCTTCTTTTTCATTACCTTGAAGAACTGGGACGAACGCAAGGGCGCTGCCGAAAGCTATGCCGCCATCAAGGCGCACCTGCAGGGCGCATTGTCGAGATTGCCTGCCGGCATCGCATTCATATTTCCGCCGCCCGCGATTCCGGGCGTCGGCACCTCCGGCGGCTTCAACTTTGTTCTCGAGGACCGCTCGGGCAGCGGCTCGAGTTTTCTGGTCAAGAACCTGCAAGTCTTTTTGGAGGCCGCACGCAAACGCCCCGAATTAGCTGGGCTCAATACCACGGCGCTGTACGGTGTGCCGCAGGTCAATGTAAGTGTGGATGAGGCCAAGGTGCTCACTCAAGGCGTGAATTTGGCGGACGTCTACCAAACGCTGCAAACCTTCATGGGCGGCAGTTTGGTGAACTACTTCAACCGCTTCGGCCGCCAATGGCAGGTGTACGTGCAGGCGGACGGCGCCGATCGTACGCAGGCGCAGAACGTCGGGGAGTTTTACGTCAAGAACGCCGGCGCGCAAATGGTGCCGATGAATACCCTCACCACCATCGCGCCGAGCTCCGGCCCTGAGTTCATATTCAAGTACAATCAGTACGAAGCGGTGCAGATCAACGGCAGCGCGGCGCCGGGCTATAGTTCCGGCCAGGCGATGACTGCGCTCGAGGCCGTATTTCACGACACCATGCCGGTGCAGATGGGATTTGATTACACCGGCATGTCCTATCAAGAGCAGCAAGCGGCGCTCGGTGTGTCGCCGACGGCGATCTTTGCCATGTCTTTCTTGGTGGTGTTCTTGATCATGGCGGCGCAATACGAGAGCTGGTCATTGCCCTTCAGCGTCCTCCTGGGCGTACCCATCGCGGTATTCGGCGCATTCCTGGCCTTGAACCTGCGCTCGCTCGAGAACAACGTTTACGCGCAGATTGGTCTGGTCATGTTGATCGGTCTGTCGGCCAAAAATGCGATTTTGATCGTGGAGTTCGCCAAGGCTGAGTACGAGCGCAACACGCCGATTGCCGAGGCGGCTTTGGCGGGTGCCAGGCTGCGGCTGCGGCCCATTTTGATGACGGCATTCGCCTTTATCTTAGGTTGCGTGCCGTTGTGGACGGCCTCGGGCGCCGGCGCCGTGGCACGGCGGGTTCTCGGCACCACGGTGATCGGCGGCATGCTCGCCGCCTCGCTCATTGCGATCTTCTTCATTCCCATGACCTTTGATCTGGTGGAACGTTTGGCCAATCGCAACAAGCCATCTGCGCCGAAGCAGCTTGAGCCCGAGACCGGGAACGCGGCGCATGATTAGGAAGTTCTGCGTTGCCGCTGCGGCGCTCGGGCTGGCGGCTTGCGCGGTGGGACCCGACTATAAACGTCCGGCGCTCGATGTGCCGGCCAAATTTCGCGGTTCGCCCGAGTCTGCGCAGGGCGCGGCATTTGCGGATTTGCAGTGGTGGGCAGTGCTCGAGGATCCGGTGCTGCAGAACCTTATCAGAGATGCGTTAGCAAATAACTATGATCTGCGCATCGCTGCCAACCATGTGCTGCAGGCACGCGAGCAGCTCGGCATCACCCGCTCGAATCAGCTGCCCTCGCTCGGCGGATTCGTCGAGGCCGAGCGCCAGCGTGCGCCGCCCGTGCTCTCGGATCAGACTATTTATAGCGGCGGATTGCAGCTGTCCTGGATGCTGGATTTCTGGGGCCAATTTCGACGCGCCACGGAAGCGGCGCGCGCCACCTTGCTCGCCACCGAATATGCTCAAAACGCGGTACGCATTACGCTGATTGCGAATGTGGCGAGCGCCTATTTCCAGCTACGGGCATTCGATCAAGAGCTCGAGGCCTCGACGCGCATTCTGCAGACCAACAGGGAAACGCTGCGGATCACCACCTTGTCGGTCAATGGCGGCGCGAGTCCGATCACCGATCAACTTCAAGCCACACTGCTGGTGCAACAGGCGCAGGCGCAGATCACACAACTGGAGCAGTCCATCGCCCAGACCGAAAATCAATTGAGCCTGCTGCTCGGCAAGAATCCCGGTGATATTTCCCGCGGCATGCGCTTGGTGGAGCAGCCGCATTTGCCCGAAGTGCCTGCGGGTCTTCCCTCGCAGCTGCTCGAGCGTCGTCCCGATGTGCGTGAGGCGGAGGAGACGCTCGACGCAGCCAATGCCGATGTCGGCGTGGCCAAGGCCGCCTTCTTTCCGCAGATTCCGCTGACCGCTAGCTATGGCGCAGCAAGCGCGAATTTGGGGGATTTCTTGAAGCAGTCTGCGAACGTCTGGTCCGTCGCCGGGCAAGTCGTGCAGCCGATCTTTGAGGGCGGCAAAATCAGAAGCGCGTACCGGCTGGCCTGGGCACAGCGCGACGCAGCCGAACTCGCCTATCGGCAAAGCGTGCAGCAGGCATTTACCGATGTCGCGAACTCGCTGGTGGGCTACGAGAAGTCGCGCGCGTTGCGCCTCACGCTGGAAGAGCAGACAGCGACGTATGCCGAGACGGCGCGGCTCGCGAACGATCGGTATCGAGGCGGCAGCACCAGCTTTCTTGAAGTGCTCACCACCCAACAGCAGTACTTTACCTCTGAGCTGCAGTCATCGCAGGCATGGTTCGCCGAGCTGCAAAACTACGTGCAGTTATATCAAGCGCTCGGTGGTGGTTGGCAGCGCTAACGATCAGTGCTGCGCCAGCTTCCACGAGCTGTCGGTATCAAAGACTTCCATGCTGGTGGCCTGCTGTTCGCTGCCCTGGCCCAAGTCTTTTTCGTATACACGCCCGCCTGGGCCCACGATAAAGGTCATCACGCCGCTACCGCGATATTCGGCCGGATAGGCAGCGATGGCAAAGCCGCCGTTCATCTTGCCGTCTTTCACATACTCTTTCGCGCCGCCCCTGGCGTGCGCTCCTTGCGACTTTACTATTCGATAGTAGTAGCCGTGAAACGGCGTCGGTTTTCCAGAAGCTGCGGCCGCGCCATACCCCTCGCTGGTGGCCTCCGCCACCAGCGCCCCGGCGGGACTTTCCGGCTCGCCCGGTTTCGCGTCCCAATACAGGCCGTTCTCCTTGCCCGGTTCGCTGCGAAAGTGCTGCGCATACAACCCTGATGGATTGCCGTCGTGCGCCGCGGCCGCATAACTCTTCTGCGCCGCGTACAACGCCCGGCACACCTTGATGGCATCGAGTTCGTTTTGCCCGATCCGCCTATACACCAACTCCTGCGCGCCTTCATCGGCATCAAAATGCCAGGCGCCATCGACGCGCACGATCGGAAACGGCAGCTCCCATGCAGACTTGCCCACTGTCAGGAGTACTTTGTCGGGGTTATCGCGCACGAATGCGTGCGCCTCGTGATAGCGAGCAAGAAAGGACTTACGGGCGTTGGCATCTTGCACCGCATCGCCCGAAGTGAGCAGATCTTGCGCCTTCGCACCGATGATGCCGGTGACTGCCGCCTCGTCATTCGCATTGAGCGCTGCCACAAAGGCCGTTATCGCCGCTTTGTAGCTCGGAAAAGTCTTTACCGCCACCTCATCGGCAAAGGCTGGCGAGAGCGCCAAAGCCAGCAACACCGCGCCAACTCGAATATTTCGTTTACTCTTTAAAAGGATCATCGGGGTCGTCCTCTCACGGGAGCAGCTCCGCTGCTCACTCTGCCGCGATTGCTCGCCGCCCTCGCAGCGTTTCCATTATTGTTGCCGCCGAATGCACTGGGTCGGGCGCCCGTGGCCGGCGCGCTCGGTCTTTGCACTTGCGGGGCGGCCTGACGCGACTGCGGTTGCGGACGCGCGCCCCCTTGAGGAAATCCAGCGTACGGATTGCGCATCGCTGGACGCGACGGCGATGTCGGCTGCGGTGCCGGCGCCGGCGCCGGTCTAACCGTGGGCGCGGGTCGCGGGCTCGGAGTTGGCCTTGGCGTGGGCGCAGGTCGAGTGGCGCCGCCATTTCCGGGCGGCTTGAATCCGCCGCCCGGGGGGCGAGTTCCACCGGCATTTCCGGGAGGCTTCGTGCCCGCACCAAATCCTGGCGGTCGAGTCGTGCCGGGCGGGCGTCCGTCGCCGACGTTGCCGGGCGGCTTACCAGATCCTGAGCCGGGGGGTCGAGTCGTGCCGGGCGGCCGACCGCCGCCGTTACCTGGTGGGTGCGTATTCCCGGGCGGCCGACCACCCACGGGGGGGCGGCCGTTACCCGGGCGACCTGGAGATGGGCGATAGCCGGGTCGATGATTCCAATTGGGTGGCGGTCGCGCGTGTATCGGTCGGTTGTAGATTGGAGGCCGTGGCCGATAGTAGGGCCGAGGACTGCGATAGCCGTACGCGAATCGCCACGGATTGTTTCGATAAATTACGCCGCGGCCGCCCCAGCCCCAACTCCAACCACGCCATCCCCAGGGCTGATCATTGATCAGTGCGCCGATCGCGATGCCTGCGCCGAAGCTCAACAGCGAGGCCGCGACGACATCGCCTGCGCTCGGGCCGGTCACGAACACTTGCTGAGGTTGATACTGCGGTACGTACACCACCTGGGGATTGGCAGGCTGCACGACCACTACCTGTGCGCCGTCTTGCTGCTCAACCGAGACGTTTTGGTATTCGTTACTGTCCAGCGCGCCGGAGGCATAGGCCTGTTGCCTGAGCGTTTGGATCGCCGACATCACTGAGGCTTGATCGGCCTTGAATGCCGCGCCAATCGCAGCGTAATCATCGATGTTCTGGGCCATCGCATCGAGTACGGATGGGAAGGTCACGAGCGATATGAAGGCTGGATCAAAGCCCTGTTGCTGGGCCGCGTCGGTCAGTGCGGCTCCGGTAAGATTGCCGTTCTGCTTCAGCCAATTATCGGTATCGATAATTTGTTGCGGGTCTCCGGAGGCCGCGCAAATCTGCGCGAGCAAGGTGTCAGGATACAGCGCGATCGGCGCGAGCAATTGTTCCAACTGATCGCCGCCGGGCACATCCTGGGCCTGAGCCATCCCACAAACAAAAAGAAGGCATGCGCTGAAGCTGAGCAAACCCGGAATTCGACGTCGCAACATCTGGCTTCTCCCTGCGCCCGCAGCGGTCCCACTCGGGAAACGCTGATGACTGTAGCACCATTACATCACTCCAGAAGTGCCGACGCTGTAGGACTGGCTCTGCTTAGGCTTTTTCTTGGGGAGCGGACCTCGAGGTTTTGCAGAGCATATATGCCCGCGCCGCGACTATGGCTGTTCGGTATACTCTTAAGCGAAAGTCAAAAAAAGGGATTACTACATGCGCTTAGGCGTACTCCTCGCAGCTTGTCTGGCAGGCTACGTGCCGGTGTTCCAGAGCGCCACAGCCAAGGACACGCTGCAGACACTGCCGCCGCCAGTCGACCAAGAGTTGGCGCGCGATATTTTCAAAGGGCTGGTGGAACTCAATACCACCCATTCGCACGGTACTTTGCCGGCGGCTGAAGCGATTCAGCAGTGGTTGTCCAGGGCGGGCTATACGCCCTCCGACGTCGCTCTCATCGCGCCGTCGGAACATCCCAAGAGTGGCAATCTGGTCGTGCGCCTGCGTGCAAAGGCGCAGTCCCATCCTTTGGCGCCCATTTTGTTTCTCGGCCATCTCGATGTGGTCGAGGCAAAGGCTGAGGACTGGTCAACGGATCCTTTCAAGCTTACGGAGAAGGACGGTTGGTTCTATGGCCGCGGTACCATCGACATGAAGGATGGCGATGCGGCCTTGCTCGAGACATTGATCCGCCTGAAGCGTGAACACTATGTCCCGAGTCGCGATGTGATCGTCGCCTTCACGGCGGATGAAGAGGCCGGCGGCGATGCCAACGGACCCGCCTATTTGCTCAAGGAGCACCGCGACCTCATTGAGGCCGGTATGGTAGTGAATCTCGACGGCGGGGGCGGCACGACGAAGAACGGCGCGCTGCAATACTTCGAACTGGGGACCAGCGAGAAGAACTATGTGACGTTCACGTTGGAGACCACCAGTCCGGGCGGCCACGGGTCGCTGCCAGGTCCCGACAACGCCATCTATCGTCTGGCACAGGCATTGGGTAGGATCGAGGCCTTCAAGTTTCCTATCACACTGACCAGCACGACCCGCGCAACTTTCGACAAGCTCGCGGATCTCAGTACCGGTACGAAGGCGGCAGACTTTCGCGCGGTATTGCAATCGCCCCCGAACTTAAGCGCTGCCGAACGATTGAGCGAAGATCCCTGGACCAATGCGCAACTGCGCACGACTTGCGTTGCGACGCTCATTTCCGGAGGCCATGCTGAGAACGCTTTGCCGCAACGGGCCAAGGCCACAATTCAATGCCGCATGCTGCCGGGTGATACCGAGGGTGATGTGCAGGCGCTGTTGAGCGAGGTGGTCGGCGACAGCCGCGTGACGCTTACGCTTGATGCGAAGCCCATCATTAGCCCTGAATCCCCGCCAACAGCGAAGATTGTCGAGCAAGTGGCGACACTGGCGCATTCGATGTGGCCTGGTGTGCCCATCATGCCCACGATGGCCACCGGCTTCAGCGACGACCGCCAAACTCGCAACGCCGGCATTCCGAGCTACGACATCAGCGGCATTTGGATTGAGGAAGGCGAGAATCGGGCTCACGGGCGCGACGAGAGAGTCAGTGTGCGGGCCTTCGACGAGAGCGTCGAATTTACTTACCGGCTGATGAAGTCGATGGGGAATTTGCGCTAGCCTTCATCTATGCACCGCGTCGATTTCCCGTACACGACTCGCCCTGCAAACTGACATACGGTAAGGTCCGATACCGTCCCTTCCGCAATCCGATTGACAATGAGGTAGCCGCTTCATGAGCCTCCGTCCCGAAACACGTCGCTCCGTCGTTGCCGAGAGCATCTATGGCCTTCTCAATCCGATCCCATTCGGTTGCTTCGTCGCTGCCCTGCTCTTCGACATCATCTATTCCAAGACTGCCGTGATGCTTTGGGACAAGGGCGCCGCGTGGCTCATCGTCTTTGGCCTGTTGTTCGCTTTGGTGCCTCGCCTGGTCAACCTGACGCAGGTCTGGGTCACTTCCCGGCGGACCGCGACCCGCACGGACAAGCTGGACTTCTGGCTCAACCTGTTTGCGATGGTCGTGGCTATCGTCAACGCGTTCGTGCACAGCCGCGATGCCTATGCGGTGGTTCCGACCGGCCTGTGGCTCTCGGTGTGCACTGTCATTCTCCTGTCCATTGGCAACATCGTCGTTGCCGTGGAGCGCGCAGCCCGGAGAGGGTACGTCAATGAGTAAGGCAGTCGTGCAGAGCGTATTGGCACTTGCACTGGTGGCCACCTTAAGCGGATGCAGTGAGAAAGCATCGCTCGATCCCGCACAGCAATCCGGCAACGCGCCGTCGCTGCCAAAGGCGCAAGACTTCTTGCTGCCGCCGATGCAGGTTCCCATTGGCGTCGGCTGGACGCAGGGACAATCCCCCAAAGTTGCACCCGGCCTCAAGATCGACAAGATCGCGGGCGGATTGATGCATCCGCGCCAACTCTATGTCCTGCCCAATGGCGATGTGCTGGTCGCGGAATCCAATGGGCCGGGCACCGAGGCAGTGACGACGCCCAAGCAGCTGATTGCGACCAAGGTGAAGAATCAGTCCGGAAAGGCCGGCAAGGCGGCAACCGGATCACGTTGCTGCGCAAGAAGGACGGTGCCGGCGAATGGGAGAAGCACGTGTTCATCGAACATCTGCATTCGCCCTTCGGCATGCAGTTGATCGGCGAGTCCCTGTATGTCGCGAACACCGATGCCATCGTGAAGTTTTCCTACCACCCGGGAGACACGGAGATCACTGCGCCGGGTATTGAGTTTGCGGACCTGCCGGGAGCTGTCAACCATCACTGGACAAAGGCCCTGTTGGCGAGCCCCGACGGTACCAAGCTATATGTGGGAGTCGGTTCCAACAGCAACGTCAGCGAGAACGGAATGGAGGTGGAGTACCGGCGTGCGGTGGTGCTCGAAGTCGATGTCGCCACGCGCGGCAGCCGAATCTACGCGTCGGGCATCCGCAATCCGACCGGGCTGCAATGGGAACCGCAAACCGGCAAGCTCTGGGCCATCGCCAACGAACGCGACGAGATCGGCGCCGACCTGGTGCCGGATTACCTGACCGCCGTGCAGGAGGGCGGATTCTATGGATGGCCGTATAGCTATTTCGGTCAGATCGTCGACCGCCGGGTTGAAGCGCAGCGACCGGATCTTGTCGCAATTGCGATCGTGCCGGATTATGCGATCGGCTCGCATGTTGCCCCGCTCGGGTTGTGGTTCTCCGAAAAGAATGCTCTGCCAGAGAAGTACCAGGGAGGAGCGTTTATCAGTGAGCACGGCAGCTGGGACCGCTCACCCTTGAGCGGTTACGAAGTGGTGCACGTGACATTCCAGCAAGGCAAGCCGGTGGGGAAGCCGGAGACTGTCGTTTCCGGATTCTATTCGGCCGACGAGAAAAAACTGTTTGGCGCGCCGGTGGGACTTACCCAGGATCAGGACGGTGCGTTGCTGATTGCGGACGATGTGGGGAATGCAGTATGGCGCGTTACGGCGGCCCCTCACTGAGCAATGTAGCTAAGAGCCAACAATGCAAAGCGCCTATCGCAATATTGGCTATGTCCTCGTCGTACTTCCGGTGGTACTCATCGCGGGATTTTGGATTCCCTATTTTTCGGAGATTCCGAAGTTTGAACCGTCTATTACGACGGCCGTACACGCGCACGCGCTGCTGCTTTTCGCGTGGGTTGCACTGCTGGTAATCTGCAATCATGCTAACCCCGCGCACAGAGGCCCCTCGATGATCATCAACCGTTTGTTGCCGTCTATTCTTCTGGTGATAGCGCCGCTGATGGCCGCCCGCGCCGCGCTGCCCCGATTTCCACAGCCCTTCGGCGACAGGATCGTATTCGTCGCAGACGGCAATGTGTGGTCGGTGCCGAAAACCGGCGGTACAGCCGTGCGGCTGACGAGCGCGCCGGGCCAGGACATGTTCCCGCGGGCCTCGCCGGACGGCAAGTGGATCGCCTATACCGAGGCGGGCAAAGCAGGCACGGACATTTGGGCGATTCCTGCCGCGGGCGGCGCCGCGCGGCGCCTGACATTCCACCCGGCGACCGAAGCGGGCACGGGCGGTCGCCATGCGCCTGACAACATGGTGGTTACATGGACACCCGACTCCCGCAGCATCGTCTATCTGTCCAAGCGAGATCAATGGAACGGTTGGATCCAAAATCTCTATGAAGTTCCCGTCGCGGGCGGAGCGCCGACACCCTTGCAGATCGATAGCGCGGTCGGCTTGGCGACTTTTGGGCCCGATGGGCACAGCATCGCTTATAACCGCATCTTTCGAAACTTCCGAACCTGGAAGCGCTACAACGGCGGCCTCGCGCAGCAGCTGTTCACTTATGATTTCAAATCACGTGAGCTCAAGCAGCTGACGAACTGGTCGGGCACGAACACCTCGCCGATGTGGTACGGAAATCGGATCTATTATCTCTCGGATCAGGACGAGCACCGTCGGGCCAACATCTGGGTCATGGATACGGACAGCAAACAGACGCGGGAAGTCACGCACTTCACAGACTACGATATCGATTTTCCAGCGTTGGGCGGCGATGCAATCGCTTTCCAGCAGGGAGGCAAACTCTATCGACTGGATTTGCCCGGCGAGCACGTCGAGGAGGTTCCCCTTGGCATACCGGACGACGGTCTACGCACTCGCGCCCATGTGGCCGACGTCAAAGGCGAAATCCGCTCAATCGATCCGGCAGGCCAGGTGGACTTCGCGCTGGCGCCGAACGGCAAACGGACTTTGTTTTCGGCACGAGGCGATATATTCAGCGTCCCAACCGAATATGGCGCGACGCGCAATCTGACCAGCACACAAGGCGCGGACGAAGACCATGCGACGTGGTCGCCCGACGGCCGGACCATCGCCTACACCACCGATGCCGGTGGCGCACAACAAATCGCCCTGCGTCCTGCGGAAGGGGGACCGGAAAAGATCCTGACGTCTTTTGCGGAAGGCTATTTTTATGGACCGTTATTCTCGCCGGATGGGAAAACGCTGACATTCTCGGATGGCACGCACCGACTCTGGATCGTCGGCACCAATGCCGGAAAGCCGAAACAAGTGGCGCAGGACAAACTCTCCGAAATCCACGATCAGGCATTCTCGCCGGACGGGCGCTGGCTCGCCTTCAGCCTGTCCGCGGTGGGCCGCCGGCGCGACCTCGTGCTATACGAATTGGCGACGGAAAAAATGACCCGTCTGGGAGACGGCAGCGGGATCGATTCGAATCCCGCGTGGTCGCCCGACGGAAAGTATCTGTATTTCACATCCAGCCGCCACGAGAATCCCGTTGGATCGGACATCGAGTTCGATTTCGCGATCTTGAAGTCGGCGGGGATCTACGCAATACCACTGGCGCGCGACACGGCCTCTCCGGTCGCGCCAAAGTCCGACGAGGCGAGCAGCCCCCCGGACGAAAGTCCATCGGTGCGAGGGGATGACGCCAAGCACGGGAAAGCCGGCAAGTCCGAAGGTGACGATGACAAGAAGGCCGACAAGCAAGCGCCGCCCCAACCAGTCGGTCCGATCAAGCCGATCCGAATCGACCTCGATGGCCTGATGGCGCGGGCGGTGGAGCTGCCGATCGATGCAGCAAACATCAACCAATTCGACGTGCGCGCAGATCGCATTTATTATCTGACGCAGCCGCTGGGACTCATCGAGGGAACACTCAGCGGAGAGAAGACGGCGTTGCGCTTCTTCGATCTTAAAATGCGCAAATCTTCGCTGGTCACCGAGGACGTGGACAGCTATTCCTTGTCGCTCGACGGGTCGCGCGTGCTGATCAGGCACGACAAGGATTACACCGTGCTCGCCACCAAGGCAGACGCCGCCAAGGACGCGGAGACCAAAAAGGCGCTGAAGCTCGATCATTTGCGCGAACAAGTGGACCCGGCCTTGGAATGGGCGGAGATGTTCGAAAATGCGTGGCGGCTCGAGCGCGACCTGTTCTACTCGCCGCTCATGAACGGCCAGGACTGGAAAGGAGTGCACGACAGTTACCGCAAGCTCCTGCCGCTCGCTGGCTCGCGAGAGGATCTTAACTACTTGATCGGGCAGATGCTGGGCGAGATCAGCAATTCCCACACCTATGTCGGCGGCGGCGACGACGGCGACACCACGCCGCCGGCGCACAGTGCTCTGCTGGGAGTGGATTGGACGCTCGACGCGGCCTCTGGCCGCTACCGCTTCGCGACGATTTATCCCGGCGACAACACGCGCACCGATTATCGCAGTCCGCTGGCTCAGCCCGGTCTCAATGTGAAGGCTGGGAATTATCTGCTGGCAATCAACGGCGCCGAGCTTCGGGCGCCGACCGATCCGGACAGTCTCTTGCAACTTGCCGATGCCGACACGACCGTGGATCTGACAATTGCCGATGACCCCGGCGGCGCGCGTCGTCACATCATCGTCACGCCCGTTACGAAGGAGCTGAGTCTGCGCGAGTCTGCTTGGATCGAGCACAATCGCGCTGTGGTCGACAAGCTATCCGGGGGCCGCGTCGGCTACGTCTACATGTCGGATATGGAACAGCTGGGACTGCAGCAGTTCGTACGCCAATTCTATGCCCAGCTCGGAAAGCAAGCCTTGATTATGGACGACCGGTGGAATGGGGGTGGATTCATCGCCCCCTTTGCTCTTGAGCGCTTGCGGCGCATGCTCGTGGCGCTCGCCACCAATCGCGAGTCCGCGATCGGGACCGAGCCGCAGGAGGTCTTGAACGGCCCCAAGGTGGCGCTGCTCAATCACTGGTCGGCCTCTGACGGCGATATTTTCCCCTATCTCTTCCGTCTCTATGGTCTCGGCAAACTGGTCGGCACGCGCTCCTGGGGCGGCGTACGCGGAATCCGCGGCAACTGGCAGTTGATGGACGGCGGATACATCACGATTCCCGAGGACGCGCTCTACACGCTCGATAGTCAGTGGGCCGTCGAGAACCGTGGCGTCGATCCTGACGTCGACATCGAGAACCTGCCATCCGATTTGCTCGCCGGCCACGATGCGCAGCTGGAGGCAGCAGTAGATCTGATGCTCAAGGCGATCGCCGGCAATCCGACCGGACTGCCGCCGCCGCCCCCGGCGCTTCCTGCCTATCCGCCGGGTGGAATTGTGCGGCCGCAGCCCTAGCGTTGCTTGGCAAAGGAAATATTGGCCGCTATCGTTCGCAACGATTTCGGCGCTTCGGTTGACTAAACGGGCGGCAGCTTCGCGTTGATCTCGAGTTCCGCGCGCCCGAAGTCGATGTCGGAGAGTGTTGCCGCGCCTTGCGTGAGGTTCGACAAAATGTCGGCCTGCGTCGCCCCGCGCTGCTGCGCCGTCAGATAGGGAATTTCGTGGTGAAACATCACCATGGAATAGCGCGGAATGAAGCGCTGCGGAAAGCGCCGTTCGAGTTCCAAAGAAAGTGCTTGGCGCAGCTGAAACTTCAGGTCGGCGACGCTTTCGCGCATTTCCAGGTAGTTCTCGAGCGCCATCGCGGCGATGGCATCCGTATTGGGCTTGCGGGAAGCGCCGAACTGGGCGAACGCCTTTTCCCATGGCAGGCGCTGTTCGACGCAGGCGTCGAATTCGATGCAGTCCTCGAAGCAGCAGTTCATGCCCTGACCGTGAAACGGTACGATGGCGTGCGCCGCGTCGCCGATCAACATGGCTTGCGCGCCGGCGTGCCACGGGCTCGCGGAGACCGTGCCCAAGAAACCGACTGGATGAGCGCTGAATTCCTCGAGCGAATGCGGCATCAGTTCGTACGCATCCGGAAAATGCTGCGACAGAAATTGATCGATGGTGTTCGCATTGTTCAATGCCTCAAAGCTGACCGGCCCGCGCTTCGGCAGAAACAGCGTCGCGGTGAAGCTGCCGTCATCATTGGGCAGCGCAATCAGCATGAAATTGCCGCGCGGCCAAATATGCAGCGCATCGTTCGCCATGCGAAAGCGGCCGGCGGGTCCTGCGGGTATGGATAATTCTTTGTAACCGTGTTCGAGATCCGTCTCGCCGGCCTGAATCAATCCGTGCGTGCTCAGCTCGCGGCGCATCACGGATCCTGCGCCGTCGGTTGCCAGCAGGGGCTGCATCGGCACCGTGATGACCCGGTCGTGTTGCAGGTCGCGAATCTGCGCGGTCTCGGCGGTGAAGTCCGCCGACTCGAATCGATGCTGGAAATGCAGCTCGATCCCAGGAAGCTTTGCCGCCACCTCGATCAGTGCCTGATTGAGCCGATGCCGGGACACCGAGTAGATCACCTCATTGGGCCGCTGTCCGTAGGGCTGAAATGCAGTGTCTTTATTCTGATAATGAATGAGCCGACCCCGCATGGGCAGCAGCGCCGGCGCTAGATCGTCAAAGACACCCGTAACTTTCAGTGCGTGAATTCCGCGATCGGCCAGAGCCAAATTGATGGATCGGCCCGACTCCGCGCTCACGTCCCTGGGATCGGCGCGTGTTTCATACAGCGCTATTTCGAATCCGCGGCGCTGCAGGAGGATGGTGAGCAGCGCGCCCGTCGGACCCGCACCGACAATGCTTATCATGTGAATTTCATGCGCGCAAAGCCCGCGCCAAAATATCCACCGCCGCAAACACATCCGCAAATGAGTTGTACAGCGGGATCGGCGCTAGCCGCAGCACATCGGGCTCCCGCCAATCGCCGATGAGACCCGCGGCGGTCAACTGTTCTTGGCAGCGCTTCGCTGCGGCGGCGGGACGTGCTATGCGTAAACTCAGTTGGCAGCCGCGCTGCTCCGGGGCGATGGGGGTAATGATCTCCACGAGTCCCGGCAGGCGCTGCTCGATCAAACTTTGCAGGTATCCGGTCAATGCAATGGATTTTTTGCGTAATGCGGACATGCCGGCGCGCCGAAAAATCTCCAACGAGGCCAGCAGCGGTGCCGTGGACAGGATGGGGGGATTGCTGATTTGCCAGCCCTGAGCTCCGCCGATGGGATCGAAGTCCGGATCGTACAAAAATCTGTCGGCCTTGTTGTGTCCCCACCAGCCGGCAAACCGCGGACGCTTGAAATCCCGTCCATGCCGCTCATGCACGAAGCAGCCGCCGACGGCACCGGGCCCGGCATTGAGATACTTGTAGCTGCACCACACGGCGAAGTCGGGATTCCAGTCATGCAATCGCATTTCGGTATTGCCGATGGCGTGTGCAAGATCGAGCCCCACTGCCGCACCGACGCCGCGCGCAGCGGCGATCAGAGGCTCCAAGTCCAAGGACTGCCCGGTGAGATATTGAACGCCTGGCAGCAGCACCAGCGCCAGGTGCGATCCTTCCCGCTCGATGCGCTCGATCAAATCCTCAGTCCTCAAGGTTCGCTCGCCGGCCCGCGGCTGAACCTCGATCAAATTCTGCGCGGCATCAAGGCCGTGAAACTCGAGCTGGGATACGACCGCGTACCGATCCGAGGGAAAGGCCGAACTCTCCATCAGCACCTTATTGCGTGGAGCATCGGGCCGAAAGAAACTGACCATCATCAAATGCAGATTCACGGTCAAGGAATTCATGGCCACGACTTCGCTTTCCACCGCGCCGACGAGCTCGGCGAGTGCCGGTGCCGCGCGCTCGTGATACGGGATCCAGGGACGCGTCGCATCGTGGTGACCCAACACACCCAGACGCCGCCAGTCGCCCAGTTCCTGCTCGAGCATGCGCGCCGCGGACTTGGGCTGCAGCCCCAGGGAGTGGCCGCCAAAGTACAGGACCTTGCGGCCTGCGGCATCGTACGGGTGATGGAACTCCTCGGCGAAGCCGGCTAGAGGATCCGCAGCGTCATGATCGGATGCAGCCGCGGGTTTAAGATCGCGCGCGCTCAGGCGGGAGCCTGCATGACAGTCCCGCAAACGCTGCATGTGCGATGCTCGAGGCTGGAATAGAAGCGTGAGAAAATCTCCGGCAGTTGAGTTTCGATATCGCGCACCGCAACCCGTTCGAGAAAAAGCCGGTGACCGCAATTTTCACAATACCAAGAAAATCCATCCAGTTCGTCAGGAGCGCGGCGCCGTTCGACCACGACGCCGACGCTACCCGCGGGTCGACGCGGTGAGTGCGGCACTTCGGCCGGCAAAAGATACATCTCACCTTCGCGGATAGGCACATCCGTGACGCGCCCGTCCTGCACGGTCTTCAACACCATATCCCCCTCGATCTGGAAGAAAAACTCTTCGCTGGGGTCGTGGTGAAAATCTTTGCGTGAATTAGGTCCGCCGACTGCCATAATGATGAAAGCGCTATCCTCAAAGAGCAACTTATTGCCCACGGGCGGCTTGAGCAAGTCGCGGTTCTGATCGATCCATCGGCGCAGATTGAAAGGCGGGGCGGCTGACATGGCGCCATTATACGGGCGTTGAAACTTCGTTGGGCTTCGCGCGGTCCAAGCAAACCGGAGGGTAAGGGTTTATGCGCGCTTTCTGCTTGCTTGCGGGTGTAGGATTGATGTTCTCCTTGCCGCTCTGGGCGGCCGGCGAGGAGGGCGGCCGCGTGCCGGCCGTATGGAAGGAGCACCGCCTGGACTTTTCCTACATGGGCCGCACGGCGCGCTATTCCTGCGAAGGCCTGCGCGATAAAATGCGCTCACTGCTCCTGGACTTGGGAGCGCGCCGTGATCTGAAGGTGTCGCTTTTGGCCTGCAATGAGAACGCGCCCTTGCGTCAAGGTTACCTGGGTCCCCGGCTCAGCATCGTTTTCTCATCGCCCGCGTTGCCGGACGCGGCGGCCCAGCCGCCGCACGCCGCTGACGTGTCGGCCGTGGAGGCGCGCTACGAGTCCTTCACGCTGACCAGCGATGCCTTTCGAAATTATGGCGTGGGCGACTGCGAGTTGGTCGAGGAATTCGCGCGTCAGATCCTGCCCAAATTCGCCACGAAGGATGTGAAGCAGGACATCACCTGCGTGCCGTATCAGGCGAGCGGCAGCCGCTTTTTTGTTCGCGGTGAGATCTTGAGGGCGGCTGCGATGCCGAAGACCGCTACCAGTCCTTAAGGCAAGGCGCAGGACACCTGCACGGGTTTGGCGTCCGGCACGTCCAGCCGCAGTGCGGTCAGGGAATCTCCCCAAACACATCCCGTGTCGAGCCCGGTAACGTCGGTGTTGCGGAAGAACCCCAGAGTCGACCAGTGGCCGAAGACGATGCGCGTTCCGCGCCAGCGCGCGTCACGCGCCTCGAACCAAGGAATGAGCGACTTGCTCTGTGCTTTCTTCGGCGATCCCTTGGCACGCAGCGCCAAGCGGCCTTCCGCATCCAGATAGCGCAGCCGGGTGAAACAGTTCGCGATGAAGCGCAGGCGCTCTTCACCCTCGAGAGCATTGCTCCAAAGATCCGGCTGATCACCGTACAGCCGAGCGAACAGCTTTGCGGGATCGCGCCGCAAGGCCCTTTCCAGTTCGTGTGCGCACTCTCTGGCCAAGGCAAGATCCCATTGCGGCGCCAACCCTGCATGCACCATGCCGACCTTTAAATGTGGATCCTCGTGCATCAGCGGCCGGCTGCTGAGCCAGTCGAGCAGTACGGCGCGATCGGGGGCCGCCAGCACGCTGTCCAGGGTATCGTCATCGCGCAATCGCGCGCCACCATACGCCACGGCCAAGAGGTGCAGATCGTGATTCCCGAGAATGACTGTGGCGGCATCGCCCAAAGCGCGAATTCTGCGCAGAACTTTGAGCGAATCGGGTCCGCGGTTGACCAAGTCGCCGACGAACCACAGCGAATCCCGATCCGCCGAGAATTTCAAGGCGCCGAGCAGCGCGCCGAGTTCCGCGTCACAGCCCTGCACGTCGCCGATTGCATAGAGCGCCATCAGGCACCCATGAATTCAGGAGCCTGTCGGCTCCTAATGCAGCACCCCGGGCATCGCCAGCCTAAACGGCGCGATGGGCGCGTCGAATTGCTGGCCATCATCGGCCACCATTTGATAACTGCCCTGCATGGTGCCGACGGGAGTTTCAATGACCGCACCGGTGGAATAGCGAAATCCCTGGCCCGGCTTCAAGTACGGCTGCTCACCGACCACACCATCGCCGCGCGTTTCTTTCACGTTGCCGTTGGCATCCGTGATGATCCAATGGCGGGTGAGCAGGCGCGCCGGCACTTGACCTTCATTGCGAATCGTAATGGTGCAGGAGAAGACGAAGCGCTTGTCGCGCGGATCGGATTGCTCCTCGATATACGAAGTCTCGACTTCAACCCGAATTCTACGATCGACCGGTTCGGAGCTCATGTCTTGCACGTCTTAAGTCAACCGTATTGCGAGCACATCGCAGTGCGCTGCGTGCAGGACGGTGTCCTCGGTAAAGTTGACCAGGATGCCGAGGCCGTGACGCACGCGGCTGCCGAGCACGATCAAATCCACTGCCTCGTCCTTGGCAACCCGAAGAATCTCTGTCTTTTTGTTGCCGGCTTCCACTCTGGCCGTGGCCCGGGTCAGGCCCAAGCGCGTGCACAGCTCGTTGATCTTGGCGCGCGAGCGGTGTACCAACTCTTCTTCAATTTGTATCGTCGGCATCAATGTCTCACCCATGGGCTCGGTGGGCGCGAATTCGACGACATGCAAGATCACCATCGCTGCATTCGAGTGCGCGGCCATGTCCCGCCCGGCGACGGCGATTTGCTCGCTGGCGTCCGACATATCCAACAATACCAAGATTTTCTTATAACCGGCCATGCGTCTTTGAGTATAGCTGAGAGCGGAGGGCAGCGAGCAGGCCGAATTGTGACGGCGTGAGCGCCTCCGGCCGCAACTGTGAATCGATGCCGCAGGATTCAATCTCCCCGGGCGTGAGCAATCCCTTGAGGCCATTGCTCAAGATTTTGCGACGATGGGAAAACGCGGCTGTCACCAGGGTTCGAAGCACGCCATCATCGCCCATCTCGAAGCGGGGTTCGAGCGTTGGACGCAACCGTACGATGGCCGACCAGACTTTGGGCCGCGGTTGAAACGCGCCCGGCCCGACGTCGAACAGCCGTTCGACTTCGGCCACCGCCGCGAGCATGACGGTCAATCGGCCATAAGTCTTGTTCGAAGGCTGCGCGGTCATGCGATCGACCACTTCCTTTTGCAGCATGAAGTGCATGTCGGCGATGGCGGACCGTTGGGACAACAGCCGGAACAGCAGCGGCGTCGAGATGTTGTAGGGCAGATTGCCGACGATGCGCAGCGGCGGACCCTGCGCGCGCAGGCGCACGAAGTCGGTATCGAGCGCGTTTTCAACGTGCACCTGCAGGGCGCCGGTGGCGCGCGGATCCTCTTGCAGCGATCGAGCGAGGTCGCGATCGATCTCGATGACGTCCAGTGCTTGTGCACGCCGCAAAAGATCCCAGGTCAGGGCGCCGCGTCCCGGGCCGATCTCTACGATGCGCTCGCCGACGGCCGGCGACACGCCCTCGATGATGCGTCGGATGACGCCGGGATCATGCAGGAAGTGCTGACCAAAGCGTTTACGAACCGGCATGATCGCTGCGCGCACTTGCCAGTTCTATGGCAAGGGCCAGAGCGGCGCTCAAGCTGCCGGTATCAGCCTTACCGGAGCGTGCAAGACTCAAAGCGGTGCCATGATCGACGCTGGTGCGCAAAATCGGCAGGCCCAGAGTCATGTTCACGGCATTGCCGAACCCAACATGTTTGATGACGGGAAGTCCTTGATCGTGATACATCGCGACAATCACATCGATGGTCTTGAGAAAGCGTTTGGTGAAGGCCGTGTCCGCCGGAATGGGCCCCTGCAAGTTCAAGCCTTCATCCTGGAGTTCCCGGATCACGGGCTCGATTATGTCTAATTCCTCCCGGCCCAAATGTCCGCCCTCGCCGGCGTGCGGGTTCAAGCCCAGCACCGCAATTCTTGGGGGAAGCAACGAAAAAAGCCGTTCCAAGTCCATATTCACGATGCGCAGCGTGGAACGCAGCCGCTCTTGGGTGATGGCGTGCGGCACATCGGCGAGCGCCAAGTGGGTGGTCACCAAGGCCACGCGCAACTGATCGTTGAGCAACAGCATCACGGGCAGCGCCGCGCGTGTTCTTTCCGCAAGATATTCGGTATGGCCGCTGAAGGCGTAGCCGGCATCCATGAGGGTGCTCTTTTGCACCGGTGCGGTCACCATGGCGGCAAACTCGCCGTTCGTGCAGCCATCACAGGCGCGATCCAGCAGGTCAATCACGTACGCGGCGTTGCGCACGTCGGGCTTGCCGGCGAGAACCTCGCAGCGGGTCGGAATGTGCAGTACCTGGAGAGTGCCGCCGCGATGCGGTTTTGCAGGTCTCGTGGGGTCGTAACGTTCAACGCTCAAAGGCAACCCAAGAGCGGCGGCGGTGGCAGCCAAAAGGTGGGCGTCCGCTGCCACCACCAGATCGGCTTCCCAATCGGTCTGCGCCAGAGTGACGCAGGCATCCGGTCCCACACCGGCGGGTTCCCCCGACGTGATGACGATGCGAGGTATGTACACTACATCTGCGTTTCGACGGAGCTGACGAAGAGGCGCGGCCCGAGCATTACATCTTTGTCTCAACGAATGCGTCGTCGCGCAGTCGACGCAACCACAGCTCGGTTTCTTCGTCCGCTTTACTCTCGCGGATGGCGGCAAACGCCTTCTGGCGCCGCACATCGTCGGTGCTGTCGTAACTACGGGTGCCGAGCATTTGTACGATATGCCAGCCATAGCGGGTTTTGAAAGGCTCGCTGATCTCGTTTTCCTTCAAGTCGGCAATCGCCTTGTCGAACTCAGGCACGAAGATGCCGGGACCGCTCCATCCCAGGTCGCCGCCGTCGGGCGCCGAGCCGGGGTCTTCCGACGCGGTCGAGGCGATGCCGGCAAAGCTTTCGCCCTTCTCGATCCGATCCCGAAGCTTGGCCAGCTTCTGGCGCACGGTCTCATCGTCGTCCAGTTCATTCGGCTTCATCAGGATGTGCCGAACGTGGATCTGATTGATCATGACCGCGGCCTCGCCGCTGCGGCGTTCATTCAGTTTCACGATGTGGTAGCCGCTCGGCGTGCGCACCGGTTCGCTGACTTCGCCGGGTTTCATTTTGACGACCAGATCCAGGATGAACTGCGGCAACTGCGTGCCTTTGCGCCAGCCCAGCTGACCGCCATCCAAGGCTGTTTGGCTGTTCGAATTGGCGATGGCCAGCTGACCGAAATCCTCGCCCTTGCCGGCGCGCACGGCAACATCCTGTGCCTTGTGCGAGATTTCCTCGAGCTGTTGCGGGGTGGCGGCGGCCGGCAGCGACAGCAGGATGTGCGAGACGTTGAATTCATCGTTCGCCGCGGCGCTTTGCTGGCGCGCGAGATACTGGTCGAGCTCGTGCGGGGAGACATTGATGTGGGCAATGACGTCGCGTTGCCGCAAGGTGCTCAATGTCAGCTCTTTGCGCATGGATTCGCGATATTGTTTGTAATCGACGCCTTGCGCGGCCAGCGCCGTCGGCAACTGATCGAACGGGATTTTGTTTCGCGCCGCAATCTCCTGCAGGGCACTGTTCAATTGTTCGTCGGTCACGGTGAGGCCGACGTGTTTCGCCCGCTGCAATTGAATTTCCTGCAAGACCAACCGATCGAGCACCTGCTGCTGAAGCACGCTCTGAGAGGGCAGTTCGACCCGCTGCTCCTGCAGGCGCTTCTGCACCGTCGACATCTGAACATCGAGTTCGCTCTTCAGCACCAGCCCGTCATTGACGATGGCCGCAATGCGGTCGAGCATTTCGCCGTGAACACCGATGTCGCGGGTCTGCGCATGGGACGGGGACAGGAGCAGCATCTGCGCGATGAGGACCGCACAGAGTTGGGCAACTTTACGCATGGGTCAAAATCCTAAATCCATTCCTACTTATTGGGTGTTCGGGTCGCGGGTGGAGTACCCGCGGATCGACTGTTCGAGGAAGGAATCCTCACGCTTTCCGACCGAACTTAAGCCCGTCAGTTCCAATTGTAATGCAATCGAGGTGTCCAGTGTGCCCCCGGCGGTCGTGGTGCCGGGGCGGATGCTCAAGTAGCGGCGCTGCACCAACTGGACCTTGTAACAGCAGCTTTTGTACTCAAAGCCAGCCACCTGCTCGATGGTTTGCCGGTCTTGCAGGGAATACACCCAGCGCCCCACGGTATTCCAGTGCTCGGCAATCGGCCATGCGAAGGAGCCGTCCCACTGCTTGAGAATGCCTGCCTGAAAGCGATAGCCAATGTTGATCACCCGGGTCGGGTCCGGGCGGTATTGCACCGAAACCTCCGATTTCTCGGTCTGGGAGGTGTAGGGATTCCATTGATAGTCGAGATTGACGCCCAGGTGCTTGTAGGCGGTCAAGGCGACCTCCGCGACGATATCCGAGGCGGGAAATGCCGGGTCCTGTCCCAAGGCCGGTACGCGGGACGGTCCGGACAAGCCGTAGGGATATTGGCCGGGATAATACTGCCCCGGGAAAGCCACCAATGATTGTCCGCCAGGCGCCGTCAAGCCGCCCGGTACTGCCAAGGGGTTCACCAAGGGTATGGTGCCCAACGGCTGCCCGTCCTGGTCGCGAATAGCTGCGGGGAGCGATAGGGGATCCTGGGGCAGTCCGACCCGCGGGATGGAAAAATAGCGGATTTGACCGATGGTCGCCGACAGGTACTGGGCCCCGGACACGGTATCGAACAGCCGGGTGGTCACGGCCAGCGCCACCTGGTTGGCGTCGCCGATGCGATCCGAACCCACGTAGCGATTGGTGCGGAACAGTTCGGTCAAATTAAGATCCGGCAAGCCGCTATCGAATATCGGCAACTCATCCTGATTGCGATAGGGGACGTAGCTGTAGACCAGGCGCGGCTCCAGGGTTTGCGTTCGCCGACCCTGAGCGCCCGCATCGCGCTCGAATACCAGTCCGGTGTCCACGCGGACATACGGCAGCGCTCGCGACGGCGTGCTGGGCCGGCCGAGCCCTGCGTCTTGCAAGTCGTACTGCGTGAAGTCGTAGCCGACGGCCGGCTCGAAGAAGTAACCGGGTGCGCGGCTCGACCAGCGAATTTCAGGCGAGAGATTCAATCGCACGCCGGTGGGGCCGGCGCCACGCAGGAAATTCACCGCTTCGCTGTCGAACGCGAACTCGAAGTTGCTGTTTTCGACGGGGTACAGCGCGCTCGCCTGCACCCGCGGGACCCGCGAATAGGGGCGGTCGGCGGCGTCCACGGTGGTGTCGATGGTTTGAAAGTTTTGCAGCTGCCCGCGAATCCGCCAAACGTCATCGTAGTACAACACATCCATGCGGCGTTCGAGGAAGGTTACGCTGGTTTGCTCGGTTCCCACGGCGAAACTTTGAAAGTAATTGCTGTCGCTGACGCTGGCGATATCGGCATCGAACCTAAGCCCGTGCTTGATGTCGGTCACATCGGTGTAGCGCACGTAGCTGCGATCGTCATGTTGCTGTTTGTCGTTGGGCAGAAAAGTGGCGTCCAATTGACCATGAGATCTTGCCGTCAGATAGCGGAAGTCCTCGGCCAACTGCACGCCGCGCGCCGTCAACAGTCCCGGGGTGAGCGTCAGGTCGTAGTTCGGCGCGAGGTTCAGGTAATAAGGCACCTCCAAGTCGAAGCCGTTGCTGCCGGAATGACCAAAGCTGGGAAACAGCACGCCGCTCTTGCGCTCATCGCCCAAAGGAAAGGAGATGTAAGGCGTGTAAAAAATCGGCACATCCTTGAAGCGCATGGTCACATGGTGTGCGACGCCTTCCTGCAGCTTGGTATCGAGATCGATCTTGGTTGCGCTCAAGCTCCAATCCTCGTTGCCGACCGGGCAGCTGGTGTAGCGGACATGGTCCAGAGCCACTTTGCCGTCCTGACGCAGGTTGACGTCCTTGGCAAATCCGCGGCCGTTGCGGTTCATGAGCTGAAAAAACGCCTGGTTGAAATTGGCGTCGCCGTCCGTCTCGTAGCTGCCGCTGTCGCTGCGTACCCGCAATTTCGGATCGAGGAAATCCACCTTGCCCGTGACGGTCAATTTGTCGGAGTCGCGATCGTACGTGACCGAATCGGCAGCCACGCTGCGCTCGTCCTGGCGGACCGTCACCCGGCCGTTGAGCACCGCGCCGTCGGCGCCCAACAGGGCGTCGTCGCTATCGAGGTGGATGCGATGATCGTCGACGGGGATGTCGGCGGGGCGAACAAACGTGTATTTGGGCGGCGCGGGGCATACATCCGCGGCGTGCGCCAGCGAGCTTGCCACGCAGGAGAAAATAAATGCGGCCCGAACGTGAGAAGCCATGGGCAAAATGCGTCGCCTTAGTCGGTATACTTAAATCGCCGCATTTGCGGTTTGCGAATGGTCAAGCATGGATGTATCGGATGCAAGTGATTCCCGCCTTGCGCACTTGACGCAGTGGGTGCAAGAGGACTTAGGCGTAGCCGGCGGCGTCATCGCGCCGGCTTCCGTTGATGCGAGCTTTCGCCGATATTTTCGCGTGACGCGGGGCGCGGACAGCTACATTGTGATGGATGCGCCGCCCGACAAGGAAGACTCGGCTCCGTTCCTCAAAGTGGCCAGAATGTTGGCCGGCATGAGCCTCAACGTGCCCATCATCCTGGCGCGGGACATGAGCCGCGGGTTTCTGTTGCTGTCGGACTTGGGTTCGCGGCAATACCTCGATGAACTGCCCGCAGCCGATGCCGCGGACCGGCTTTACGCCGATGCGCTCGCGGCTCTGCGAACCATGCAGACGGCTGATGCGGCGATTTCCAAAGATTTGCCCCGGTACGATCGCGCCTTGCTCATGCGCGAAATGGAACTCATGCCGGAATGGTTCCTGCGCCGGCACCTCGGGCTGACAATCGACACCAAAGAGCGGCTCATGCTGGATGCGTTGTTCTCGAGTTTGATCGGGGCGGCGGCGCCGCAGCCCGCCACCTTCGTGCATCGCGATTTTCATTCGCGCAATCTCTTGGTCACTGCGCAAGATAATCCCGGCATTTTGGATTTCCAAGACGCTGTGTGGGGTCCTGTGACCTATGATCTGGCCTCGCTGCTCAAGGATTGTTACATCGCCTGGCCGCCGTCGCGGGTGCGGGCGTGGGTCCTCGAGTATCGCGAGAAGCTGCTCGAATCGGGGATTGCATTGCCTGCGGATGCCGCCGAATTCATGCGCTGGTTCGATCTGATCGGCCTGCAACGGCATATCAAGGTCCTTGGAATATTTGCGCGCCTGTTCTATCGCGACGGCAAGCCGCAATATCTCAATGACCTGCCGCGCGTGCTCGACTATGTGCGGGACACTGCATCAACTTATGCCGAGACCGCAGCATTCGCCGCTTTCATCGCCAAGCGCATCGATCCGCTGTTCAAGAGCGCGCAGCAGCGCGTGCTCGCGTGAGTTTGCCGGAACGCCCGCAGGCGGCGATGATCCTGGCCGCAGGCAGGGGTGAGCGCATGCGGCCGCTGACCGACACGACGCCGAAGCCGCTGCTGCGTGTGCACGGACAACCCTTGATTGAACGGCATGTGGTCCGCCTGGTGACCTCAGGATTGAATCGCATCGTTATCAACCTTGCGTGGCTGGGCTCGCAAATCCGCGACTATTTGGGGGACGGCACGCGCTACGGCGCGGCCATCACCTACAGTGAAGAAGCGCCCCGCGCGCTCGAAACCGCCGGTGGCATCTTTCGCGCACTAGACTATCTGTCTCCTGGACCTTTCGCGGTGGTCAACGGCGATATCCATACCGATTTTCCGTTCGAGACGTTGACGTTGGACGCCCATCACGATGCGCATCTCGTGCTGGTGCGCAATCCGAGCTATTTGAAGGGCGATTTCGGCATCGCGCAGGGCGAGGCGCAAGAGTTGGCCGCCGAGCTCCATACTTTTTCCGGCGTTGCCGTTTATCGTCCAGCGTTTTTTGCCGATTGCGTCGATGGCGTGTTTCCCTTAAAGCCTCTGATGCTGCGCTCGATGGCGGCGGGGCGCTGCTCCGCGCAGCTGTATACGGGACAGTGGGAAGACCTCGGCACGCCCGAGCGGCTTGCCGCTCTGAATAGTCAGCCGTCCCCGCCTCGAGGATTATAGGGCTTCACTTAAGCGGCGGACGCCTTCGCGGATGTCTGCCTCCTTCATGCGCGAATACCCCAGCAGCAGTCCCTTGGGCGCCGGCGGCGTCAAAAAGTACGGAGATATGCCGTAGACGGCGACACCGAGGGAGGCGGCTCGTGCAATTACGCCGGCCTCGGAGAGGCGGGAGGACGGCCACAGCACGACGTGAGCGCCTGCCCCGAAGCCCGTCACTTCGACGCGCTCGCCCAGGTACCTGGCGATGGCGTCGCGCAATGCCTCGCGGCGCGCGGCATTTCTGCGCCGCACGCGCCGCAAGTGACGCTCGTACAGGCCGCTGGCAATGAACTCCGCAAGCGTTTCTTGTTCCAGCGTCGCGGTGTGCCGGTCACAAAGCCACTTCGCGGAAGTGAACACGGAAATCAGCGGTTTGGGCACCACCAAGTAGCCAATGCGCAGCGAGGAGAAAATGGTGCGCGAGAACGTGCCGATGTAAATGACGCGTCCCTCGGTATCCAAGCCTTGCAGAGATTGCAGGGACTGATCCTCATAGCGGTACTCGCCGTCGTAGTCATCCTCGACCACCAAGGTGTCCATGCGTCTGGCCCAATCGACCAGACTCAAGCGGCGCGGCAGCGAAAGAATCGCGCCGGTGGGGAACTGATGCGAGGGCGTGACGAATACCATGCGCGTGCCTTCGGGCAGCTTCGCCGGATTCAAGCCGTCGCGATCCACGGCGACGGGCAAGATGCGAGCTCCGGCGGTACGCAGGACTTCCCGAGTGCCCTGATAGCAGGGATCCTCGACCGCGATGCGATCACCCCGGTCGATCAGCACGCGTGCGACCAGATCCAACGCCTGCTGCGAGCCGCTGACGACGATCACCTGCGATGGATCGCAAATCACCGCGCGCGAGCGCCGTAAGTGAACCGAAATGGCTTCCCGAAGCGCGACGCTGCCGCCGGTCGGGCCATAGTCGAGCGCGCGAATCGAGGCCTTGCGCGCATTGCGCAACAACATGCGGCGCCACATCTCGAAGGGGAAGACTTCGACGTCGCTGCGGCCGTAGGCAAAATCGTAACGCAGTTGAGGGGATCGGTTGCCCAGGAAATTGATCTTCGCCGCGGTACCGACAGCGCGGCCGTAGCGCGACAATCGCACCTTGAGGCGGCTGCCGCCCGATCGCGCGCGCCCCGCGGCCAGGACGTCCGCGACGTAGGTTCCCGAACCCGCGCGGCCCACCACGAATCCTTCCGCAAGCAACTGCTCATACGCCAGCACGACGACAGTGCGCGAAACGTGCAGCTGCTCCGCCAACTCGCGCGTCGAGGGCAGTCGCTCGGCACTGCTCATCGTGCGCCGCAAGATCGCTTGGCGGAACCACAGGTAGATCTGCCGCGAAAGCGGTTCCTGGCCGTTCAAAAGTGGTATGACGAATGACACAAATAGTGGACCTTTTAAAAGACCATAGCATGCGGCAGGCTGCCGCCATGAATATTTTAAATTCCATGAGATCAGGCTTGCTGATCTGCAGTTTGGGGGCGCCTTTGCCGCTCGTGGTGCAAGCGCAGCCGGCGCAGCAAACGCAGCAAACGCAGCAAACGCAGCAGGCGCAGCAGTCATCCCGTGCCGCGGCGGCGCGCGACGGGCAGCATGATTTCGACTTCGAGATCGGGGTGTGGAAAACCCATTTAAAGCGTCTCGTGCATCCCTTGAGCGGCTCGACCACCTGGGTGGAACTCGACGGCACCACGGTGGTGCGAAAGGTCTGGAACGGCCGGGCCAACCTGGCTGAGCTTGAAACCGACGCCGCATCCGGGCATCTCGAAGTCCTGTCCCTGCGTCTGTACGACCCGCAGTCGCGGCAGTGGAGCCTCAATACGGCCAATATCAAGAGCGGAACGTTGAGCGTACCCACGATCGGGGAATTCAAGGACGGCCGTGGCGAATTCTTCGATCAGGAATCTTTCAATGGCAGAACCATTCTGGTTCGCAACGTTTGGTCGGACATGACCGCCGATTCGTGCCGCTTCGAGCAGTCCTTCTCGGACGACGGCGGCAAGACCTGGGAAGTCAATTGGATCGCCATCGACACCCGTGTGAACTAGAGGAAATTCCATGCGCAAATTGCATCTCAGTTTTGCCGTCCGCCTCGTACTCGCCGCGCTGGGAGCCGCGTATGCGGCGCAGGCCTCCCAAGACAATCCACCGCCGGCCGCGGCTGCGCCGAATTTGAGCGGACTGCATGATTTCGATTTCCGCGCCGGTGAGTGGGTTGCCCATCATCGCCGCTTGAAAGAGCGGCTGGCCGGCAGCCGCGAATGGGTGGAATTCGACGGCACGCAGACCTTCCGAATTCTCATGGACGGCTACGCCAACGAAGATGAAAATCTGCTCAATATGCCCGGTGGCGGCGCCTACAAGGGCGTCACGCTGCGCGCGTACGATCCGAAGACCGGTCAGTGGGCGATTTGGTGGCTCGACGGGCGCGACCCTTTCGGCGAACTTGATCCGCCGGTTAAAGGGCGCTTCGAGAAAGGTGTCGGTACCTTTTATTCCGACGATACGCTGCGCGGCAAGCCGGTTCGCGTGCGCTTTACCTGGTCGAACATCACCGCGGCTTCCGCGCACTGGGAACAGGCTTTTTCACCCGACGGCGGCAAGACCTGGGAAGTCAATTGGATCACGGATTTTAAGCGTCCGGCGCATTGAGCTGAAGCCCTGGCGTCGGCTAGAGGCCCCTGGAGCCAGCAAGAGGCCTCTGGAGTCGGCAAAAGCCTGGCTAGGGTACAATTGGCGCATGTCTGAGTTCAAAGGCATCCCCATAACGCCTGATCCGAGGCCCGCGCGCAGCGGCGAGAAATACATCACGGCGCAAGGCTTTACGGCCATCAAGGACGGCGTCAAACAGTCGCCGGCTCCCGGCGCGGCCCAGCGAAAGCCGGCGTGGCTGCGCGCACCCCTAGCCACGGGCGCGGCCTTTGGCGCCGTCAAACAAATAGTCCGCGAGCATCGCTTGAGCACGGTGTGCGAAGAGGCGAAGTGTCCGAACATCGGTGAATGCTGGAACGCGGGAACTGCCACCATTATGCTGATGGGCGCCGTGTGCACGCGCGCCTGCCGCTTCTGCGCGGTGGATACGGGCAACCCGCGCGGCTGGCTGGATGCGGAAGAACCTGAAAACGTGGCCAAATCGGTCGAGCTGATGCGGCTCAAGTATGTGGTGCTCACCTCGGTAAACCGCGACGATTTGAGCGATGGCGGCGCCGCGCACTACGCCGCCGCCATCCGCGCCATCAAGCGCCGCAATCCCGGCACCGCGGTCGAGGCGCTGACGCCGGATTTTCAAGGCGTCATGCGCGATGTGCAGACCGTGCTCGATTCCGGATTGGATGTGTTTGCGCAGAATGTCGAGACCGTGAGGCGCTTGACGCATCCGGTACGCGACCCGCGGGCTGGGTACGAGCAGACGATCAACGTGCTGAAGGCGGCCAAGGCCTACAAACCCCTGGTTCTGACCAAGACCAGCCTGATGCTCGGATTGGGCGAAACGGATGCGGAAATTCGCGAGACCTTGCTGGACCTGCGCGCGGCAGAGGTCGATGTGTTGACCCTGGGGCAATACCTGCGCCCCACGCCGAATCACTTGAATGTCGAGCGATTCGTCACGCCACAGGAATTCGACCGGTATCGGGACTGGGCGCTGGAGTTGGGGTTTCTGGAATGCGTGTCGGGACCGTTGGTGCGATCGAGCTATCGCGCGGAACAAGCGCTGGCGCGCAACAATGCGGGACTGGATAACGTCAAGCTTGCCGCCAAAGCAGTCGGGGGCTGAAGCCCTCGTGAGCTCGGCGCCGTGACCCATGAACCCCTGATTCGCTACCTCGGGTCGGCGCCGTACGAGCCGATCTGGCGGGCGATGCAAGAATTTACCGATGAGCGGCAGGATGCCACTGCCGATGAAATCTGGTTCGTCGAACATCCACCCGTATTTACCCTGGGATTGAACGCCAGCCGCGAACACTTGCTGGCGCCCGGCGACATTCCGGTGGTGCAAATCGATCGCGGCGGTCAGGTGACGTATCACGGCCCCGGTCAATTGATGATTTATCCGTTGCTGAATTTGCGGCGCCTGAAGTTAGGCGTTCGCGATTTGGTGGTCGCGCTCGAGAACAGCGTCATCGCTTACACGGCCGAGCTGGGATTGACCGCCACGGGATCGCGCCAGGCGCCGGGGGTGTATGTCGACGGCGCAAAACTCGCCAGCATCGGACTGCGCATTCGACGCGGGGCGTGTTATCACGGCATGGCCCTGAATGTATCGCCGGACCTCAAGCCCTTTCAACGCATCAATGTGTGCGGTTACCGGGATTTGCGGGTGACGCGCCTGATCGATCATGGCATCGATGCCGACCTTCCGACGGTGGCGCAGAATCTCACGCCGCACTTATTGCGGCACTTAGGCTATGAATCGAATGCGGCCGCGCGCGGCTACAATGCCATCAATACGGATTTGCAGGCCGTCAACTCGCGATAAATATCATCGAGTTGCTCGCGGCTGGTTGCGTGCACCATGTAGGTGAGCGCCAGAAAATTTCCATCCGCGCTGGTGCGGGTTTTCACGCTGGAATCGACGACGGGGCCGGCGTGACGCTCGATGATCGCTTGGGTGAGGACGCGCAGATCGCTGCCCTGGCGGCCCATCACCTTGATGGGAAATTCGCTGGGAAATTCTTGCGCTGTGCTGCCGCTCATAGGGCCGGCTTATCCTGCAGTTCGCGGATGTAATTGCCAAAGGCGAGGCTCATGCGCTTGAACAATGGACCCGGCATGCCGCTGCCCACCGCTGCACCATCGAGTTTCGTCACCGGCAACACGCCGCGGGTCGAGAACGCCAGCCATATTTCATCCGCACTGCGCAGCGCCGATTCCGAAACCGGCGCGCTGGTGTTGCGGATGGACAAAAGATCGGCCAGTTCCGTCACCACATCGCGCGTGGTGCCGGGAAGAATGTGATGGCTGTTCGGCGGTGTGTGGATGACGCCATTCTTGACGACGTGCACCGTGGTCGAGGAGCCTTCGGTGAGCTCGCCGTTTTCCAGCATGATGGTCTCGAACGCGCCGGCGTCTGCCGCCAGTTTTTTCAGCAAGATATTTCCCAACAACGAGGTGGCCTTGATGTCGCGCCGCGCCCAGCGGATCTCCTTGGCGGTCACCGCGGCCACGCCATTCTCCACGAGCGTATCGGACAGCGGATCCAGTTCAGTGCAATAGGCGAACAAGGTCGGTTTCAGGCCTTCCGGCCAGGCGTGATTGCGGCCGAATTCAGCGCCGCGAGTCACTTGAATGTACATATATCCGTCATAGGCGGTATTTCGCGAAATCAATTCCTGGCAGACATGTGCCCAGTCGCCGTGCGACATGGGCGGGGGCATGCGGATTCCCGCAAGGCTGCGGTTCAGCCGGTCCAAATGCTGGCGCAGTCGAAACAGGCGCGATGCGTAGATCGGCACGACTTCGTAAACCGCATCGCCGAACAGAAAGGCGCGATCGAAGGGGGAGACCGTGGCCTCTTTGAGCGGCAGATAGCTGCCGCTCAGGTAACAGACGGGCAGCGGGCCGCTCACGCAAACCACAGTCGAATTGTGTCGATGAGGCGCCGCCACCAGCCGCCGGCCGCCACGGCCTTCAAGGGGTGCAGCGGCAGGGTAGCCAGGGGCGTGGCGCCGCTGAACACGCGCAGCGTGCCGACATTGGCATCGAGGCCCAGCGGCGCGATGAGCTTGGGCTGCAGGTCGACCGCGGTTTTCACGTCGGTCTGCCCGCGCGCCAGCGTCACGTACAGATCATCCTTGATGCCGACTTCATCCGGCGACTGCGCCGCTTTCCAGACACGCGTCGTGGCGAGCGCAATACCGCCCTTGACCGCCAGTTTGGTGTCGTAAAAGGTGAAGCCGTAGCTCAACAAAGCAGCACTGGCATTCTCGCGCGCCTTCATGCTGGTGGACCCGAGTACCACCGACACCAGGCGCATGCCCTCGCGATGCGCCGAGGTGACCAGACAGAAGCCGGCGGACTCGGTGTGGCCGGTTTTCAATCCATCGACGCTCGGATCCTTCTCGAGCAGGCCATTGCGATTTTGCTGCTTGATGCCGTTATGTTCGAATTCGTGTATCGAATAGTATTTATAGTACTGCGGATAATCGCGAATCATCGCATTCGCGAGCAGCGACATGTCGCGTGCGGTGGTGTAGTGCTGCGGCGAGGGCAGGCCCGAGCTGTTCTCGAAATGCGTGCCGACCATATTCAAACGCTTGGCATTGGAATTCATCAGCTGCGCAAACGTGTCTTCAGTCCCTGCGATGCGCTCGGCCAGAGCGATGGTGGCATCGTTGCCGGACTGCACGATCATCCCGAGGATGAGATCCTGAACCGACACCGGCTTGCCCAGTTCGATGAACGTCCGTGACCCTTCAGATCGCCACGCATGTTCACTGACGGTGACCATGTCCTCCAGTTTGAGCTTGCCGCCCGCCAGCTCCTGGAAAACGATGTAGGCCGTCATCAGCTTCGTGAGGCTGGCAGGCTCCATCCGCGCGGTCGCTTCCTTGGCGGCCAGTATTTTGTCGGTTTGATAGTCGACCAGAATGTAAGAGCGCGCGTCGACCTGGGGCGCGCTCGGAATGGGCATGGCCGGCGGCGCGGCCGCCGGGGCAGCGGGCGGCGCAGCCGCAGGCGCTGCTGCCCAGCAAGCCGCGGCGATCAGGGTCGCGAAGGAGATACTCGCAATCAGGTGACGATACATGGTTTACGCATACCCTAAAAAAAGGCGGCTAGTGTACTTCGGTACTCCGCGCGGCAATAGCTGATCAATCGAGCGCCAGATGAGCATCATTGACGCCGACCCGCGCCAGCGCCGCGACGATGCGATCGAATTCAGCGACGCTGGGCACGGGACCGATGCGGACTCGATACATCCTGCGGCCCGCGATTTCATCGTCGCGCACGAATATCTTGCCGTAGGCGCCGCCGCGCAGTTTTTCCACCAGCCGCTCGGCGTTCTTGGGGTCGCTGAATGCGCCGGCCTGAATGAACAGCGCCGCTGGTACGGGGACCTGCACGACCTGGGAGCCCGCGGCGGTGGCGGGCGATGCGGAGGCAGGCGATGCGGCTTCGAGCGGTGAAGCCGTAAGGGGTGCGGCGACAGGCGCAGAATCCGCCGCCGTGATGGGCGGCGTTTGCGGCGCGGGCGCCGGCGCGGCATCGAGGCTGCGCACCTCCACCATGGCGGTGCCGTTGCGCAGCATGTCCAGTTTGGAGGCAGCCGTGTATGAGAGGTCGATGATGCGATTGCCGACGAAGGGACCGCGATCATTGACGCGAACCACCACACTGCGCCCATTTTGAAGATTGGTGACGCGCACATAGGCGGGCAAGGGCAGGGTCTTGTGGGCAGCCGACATGCCGTACATATCGTAAGTCTCACCGGTGGAGGTTCGGACCTTGTGGAAGCCCGGTCCATACCAAGACGCGACACCGCGCTCCACGTAGCCGATGTTCGATGACAGCACGAAGTAGCGCTTGCCCAGGACATCGTAGAACGGTGGATTGCCGCTGCGTGAACGCGGCTCACTGCGCGGCACCACGTCCGGCACCGATTGCGCGGCCGGCGCTGACTCGGGCTCAGGCGTCGCGACGGGACTGGGGCTCTCGCGGCGCGGCGGCGCGCTGACGCAAGCGGTCATCGCAACGGCGACGGCGGCGCAGAACGGCAGGGCCAGCGCGCGCGCAAGCTTCACGGTGTTGTCGTTGATGTCGCGGGCGACGTGGACGCGGCGGACCGAGCGGCATCGTTCTCCAATATTCGCTGCCTGACCGCGGTGGCAGCGAATAT
>Ga0193726_1000597_pt1 | contig 36516 bp, 35 predicted proteins | sample H2c1metaG_FD_144928 | JGI IMG/M metagenome (GOLD analysis project Ga0193726, IMG submission 144928) | Soil microbial communities from a riparian zone of the East river system, Colorado, United States - H2c1 | ecosystem: Environmental > Terrestrial > Soil > Riparian zone | place: USA: East River... | reverse complement strand
GGTCGAGAAGGCGGCGGCCGCGGCTGGACTGGCGCCGCAGGCCTTCACCGACAAGGTGAGCCAGTCGTTCCGCGATCTCGTCAAGACGATGAACTTCAGCCCCGACAACTTCATCCGCACGACGGAGAAGCGGCACTACGCCGCCTGCCAGGCGTTGTGGGAGAAGCTCGTCGAAGCGGGCGACATCTATCTCGGCAAGTATGCCGGCTGGTACTCGGTGCGCGACGAGGCCTATTTCGTCGAGAGCGAGACCGAGATCGGGCCGGACAGCAAGCGCCGCGCCATCTCGAGCGGCGCCGAGGTCGAATGGGTCGAGGAGCCGTCGTATTTCTTCAAGCTGTCGGCCTGGGCAGAGCGGCTGCTGGCGTTCTATGAAAAGAATCCGCGCTTCATCGCGCCGGAGAGCCGGCGCAACGAGGTGATCAGCTTCGTGAAAGGCGGCCTGCAGGATCTCTCGGTCTCGCGCACCAGCTTTTCCTGGGGCGTGCCGGTGCCGGGCGATCCCAAGCACATCATGTACGTCTGGCTGGACGCCCTCACCAACTACATCACCGAGTGCGGTTATCCGGACACCAGCAATCCACTGTGGAAATACTGGCCGGCCGACCTGCACATGGTCGGCAAGGACATCATCCGCTTCCATTGCGTGTTCTGGCCGGCCTTCCTGCTGTCGGCCGGCATCGCGCCGCCACAGCGGGTGTTCGCGCACGGCTGGTGGACCAACGAGGGCCAGAAGATATCGAAGTCGGTCGGCAACGTGATCGATCCGATGGAGCTGGTCGACGCCTACGGGCTCGACCCGGTGCGCTACTTCCTGCTGCGCGAGGTGCCGTTCGGCAACGACGGCGACCTGCAGCGCCGCGCCCTGGTCGGCCGGTTGAACGGCGACCTCGCCAACGCCTACGGCAATCTCTGCCAGCGCGTGCTCTCGATCGTGGCCAAGAACTGCGGCGAGAAGGTGCCGGCCAAGGGCACGATCAGCGAGGCCGACACGGCCTTGCTCGACCGCGCCAAGGTGCTGCTGGGGATCGTGCGCGCCGAACTGGACGACCAGGCGTTCCATCGGGCGCTGACCTCGATCTGGGAGGTGATCGCCGACGCCAACCGTTATGTCGACGCCCAGGCGCCGTGGGCGCTCGCCAAGACCGACCCGGTGCGGCGCGACACGGTGCTGTGGGTGCTGGCCGAGACGATCCGCCGCGTGACCCTGCTGGTGCAGCCCTTCATGCCCGACTCGGCGGGCAAGATCCTGGACCAGCTCGCCGTACCGGCCGGGGAGAGGGCGTTCGCGGCCTTCGACCGCGAGCTCGTACCGGGCACGGTGCTGCCGAAGCCGCAGGGCGTGTTCCCGCGTTTCGTCGAACCTGCGAAGGCCGCGTCCTGATGCTGATCGACAGCCACTGCCATCTCGACTTTCCCGAGCTTGCCGGCGACGAGGCGGGCGTGCTGGCGCGCGCCCGCACGGCCGGCGTTGCCGGCATGCTGACCATTGGCACGCGACTCGACCAGTTCGACAAGGTGCGCGCCATCGCCGAGCGTCATGAGAACATCTGGTGCTCGGTCGGCGTTCATCCGCACGAGGCGAAGGAGGAGGGGCAGCGCACGCCGGACCGACTGGTCGAGGCGACGCGCCATCCCAAGGTCATCGGCATCGGCGAGACCGGCCTCGACTTCTATTACGAGCACAGTCCGCGCGAAGAGCAGGCCGGAAGCTTCCGCGCCCACATCGCCGCGGCGCGCCAGACCGGGCTGCCGCTGATCGTGCATACCCGCGATGCCGACCGGGAAACCGGCGACATCCTCGAGGAGGAATACGCCAAGGGCGCCTTCCCGGGGCTGATCCATTGCTTCAGCTCGGGAGCCGAGGTGGCGCACCGGGCGCTGGCGCTCGGCCTGTACATTTCCATCTCGGGCATCGTCACCTTCAAGGCGGCCGACAGCCTGCGCGCCGTCGTGCGCGACATTCCGCTGGAGCGCCTGCTGGTCGAGACCGACGCGCCCTACCTCGCGCCCGTGCCGAAGCGCGGCAAGACCAACGAGCCCGCCTTCGTCGCCCATACCGCGGCCAAGGTGGCCGAGCTCAAGGGCGTGGGCGTGGCCGAGCTCGAGGCGGCGACCACCGACAATTTCTTCCGGCTGTTCGCCAAGGCGGAGCGCCTCCGGTGCGGGTGACGATCCTGGGCTGCGGGACGTCGGGTGGCGTACCAAGGGTAGGGGGCAAGGGCGGAGGCGGCGAATGGGGCGCGGCCGACCCCACCGACCCGCGCAATCGCCGCCGCCGCTGCTCCATCCTGGTGCAGGACCGCGGCAAAACCCTCCTGGTCGACACCTCGCCCGACCTGCGCGACCAGCTTCTGGACGCCGAGGTCGAGCGCATCGACGCCGTGCTGTGGACGCACGAGCATGCCGACCAGGTCCACGGCATCGACGACATGCGGCCCTACATGCTGCGCCAGGGACCGATCGAGGCCTGGTCGGACGAGCGCACCCACGGGATCCTGTTGCGGCGCTTCCGCTACTGCTTCGAGGCCGAGGACGGCTTCTACAATCCCATCTACCGCCACCACCGCATCGACGGGCCGTTCGTGGCGGCCGGCCTGCCGGTCCGGCCGTGGATCCAGGATCACGGCATCGCGACGTCGCTCGGCTTCCGCTTCGGACCGGTGGCCTATGCCAACGACGTCGTCGCGCTCGCCGATGACGTGTTCGAGATCATGCAAGGGGTCGAGGTGCTGATTGTCGATGCCATGCGATTCCGCGCGCACCCGACGCACGCCCATCTCGACCGCGCCCTGGAATGGATCGAGCGGGTGCGGCCAAAGCGGGCTTTTTTGACAAATCTCCACGTCGATATGGACTATGCTGAGCTTGATCGACTGACACCGGCCCATGTCCGGCCTTGCCACGACGGGCTGGCCATTGAAGTAGATGGAGAATAATCCATTATTATCAGTCCATTAAATTCTCTGGCTCATCTGGTTGGTGAGCAGAGACAAAAGGAGTCCGGTCGCCGGCTGTTCCTGGCGGGCGCCGTTGCGGCCTGTTTGATCGCTCTGCCGGCGCTGGCCGACGACAAACTCGACCCGGGCGGCCTCACTTTTCGCGACTTTTCCACCAACGACAACGGCGCGAGCTACGGCGGCCGCGGCGACCCGATGATCGCCGGCGGTCCCAACCAGGTGTCGTCGAAAGTGGTGACCGTCGAAGGCGCCAACGGTCTGGCGCGGATCCAGTTCAGCAGCATCCGGGTCGAGCTGGCTCTGCCACTGGGCTGGCAGGCGACCGAGGACTGGGAGCGTGGCGTCGCCTACAGCAGCGACAAGCGGTACCGGGTCCTCGTGTGGCGCGTCGACTTTGCCTATGAGGGCGTCAAGGACGCCGAGCACTATGCCGCCACCAAAGCGGGCTCGATCCAGGCCCGCCGGCCGGCCGTGCAGGCCCAGGCCCGCAAGCTGGGCGATGGCACGTTCCTGGTCGTCTACGACAACGTCAAAGGTCCAGGAGACGCCGAGCCAAGAGTGGTGTTCGACTTGGTGACGCAAAACCGGGCGACCCCAAGGAGGGCATCCTGTTGACCCTGGGTGTGCCGGCGAGTGACGCGGTTCGAGGGCTGAAGCTGATGGCTCTTCTCAAGCAGAATATGCGAATTAACTGGTAATACGCAGATATTACTAATCTATCCATATTTGTCATAATATATATTATACGATAATCGTAGTAGGGTTTGGTCTTATGGCGTCCGAACGTCCGACGGCGGAATCGCTGCCTCGCGAGCCGATGGCCCGCCTTCTCGCCGTCATGGCGTGGCTGCGCGACCGCCAGCATGGCTGCCCGTGGGACGTCGAGCAGACCTTCCGCACCATAGCGCCATACACCATCGAGGAAGCCTACGAGGTGGCCGACGCCATCGACCGTGACGACCTGGGGGCACTCAAGGAAGAGCTGGGCGATCTCCTGCTGCAGGTCGTCTACCACGCCCAGATGGCGCACGAGTCCGGCGCCTTCGGCTTCGCCGACGTGGCCTCAGCCATTGCCGACAAAATGGTCGACCGCCACCCGCATGTGTTCGGCGACGCCAGGGTCGCCACCGCCGAAGCCCAAACCGTGTCCTGGGAGGCCCGCAAGGCCTTGGAAAGGGCGGCCAAACGGGCCAGCGCCGAGCCGGCGGGCGCCCTGGACGGGGTGGCGCGCGCCCTCCCCGCGCTTTTGCGGGCCGAAAAGATCCAGAAGCGGGCGGCAAGGGTGGGTTTCGACTGGAAGCAGACCGGTCCTGTCATCGACAAGATCGAGGAGGAGCTGGGCGAACTGCGGGCCGAGCTCGAGGCCGGCGACGTCGATCAAGCCCGCCTGACCGATGAGCTGGGCGATGTCCTGTTCGCCGTCGCCAACCTCGCGCGCCATTGCAAGATCGATCCGGAGGCGGCGCTGCGTGCCACCAACGACAAGTTCGAGCGCCGCTTTCGCCACATCGAGCGGCGCCTGGCCGAAGCCGGCCGCAAGCCCACGGACGCAACCCTGGAGGAAATGGAAGCGCTCTGGCAGGAGGCCAAGACGCGCGTCTAGCTAGGTCGCCGGCAGGCCGGCCAGCAGCGGCAGCCGCACCGCCTCGAACAGTGCCCTCACCTGGGCCAGGGTCTGCAGATGCGCCGCCGCGATAAGGCCGGCATTGATCGGCTGCGCCGGTGTGTAGGGCTGGCCATCGAAACGCTCTGAACCGCCGCCTGCTTCGGCGAGCATCAGCGTGCCCGCGGCATGGTCCCACGGCTTGGTCGTACGATAGAGGCTGAAATCCACCTGGCCGGACAGGATATCCAGGTACTCGAGACCGGCACAGCTCGATGCCGACATTTGCCCGAGCTGCCCGCGCGCCGCCGGCGAAAGCTGGCGATCGAATTCCTTGCGCGCCTTGGGGCCGACGAAGCCGATCAGCGGCCGGTCGGGCGGCCTGCCGCGCACCGGCGCTCCGTCGACGGCGACGCCCTGCCCTTTGTGCGCCACGCCCATCCGCCCCCGCGGCACGTCGAGGATCCAGCCCGCCACGGCCGATCTGTCCTGCACCAGGCAGATGATCATGGCGAAGCGGTCCTTGCCGGCGGCGAAGTTGGCGGTGCCGTCGAGGGGATCGACGATCCAGCAGGCCTCGCCGGGGCGGCCGATCAGGTCGACCAGGCCGGGCTCCTTCTCGACGGCCTCCTCGCCCACCACCGGCACGCCGGGCAGGATCTCGGCCAGACCGGCGGCAAGGCGCTGCTCGGAGGCCACGTCGGCCACGGTGACGACGTCGCCCGGGCGCTTGAACCGGATCTCATCCTTGGAGAGCGTGCGGAAGCGCGGCAGCAGCTCCGCCGCCGCGGTCTCCCGCATCAGATCGGCGACCCGTTGCGAATCGCCGGGGCTCAGCATCGTCTTAGCCGACGACTCCGAACAGGTCCTCTTCCTTCAGGATCACGTGCTCGACGCCATCGAGCTTCACTTCCGTGCCCGACCACTTGCCGTAGATCACCTTGTCGCCGACCTTCACGCCGAGCGGCTCCAGGCGGCCGTCTTCCAGCCGCTTGCCCTTGCCGACGGCCACGACCTCGCCCTGCATGGGCTTCTCCTGGGCGGTGTCGGGAATGATGATGCCGGCCTTGGTCTTGGTCTCGGCGGCCAACGGCTTCAGCAGGAGCCGGTCGTGCAAGGGCTTGAGCTTCATGATCTTTCCTCGTCTGAAATGGGCGGCTTATAGATAGGAAGGGCGGCCGTCGGGTGTCAACGCGCGAGGCGCCGCTCGAACTGCGCCGAGGCGGCGGCGTCGAGGGCCACGGTCAAAAGCGCCATTTCGCCCTCGTCGCGGCGGCTGCGCACCTCGCCGTGGCGGTAGAGCCAGGCGATCGTGGCACCATCGCTCAGCGGCACGGAGACTTCGCGGGCTTCGCTCGCCTGGGTGAGGAAATCGCCGATCGCCTCGAGCAGCTGGTCGATCCCCTCGCCCGTCAGCGCCGAAACCGGATATTGGCGGGCCCGCTCGGCGCCGGTGGCGGACCGCGTCTGCAGGGTGCGCCGCGCCTCCTCGGCCAGGGCATCGATCTTGTTCAGCGCCTCGATGAGCGGCGTGCCCTCGCCCTCCGCGATCGCGCCCAGCTCGCGCAGCACCGTTTCGACGTCGGCGCGCTGCTGTTCGCTCTCGGGATGGGAGATGTCGCGCACATGCACGATCAGGTCGGCCTCGACCACCTCTTCCAGGGTCGCACGGAAGGCGGCGACCAGGTGGGTCGGCAGATCCGAGACGAAGCCCACCGTGTCGGAGATCACGCAGCCTTTTCCGTTGGGCAGCTTGATCGAGCGCATGGTGGGATCGAGCGTGGCGAACAAGAGGTCCTTGGCCATCACGCCGGCGCCCGACAGCCGATTGAACAGCGTCGACTTGCCGGCGTTGGTGTAGCCGACCAGGGCGACCGTCGGCAGCCGCGCCTTCTTGCGGCCGGCGCGATTGACGGCGCGCGTGCGACGCACGCCCTCGAGGTCGCGCTTGATCCGGACGATCCGCTCGCCGATCAGGCGGCGGTCGATCTCGATCTGGGATTCGCCGGGGCCGCCCAGGAAGCCGAAGCCGCCGCGCTGGCGTTCCAAGTGGGTCCATGACCGCACCAGGCGGCCGCGTTGATAGTCGAGGGCGGCCAGCTCGACCTGCAGCCGGCCTTCATGCGTGCGGGCGCGGGCGCCGAAGATTTCCAGGATCAATCCCGTGCGGTCGATGACCTTGGCCTGCCACGCCTTCTCGAGATTGCGCTGCTGCACGGGCGTCAGCTTGTCGTCGACGATCACCAGGCCAATGCCCTGCTCTTCCACGGCCGACTTCACACGCTCGACGACACCCTTGCCGACCAGCGTGGCGGGCGTCAGCCGGCGCAACGGCGCGGTCTCGGCCAGCCGCACATCGAGGTCAATCGCGCGGGCGAGCCCGACCGCCTCCTCGAGCTTGGCCTCGCGGTCGCGCTCCTCGCCGCGTGCGCCGGACGCGTACGGGCTCAGCACCGCGGCCACCGTTGCCGGCCGCACGGTGTCGAATGCCTTGCGCTTGCGCTTGTCCTGTCCGTTTTGCTCGATATCGTCGATCAAATCAGCCCGCTGCGTCGGCTTTGTCCCCGTCGAACAGCTGCACCGGCGTCACCGGCATGATGGTCGAAATCGCATGCTTGTAGACAAGCTGCGAATGGCCGTCGCGGCGCAGCAGCACCGAGAAGTTGTCGAACCAGGTAACGATCCCCTGCAATTTGACGCCGTTCACAAGGAAGATCGTGACGGGCGTCTTGTTCTTGCGCAGGTGGTTCAGGAAGACGTCCTGAACGTTCTGTGCCTTTTCGCTCATGTTCTTGGCCTCTTGCTGGGCGGCCGGCTGCCAATAAGGTCGCCGGTTGGGAAGGCGCGGATCTTTCTACCCGCTACCGAGTTAGAACGAATATAGGGAACGCCCGGTTCAAAGCAATGCCACCAACTCATGACAATCGCGTGCGCGCAAACGCGGCGGATGAGCCAACAGAGCCTCTGACAATTGCTCCAGATCGCCCACCAGAACGGGCAAACAGCCCGCAGCGTGGGCACATTTGAGGTCTGCCGGAGTGTCGCCCACCATCCATACCGTCTCGTCAGGGGCAATTCCCGTGCCGTCGAGGGCCCGCAAGATCGGGTCCGGCGCGGGTTTGTCGCGTTCGCAGTCCTTGGCGCCGACCGCCCGCGAGATCCAGCGCTGCCAGCCGAGATGAGCAAGCTCCGCCCGGAGATTGTCGCCCACCTTGTTGCTCACGACGGCGACATAGCAGCCAAGTTCATTGCAGCGGGCCAACAGGGAGGCGGCGCCGGGCAGCGGCTCCAGCCGCTCGAGGTGAATGCGGTAAAACGTCTCGTAGAAGATCTTCTCCGCTTCGCCGGCGCGCGCGCCGAACAGGCTGGGGAAAACGTCGCGCAACGAGCCGTGCGCGCGGTTGCGCACTTCGAGTGCAGTCCATGGCGTCTGGCCGAGCGCCGTGAAGGTGTCGTGATAGCACTCGACGATGGTCGGCCAGGTATTGACCAGCGTGTTGTCCCAGTCGAACAGGACGGCGCGCGGCGGCTTGAGACCGGCCGGCAGCGTCACGTGACCGCCTCGCCGGACGCCGCGAAACGCACGTATTCCTCGCGCAGCCGCCGCGCCGTCGCGCCAACCTTGCCATCGCCCACCGGCTCGCCGTCGATCTTGACGACCGGCGTCACGAACGCGGTGGCGCTGGTGATGAACGCTTCCTTGGCCTTCTTGGCTTCGGCCAGCGTGAACGGCCGCTCGACGACCTTGAGCTGAAGCGCATCGACCAACGACTTCAGCGTATGGCGCGTGATGCCCGCCAGGATGCCATGGTCGGTCTGGCGGCTCACCAGTTCGCCCTCCTGGGTCACGATCCAGGCATTGGTCGAGGCACCCTCGGTGACCCTGCCCTCGTCGTCGACCAGCCAGGCCTCATAGGCGCCGCTCTCGCGCGCCGCCTGCTTGGCGAGCACATTGGGCAGCAGGGCGACCGTCTTGATGTCGCAGCGCCCCCAGCGGATGTCGGGATGGCTCTTCACCGCGACGCCGGCCCCGGCATCGGCTTCGGCACGCTTGGTGTTCTTGGTCGTCATCACCAGCGCCGGCTTGACGGGCGTCGTCGGGAAGCCGTGATCGCGCCGCGCCACGCCGCGCGTCACCTGCATGTAGACCAGCCCGTCGCGCAACCTGTTACGGCGCATCAGCTCGCGGATGATGAAGCCCAGGGTCGGGCGCGACACCGGCCAGGCGATCCTAAGCTCGCCCAGCGAGCGGTCGAGACGATCGATGTGCGGCCCCTCGTCGATCAACTTGCCGTCGCGCACGCCCACGACCTCGTAGACGCCGTCGGCAAGCTGGTAGCCACGATCCTCGATGTGGACGCTGGCGTCGCGATGATCGACGTAGCGTCCATTGACGTATGCATAACGCGCCATGAAAGACTCCTAGGAGGACACACCGGCGGCTTCGCTGGCCGGGCGCTCATCGGTCGCGCCGCCGTGAAGGCCGAGCGACTTCAGCTTGCGGTGCAGCGCCGAACGCTCCATGCCGACGAAAGTCGCGGTGCGCGAGATGTTGCCGCCGAAGCGTGTCACCTGGGCCAGCAGATATTCCCGCTCGAAGACCTCGCGCGCATCGCGCAGCGGCAGCTGCATGATCTCGCCGCCCTTCTCCCAGCGCAGCACCGACGGCGCATCCTCGCTGACGTCGTTGGGCAGCACGTCGGCCCGGATCGGCGCGCCGCCCGCCGGCGCCAGGATCAGGAGCCGTTCGATGACATTGCGCAGCTGGCGGACATTGCCCGGCCAGTCGTGGCCCTGCAGGGCGGCCAGCGTGTCTTCCCCGATCGTGCGCGACGGCAGGCCGGTGGCATCGGCGACGCGGCTCAGCAGGTCGTTGGCCAGCTCGCGGATGTCCTCACGCCGTTCGCTGAGCGGCGGCACCCTGAGCGCCACCACGTTCAGCCGATGAAACAGCTCCTCGCGGAAGGCGCCTGAGGCAATCTCGTCCTGCAGCGCCCGGCCGGTCGAGGCGAGCACGCGCACGTCGACCTCGACCTTGGTGGTTCCGCCGCCGCGGGTGAACGACTGCTCCTGCAGCACGCGCGCCAGCCGGCTCTGCAACGGCAGGGGCAGGTCCGCGACTTCCTTCAGCAGCAGCGTGCCGCCATGCGCCATCTCGAACGCTCCCGAGACGCGCAGCGCATCCCCCGCCCCCTCCTCGTCGGTGCCGAACAGCTCGATCTCCAGCCGCTCCGCGGGAAGCGCCGAGCAATTGACCACGACGAACGGGCCGTCGGCCCGTTTCGAGCCCTGATGGATCAGCCGGGCCACGGTTTCCTTGCCGGCGCCGGACGCGCCGGCGATCAGCACGCGGCTGCCGGTGGGCGCCACGCGCTCGATCTGGGAACGGACGGCGGCAGCCTCGCTCGATGAGCCGACGAAGGTCACCTCGCCGCCCGCGCGGCGGCGCAGGCTGGCATTCTCGCGCCTGAGCTTGTCGGCTTCGATGGCGCGATCGACCACCAGCAGCAGGCGGTCGGCCTTGAAGGGCTTTTCGATGAAATCATAGGCGCCGGTCTTGATCGCCGACACCGCGGTATCGATCGTGCCGTGGCCGCTGATCATCACTACGGGAACCGGCGGTTCCTCGCGCCGGATGATGTCGAGGAGCTGCAGGCCGTCGAGCTCGCTGCCTTGCAGCCAGACGTCGAGGATGACCAGCGCCGGCCGGCGCTGGCGCACGGCGTCGATCGCCTCGGTGCTGTTGTGGGCGCGACGGGCGGTATTGCCCTCATCCTCCAGGATGCCCGCGATCAGCGTGCAGATGTCGCGTTCGTCGTCGACGATGAGAATATCGTGGCCCATGACTCTTCAAACTGTCCGCGACGGTCTCAGCGGATCATTGTGCGGCTGTCGCATGTGGTCGAGCCGACGCGATTTCCTTCGCGTCACGTCGGAATACCAGACTGATGCGCGCGCCGCCACCCTCGCGGTCGTCGAGCACGAGATTACCGCCGTGATCTTCCATGATCTTCTTGACGATCGCGAGACCGAGACCGGTGCCCTTGCTGCGGGTCGTCATATACGGCTCGGTAAGGCGCTCGCGCCCCTCTTTCGGCAGGCCTTTGCCGTTGTCTTCGACAACGATGCGCACAGTGGAATCGTCGTCGCGCAAGGCGAGCGTGATCTCCCCTGGCAGCAGCGCCTGCCCGGCTCGCGCTTCCCGGCCCTCGATCGCCTCGGCCGAGTTCTTGAGGATGTTGGTCAGCACCTGCGCGATCTGGCGGCGGTCGCAAATCAGCGGCACAGGATGATCCGGCAGGGTCGAGACATAGCGGATCTCCGGGTTGCCGTTGCGCTGGAGAAACAGCGCCTGCTGGCAGAGTTCCTTGGCGTCCTCGGGCTGCACTGTCGGGCGTGGCATGCGGGCGAACGACGAGAACTCGTCGACCATGCGGCCGATATCGCCGACCTGGCGAATGATGGTGTCGGTGCAGATCGAGAAGGTTTCCGGATCCTCCTTGATCTGCTTCAGGTAACGGCGCTTCAGCCGTTCGGCGGAAAGCTGGATCGGCGTCAGCGGATTCTTGATCTCGTGGGCGATGCGCCGCGCCACGTCACCCCATGCTGCCATGCGCTGAGCCGACATCAGGTCGGTTACGTCGTCGAAGGTAACCACGGCGCCCGCGTTGGAGGCGGCGCTGATGCGGACCAGCAGGATACGGCGGGTGCCGCGCTGCAGGATCTCGACCTGGCCCTGGGTGACGCGGTCGGGCCGCTCCGCCGCCTGCGCCACGAGAGGCGTCAATTCGGGCATCACGCTGATCAGCGGCCGGCCGAGCACGCCGTCCTCGGGCAGCTCCAGGAGCTCGAGCGCCGAGCGGTTGCTGCGCGTCACCGTGCCGGCTTCGTCGACGCTCAGCACGCCGGCCGAGACACCGGCCAGGACCGCATCGGTTAGGCGTCGCCGCGTGTCGAGCTCGGTGTTGGCATCAACCAGTTCGCCGCGCTGCTGCTCGATCTGGCTCGCCATGCGGTTGAACGAGCGGGCGAGCTGGCCCAGTTCGTCGTCGGGCGGTCCCTCCTCCACACGCGCCGTCAGGTCGCCGCCGCGCACCCGCTCGGCAGCGAGCATCAGGCCGCCGATCGGCTCGGTCAGGCGCGATGCGAAGAGGATCGCCAGCCAAACCGCCGCCAGCAGCATCAGAAAGGCGATGGCGCCGCAAACCAGGAAGATGATGAGCTGGCTGCGCTGCATCGCCTGCTCGATCTGCGAATAGAAAGAACCTGCCAGCTCGATGCTCTTGATGTAGTCGACGACCTTGAGATCGACGGCATGGCCGGTCACCAGGAAGAGCGGCTCGCCGACGAAGAGCTGCATCACGAAGTAGGCGCCGTTCGGCGCTTCGATCTGCACTGGCCGCATCTCGTTGACGGCCTTCCAGAGCGACTGCGCGGGGGGAATCGGATCCTTGATCCCTTCCGTCTCGGGCGCGATGGCGCGGGCGATTACGCCGTTGTCGGCGTCGACGACGGCTACTTCGATCATCGGGCGGCCCTCGATCAGCCGATCGATCAGCTGGGTCGTCGCCTGGGCGTCGCGAATCCCATCGATGCCCAGCCCCTGCAAGGGGCCGGAAATCGCGGCGATGTCGCGCAGGATTTCCTCCTCGCGCGCGCGCCGCACCGGCTCCCCGATCGTGCGCGCCGCCTCGTACGAGGCCTTCGCGGGCTTCACCACGAAGTCGGTCAGGTTGATCACCAGCAGCGAAAAGATGATCGCGACGATCAGGGTGGGCGTAATGGTGAAGACGCTGCACACCAGCACCAGGCGCATGTGCAGGCGCGATCCCGCCGCGCCGCGCCGGCGATCGAGCCAGAGCTGCGTGAGCCGCACCGCGAGCAAGGCGACCAGCGCAACGGCGATCACGAGATCGGCCACCAGCAGCCCGGTGATCCAGCCCCGAGTGTTGAAGGAGAGCGGCGCGAAGCCGGCCAGCCAGGCGTAGGTGGCGGCGCCAGCCAGGATGGCGAGCAGGGCCAACGAGACGGCAGCGGTGCGGCCGCCGAGCCCGCGGCGCACCGCGCTCATCATATCGCCCAAGCGTGAAACGCCCAGCGCAGCTGTCACCAGATCACCCGCCTCGGCGAACCTGCGGCGTGCGTACCACGGGGACGTCGAGGTCCTTTATCTTCTTGCGCAACGTATTGCGATTGAGCCCCAGGAGACGGGCAGCGCGCAACTGATTCCCGCGCGTTGCGCCCAAGGCCAGGGACAATAGGGGGCGCTCGACCTCGGAAATGACACGATCGTACATGCCGTCCGGCGGCAGGCGCTCGCCATGGGCGACAAAAAGCGCCTGCAGGTGGCGGTCGACGGCGTCGGCCAGGGAAACGTCGCTGCTGGCGACATCGCCGACCTGGGGTCCCTGCTCGATGGCGGAAACCGCGTCGGCCAGTTCGGCCTCGATGGTCTCGACGCCGATCACCTCTTCCGAATAGAGCGCCGACAGCCGGCGCACGAGGTTGACCAGCTCGCGGACGTTGCCCGGCCAGCGGTGCTGCTTCAGCCGCGCCATCGCCTCCGGCGACAGCACTTTCGACGGAAGCCCGTCAGCGGTCGCCGCCCGCAGGTAGTGGTTGGCGAGCTCGGGAATGTCGTCGAGCCGTTCGCGCAGCGGCGGCAGGCGGATCGGCACCACGTTCAGGCGATAGAACAGATCCTCGCGGAACAGCCCCTGCTGGATCAGGCGGCGCAGGTCACGATGGGTGGCCGCGACGATGCGCACGTTGGCCTTGATCGGCGTGCGTCCGCCGACCGTCATGTATTCGCCTTCCTGCAGCACGCGCAGCAGGCGGGTCTGCGCTTCCGACGGCATGTCGCCGATCTCGTCGAGGAACAGCGTGCCGCCCGACGCCTGCTCGAACTTGCCGGCCGAGCGCTGGACGGCGCCGGTGAAGGCACCGCGCTCGTGGCCGAACAGCTCGCTTTCGATCAGCTCGCGCGGGATCGCCGCCATGTTGAGGGCCACGAAGGGGCCTTTGCGGCGCTTGCCGTAGTCGTGCAACGCGCGCGCGACCAGCTCCTTGCCGGCACCCGACTCGCCCGTGACCATCACCGTGAGATCCGTCGACATCAGGCGGGCCAGTGCGCGGTAGATCTCCTGCATGGCCGGCGACCGACCGATCAGCGGCAGGCGCTCGCCGTCCTCTTGTGGATTGGCGTTGCGCTGCATCGATGTGGCCGGCGCCGACAGCGCGCGGTTCACCACCGAGATCAGCTCGTTGAGGTCAAACGGCTTGGGCAGGTATTCGAAGGCGCCGCGCTCGGTGGCGCGCACGGCCGTGAGCAGCGTCGACTGCGCGCTCATGACGATGATGCGGAGGTCGGGCCGGAGCTTGCGGATGCGCGGCACGAGGTCGAGGCCGTTCTCGTCGGGCATCACCACGTCGGTGATGACGAGCTGGCCCTCGCCCTCCTGGACCCATTGCCACAGCGTGGCCGCAGTGCCGGTGCTGCGGACATTGTGGCCCTGGCGGCCCAGCGCCTGGTGCAGGACGGTGCGGATGGCCCGGTCGTCGTCGGCGATCAGGATGGTGGAGCCGCTGCTCATGGCGCGGCCGGGAGAAACTGCAACGGCAACATCACTCTAAAGGTTGTGCGGCTGGGCTCGCTCTCGAACTCGATGGCCCCGCCGTGGTCGTTGATGATCTTGGCTACCAAAGCAAGACCCAGGCCGGTTCCGGTCGGCTTGTTTGTCACGAAAGCGTCAAATAGGTGGGCGCGGATCTCTTCGGACACGCCCTGGCCGTTGTCCCGCACCGAAACGACCAGGGGAAGGTTGACCTTGGCCTGCTGGCCGGGCACGGCCAGCCGTAGTCCGTGCCGGAAAGCTGTGGACAACTCGATCTCGCGGTCGCCCTCGCCGGGTACTTCGCAGGCGTTCTTCACCAGATTCAGGAAAACCTGGATGAGCTGATCGCGGTCGCCATGGACGTCGGGCAGCGACGGATCGTAGGTCTCGATGAAGCGCACGCCCTTGCCGAAGCCGTTCTGGGAGATGCGGCGGACGTGGTTCAGCACCTGGTGGATGTTGATCGGGCCGCGCTCTATCGGCCGGCCGTCGGCGAACGCTTCCATGCGGTCGACCAGCGCCACGATGCGGTCGGTCTCCTCGCAGATCAGGCTGGTCAGCTCGCGCTCGGAGTCGGGCACCGACTGCTCGAGCAGCTGCGCCGCGCCACGGATGCCCGACAGCGGATTCTTGACCTCGTGCGCCAGCATGGCGGCGAGCGCGCTCACCGAACGGGCGGCGCTCCTGTGCGACATCTGGCGGTCGATGTTGCGGGCGATCGTCTGCTCGACCAGCGTGACCACGACCAGACGGTCGCTGTCGGCAACCGGCGAAAGGCGCAGCGCACAGAAGCGGTTGCCGATGCGCGGCGAGGAAAGCGTGACGCCGTTCTCGGCCACCGCACCGCCGGTCGCCAATACCTGCTCGAGGAGGGAAAAGAGCGGCGTGTCGTCCGGCATGAATTCGCTCAGCGGATGGCCGACGATGCGCGCGCGGCCGACGCCGAAGAACTGCTCGGCCGAGAGGTTGGCGTAATGCACGAGCCCGCCCCCATCGACCACCACCACGGCTTCCGACAGCGAATCGAGGATCGCCGCCGGGAACTGCTCGTTCAGCGCAGTTGGTCGCATGAGAGGCTGCAACGGCATGCTATGCCGCTTGCCGTTCGAGCGCGGGCAGGAAGAACGACGCCAGGAGAGCGCGGACCTTGCCCGGATCAATCTCGCGATTCACCGCGGCCCGGAACTCGGCCGAGGCCGGCAGACCCTTGGAATACCAGCCCAAATGCTTGCGGGCCATGCGCACGCCCGTCTCCTGGCCGTAATGCGACAGCATCGCGTCGAAGTGCCCGCGCACCGTGGCGTACTGCTCGGCCAGCGACGGATCGGCCAGGCGCTCGCCGGTCCGCAGATAGTGGATCGCCTGGTTCAGGAACCACGGCCGGCCGTAGGCGCCGCGTCCGATCATCACGCCGTCGGCGCCCGATTGCTCGAGAGCTGCATCGACGTCGTCGAGCGAATCGATGTCGCCGTTGACGATGACCGGCAGCCTGGTGGCCTGCTTGACGTTGGCGACGAAGGCCCAGTCGGCCTGCCCGTCGTAAAATTGGCAGCGCGTGCGGCCGTGCACGGTCAGCATCTTGATGCCGCACTGCTCGGCGATGCGCGCGAGGTTGGGTGCGTTGCGATTGTTCGAATCCCAGCCCGTGCGCATCTTGAGCGTTACCGGCAGCTTCACGGCCTTGACGGTCGCCTCGAGGATCTTCGCGGCGTGCACCTCGTCGCGCATCAGCGAGGAGCCGGCATGGCCGTTCACGACCTTCTTCACCGGGCAGCCGAAATTGATGTCGATGATGGCGGCACCGCGATCCTCGTTGAGCTTCGCGGCCTCGGCCATGACCTCGGGTTCGCAGCCCGCGAGCTGGACCGACATGGGGAATTCTTCCGGCGAGTTTTTAGCCATCAGCAGAGTCTTGCGGTTCTCGCGCACCATCGCTGCCGAGGCGATCATCTCGGACACGACAAGTCCCGCCCCGTCGCGCTTCACCATCTGGCGGAAAGGCATGTCGGTCACGCCCGACATCGGCGCCAGGATGACGGGATCTTCGAGGCGGACCGGGCCGATATCGACGGGCTGAAGGCGAGGTGTGCAGTCCATGTCTTCTGATCAGTAAATAGGCATCTTGTGCAGTGCACAATAATTGAGCGAGCAATAGCGGGTCCGGGCGGTGCGTGCAAGGGTCCGAAGTGCGTACCCTCTAAGCCAATGTTATTGAACGTCTCGTGCCAACTTGTACCGCCTTGATCGTCGCTGGAGGGCGGGGGAGCCGCTTCGGCGGTCCCCTGCCCAAGCAATATGCCCTTTTTGAGGGACAACCGGTCCTGCGCCGCACCCTGACCGTCTTCGGGACTGCTCCCGGGATCGACCGGATCCAGGTCGTGATCGGTCCCGGCGACGAAGCGCCCTACCAGGCAGCCATTGCAGGCTTTGTGTTGCCCCCGCCGGTCGAAGGCGGCGCGAGCCGGCAGCATTCGGTGTTGAATGGCCTGGAAGCGCTCGCCGCCCAGCCTCCGGACCTTGTCGCCATTCACGACGCCGCCCGCCCCTTCGTGCGGCCTGCCGATATTGCCGCCTGCCTGAAAGCTGTGTCGGCGCCGGGCGTCGACGGCGCCGTCCTGGGCGTGCCGCTCGCCGACACCCTGAAACGCGTCGACGGCGGGGGCGCCATTTCCGAAACGGTGCCGCGTGCCCACTTGTGGCGCGCCCAGACGCCTCAGGTCTTCCGATTCGCAGCCCTGCTCGCGGCGCATCGCGGTGCAGCCCCGCTCGGCGCCAGCGACGCCACGGCGCTCACCGACGATGCGGCCGTCGCCGAGCGCGCCGGCCTCAGGGTTGTCATGGTCGCGGGCCACGACGATAACCGCAAGATCACCACCGCCCAGGATCTCCAGCAGGCAGCGACCATGGAAACGCGCACGGCGCTCGGCTTCGACGTTCACGGCTTCGGCCCCGGCAATGCGGTGATGCTGGGCGGAGTCGCCATCCCCCATGCGCAGGCGCTGGCCGGGCACTCCGACGCCGACGTCGCGCTTCATGCGTTGACCGACGCGGTGCTGGGCGCGGTCGGCGCCGGCGACATCGGCAAGCATTTCCCGCCGTCCGATCCGCAGTGGCGCGGCGCCTCGTCCGACCGCTTCCTGCGCCACGCCGTGGGACTCGTGGAAGCGGCCGGCGGCCGGATCGTGCATCTCGATCTCACGCTGATCTGCGAAGCGCCGCGCATCGGCCCGCATCGCGAGGCGATGGTCGAAAGCATCGCTCGCATCGCCGGCGTCGGGCGTGACAGAGTGAGCGTGAAAGCCACGACCACGGAGGGGCTGGGCTTTACCGGTCGGCGCGAAGGGATCGCGGCCCAGGCCGTCGCCACGGTCGAAGTGCCGCGCAGTTGAGGGGGTGGCGATGTTCGATCACGAAATGAGGGATGCGGCGGAGCGCGTGCTGCATGCCTGCCGCAAGCGCAAGCTCAAGGTCGTCACGGCCGAGTCGTGCACCGGCGGGCTGGTCGCCGCCACGCTGACCGCGATCGCGGGCTCCTCCGACGTGGTCGACCGTGCCTTCGTCACCTACGCCAACGAGGCCAAGCGCGAGATGCTGGGCGTCTCGTGGGATGCCCTTCTGGGTCACGGCGCGGTGAGCGATCCCGTGGCGCGCGCCATGGCGGCGGGCGCGCTGGCCCGATCCGGCGCCGATCTCGCGGTGTCGGTCACCGGCGTCGCCGGCCCCGGCGGCGGCACCGCCGAAAAGCCGGTCGGCCTCGTGCATCTGGCGGCGGCGCGGACCGGGCACGACATCATCGCCGAGCGCCACGTCTTCCCGGGCGATCGCGATTCGATCCGGCGCGTGTCGGTGATTACCGCGTTGACGATGCTGGCGTCGCTGGCCGAACGCTAGGCTTGCCGTAGAGCTGGTTGGCGCGGGCCTCGAAAGCCGAAACCATGCGCTTGACCGCCTCGGCGAACAGCAGCCGTACGGTCTGCTGCAGCAGCATCGAGCGGAATTCGAACTCCAGGCTGAAACGAATCAGCGCGCCGTCCGGATGGGGCTCGAACGACCAGTGGCTCGCCAGCTGACGGAACGGTCCCTCGACGCCGGTGGTCTCGATGCGTGGCCCCCCCTCGGCGTCGGGCGTCAGCACGATGCGCGACACGAACTTTTCGTGGAAGGGCCCGAAGCCGATGGCGAGTTCGGCGAGCTGCAGGGTGGGGCTTTCCTGACGCCGGATGCGCGCCGCCGTGCACCACGGCAGGAATTCGGGATAGCGCGGGACGTCCGCCACGAGATCGTACAGCTGGCGGGGAGCGAAGCGCACGATGCGCCGCTCGGCATGACGCGTAACCACGCCGCGATCAGCCCCTGAGATGCGCGGCGCGCGCCGCCTTCAGCCGGGCGAAATCGTCGCCCGCGTGATAGCTCGAGCGCGTGAGCGGCGAGGCCGAGACCATCAGGAAGCCCTTGGCGCGCGCCAGCACGGCGAGTTCGTCGAATTCGGCCGGGGTCCAGAAGCGGTCGAGGGGCGCATGCTTGGGCGTGGGCTGCAGGTATTGGCCGACCGTCAGGAAGTCGACGTCGGCCGCCCGCAGGTCGTCCATCACCTGGAGGATCTCCTCACGCGTCTCGCCCAACCCCACCATCAGGCCGGACTTGGTGAACATCGAGGGATCGATCTCCTTCACCCGCGACAGCAGGCGCAGCGACGTGAAGTAGCGCGCGCCGGGCCGGATGGTCGGATAGAGCCGCGGCACGGTCTCCAGATTGTGGTTGAACACGTCGGGCCGCGCCGCGACCACGGTCTCGATGGCGCCCGGCTTGCGCATGAAGTCGGGTGTCAGCACCTCGATGGTGGTCGTCGGCGCCGAGCGATGCAGCGCCGCGATGACTGCGGCGAAGTGCCCTGCCCCGCCGTCCGAAAGATCGTCACGGTCGACCGACGTCACCACGACATGGCCGAGGCCCAGCTTGCCGACCGCTTCGGCGATGTTGGCGGGCTCATGGGGATTGAGTGCCCCGGGCTTGCCCGTGGCGACATTGCAGAAGGCGCAGGCCCGCGTGCAGGTGTCGCCCATGATCATGAAGGTCGCGTGCTTCTGCTTCCAGCACTCGCCGATGTTGGGGCAGGCCGCCTCCTCGCACACCGTCGTCAGCCCGTACTCGCGCATCAGGCGCTTGGTCTCGGCATATTCCGGTGAGTTGGGTGCACGCACCCTGATCCAATCCGGCTTGCGCCGGATGGGATTGTCCGGCCGATGCGCCTTCTCGGGGTGGCGCTCGGCCCGGCTCAGCGGGAGCTTGTCGATTGTGCCGTCCATCGCAGCCTAGATATGGAGCGGCCGGCCATAAGCCGCCAGTACCGCCTCGTGCAACATTTCCGACAAAGTGGGATGCGGGAACACCGTGGCCATCAGTTCGGCCTCTGTGGTTTCGAGGGTCTTGGCGACGCTGTAGCCGTGGATCAGCTCGGTGACCTCGGCGCCGATCATGTGGGCGCCTAAAAGCTCGCCGGTCTTGGCGTCGAACACCGTCTTGACGAAGCCTTCGGGCTCGCCCAGCGCGATCGCCTTGCCGTTGCCGATGAAGGGGAACTTGCCGACCTTGATCTGCAGGCCCTTGGCCTTGGCCGCGGCCTCGGTGAGGCCGATACTGGCGACCTGCGGCTGGCAATAGGTGCAGCCCGGGATGTTCTCGGTCTTCATCGGATGCACGCCTTTGACGCCGGCAATCTTCTCGACCACCACCACGCCCTCGTGCATGGCCTTGTGGGCGAGCCACGGCGGGCCGGCCACGTCGCCGAGGGCATAGACGTTCGGCTCGCCGGTGAAACCCCACGGGTCGATCACGATGTGGGTCTTCTCGACCTTCACCTTGGTGCCTTCGAGACCCAGATTCTCGACATTGCCGACGATGCCGACGGCGCTGATGACGCGATCGACGGCGATCTCCTGGCTCTTGCCGCCCGACGTGATGGTGGCCGTCACCTTGTCGTTGGCCTTCTTCAGGTTGCTGACCGTGGCGGCGGTCAGGATCTTCATGCCCTGCTTCTCGAAGGCGCGCTTCGCGAAAGCCGAGACCTCCTCGTCCTCCACCGGCAGGATGCGGTCGAGGACTTCGGCGACCGTCACCTCGGCGCCCATGGTGCGGTAGAAGCTCGCGAACTCGATACCGATCGCGCCCGACCCGATCACCAGCAGCGACTTGGGGAATTCGGGCGGCACCATCGCTTCCCGGTAGGTCCAGACGAGCTTGCCGTCGGACTCAAGGCCAGGGAACTGGCGGGCGCGGGCGCCCGTCGCCAGGATCACGTTCTTGGCGGTGAGCACGACGTTGCTCTTGTCCTTCATCGCCACAGCGAGCTTGCGCTGCCCACCTTCGCTGCCGGCGAGCTTGGCGTCGCCGTCGAACACCGTGATCTTGTTCTTGCGCATCAGCATCTTGACGCCGTTGCTGAGCTGGTTCGCGACCTTGCGCGAGCGCTCGACGACCTTCTTGGCGTCATAAGAGAAATCCTTGACGGAAATTCCGAAGGAGTCGGCATGCTTGATGAGGTTAAAAACCTCCGATGTGCGCAGCAGCGCCTTGGTCGGGATGCAGCCCCAGTTGAGGCAGATGCCGCCCATGTTCTCGCGCTCGACGACGGCGGTCTTGAGCCCGAGCTGCGCCGCGCGGATCGCCGCGACGTAGCCGCCCGGTCCGCCGCCGACAACGATGAGGTCGAAACTGGTGTCGGCCATCGTACGCTCCTAGACCAGCATCGCGGCGGGCTGCTCGATATAGGCGCGCAGCGTCTGCAGGTATTGAGCGCCCATCGCGCCGTCGACCACGCGGTGATCAACCGCCAAGGTGCAGCTCATCATGTTGCGCACGACCACCTGGCCCTTGCGCGCGACCGCCCGCTCCTCGCCCATGCCGACCGCCAGGATCATGGCCTGGGGCGGATTGATGATGGCGGAAAAGCTGTTGATGCCGAACATGCCGAGATTGGAGATGGTGAAGCCGCCGCCCTGGAACTCGTCGAGCTTGAGCTTACCGATCTTGGCGCGGGCCGCGAGGTCCTTCATCTCCGAGGCGATCTGCGCCAGGCCCTTCATGTCGGCATTGCGCACGATGGGCGTGATCAGGCCGCGGTCGGTGGCGACGGCGACCGCGATGTCGACCGCGCCGTACTGGATCATCTCATCCTCGGTCCACGAGGCGTTGCACTCGGGATGATCGCGCAGCGCCTTGGCGCAGGCCTTGATCACCATGTCGTTGACCGAGACCTTGGTGCCCTTCTTCTCCGCCACCGCATTGATCGCCTGGCGTGCGGCCAGCAGGGCATCAATCTCGAGGTCCACCGTCAGGTAGAAATGCGGCACGGTCTGCTTGGACTCGAGCATGCGCCGCGCGATCACCTTGCGGACCGCGGTGTGCGGTACGCGCGTGTCGCCCGGCGCCACGAACACCGGCTGCCCGCCGGACGGTGGTGCAGCCTTGGGCGCCGCGGCGGCAACAGGAGCGGCGGCTGGGGCTGTACCGGGCTTGGCCGACTCGACGTCCGCCTTGACGATGCGGCCGTTCGGTCCGCTGCCCTTGATGGCGGATAGATCGAGCCCCTTCTCCGCGGCGATGCGCTTGGCGAGCGGCGAGGCGAAGATGCGGCCGCCGCTCGGCACCGCTGCCGGCTTCGCGGCGGGCGCTTGCGCGGCTGGTGCAGCCGGTGCCGGGGCCGCAGGCGCGGCCGGAGCAGGTTTGGGAACCGAAGGCGGCGCGGCGGCGGGAGCGGGTTTCGGCGCCGGAGCGGGTGCAGGCGCTGCGCCGGCTGGCACGGCAGTCTCCCCCTCCTCCAGCAGGATCGCGATCACGGCATTGACCGGCACGCCCTCGGCGCCCTCCGGTACGACGATCTGACCGATCTTGCCCTCGTCGACCGCCTCGACCTCCATGGTCGCCTTGTCGGTCTCGATCTCGCACATCACCTGGCCCGCCTTGACGGTGTCGCCCACCTTCACGTGCCATTTGGCGAGCTTGCCCTCCGTCATGGTCGGCGACAGGGCGGGCATCAGGATATTGATCGACATGACTTGGCCCCGCGTCAGCGATTGCAGACCGCGCGGGCGGCCTCGACGATGTTTTCAGGCTGCGGCAGCGCCATGCGCTCGAGATTCGCGGCATAGGGCAGCGGCACGTCGACCCCGTGCACCCGCTTGACCGGCGCGTCCAGCCAGTCGAAGGCATGCTCCATCATCTGGGCGGCAAGCTCCGAGCCGATGCCGGCGAACGGCCAGCCTTCCTCGACCGAGACCAGCCGGTTGGTCTTCTTCACCGAGTTGACGATAGTCTCGGTGTCGAACGGGCGCAGGCTCCTGAGGTTGATGACCTCCGCGTCGATGCCCTGCTTGGCGAGTTCCTCGGCGGCCAGCAGCGCCTTGCCCACCATGATCGAGAAAGCCGTGATCGTGACGTCCTTGCCGGCGCGCTCGATCTTGGCCTTGCCGATGGGCAGGATGAAATCGGGATCTTCCGGCACGTCGAACGACTGGCCGTAGAGGATCTCGTTCTCGAGGAAGATCACCGGGTTGGGGTCGCGGATCGCGGCCTTGAGCAGGCCCTTGGCGTCGGCAGCGCTCCACGGCGCCACCACGCGCAGGCCGGGACAGTGGGCGTACCAGCTCGCGTAGCATTGTGAATGCTGGGCGGCGACCCGTGCGGCGGCTCCGTTGGGACCGCGGAACACGATCGGGCACGTCATCTGGCCGCCCGACATGTAGTGCGTCTTGGAGGCGGAGTTGATGATCTGGTCCATCGCCTGCATGGCGAAGTTGAAGGTCATGAACTCGACGATCGGCTTCAGTCCGGCGAACGCCGCGCCGACGCCGAGCCCCGCGAAGCCGTGCTCCGTGATCGGCGTGTCGATGACCCGCTTTTCGCCGAATTCCTCGAGCAGGCCCTGGCTTATCTTGTAGGCGCCCTGGTACTGCGCGACCTCCTCGCCCATCAGGAAGACTTGGCCGTCCTTGCGCATCTCCTCGGCCATGGCGTCGCGCAACGCCTCGCGCACCGTGATGTGGACGGTCTTGCCCTTCCATTCCGGTTCGGCGGCTGGCGCGGGCGTAGCCGGCGGCGCCGCGGCCGGCTGGGCGGCGGCAGGTGCAGCAGGGCGCGCGGCGGGTGCCGGCGCTTCGGCCTTCGGGGCGGCGGCGGGAGCAGCAGCGGGAGCCGACTTCGCCGCATCAGCGACGCTCTCGCCCTCGGCGGCGAGAATGCAGATCGGCGCGTTCACCGCCACGCCTTCGGTACCCTCTTCCACCAGGATTTGCGCGACGGTGCCTTCGTCGACTGCTTCGACCTCCATCGTCGCCTTGTCGGTCTCGATTTCGCAGAGCACCTGCCCCGACTTCACCACGTCGCCTACCTTCACGTGCCACTTGGCGAGCTTGCCCTCCGTCATGGTCGGCGACAGGGCGGGCATCAGAACCGGAATGGACATCAGATCAGGCCTCGACCAGGACGTCGGTCCACAATTCCGACGGATCGGGCTCGGGACTGTGCTGCGCATATTCCGCGGCGTCGTTCACGATCTTGCGGATCTCGGCATCGACCGCCTTCAGCGCCGCTTCATCGGTCTTCTTCTCGTCGAGCAGGATCTTGCGCACATGGTCGATCGGGTCGCGCTCGTTGCGATACTTGTCGACCTCTTCCTTGGTCCGGTACTTCGCCGGGTCGCTCATCGAATGGCCGCGATAGCGATAGGTCTGCATCTCGAGGATATAGGGGCCCTTGCCGCCGCGGGCGTGGTCGACGGCCTTCTCGCCGGCTGCCCGCACCGCCAGCACGTCCATGCCGTCGACGCGCTCCCCAGGAATGCCGAACGCCTCGCCGTGGCGATAGAGCTCGGTGGTGGCGGAGGCGCGCTCGACCGAGGTCCCCATGCCGTAGCGGTTGTTCTCGATGATGTAGATGACGGGGAGCTTCCAGAGGGCGGCCATGTTCATGGCCTCGTAGACCTGGCCCTGGTTGGCGCTGCCGTCGCCGAAATAGGTCAGCGAGACGTTCTTGGCGCCGTTGTACTTGTGCGCGAAAGCGAGGCCCGTGCCGATCGGCACCTGGGCGCCGACGATGCCATGGCCGCCGTAGAAATTCTTCTCGCGGCTGAACATGTGCATCGAGCCGCCCTTGCCCTTGGAATAGCCGGTGCTGCGACCGGTCAGCTCGGACATCACGCCCTTGGGGTCCATGCCGGCGGCCAGCATGTGGCCGTGGTCGCGGTAGGAGGTAATGATGGAGTCCTTGGCCTCGATGGTCGATTGCATGCCGACGACGACGGCTTCCTGGCCGATATAGAGATGGCAGAAGCCACCGATCAGGCCCATGCCGTAGAGCTGGCCGGCGCGCTCCTCGAAGCGGCGGATCAGCAGCATGTCGCGGTAGTATGATTTGAGCTGGTCGGCGCTCACGCTGTTATCGCCGGGCGGAGGCGGTTTGGCTGGAGACTTCGATCCTGCAGGAACAGATTCGTCCTTCGGCTTTACGGCCGGCTTCGCCATTTAGGATCCCCCTCGATAGCCCACTCCGGCTTATAGCATCGCCTATGGCGATGTGGTTGATCTAGCAGGAAAAACCAGACCGCCAGCGGGTGCGGCGCAGCAATTGAGAGATTGTTTGCAAGCAGACAACGCGCCGGACAGTTTGTTTCAGCAGGCCGCAAAGCGAACCTGATCAGTGCGTCATCGACGCGCCCGGCGCTTGCTCAGCGCGTCGGCGTGAAGATGATGATGTCTTCCTTGCGCGAGAAGTTCAGCAGGATGCGGGCGCGCTCGTCCAACATGTCGGGATCGAGACTCTGGTTGCGCAACGCAGCGACGCGACGCTCCCAGATCTTCCGCGTCGTCTCGGCTTCTGCGAGGTTCTGATCGGCGATCATGGTCTCGCGTTGCAGATGCGCCATGGCCAAAAGACCGCGATCACCGTTCACCAGGTGGTAGCCGAAATAACCGAACATCATGGCGAAGATGATCGGAACCAGGATTTGACGCGGTCGCAACATATGCCGACTTTCTCGCAGCATATGGCAACATATGGTGTCTAAAAGTCAAGTTTCTCGTTTAATCAGAGGCCCTTGGCGTCGGCCAGCGCGATACGGACGCGCCGGTTGTGACGTCCTTTGTTGTCGATCTTGAGAATGCGGACGGGCCGCGATCCCCCCGTCGAGGCGAGATGCGTGCCGCCGCATGCCTGGCGATCGAGGCCCACGATCTCGACGATGCGGATCTTGCCGTCGGGCGTGGGCGGCGGCGCCACCGAGCGGCTGCGTATAAGCCCGCGCTCGGCCTGCGCCTCGGCCATCGGCACATAGGCGAAGTTCACGGCGATGTCCTGGGCGATCACGTCGTTGATCGGGCCTTCGAGCGCGCGCAGCCGGTCGTTGTCGGCGCCGGGCACGTCGAAATCCATGCGCGCCGAACCGTCCTCGGCCATCTGCACGCCGGTGACCAAGGCGCCGTCGAAGCTCTGGAAGACGAAGGCATTGAGGATGTGTGTCGCAGTGTGAAGCTGGCGCATGGTTCGGCGGAACGCGGGATCGACCGCCGCCTCGACGCTGCCCGCCAGTTCGGCCTGGCTATCGAGCAGGTGCCAGAGCTTCCCTGCGGTAACTTCGAAACCGACCACCCTCGCCTCGCCGCCGTTCCAGCGCAGCACGCCGCGATCGGCGAGCTGCCCACCCCCACCGGGATAGAACGGCGTCTCGGCGAGCGCGACCTTGCCGGGCCACGCGGCAGTGACAGTCGTTTGCACGACCAGCGTCTCGGGATGTTCATGGCAGAAAAGATGCATGGGCCATGACTAACGCCTCGGATCCGCCTGGTATTGGTGAAAATTGCCTGCCGGGTTTTTGCTGTCCCACTCACGGGCAGCAGTCCACCGGGATTTTCCGCAATTTCCGCAAGCGTTCCGCCAGTTCCACGGAGTGTGTGTTCGCATGACTTGCCCCAGATATAGGGTTCGCCGGCAGGTCGACGGCACGATCCGAATACTATAGTAATACTATAGTAAAAGTCAAGTTTCATTTAACATCGGCGCACGATCGACCCGAGTTTTTGCGCACCATATTGCGCAAAAACTCATCGCGGCGCGCGCCCCTCGGTCCGCAAGCAGCCTTGCTCCCGCCTACACCTAAGTGCGCAGTTTTTTGAAGAATTGCCGCACATCTGCCACCATCGCCTCGGGCTGCTCCCAGAACGCGAAATGTCCTCCACGCGACATCTTGGTGTAGTGAACCAAATTGAAATTTCGCTCCAGGGCGCTTCTTGGCGGGTTGAGTAGCGTCATCTCGTGCGGCGAGGAGGCAAAACCGGTTGGAACAGTGACTCTACCATCAAGAGCCCCGGCATCTTCGTTAAGTCCCCGATAAAACCAGGCCGCTGTACCGATGGTGTTGGTTACAAGGTAAATCATCAAATTTGTGATCACTTGCTCTTTCGTGAAAGCCGGCTCTCCTGACGGCGAATCGCTCCAAGCTTTGAGTTTTTCGACAATCCACGCTGCTACGCCAATTGGGCTATCGCTGAGCGCGAGCGCCACCGTTTGAGGTTTATTGCGTTGCTCGCTGTTGTAATCCAACTCGGTAAGTCGATAGGCGGCCAGCGCCTGCACGTAAGCACGCTCTTCGGGTGTCTGTTCGGCCTCGGGAGGCAGTGGTGCGGCGCTTATGGCGATCCCGTTGAAATGCAGGCCCACAAGCGAGCTGGGATACGTACGGCCAAGTTGAACTTGAATACCATTGGCCAAGTCGCCGCCCTGCGCGCCATACTTTGCGTATCCGAGCACGCCCGTCATGAGATGATCCCAGAGGGCGGCTGTTGTCGCGGGGCCGATTGGTCTCCCTTTCGGCTTGGACGAAAAACCAAATCCCGGCAGCGACGGTACAACTACGTCGAACGCATCTTCAGGCGAACCGCCATAACTTGCCGGGTCGCTCAGCGGCCCGATAGCTTCTAGAAATTCGAACACCGATCCCGGCCATCCATGGGTCAGGACAAGCGGCATCGGCTTCGGCCCGCGTCCTTTGACATGGTAAAAGTGGATATCGTAGTCGTTCACACGTGCGACGAATTGCGGATACCGGTTCAGATTCGTTTCTGCTTTGCGCCAGTCGTACTCCTTCATCCAGTAGTCGGCGAGCGCCTTCATGTAGTCCCAATCGGTCCCGTACCGCCAATCGTTGCCGTCGAGTCGGTCTGGGAATTGCGCTTCCCGCACGCGATTGAGTATCCGGTCAATTGTGGCTTGCGGAACGGCGACCCGGAATGGCCTCGAAGATTGTTGCACGGATGTATCTAGCACGATCATGCCCAAGCTTCTGATTGACGATGGCTGACGCAGGCTTCGACCCGAGCCTCGAAATGATGCCCATCGCCTGCATGCGAGAGGCTGTCACACAACGTGTGTGCAAGGCAAGGGAACCCATCGGCGGGAATATGAGGTTGCCCTTGAGTCACCATTCTATGAAAGCCGCACCAGCCTATGCGGCGGCGCGGGCGAACTGCAGGGGCGTGATGCCGTAGCAGCGCTTGAAATGCTTGGTGAGCGCGCTTTGGTCGTAGAAGCCGACGTCGGTCGCGACCTGGGCGATCGGTCGCGCATGCCGGAGATGCCGGCAGGCGATGCTGAGGCGGACCTGGGTCAGGTAGGCATGCGGCGCGAGCCCTGTCGCGCGCTTGAACAGGCCGATGAGCTGGAAAGTCGTCAGGCCGACCTCCTGTGCCAGATCTTCCAGTCGAAGATCTTCCGCATAATCAGCGCGCATGCGCTCCTTCACACGGTTCAGCACGACCTGGTCGCGCGGCGCCGGCCCGATCCGGGGGCCGCCGCTGCCATGGCGCCGGAACAGTCGACCGAAGGTGCCGATCAGGAGCTCGCGTTCCTGGAAGACATCACGGCCCTGCTCGATGGCGCGGTGCATGGCGAGGAAGCCGTCGATGAGGTCGGGATCGAGAAATGCGTTCCGCGTGAAATAGGGAACCTGTTCGATGCTAAGGCCGCGCGCCACCTGGTCGAGCGCCGCCTGGGTGAGGTAGAGCGACCGATACCGCCAGTGCTCGCTCCAGCCCATCCAGCCGGCATGGGGTTCGGCCGGATTGAAGACAAACAGCGTCGCGGCATGCGCCTGCTCGACCTGCCCCCGGCTCTTGATCATCGAGCCGCCCTGCTCGGTGACGGCCACGACCAGCGCTTCGTGCGTGTGCGGCGGGTATTCGTGGGTCGTGAAGTCGGCACGCAGCAGGCTGAGGCCGGTCAGATGCCGGTCCCACCAGTATTGCGTCGAGTTCCTGGGATCGAGGCGCGCCATGCTCGAAAATACCCGGGCCCGGCAATTTTGGCCAATACCGGCGGCACGGGCGTTTCTACGGTCGGCCGATGCTGAGCGAAGCCCAACGTCAGGTCCGCGACATGGCCCGCCAGTTCGCGCAACGCGAACTGGCGCCGACGGCGGCCGAAAGAGACCGTGTCCCGCGCTTTCCGCGCGAAGCCTTTGCCAAGATGGGCAAGCTCGGGATGCTGGGCATGACCGTGCCCGCCGAATTCGGCGGCGCCAGCACCGACTATGTCTCCTACGCGCTGGCCATCATGGAGATCGCCGCGGCCGACGGCGCCACGTCGACATCGTTCCAGGTCCACAACTCGCTGGTCTGTCTGCCGCTCCTGCGGCATGGCACGCCGGAGCAGAAGGAACGCTACCTGCGCCCCCTCGCCGGCGGCGAGCAGCTCGGCGCATTCTGCCTGACCGAGCCCGGCGCGGGATCGGATGCCGCGGCCATTACCACGCGCGCGGAGAAGGTCGGCAACAAGTTCATCCTGAACGGCGCCAAGCAATTCATCACCTCCGGCAAGAGCGCCGACCTGGCGCTCGTCTTTGCCGTCACGGACCCCGCCGCCGGCAAGCGCGGCATCTCGGCCTTCATCGTTCCGACCAGGACGCCGGGCTACACCGTGCTGCGAGTAGAGCACACGATGGGGCAACGCTCATCCGACCATTGCCAGATCGCCTTCGAGGGCTGCGAGGTCCTGCCGGAGCAGATGCTGGGCGAGGAAGGTCAGGGTCTCGGGATCGCACTGGGCAACCTCGAAGGCGGACGCATCGGCGTCGCGGCGCAGTCGGTCGGCATGGCCCGCGCCGCCTACGACGCGGCCCTCGCCTATGCCAAGGAACGCCGCACCTTCGGCAAACCGATCATCGAGCATCAGGCGATCGCCTTCCGCCTGGCCGATATGGCGATGTCTGTGCAGGCGGCTGAGCTGATGGTGCTGCATGCCGCGCGCCTGCGCGACGAGGGCCAGACCTGCCTCAAGGAAGCATCGATGGCCAAGCTGTTTGCGTCCGAAATGGCCGAGAAGGTGTGCTCCAGCGCCATCCAGATCCATGGCGGCTACGGCTACCTCAACGACTTCCCGGTCGAGCGCATTTATCGCGATGTCCGTGTCTGCACGATCTACGAGGGCACATCAGACATCCAGCGCCTGGTCATCGGCCGGCAACTCGCCGCCGAGCCTGGTTTTCAAGGAGTGACCTGACATGATCGCCCGCCTCTGGCGCGGACGGGCTGCGACCGCAGCCAATGCCGATGCCTATTTTCAACACCTGACCGGCACCGTCTTTCCTTCGCTGATCGACCTTGCCGGCCACCGCGGCGCCTGGGTGCTGCGCCGCGACGTCGGCGGCCACACCGAGTTTCTCGCGATCACGCTCTGGGAATCACGGCAGGCGATCGAGGCCTTCGCCGGCCGCGACATCGACAAGGCGATCGTCGAGCCCGAGGCGCGTGCCGTGCTGGCCGAGTTCGACGACTTCGCTAGCCACTACGACATCGCCTTCGCCAGCGGCCCGTACAGCGCGCAATCTTAAAAAAGCCCCATGAAAATGATAGGAAAGGAGTGCCCACCACACCGCCGTGTTGGGTGTCCATTTGTAAGCAGTGTTTCGGAGGAAAGACGAGATGGCACAGCGGTTGGCTCTCGGCGTCGCTCCGGGCACCGGTTGGCGAGCGGCTGAAATTCGTTCGATCGCTCAAGAGGCCGAAGCGGCAGGGTTCGAGGCGATTTTTACCGGTGAGGTCAACACCGACGCGCTCGCCACCGCGCAGGTGATGGGCGAGGCGACGAGCACCATCAAAGTGGGAACCTGGATCGCCAACATCTATCTGCGTCATTCGTATCTCTGCGCCAAGCATGCTGCGCTTATCGCGGATGCGACCGGGGGACGAATGATTCTGGGCCTTGGCGTGAGCCACCAGCCGGTCAACAAGGCGCTCGGAATCGAAATGCCGTCGCCGATCGACGCCTTGCGCCGCTATACGGTCGAGGTTGCGGCCTGGCTTCGCGGCGAAGGTCCCGCCACCCACCTGCCGCAGCAGCCGGCTTCCTATCCGGTGCCGCTCTATCTCGGTGCGATGAACTCAACGACCGTGGAGCTTGCCGGCGAGCTGGCGGACGGCGTCATGCCGTTCCTGTGGTCCCGCGAACGGCTCGCGCGTAGCGCTGCCTGGTGCGCGCGCGGTCGCGCCAAGTCGGCAGGACGCGGCAAGCTGGAGATGACGCTCGGGCTGCCAACCTTCATCGGCGACAGCATGCCTGCCTTGATGGACGCCGCTCGCGCCAATCTCGGCCTCTACATGTCGCTGCCATTCTTCCAAAATCTGCTTCGCATCAGCGGCTTCGTCGAGGAAGCCGAGAAGGCCGAACAGGGCGCCGGCGCGGCGTCACTGAGCGACAAGTTCCTCGATGCAGTCTGCCTGATCGGCCCAGTCGCACGTTGCCGCGAGCGCCTGGCCGCATTCTCAGCCGCCGGTCTGGAGTTGCCGATACTGGTGCCCCCGACCGGCGTCGAGGGTGCGCGCTCGGTCATCAACGCCTTTCGGCTTTAGGCGCCGCGCAGGATCGACGTGCCGGCGTAGCGTGCCTGCGTGCCCAACTGCTCCTCGATGCGCAGAAGCTGGTTGTACTTGGCCAGCCGGTCCGAGCGCGACAGCGAGCCGGTCTTGATCTGTCCGCAGTTGGTGGCGACCGCGAGGTCGGCGATGGTGGCGTCCTCGGTCTCGCCGGAACGGTGGGACATCACGGCGCCGTAGGACGCGTGGCGCGCCATCGACACGGCTTCCATGGTTTCGCTCAGCGTGCCGATCTGGTTCACCTTGATCAGGATGGCGTTGGCGAGGCCATCCTTGATGCCGTCGGCCAGGCGCTTCGGATTGGTCACGAACAGGTCGTCGCCGACCAGCTGGATCTTCTTGCCGAGCTTGTCGGTGATCGCCTTCCAACCGGCCATGTCGTCCTCGGCCATGCCGTCCTCGATCGACACGATCGGGTAGCGCTTCACCAGGTCGGCGTAGTAGTCGACCATGCCGGCGGCATCGAGCGACTTCTTCTCGCCCTCCAGCTCGTACTTGCCCTTCTTGAAGAACTCGGTCGAAGCAGGATCGAGCGCCAGCATGACATCCTCGCCCGGTCTGTAGCCCGCCTGCTCGATCGACTTCATGATGAAGCCCAGCGCTTCGTTGGCCGAGGCGAGGTTGGGGGCGAAGCCACCCTCATCGCCGACGTTGGTGTTGTGGCCGGCGTCCTTGAGCTGGCTGCGCAGCGCATGGAAGACTTCCGAGCCCATGCGCAACGCCTCGGCGAAGCGGTCGGCCTTCACCGGCATGATCATGAATTCCTGGATGTCGATCGGATTGTCGGCGTGCACGCCGCCGTTGATGATGTGCATCATCGGCACCGGCAGGAGCGAGGCCTGGCTGCCGCCGACATAGCGGTAGAGCGGCAGGCCGCACTCCATCGCCGCCGCCTTGGCGACCGCCAGCGAAGCGCCGAGGATGGCGTTGGCGCCCAGCCGGCCCTTGTTGGGCGTGCCGTCGAGCTCGATCAGGGCGCGGTCGATCTTGATCTGCTCCAGCGCATCGAGGCCCGAGAGCAGGTCCATGATCTCGCTGTTCACCGCCTGGACCGCCTTCAGCACGCCCTTGCCGCCGTAACGCTTCTTGTCACCGTCGCGCAGCTCGACCGCCTCGTGGGCGCCGGTCGAGGCGCCGGAGGGAACCGCCGCGCGGCCCATGGCGCCGCTGTCGAGCTCGACCTCCACTTCGACCGTGGGATTGCCGCGGCTGTCGAGGATTTCGCGGGCGCGGACTTCGGCAATGGCACTCATCGGGCACTCCTTTTTGGCGCGGCCTGTCTAGCCGTGCCCCTCCCCGGGAGCAAGTGACCGAACGGTGCAGGTTTTCTATGCTGGGGCTCTCTTTTGGAGGGACGAACATGCCCGATCAGACCCACGTGCGTCAGAGCACCGCCTCCGTCGAGCGGCGGGTCGATGCCATCCAGGCAGCTTTCGAAGAGCGCGGGATGAAGGCTGGCGCGTTCATCGACGAGTTCGAGCACCTGGCGGAGGAACAGTGGGTGCCGGAGAACGGCGCGCGCGTCGTCGCCAAGGCGTGGACCGACCCGGCCTTCCGGCAGCGCCTGCTGGCCAACGGCCGCGACGCCGTCGCCGAGCTTGGCCTCACCATGCCGGCCCACCACCGGCACCTCGTGGTCCTGGAGAACACGCCCTCGGTGCACAACGTCATCTGCTGCACGTTGTGCTCCTGCACGGCGTTTTCGATCATCGGGCTGCCGCCGGATTGGTACAAGGATCTCGAGTACCGCGCCCGTGTCGTTCGGCAGTCGCGAACGGTGCTGAAGGAAATGGGTCTCGACCTGCCGCCTGAGATGGAGATCCGGGTGTGGGACACGACGGCGGACACCCGCTACATGGTGCTGCCGGCGCAGCCGCCCGAGACCGTGGGCTGGCCGGAGGACAAGCTCGTCAAGCTCGTGTCCAAGGATTCGATGATCGGCGTCGCACGCCTGTAGGATCGGAGCAGAACCATGGACGGCATGCACGATCTGGGCGGCAAGCAGGGCTTCGGCCGGGTCCGCCATTCGCTCCGCGCCCAGACCTTTCACGAACCGTGGGAGAAACGGGTCAATGCGCTCTACTCCCTCGCGGTCAAGCTCGGCATCTTCAACATGGACGAGTATCGTCATGCGATCGAGCGCATGGAGCCGCGCCACTATCTGTCGGCGAGCTACTACGAGCGCTCGCTGACGAGCCTGGCGACGCTCTGCGTCGAGAAGGGAATCGTCACACGCGAGGAACTCGAGCGCCGGGCGGAGGGTCATTTCCCCCTCGCCTCGCCCGGCGCGCCCGGCCGCTCCAACGTGGCCGGCCGCGAGCGCTTCAAGCCGGGCGACAAGGTCAGGGTGCGCGCGGACCACGTTCCCGGGCATGTGCGCATGCCGGGTTACATCCGCGGCAAGACAGGGACCTTGGTTGGCGTATCGCCGGCTTACCCTTTCCCCGACGCCCATGCTCACGGGGTGAAGGCCGAGGACGAGCCCACCTACGATGTGCGCTTCAATGCCGAGGAGCTGTGGCCAAACTCAGCCGATCCGGCCTTCGTGCATGTCGGCGTGTTTCAGAGCTATCTGGAACGGGCGCCCTGAGTCACCTGTCGTGATGAAAGCAGTACTGTCATCCCGAGCGTAGCGAGGGACTTTTGCGGCAGTCTAAAGGTCCCTCGCTACGCTCGGGATGACAATTTTTCCGGCGCGGCGTCGTGCGCTGCTCAGGCGACCGACTGGAGCGTATCCCGATTACATGGACGCACACCTTTGCTGGGGGCGCGCCGAGCAATGACATGATGCCGGATTAGCGCCAGGCGCTCTTCAAGGCCTGGTCGGTCTTCCACTTCTCGACGGCGGCCACGTCATCGCAGGAAAAGGCCTGCGTGTTCTTGCGCGGACTGCCCTCGACCCAGGCGAAGACCAGGCATTGCGACTGGCTATTGCCGTCCTGCTTGGTCTCGAGAAGGATTTCGCTCGCCACCGCGGCGCCCACCTTGGCGTCGCCATAGTCGTCGATGACCGGCGCGATCTCGCCGACCTTGCGGCCGGCCGCCTTGTTGTCGGCGTACCACTTGGCGAAGGCCGCGAACTGGTCGCCGGCCACGCCCTTGCCGTCGGCCGCGACATAGGCCTTGAGGTCGCGGATCAGCGATTGTGCCGCCGCCTCGGCCCTGGGCTCCGCCGCCTTGCGGCGTTCGGCGAGCCGGGCGTTCAGCGCTTTCAGCGCATCGGCGTTCGATGGCGGAGACGTCGTCGAGGGCGCCGTGGCCGTTTGAGGCGGCGGCTCAATGCGCCTGATGGGCGTGCGGCTCGCCTCGGCGTTGAGCTGCTGCGCCTCCTGCGGCGTCAGCTTGCCGGCGGCCGACATGCCGTGGGCTTTCTGCCAATCGCCGATCGCTTTGGTCGTCGCCTCGGACTGCAGGTTGCCGTCGATCGGGCCGTTATACTTGTCGAGCGTGTGCAGAGATTCCTGGATGCGCCTGCGATCCGCCTCGGGACTCTGCAGCACCGTCGTATAATCGGGCGCCGGCGCGGCTGGTCGCGTCGCAGCGACTGGCGGGCTGGCTGACGGCGCGGGCGCGGCAGCGCCGCCGCCCTGCCCGCACGCCGCCGGGTTCTGGAAGCAGCGCTCGACCTCGCCGGCGCTCTGGCCCAGCGCCGTCGCGGGCGCCAGGGCAGCACAGGCGAGGACTATCCAGATGTGGCGCATGTCAGATGCCGCCGTACGTTGCGACGGCGAGCTGCGCCGGCAGGCCGATCACCATCACCACCGGCAGGCCGCGGCCGGTTTGGCCGCGCGCGATGATGTGGTCGTTGGGTGCGCCCGTCTTACTCTGATAGCTGCCGTTGCCGCTGAACTTGCCGGCAAAGCAGGATAGCGAGAACAGGCCGCTGGCCGGCGCATTGTTGCTGAAGGTGCCCTCGCAAACCTGCTCGCCGCGCTGGTTCTCGACCGAGAAGGTGACCGAACGGTCGCGACCGATCAGGGCACCATACTTGGCGACGCCATTCACGCGCGCGACATTGCCGCGGTCGTCACGATAGAAGATCGACACCGGGCCGTAGGAATCGTCGGGCAGCGAGCTGCGCGGCACGACGTAACGCTCGTTGCTGACCACGACCTGGCAGCGGCAATCGGTGCTGTAGTTCTCGCCGAGCGGTCCCAGCTCGGCGAGCTTGCGGTTGCAGTTCGAGAGCGCCATCTGCTGCACTTCGCTCTCGCTCATCTGCCCCTTGGTATAGGAGTCGGCATAGAGGAAGGCGCATTGGCGCGGCATCGGAACCGCCACCACCTTGTGGCTCGCCGCGGAGGTATCGGTGGTGACCCAGTAGCGTTCCGCCATTTCGGGGAAGCGCAGGAAGATCGGATCGCGCCGCTCCGCCTTGGCCTGGGAAGGCTGCGCGGCAGACGGCGTCCAGGCCGCGGGCGCCAGCGCCGCGGCGGCAAGAAGGACGAGGGCGAGAAAGCGTTTCATGACAGCCCACTCCACCCGAGAAACATGACGGAAATACGACCCGGCCGGGCCCTCGTTCACCCCACAGGGCTATCACATATGGCGACTCCCGTCGTCTCGACCGAGGGCCCCCTCGACTTCGCTCGGGGCAGGCTCCGTCCCGAGCGGAGAGACCTTCTCTCCACGACAAGCTGCTTATGGTCGAGAGAAGGTCTCTCCACTTCGCGCTTCGCGCTCTGGTCGAGACGACGGCGATTGCCCATGGGATAGCCCTGATCACACCAGCGGGCTAGACCAGCCGGCTCTGGTTCTTGGCGGCGCCGATGAACGAGGTGAACAGCGGGTGCGGCGCGAACGGCCGGGATTTCAGCTCGGGATGGTACTGCACCCCGATGAACCAGGGATGGTCCGGGATCTCGACGATCTCCGGCAGGATGCCGTCGGGCGACATGCCGGAGAAGCGCAGGCCGACCTGCTCGAGGCGGTCCTTGTAGTTGACGTTGACCTCGTAGCGGTGGCGGTGGCGTTCGCTGATCACGTCCTGGTCGTAGATCTTGTGGACCTTGGTGCCGGGGCGAAGATGCGCCGGATAGGCGCCGAGCCGCATGGTGCCGCCCAGGTTGCCGTTGGCGGCGCGCTTTTCGATCTGGTTGCCCTTCAGCCATTCGGTCATCAGCCCGACCACGGCATGTTCGGTCGGGCCGAACTCGCTCGACGAGGCATCCTCGATGCCGAGCAGGTTGCGGGCAGCCTCGATCACCGCCATCTGCATGCCGAAGCAGATGCCGAAGAACGGCACCTTGCGTTCGCGCGCGAACTTGACGGCGTGGATCTTGCCCTCGGTGCCGCGCTCGCCGAAGCCGCCCGGCACCAGGATGCCGTTCACGTGCTCGAGGTGGCTGACGGCGTCGTCGCGTTCGAAGATCTCGGAATCCATCCATTCCAGGCCGACCTTGACGTTGCTGCCGAAGCCGCCA
>Ga0193726_1000596_pt1 | contig 36516 bp, 25 predicted proteins | sample H2c1metaG_FD_144928 | JGI IMG/M metagenome (GOLD analysis project Ga0193726, IMG submission 144928) | Soil microbial communities from a riparian zone of the East river system, Colorado, United States - H2c1 | ecosystem: Environmental > Terrestrial > Soil > Riparian zone | place: USA: East River... | reverse complement strand
CGACAGCGTCTCGGTGATCGATACTCCGGGCGATCCGGACTTTGGCGTGCGGGCGGTTAATGAGGCGGTTCCAAATCCACGTTCGCGCACCGTGCTGAACCCGCGCATCGACTACCAGGTTAACCCGAACAATATCGTGACGGCGCGCTATGAATACTGGCGGGCAAGGGATTCTAACGACGGGTTGGGACAGTTCAGTCTGCCTTCCCTGGGATACGACAGTGCTCAAACCGAACACACATTTCAACTCAGCGATACCCAGACCTTTGGCGCAAACGTGGTGAACGAGACGCGCTTTCAGTTCGAGCGGGACGCAAATGATCAAAAGCCGCGCAGCACGTTGCCCACTTTGAATGTCGAGGGATACTTCAACGGAGGAGGGAACAGCCGCGGCACGACGGCAAGCTCTACGAACCACTACGAACTACAGAATCACACCTCTATCGCCCACGCCAATCATCTGCTGAAATTCGGTATGCGGATGCGTGCGGTTCAAGATGAGAGCTACACAACCTCTGGTTTCAATGGCACGTTCATTTTCAATTCGGCCGCGGATTATCAAGCCGCGAATCCGTATCAATTTACGGAGACGGTCCTGCTATCCCGAGGCACGCCAGACACGAAGTTGTTCTTTTTCGACGGGGGATTTTATCTTCAGGACGACTGGCGGGTGCGTTCCAATGTCACCCTCAGTGGCGGCCTGCGTTTCGAGACGCAGACCGGCATCCAGGATCATGCGGATTGGGCGCCAAGGGTCGGCGTTTCATGGGGCCTCGAAGGTGGAAAGTCGGCGCCGAAAACCGTCCTGCGCGCCGGCTGGGGCATGTTCTACGACCGCTTCACGGATGACCTTCTTTTGAATGCACGGCGGTTGAATGGCGAGACGCAGCAATCGTATGTTATCTACGGCATTGCGGCCGAGCCATTGAGTTTTTACCCCGAACTCCCGTCTCCAGCCGAATTGCAGAACGCCCAGACCTCGATACCCACCAGCTATCGGGTGGCGCGGAGCCTTCGGGCACCCTGCGCCATCGAGACTTCAGTTTCTCTGGAGCGGCAGTTCGGCAAGGCCAGCAGCTTTTCGATCGCCTACATCAACTCACGCGGCAACCACCAGTTTTTCACTAACAATGTGAACGCTCCTGAGCCCTCGTCGTACAGCTATCTTGACCCAACCGCAGTCACCGGTGCTGATCGTCCGAATGGCGTGAACGAAAATATCTTCGAATACGAGTCGGAGGGACTCTTCAGCCAACGTCAGCTCATGACCAGCCTTTCCCTGCATGCGGCCAGAAAACTCACTATCTTCGCCCACTACGCCCTGGGCTCCGCATCGAGCGATGCCGTGGGGCCGAACAGTTTTCCGTCCAATCCCTACGACATCCTTCAAGATTATGGGCGCGCTCCATTTGACATCCGGCACACGCTGTTCGCCGGTGGCGTGATTTCACTGCCGCATGACGTACGCTTGAGTCCGTTTCTCCAGGCGCGGTCTGGCCAGCCTTACAACGTGATTCTCAGCCAGGACCTGAACGGCTCCACCGTGCTCAATCAGCGCCCGGCTTTTGCGAGTGAACGTTCCAATCCCGCGGACGTGGTGACGACATCGTTCGGCTCATTCGATACCGCCCCTCTGGCAGGCGAGCAACCGGTTCCGTTTGACTACCTTACGGGGCCTGGCTCCTTCGACCTGAATCTGCGGGCTGGCAAGACTTTTAGTTTCGGTCGACCACAGGAAACCGCACCCCGGGAAGGAACCGATAGTCCCGGTCGTCCGATAGGTCACGGGCGACCGGATTCTGGCGACAAGACCGGGCAAGGCAAGGCAGAAGACAAACCCTACCACCTCGAGTTGAGCATTTCAGCTCGCAACCTGTTCAATATAGTGAACAAAGGAACTCCGAATGGAATCCTGAACCCGCCGCATTTTTCGCCTACGGATCCGGGTTCGACGGTTCCCGCCTCGGCTTCGCCTTTATTTGGTGAATCGAACAGCCTGGCAAGCGGCTCCTCCGCAAACCGCGTGATTTATCTGCAGTGCGCCTTTAGTTTTTGAGTCATCCGATTGCCCCTGATCCGATGTAGCAACAAAACTCCTAATGGCGATTTAGTCTCCGTTGCTTTGAATTTGTAAGAGGGGCCTTGCCCACCTGCTGCCTGAAACTTGCTTTTTGCACGGGTACCAGCTGAGGTCTTCAGATGCTTCTCCAGGTTGATCGGGTGAGAAACAGCGGGTCAGGAACACTTGACAGCCAATAGCTCACGAGATACCGTCGACGGAGAACAGGAATGTCCATCGCGGAGGATGTCGTGGTTCGAGACTCACTCTTTACAACTACCAAGAAACCAATAAAGTAGTTGACACCACTCACTCAATTGCTATAGAAAATTGCCGACTGTCGACTGTAGGCATTATGATGGCGCAATCGATGGATTTGGTTGGTATTTGAAAGTTTGCCGAGAAAGGGAAGCCTTGAGTGGATTTCGCAACTGCGCATCCGTAATTTATCTGATCGGTTTGCTTTCGCTCACTGTCACTGCTCAGAACCCCTATCTTGATGGACAAAAGCCGATCACCCTCTCGACTGACCGGCAACTCTTTCTCGACGATGCCCTAGTGGAGTCCCGGGCGAATGTCACCCGTGTACTGCACCAACCGATCAAGGAGCCGGAGCCTGTTCTGGTGGGTGACCAACCGTGGGAAAACTGGACGGTTGATATCTTTGGCAGTCCCTCCATCCACTTCGACGACGCGCAACACATCTATCGCCTGTGGTATACGGCTTACGATGTCGCCGCAGACAACTACTACATTTGCTACGCTACATCTACCGATGGTGTGCATTTCACCAAGCCCAACCTTGGGATTAAGGACCACAACGGCTCGACCGAGAACAACATCGTTAATACCGGACGCGTACATTGGCCGAACAGCACGGTAATTATTGATGAACACGAGACCAACCCCGCGCATCGTTACAAGAGTGTGAGCTTTGATTACGCCCTGGCACAGATTCCGGAGCCGGGAGGACCCGAGTATCCGTGGCCGCGCGGAGCGGACGAGTTAAAGAAGGGGCGTCGGGTTGGCGTTGCCGTGGCGTTTTCGCCAGTGGGGTTGCATTGGACGCTCTACGAAGGAAACCCGGTATTGGACGATCCTAAAGAAGCCGGGGATACGCACTTCCTTCTGGGCTGGGACGACAACTATCACAAATATGTTGGCTATTTCCGGCCCAGCTATGCCGCCTCGGGCGGACCGCGTGTCATCGGATTCTCCACCAGTGACGACTTTCTCCGATGGACCAAGCCAGAAATCATTCTGCGGCCCGACTCCCAGGATCCCATTACCGATGAGTTCTACGGCATGCCGGTTCTGAAATATCAGGGCAGATATATTGGTTTTCTTTGGATCTATCACAACTCGCCGAACCTGGGACTAGTGTCGTCTCTGAACATGGCCAACCTCCGAGCCACCCAGCAGACGCTGGAAACTCAACTCACCTACAGCGAGGATGGAAAACACTTCATGCGAGTTGGTGACCGCCAGCTTTTTCTGCCAGTTGGTTCAAGTAAAAGTTGGGATCGGGGCATGGTCACGGCCAGCGACATGGTCGAACACGGGTGAAGAACTGTTCCGCGGCGGTGATCACCTTGTTGTTTGCCCTCGCCGGCATGGCAAAGGGACAATCCATGTCCTCGACAGCGGACTGGGCGCCTGATCCGTCGCTGATCGACATGCCTGATGACTCGGCGCTCCCGCGGGTGCTGTTGATCGGAGACTCCATCTCCATGGATTACACGGTCCCGGTCCGCCGGTTACTCGAAGGACGCGCCAATGTGCATCGCGTCCCGATGAACGGCTCGACCACCGTAGTTGGGCTGGAGAATCTTTCCGCCTGGCTCGGCGATAAAAAGTGGGATGTCATCCACTTTAACTGGGGCTTGCATGATCTCACGGTGCTGCTGGGGCAAGGAGGGCTGAAGAATGATGGAAGCCACCTCGTCCCCCTGGACGAATACCAGAAGAACCTCGAAGAGCTGGTGGGAAAATTGAAACAGACTGGCGCTACTCTGGTCTGGGCGACCACCACACCAGTTCCTCCTGACGACGTTCAGCTCTTGTATCGCAACAGCAGTGACGCCATCGCTTACAACGCAGTGGCTCGGAAGGTAATGGAGAAAAACGGAATCGCCATCGACGATCTATATTCCTTTGCCCTTCCGCGGCTGGCAACCATTCAAAAGCCGGAGAACGTTCATTTTACTGAGACGGGCTCAGAGGAACTGGCGAACCAGGTAGCCGCGAGCATTTCGGTTGCGCTCAAGTCCCGCAAGCGGCACTGAAAGCGTGTGCGTTTTAATCCGTTCGGCCGTGGATTTGGTTCCGAGCCTTTTGACCCATCGATTGTCTTGGCAGGAATTTCTTGGGAGGAATAAAAATGAAATCCGGCTTCATATCCAGGTGTTTTGCGGTTTCCATGATGAGCGTTTTGCTTGGCGCATTTGCCATCGCCGATTCACGGATGTTCGAAACCGGCACGGTAGCTGTTTCTGATCCTCAACTGTTTGGGGAGAATGCCTATCCGGTAATTGCCAGGCTTTCGAACGGAAGACTGGTCTGTATTTTTGCGACGGTGACGTCCAAGCCGGCGAAGATGAAGATTGTCGCCAGCGTCTCCGACGATGGCGGCAAGAGCTGGTCGAAGCCGGTCCTGGTTTTTGATCATCCGAGCGCCGAAGATGCCGACCCCAGCCTCTTGGTCGACGGAGATCGTCTACTGGCTTTCTCCACTACTGTCCCTGAGCCGACCAAGATAGAACGCAGTCTGATTTACATGCGCGAAAGTAAAGACGGTGTGAATTGGGAAAGCGAAGTTCTGCTGAAGACGCCGCGAAAATATATCGCCGGCAAGATTCATCAAGGTCATCGTCTCGCTGATGGGACCTTGATCTTTAGTTATTCGTGGGACACCTGGGCTGATCAGGGCATGCCGCCTGCTACGGAAGGAGAAATGGACATCAAATCAGGTGTCCTGCGCTCGAGCGACGGCGGCAAGACATGGGTAGCAGGCGCGGACATGTACAGTCAGATTCCAAAAACGTCGCCTCATTCCACCGGCGGAGTCGACGAGGCGGCGACGGTAGTGCTTGCCGATGGGCGTTTGATGACGCTCATGCGCACGGCCGCTACCAAGCTGTTCCAGGCGTGGAGCGACGATGGTGGCCTCACTTGGGATACGCCGCGCCCCAGCGACCTGACCGCCCATAACTCCCCAGCAGCGCTTTGGAAGTTGGACAATTCAAGCGATGTGCTGGTTACCTGGGACAATTCGTCGACGGGCCGAACTCCGCTTTGCGCAGCGCTTTCAGGTGACGGTGGGAAGACGTGGTCGGAACCAAAAGTGATTGTGGATACTCACGGGCCCCAGCAGGTTTCCTATCCCTCGGCTGTGCAGGCAAAAGACGGAACCATTGTCGTGGTGTGGCAGCAGCAGCTACCCCAGCATGGACGCGACATCCGCTTCGCAAGATTCAATCGGCAGTGGCTGGTTGGAAAGTAGGGAAGATTCTTGTCTTAAGTTCGGAGATTGGCTAGGGCGTGGTCCATTCCTTCCACGCCCTGGAGACATCCACGATCGCCGACTCTATGAGCATTCCAGCTTTATCCGATATAGCCCTCGTCAATGGAATACCTGGCATCCATTTCCTGAACGCCGTCAACGGTCCGCTGGTAGATTCCCATCAGCCCTGCCGTCGGACAATTGAGCGAAAATCATAGTTTTTTTTGTTTGGCGAGACTGAAGTCTCCGGTGGTTTTGCGGATTGGATTTGTTCTTTGGGTGCGTGCGAGCCCGTTTGAGCCACTCCCGTCCCGCTTGCAAGACTTAAAAAAGTCAGTATGCCGCAGGTCGAGACGAGCAGTTTTGACTTCATTCTTGCCCTCATGAAAAATCCGGCAGCATAACCGCTGCTACTGTGGGGTGGCAACGCCGTATGGCTTTACATACCGGTCGATGATTGTGTGCACCTTGGCGGCATCTTCCGCCCCCAACTTGGAAACGTAGGGTGCGCCGGTGGCTCCTTCTGCAATGCCCAGGTAACGCAGCGATTCGTCAAATGCTCCCCAGATATTTCCGTGCCGGAACAGTTCCCAGGTCGCGGTCAAATCACTTTGCAATGCACGGGCCGCGGCCAGATCGCCTCGACGATAAGCCTGATAGAGTGCGACGGCCATGTGAGGGCAGATGTTGTGGAGCCCACCGACAAATCCATCGCAACCCATTTGCAATCCGACCACAATCAGGAATTCGCTCCCCGTCAGAATCGAGAAGTCCTCACCCTGGTTGAGTTCGATGAGCTTTTGCAAGTTGACGCAGTCCTGATTGCTTTCTTTGATACCGATGATGTGCGGGACGTCCTGACGAAGGCGCGCTACGGTTTCCGGATGGATGCTGTTCTTGGTCATCACCGGATTGTCGTAAAGAAAAATCGGCAAGTCGACTGCGGCGGCGATCTCGGAAAAGAAGGCGTACAGATTTTCCTGCGAAGCAAAGAAGTAAAACGGCGCAAGAATCGTAAGGTGCGTTACGCCTTCTCGTGCCACCTGTCTTGCTTTTTCTATGGCCCGCCTCGTGCTGGTTTCCCCAATGCCACCCATAACCGGAATGGCACCATTCACCTCCGAGACAACGACGGACACGGCTCGAATCTGCTCGTCATCAGTAAGGAAAGCGAATCCTCCCATGGTGCCGTTGGCGAGGATGGCGTCCACCCCGGCATCCAACAGGTAGCGGGTCAGCCGTCTGAGGCCGGGCTCGTCGACCCGATCCTGACGCGAAACCGGAGTGCCGATAGGAGGGACAACACCTTCAATCTTAGACATTTTGACTCCAAGAGTAGGGTTCCAGCCCATTCATCGTACCGTCGACAGTATGCATGTATGTTTAATGGATGTCGAGGAAAAAGTTTCCGCTAAGCCAATAAACTATTGACTGGTCTGTTTCTGTCGGTATACTGTCGACGCACATGCGGATCCACGAGTCTCTGGCCCTCATCGCAAGCTTGCAATTTGGCCTGGGCGGGCCCTTTGATTGCCACGTATACGCAATGCTGGGTCCCAAAGGCTTGGTCTTAATTGACTCTGGCGCTGGAACCGATACTGAGCAAATGTTGCTCCAGCTTGCCGCCGATCTTCCAGGGGGGATCGTCACAACTCTGCTCCTCACTCACTGCCACCTGGATCATTGCGGGGGAGCAGCGGCCATCCGCGAGGCCACGGGGTGCTCAGTCATTGCGCCGGAACTTTCGAGGTCCATCCTGGAGAGCGCGGACGAGGAAGGTAGCGGCTTGCGCGTGGCCCGTGAGCAAGGCATCTACCCCCCCGAGTTTCGGTTTGCACCATGTCCGGTCGACGTAGGTCTTCATGACGCTCAAAAGTTTTCCGCAGCCGGATTGGAGTTCACCGCCATCCAGGTTCGTGGTCACAGCCGCGATGCATTCGCATATCTAACGAACTCTGTCGGATCCACCTGGCTGTTCTGTGGCGATGTCGTCTTTTACGGTGGCGTGCTCGGCGTGATCAATGCCGCCGGATCCGGCATGGATGGCTATCGATCCGATCTTCACAAGCTGCGCGGTCTCAATGTTGACGGCTTGTTTCCCGGACATGGTCTGTTCACACTGCGGGGTGGCCAACAGCACCTTGACAGCGCAATTGAACAAGTCGACAGAGGGTTCCTGGGTCGGCAAATCGGGCAAGAGGGCCTGCGGTTATGAAGACGCAACTATCGACCAATATCACTTGAAAGATTTTGCTAAGGAGCGGATTGAAATGGAAATCCATTGGAATCGACGGAAGTTCCTGAAGACGGGGGCTCTCGTCGGAGCATTCAGTTCGTTGCCTATCTCTGTCGAAGCAACCACCGGCAATCCGCGGATGACTCCGCAGGCGTTCAAGGAACGCCTCCGTGGGCCGATCCTTTCGATCCCAACCCCGTTCACCTCGGACTTTCGAGTGGACAGCGCGGGGGTTCGCCGCATGATCGAGAGAGCATTGGAAAACGACATTACGATTTTCGAACTGACCGCTGGAGACAGCCAGTATCCCTATCTCACCTACGAAGAAATCAAGGAACTCACTCACCTGGTGACCACCACTGTCGGGAATCGGGGCGTATCCATTATCGGAACCGATGCTTGGTGGACGGAACGCGTACTCGACTTCGGTCGATACGCGGAATCCGTGGGAGCCACTGCATTGCAAGTGTTGAAACCCGCGGGAGCTGAGGATCCTGGCATCGTCGAACACTACCGCAGGATCGCGTCGGAAACCCACCTGCCCATCATTTTGCACGGGGATTTTTCCACACCACTACTGGAACAGTTGACCACGATCGATTCTGTTGTCGCGCAGAAACAGGATGTAACTCTCGACTATTTCGTCGACGAAATAATCCGCTTCGGCAAGCGCTTCAACTGTTTTGCCGGCGGCGGGCTGTCCTGGTATCTCGTCGGTCAGCCCTATGGCGCGAGCGCATACTTTGATTTGTTTGCCACCTTCGCCCCGGAGATCGCAGTTCGGTTCCGGCAGGCAGTTCAACGTGGTGACTATGCCGCTGAAGCGGAGATCATTGAGAAATACGATCACGCCATCATTCAGAATTTCTCCCACCCTTTTTGGCGTGCCACCCTTGAATATTTTGGGGTTGCGGGGCGCTATCTGCGTCCGCCTATGCATACCTATGCTGAAGCCGAGATGGCGCAATTGAAGCTGTTCTACGACAAACTCGGCCTCTATCCCCATAAAACTTAGGCCGAGGAGATTGCGCTGGTCCATTGAGAGTAGCCAAATTTCCCGGCGGTTCCCGGGCTCGTAGGAATTCTGGCAAGATGATGGGCGTCTTCTTCGAATTAACGTTAAACCGTCGACAGTAGTCAATCAGTAGGCCAATAAAGTTAAATTTTTCCTGTTCGAATTCCATTGACAGGAAATCACATCGTTGTATTCTGTTGACCGTATGCAGTTCCGCTAACTGGGTTGGGCATTCGTGCATCGCAACCAACATCCTTTGGATTGTCTTGACTGGCACGCTTGTTGTCGGCCTATTCAATTCCTGCGGGATGTCCGACCGGGAACAATTCAAGAAATTCGGGGATATTGAAAATGAAGTCCGACTACGATCTGGGAGATCTGTTCAATAACAGCCGGCGCACCTTTCTCAAGCAGGCCAGCATTGCCGCCACTTTGCACCTCGCATCGGTACCGTCGTTCTCGTCCGCATCTTCGCGCGCCGCACGGGCCGGGACCGCTCCCGAGATGAACCCGATTCCCGATTACATGACTTATGCGGCTTTGCCGGACGGCAAGCTCGTCGGCATCCTCAGCGCTTTACGCCACAACCATGTCATCGCTCGCTACAGCTCCGACGAGGGTGTGACGTGGGGAGAAGAAATCCCACTGTTCCCCTTGGACGCTCCTGAGGGATGGGGTTTGCAGAATTGTTTTCTGGATCGTGATGGCGAAATACAAATGATCGGCACTCTTAGCAATTCGAACGAGCACCCGAAATCAATTTATGAGACCCGGTACGACATCTGGCACTTCCGATCGCGCGATGGCAGGCGCTCCTGGAATCGGCCGACCTTGGTGTGGAAAGGATATGCCGGCTCCTTGCTGTCATTCTTGCAGTTGCACGACGGGCGAGTCGTGGTGCCCTTCTGCTATCTCACCCCTCGGTCCTGGGCCAACCGGGGAGAGGGTTTTGACCAATTCACTTACACTGGCCGCTTCAGTTCCTCGGTCGCATGTTCTGACGACAATGGTCAAACCTGGTACGCCTCGAAAGACGAGCTGAAGGAACCCACGCCCCAGATTGGCGAAGACGGTGGCATCGAACCCTGCGTACTCGAACTGAAAACTGGTCGACTGTGGATGCTGATCCGCACCCAGAACGGACGTTTTTTCGAATCGTTTTCCCAAGATCGCGGGACGACCTGGACACATCCGGTCCCGACCGGCATTAGCTCTTCGGATTCTCCATGCTCGCTGACCCGATTGCACGATGGTCGCGTGGTGATGTTCTGGAACAACACGTTGCGCTATCCATATGCGAATGGCGGCCGCGCGGTATTGCATGGCGCCATTTCCGAGGACGATGGAAAAACGTGGCGAGGATATCGCGAGATCGCCGCCAATCCCTACGCGGTCGAACCACCGCCGCCTAATGGCGATCATGGTGTTACCTACACGGTCCCAGCGCTCACCGCCGGCGGCAAGCTGGTCACTTCGCTTAGCACCGGTCACGGCAGTGACACTTTAATCCTGCGGGTCGATCCCGAGTGGTTGTACGACACCAAGCAAGAAGCCGACTTCTCCCCCGGGTTGAAGGGGTGGACCTTCTTCGGGACGCGAGGCGTCGCGTTAGAAGCCCATCCCGACAATCCGAACCGGCAGGTACTTGGGTTGCGCAAGCCCGACCCGGAGTGGCCAGCCGGTGTGGTTTGGAACTTCCCCGCCGGCAAGCGTGGTCAGCTTCGCATCCGTTTGCGACTCGCATCAGATTTCGCTGGCGTCTTGATCGGCCTCACCGACCACTTCTCGGTCGCGTTTGATGAGCAGGATCGGTTTTTCAACATCTTTAACCTTGACCTCGGACCTGGAGGAACATTGGCGGAAGGCGGCAAGATCGCGGCGGAGCAATGGGCGGATCTCGAATTCAATTGGGATTGCGAGTCGCAGAGGCAGTGTGGCGTGAACCTGAATGGGCGTCCTGTTGCGCGGCTACATATGAAACGTGAGACACCGGGGCCGTCTTATTTGCGTCTCCGCTCCACCTGCCTCGGACAGGATCGCGGAGGCATGCAGGTTGCGTCGGTCTCTGTGGATGTAGGCCCCAGTTGGGCTAGGTAACTCGTCACAGACGGGCAAGGACTCGAAGCAATAATGATCAATCGACGCGAGTTTTGCGGTTATCTCGGCGCGCTGTCGCTTTGGCGTATAGAGGTGGTTTCCGCGCAGACGAAACCACCCAAACTCTATGCCTACGTCACCTGCGGCGATAACCAATGGAATCTCGATTCGCTGCCAGTCGATAGCCCAGCCACGGTCGAGGCTATTTTCGAGTTCCTGTCGAAAACCTTTCACATCAAGCGAGTTTACTGGCGTGGCGAGCAAGATCGGATGTGGTCCCAGTACATGCATTTCCGTTCAGAGAATCCCCTTTACTATGACCATTTTGTCCATTGGCTCGGGTATCTGAACAATCAGCTCAAGCTCAATGACATCGCCGTCGCCACTGCCCATCACCACGGGATGGAAATTTATATCTTCGACGGACTTTTTGACTTCGGAGGAACGGCCGACACGAGTGGCGATGGAATGTATCCCTACATTCATGAAGACCGGCTTCGCATTGAACATCCAGAATGGGTGGCAATAGATCGCTGGGGCGAACGGGTGGCTCCGGGACCGATCGAGTTCTGCTATCCCGAAGCCCGCCAGGCGCTCGTCTCCCGCTATCTGCATCACGTGACCCAGTACGGCTATGACGGCATCTTCTTTTACACCTATGTGGAGAACTGCGGTGCGCGCTATCTCGATGAGTACGGTTTCAACGAGCCGATTGTTAAGGAGTATGAGCATCGCTACGGAGTAGACATCCGCAAATATCCCTTCAATAAAGAGGCGTGGTATCGCTTGCGCGGGGAATACATGACGCAGTTTGTCGGAGAGCTGCACGCTGCGTTGGCGGCGAAGGGTAGGAAGCTTTCGCTGGCCATCTACCCGCCCACGCCCAACTACCCAGAAGCATGGGATGGGGGCCGGGTCGATATTCCTCAGGGTGGGAACGTGTACTTGGATTGGGAAGGTTGGGTGGAAAAGGGAATCGTCGACGAATTGTTTGTGTGGTGGAGGGGGGATCAGAAAGCACTACTCAATCGAATGGAGACGGTTTGCAAAGGGCGGCGTGTGGAATTGACTGTCGCCGCCAATAAGCCATTTGACGCTGGCTGGCAGTCCTTCATGGACGCAGGTGTGACACCGGTGTCAGTGTGGGCACCGGGGTTTCAAATCGACCGCATGAGCCTGAAATCGAGTACGGCAGAGGTGCTGAAGAACTCCGATTGGCGTTGGCGCATGCAAGGGCTGGCGGACGTAACCGCTGGGAAATTGAAGGTCGAAGCGAGCGAGGTTGCCGCACTCACCCGTGATCCGCATGTGTTGGTTCGCCGACACGCGATGTTTGCCCTGGGGGCCCTGCAAGCCGAAGCCTACGTTGGCTTACTGGAAGCCGGACTGACGGATGAGGAATCGAGTGTGCGCATCGCCTCAGCAGTTGCGCTAGGTAAAGTTAACGGCCCCGAGAGTCCACGGCGAATGCTGGAGGCGCTGCAGAAGGACAACAGATTTCAAATGAGGTTGGCGTGTGTCGAAGCGCTCGCAGCCATGAAGGAGCGGGCGCTCCCAGTATTGCTGGAGGGCCTCAAGAGCGCCACGCCAGAAGTGCGGGATGTCTGCGTCCGGGTTCTGGCTGCTGAAGCGCCGGCTTGTGAGCCCAACCCATCCACTCAGGCGGAGCGGGCGGCTTGCGTCCCAGTGCCCGGCAGGAATGGTTTACCTGGCGCTCAGGAAGCATTGCTTTCCGTGCTTCGCACCGAGAAGGAAGACCTGCCGTTGTTTTATGCAATCAACGCTCTGGCTGGTTATCGCTCGCCGGAAGTCATTGCCGCCCTCCTTCTATGGTTGGGACAGGGACCCGCAAAAGTTCAAATGTGGGTCGCACAGACACTGACGCAGATGGCATCGGCAATGTTGCCGGCGCAGTCGAAACAGATGCTGACCGCGCTGGCGGGGCTGTTCCGTGAATTTGGAGATGACTGCCGGCGGACCGATGGGGCATGGGGATGGCGCACGGTGGGCAACGCAATGCTGGCTTGCGGGGCAGCGGGCAGGGACATGCTGGAATCGATGAGCACTGAACGACGGGGAGCGGACCAAAGACAAGATCGATGGTTGGCCTGGGCCGCCTACCAGGTTTTGTATGTTCCGCAAACGCCTGAAAAAAATACGCTTTGCGACGAGCAACAGGCGATTGAAATCCACGAGAAGTATGCACCGCCCTTTCCCGGCCGGCGCGCCTGAGCGTAGCGATTGGATAGTTCTTGGACACTTGCGTACGAGGAGACAGAATGACTCTTCATAAATTGGCGGTTCTTGGTGCGATCGCTCTAGTTGGGCTTGCGCTACTCGCCATATCCCTTAACGCAAGAGTGCTGGGAACGGTTGATAGCAAATCGTCAGGAAAAACTACAAGCCATGCGCAGCCGCCGACGATCACGCCGCTGAAAGATTACATTCCTTTCTACGTTCAACTCTCGGACGGAAGGCTCATGGGAATCTCTGAGCAAACTGTCGAAGGCACTCATGAAGTCGCAGCCCGTTACTCGAGCGATGACGGGAATTCCTGGAGTGATGCCGAAACACTTTTTAAGCTACCCATGCAGAATGGCGAGTGGGGCATCTCCAACGTCCTTTTGGATCGGGATGGCGAACTCCATTTCTTCTACACCCTCTCTTACACGGTGGGGGCCGGTAAGGGGATCTATGACATGCGTATTGACGTCTGGCATCTCCGGTCGAGCGGTGGCCGAAAAACCTGGAATGCTCCCCAGCCGCTTTGGAAAGGGTATTACGGATCGATGAACTCAGTGATTCAACTCCGGAGTGGTCGAATCGTGCTTCCTCTCAGCGTCTTGACGCCCCGCACCTGGAGCACCCCGGGGGAGGGAGCGGACGCTTTCACCGACGTGGGCCGCTTCAGTTCCAAGGTAGGCTACTCGGACGACGATGGTGACACCTGGCATCTTTCGCCGGTTGAATTCAGGACTTCAATGCCCTACATCGGCGCCGACGGAATGATTGAGCCGATAGTGATTCAATTGAAGGACGGCCGCGTCTGGATGCTCATCCGCACTCCGAATGGCCGCTTCTATGAATCCTTTTCTAAAGATGGCGCGGAGTGGTCCCGCTCCCAACCCACGAGTATTCTGTCTTCCGATTCACCAGCGGCTCTGGTGCGCCTGAAAGATGGACGCATCGTTATGTTTTGGAACAACTGTCTTGGGTATCCGTATGCCCAAGGTGGAAGATTTGTTATTCACGCCGCCATTTCCGAAGACGAGGGGCAGACTTGGCGTGGCTATCGCGAAGTAGCAAGTGACCCGCGCGTGAATGAACCCCATCCTCCCAACGGTGATTATGGTGTCGCTTACCTTTGGCCGGTCGTAACCCAGGATCAGCAAATTCTCTTCAATACGACAGCGTGGCCACGCCCCGAAGCGCCCGCTCCCGCTCTGGTGCATGTTGATCCGGAGTGGCTCTATGAAACCGACCGGCAAACGGATTTTTCCGCAGGCCTAAAAGACTGGTTCAACTTTGGAACCAAAGGAGTCGAGGTGGTTCCCGACCCGGAGAAGACGGGAGTTCAGGCTCTGCAATTGCGCAAGACCGCCGTGGATTGGGCCGCCGCGGCAGTGTGGAATTTCCCGATGGGCAGGGTCGGGCGGCTGCGGTTGAGGTTGCGGCTTAATTCTGGTTTTGCGGGCGCACGGCTGGGCCTTACCGATCATTTCTCGGTTCCCTTCGACGCTGAAGATCGAATCTACAATTTGTACAATTTTGAAATTGGCCCCAACGGCGAGCTAACCAATGGAAAAAAACTGCAACCGGGGCAATGGCACGATCTGGATCTCGAGTGGGATGACGGCAGTGGCGAGTGCCGAGTCGCGGCGAATGGCCGCTCCATTGCAACTTTGCACCTCACCAGGGAACCTGCTTCGGGCGTGAGCTACCTAAGGTTGGTTTCGACGGCGGAACAAACCGATCAAGCCGGACTGCTGGTTGAATCCGTCGACGCGAACGTCGCTCAAAGCTGGCGAAAGTGAGCGACGACCAGCCTCAGAATTTGTGTTCCGAAGAGAAGACTCAACATTGCAAAAAAATATGAAGGGTTTTGGAAGCAAGGAGCGTTCATGTTGAAGATCGGTCTCTTTTTGGTGGCCGCAAATATTCTCGGCAGTGTCGCCTGCGGCCAGGAACTGATTTGGAAGGAACGGGCTGAATTGCCGCGACCCGTCGCCGGCTACATGGGAGGAGTGAGCCACGGAAAGTTGCTCATCATCGGAGGCAGCTACTGGGAAAACAGACACAAGCATTGGAGTGATCTGGTTCAGGTATTTGATCCTGCCACCAATACCTGGCGAAATGAAACACCTCTCCCTGCGCCACGCAGTGACGCTGCTTCGGCTGAGTTGGATGGCAGCATCTACATCTTTGGCGGAGGCGCTGATACCGAAGTGCGCAACGACGCACTGGTATTGCGCAACGGCCACTGGATTGGCGTGCCGAATGCAGATCTCCCCGGACCACGGCGATACCCGACCGCAATCTCATCGCACGGCTACATTTATCTGCTGGGCGGCTTGTTCAAAGCCGACGACTACACCTCGGTGACCAACACCTTCTGGCGCTGGCAACCCAAGTCAAAAGGTTGGGAGGTGCTTCCATCTCTTCCCGGACCAGGGCGGATCAACCATGCCATGGCTGAGATTCACGGCAGCATTTACGTGTTCGGCGGTGCGACCACGGGCGCGCCAGACGTCGCAAACTTGAGCGATGTCTACAAGTATGATCCCGCGGAAGGGAAGTGGTCGCGACTGCCTGATCTTGCCGTGGCAAGACGCGCCTGGTGGGCCGTCGGGCTGGGCGATCGCGCACTCGTGCTCGCCGGCTACACCGACGATTTTGTGCGTGAAGTCTATCTCTACGACTCGCAGCAAAACCTTCAACCGGCCACGCCGCTCCCGCGATCGGTTGCGGACATCAAGTTTTTTCGTGTTGGCAATCTCGTCATCGGAACCGGCGGGGAAGTGGGCCCCGGAGTTCGCGGCAAGTGCAACTTCCAAGCCGAACTCCCTAAGTCATGGCTGAGCGATAAGCCTGTCAGGTCACGAACCATCAAATGATTCAAGTCAAGCGGGCGCACCGCGTGCGCCGAGGGGAACACTCATGAAGAGTACTGATCGTGATTCATCGAAGACGCGAGAGAGCAGCGTTGCCGCCGCCGCTTGGCACATGCTCACTGTGATATCCGCGGGCCTGCTCCTATTGGCCGGCACGACTCCGCCAGGCCACGCCGCAGCCATGCCGGTAGCTGTTTCAACCAGCCGAAGCGCTTTTTCACCGCTCGTAGTCGCGCGCACCGACGAACTGTATAAACCCGCGCCGCTCAAAGACGGCAGGGTCATCGCGGTGGCATTGCCGACGATCGGGGGAGTGCAACATGCCGTCGCAATTTACTCGTCGGACAATGGCCGGACGTGGGGCCAGCCCTCGACCTTGTTCCGATTGCCGGGCAATGAAGGAACCTTCGGCTACTACGATTTCTTAGTAGACCGGGCAGGTGAAATGCACTTCTTTTTTCTGCTGGATCCTTCCACGGGAACGAGCTGGCGTCGGACTCATAGTCAGGGTCTCACCAAAGAGTCCGAACTCGATATCTGGTATGTGAAATCGACAGCGGGTGGGACTGTTTGGCAGGCGCCCAAGCAGATATGGGGCGGCCGCGGGGGGGACCTGCTGTCGGTCATTCAGTTGCATAGCGGCCGCCTCTTGCTCCCCATCAGTTACCGCACTCATCGCAATTGGGCAAATCGAGGCAGCGGTTTCGACGCCTTCACTTACAGCGGTCAATTCGACAGCTCTGCCATCTACTCCGATGACGACGGCGAGACCTGGCATCAGTCGCCCAGTGTTCTGCGCACCACGACGCCAGATATCGAGACCATAGAAGGGGCGGTTGAGCCGGTTGCGTTGCAGTTGAAGGATGGGCGGGTCTGGATGCTCATTCGAAGCCAGATGGGTCGCTTCTACGAATCTTATTCAACCGATGACGGCAATACCTGGTCGCCGGCCGTTCCCACATCCCTGATTTCTTCGGACGCTCCGCCCGCGCTGGTTCGCCTGTCTGATGGGCGCATCGTGATGCTCCTGAACCGGAATTTGCGATTCCCCTACGCATACGGCGGACGTCAGGTGCTTCACGCCGCAATCTCCGACGACGAAGGAAAAACCTGGCGCGGGTATCGTGAGGTGGTTCGGGATCCGTTCCGGCAGGAACCGCCTCCGCCGGGTGGCGATTTTGGTCCAGCATATCCGTATCCGGCCGTCACCAAGGACGACAAGGTCTTGTTTGCGATCGCCTGCGCGACGGGTACTCGAAGTGGACAGCCGGATATACCCGGCTTTGTGTCCAGGCAAAAGCGCGATCTCACATTGCTCGATCCGGGGTGGCTGTTGGAAACTTCGCAACGCGCGGATTTCTCGAATGGTTTGGACGATTGGTCCGCGTTCGGCGTGAAGGGAGTAGAAGTAATTCCTAATCCAAACCACTCCGGTTCTCAAGTTCTCAGCATCCGCAAGACTGAAGCGCAGTGGCCCGCCGCGGCCGTGTGGAATTTTCCGACGGGTGCGCGCGGTCACTTGCGGCTCAATCTAATGCTGAAAGCTGGCTTTGGCGGTGCACTCATTGGTCTCAGCGATCAATACTCGGTGCCCTACGACGAAACCGACCGTTTCTACAACGTGTACAACCTGGCAATTGCGGCAGATGGCAGTCTCCCGAATGGTGAAAAATTGGAATCGAATCGCTGGCACCATTTGGATATGGACTGGGATACCAACGTCGGTCAGGGACGAGTCGTGATCGATGGGCACCAGATTGTAGTCCTTCACATACAGCACCAGAGCGAAGGAATCTCGTACCTTCGTTTGCGTTCCACCGCCCTGTATACCGATTCCGCCGGATTTCTGGTTGACTCGGTTGAGGCCGAGATCACTGCCAGTGGCCAAATGCCGGAAAGCCTGCCGACGGGAAAAGTCCCCCATCCCGAATCTCTCCATGATGCGCAGGCTTGGATCGACGAACTCTGGTACTCGCAATATGATTGGCCACAGATGGGACGCTATCATCAGAAAAATCTGGACATCGCGCGGCCGGCGCTCAGCGAGCAACGCGTGGTTTTTCTCGGAGACTCGATCACGGACTCCTGGAATCTGGCTAAGTGGTTTCCCGGCAAGCCATATATAAACCGTGGCATCGATGGGCAGACCACTCCACAGATGTTGGTTCGTTTTCGCGCCGACGTCATTGGGCTCGCCCCAAAGGTTGTCGTCATCCTGGCCGGGACCAATGACATTGCCGGCAACACTGGGCCTACCACGCTCGACGCCATCGAGCAGAACTACGCATCCATGGCGGACCTGGCAACGAAGAACGGCGTGGCCGCAATTCTCAGTTCATTGCTGCCGATACACGATCATGGTCCGGTGAAAAACACGCCGCGTCGATCGCCGGAGAAGATCGATGCTCTCAATCGGTGGCTTCAACAGTACTGTGCCGATCACCACCTTCTCTATCTCGACTATTTCAGCCACATGATTGGATCTGAGGGCAGCTTGCGTAGTGAACTCTCTGACGATGGGCTGCATCCGAATGCGGCTGGGTTTGCGGTCATGAAGCCGCTGGCCGAACAAGCTATTGAGCAAGCCCTTCATTCACAGCCGTAGAGTTGTCTCCTGCTGGAGGGAATGGCGATCGAACGCCGTGAAAAATATGCTGACTGTAAACCGAATTCGCGCCGGTGTTTTCGGAATGCTTATAACGATCGTCCTCGCAGCCTCGACCGGGGCCCAATCGACGCCTCTTGACGCGAAGGAATTTCCTGGCAAAGTCCGGCTGGCGTTGGCCAAGGTCATCTATGCCGTGTCAGGAGTGAAACCAATATTTATTTTGACAATGTCATCCTGACCACGAATTCGGCAAATTATGTCTTCGACGTTCGATGTGAAAAGGGATCTCTGTTCGCAGACAGGTGGACTTATACACCCGGGGCGGCAGAGCAGGGAGCCTTTCCTCTCCTGCTGGAAGTGCGCGATGAGACGAACGTAGTTGTAGCGCGTGGTCAGGCAACGATACTGGTGACACCAGGAAGCGCTGCAGCCGAAGTTCCGGCGACACTGTTGGCGGTGGGCGATAGTCTGACGGAGGCCTCGGTCTACACTCAGCGGCTGCTCGATTTGTCCGATGGCCCCAACGGCCCGGTGCTCAGGCTGATCGGCTCCCGCGGACCCGGAAACAGCCCGGCAAACGGAGCCAATCACCACGAGGGATATAGCGGATGGTCCGTCGAAGCGCTTACCACCCACTCGGGACCCTTGTCGCGGAGCGGCTATTTTAAGGGAGAAGAGACTGGCAGTCCTTTCGTCTACATCGAAAACGGCACCAAGCGATTAGATTTCGGCAAGTACAGTGCTCAGTTCAACGCGGGTAAAGCCCCGGATTTCGTAACATTTGCCCCGGGCTCTAACGACATTGCGTACGGAACCGACGACGATATCGACGCAATTGTCGAGCGAATGCTGGCTCATCTGGACGAACTCATAGAAATGGTACATGGGTTCAATTCCTCAACCAGGATTGGTGTACTGCTCACAATTCCTCCGTCGAGTTCACAAGATGGCTTTTGGAACTACAAAGGCTCACAGCGCGAAACTCGCTGGCAATTTCGGCGCAATCAGCATCGATTGATCGAACGGATGCTGGCGCGCTATGGCGGCCGAGAGCAGGAAAAACTCTACCTTGTGCCCACCTATTTGGACCTGGATGCAGTTCACAACTTCGCTACGCGCTCATCCCCGTGGAACGCACAAACCAGCGCAGAGAGTTCCCGGGTCGTGGATGGAATCCATCCTGCGGCAGCCGGGTACCGGCAGATGGGCGACATGATCTATGCTTGGGTGAAGAGCTGCATTGACAGATAGGTAGCCTTGAGGGCCTGAGATTTGTGAAGAATTCGTAAACTGGATCGTAAAGTGTCGACAGTATGCTTTACGGTTGGTTTAGGTTTGGACTACGCAACAGCTTTCCGTCGAAGCCATTTCTGAAGGATGCCGGCCCACGAAACCATGGATGCGAATCATCGGCTGAGGTGCGCTGAATATGGGCTCTCCATCCGATCTTGAACTCTAATGATCCGTCGGTCAGGTGTTGGTTTTTACTGCACCACCAGGGCAATCCAAGAAAGTTCTTGACAGGAGCGTTACTGAAGGCCTATAGGATTGTGTGCTGCCGACAGTCGACCGTATGGTGTTTTGCTGGCGCACGCACATGGGGAGATCCATCATGAAGACCTATTCCTTATGCTCTGGTCTATTGGCGTTGGCTCTGGTTCCGCTTTGCGGGGCGCAAACAACCACTCAGGGATCCATTCTTGGCACGGTGCGTGATCAATCAGGTGCTTTCATGCAGGGAGCGCACATGGTAGTGACGAATGTCGATACCCGCGTCACTCGGGAAGTTGTGAGCGACAACTTGGGGTCTTACCGGGTGGACTTTTTGCAGCCCGGCAGCTACGAAGTGCAAGCTCAGATGCCGGGGTTCGAAAAGACGACCCTCAATGGCCTGACGCTTACGGTGGGCCAACTGCTCCGGGCAGATTTGGCGCTCGCGGTCGGCAGCGCAAACCAGACAGTCACAGTCACGGAGACCGCAGGCACGCTGAATACCGAGACGGCGGCCATCGGGGGCGTCATCTCCAGTGAGTCAATTGACAATCTTCCACTGAATGGCCGGGAGTTTATTGGGTTGGCAGCCTTAGTGGCAGGAGCTAGTTCCGGCAATCCCAAAGCAGGCGCGATCTCCAGCCGTGGGTACACGATCGCCTTCAACGGAGCGCGCGCCTCCTACAATAACTACTTCGTCGACGGGGCCGAGGCGACCGACCCTTACGACGGTTCTCTCAAGTCCTCCCCCCCTTTAGATTCCATCAAAGAGTTTAGAGTTGAAACCAGCATGTATTCGGCCCAATACGGTCATTCAGGCGGCGCCATCATCAGCGCCGTGACAAAGTCAGGAACGAACAAGTTCCACGGCAATCTTTACGAATACCACCGCAACAAGGCGCTGGATGCTCTCCCTTACTTCTTCACCGATCCCAGGTCCAAGGAGCCTGGTTATCTGTTCAACCAATATGGCGCCACAATTGGCGGGCCCATCAGGTCGAACAAGACTTTTTTCTTTTTCGCTTTCGAGCGATTTAAAGAAAAGAAACCCAGCAATTTGATCGTGAGTCAAGCGCCTACCGCTCTCGAACGGGTCGGCGATTTCTCCCAAAGCGTCAATCAGTACGATGGCTTGCCAGTGGTTTTGAGAAATCCTTACACTGGAGATCCAATTCCGGGGAACGTGTTGCCGGATAATCTGATCAATCCGGTCGGAAAATTCCTGATGAGTCTTCAGCCCGAGCCAAATTTTTCCGATCCAGCCAATCCTCTGGCGAACCTGCATTTATTCCGTGGTAGTACGTTCACCCAAGCAAAATATTTGGGACGCTTTGATCACACCTTCAACGGGAGTAACCAGGTTTCCGCCACCTACGACTACGACTATTACAACAGCGGCCAAGCATCCTACGACACTTTCAGCGACACGATCACCCAGAATCACAATCAAGACTGGACCGCTACCTTTACCCATATTTTCAAGCCTACCTTGGTCAACGATTTGCACTTTACATACTCACTTTACGCAGCCGGGACTCTACCTACGATTGCGGACAAGAACTACGCGGCGGTTTGGGGAATAGACACTGTGCTGCAGAACTCAAATGGCGCTCCTGGCATTGATATCTATGGCAAGGAAGGCTATTACTCTGGCGGGGCCGCGATATTCACCCACAAAGATAAAACCACAATTTTCAATGACAATCTGGTATGGGCCAAAGGTCGACACACTCTGCTTTTTGGAGGCGATTTCAGACATCAATTTTTTGGATGGATCAACGGCGCCGGAACGGCTTCTTACGCCTTCGGATTCTTGGATGGAGCATCCGCCTATTCGCAATATCAGACATATTACGGTTATACCGGAACTCCTTATGGCGATCTGCTGGCCGGTATTCCTGATTGGGTGGTGGCCGGCTTGGGTCGAGGCAGAGATATGCCTCTTGCTCGCAACACATGGGCGACATACGTCCAGGACAATTGGAAGGTGAGCTCACGACTCACCCTCAATCTGGGCCTGCGATGGGATTATGATGCACCGTTCTCCATGCAGAACGGTGAATACATGACCATGGACTACAAGACCAACACGGTCAGGTATGCAAAGGGGGCGCCGGCGAATCTGCTATCCGGGTTGCAATATCCTTACGAGACCGATGGTCCAAACCGCCCGTACGATCCTTCATTCAAAAACTTCGCTCCACGGATCGGCTTTGCTTTCAGGCCATTCAAAGATGAAAGAACCGCGATTCGTGGCGGGTATGGCCTCTTCTTTATTAGCCAACCCGCGGATCTCACGACGCTCGGTTCCTACGCGTACCCTTTCCAGGCGAATAGCGGATACATCTATACCAAAGCACCGGCCGGAGTCCCGCAAGTAGCAACTTCGGTCTACACCGTCGATCAACCAGTACCTGGTCTGAACACGATCTTCGGCCAGAATCCGGGTTACTTTACTTTCATCGCGCCACATTTCCCCTTGAGCTATATACAGAATTACAACTTGAGTGTGGGAAGGGACCTGGGTCACCACACGGTGGCGGAGGTAAGCTTCGTCGGATCACGCGGAGTAAACCTGAGCGGCGAGATCGCGACCTCCACCTTCTCGCAATCCATGGTCGCGGACTTGGAAGCGAAAATGAACGGCTGGGGATACCAAGCCATGCATGAGGAGGGATTCAATTCCTACTACAGCGGGCTGCAGGCAACCCTGCGGAAGGACATGTCGAATGGGATTTTCTTTCTTGCCGCCTACACCTGGAGCCATTCGATCGCAGATTCCTCGAATGACGTGAACAATGAACAATTAACCTCGACCATTGACGGTTTTGGCGCGCTGGCTTTTCAAAAAGTGCGATCAAACGCCGACTACGACGTGCCCCAGAGATTCACCTTTAGCGGAGGGTGGCAACTCCCGTTCGGCAGGGGCAAGCGTTTCGGCGAAAGCTGGAATCGCTATGTAGATGGCGTCCTGGGTGGCTGGCAGGGTAACGCTATCGTGACTTTCCAAAGCGGCTTTCCGTTTTCGGTCCGCGATGCCAGCGGCGCCGATCCGGATCGCGTCTGCAACGGAAATCTGTCGAGTTCCAAGCGTACCGTTGCGGTTTGGTATGACACCGCCTGCTTTGTTCCTGCTCCGTTCGTAACCATTACCAATCCAGTGACGGGCGTACAAAGCCAGGTTCAGAGGCACGGCAATGCCGGGGCGAACATTATCGCCGGTCCGGGAACAAATAATTGGGATGTTGGAATCGAAAAGTATTTCTCCATTCGTGAAAGCACGAAACTCCAATTTCGCACGGAGCTTTTCAATGCTTTCAACCATCCATCGTTCATAGGGCCGAGCGCGACTTTCTTTTACACCTATGATCCGAGCATCAAGAACGTGGGCAGCGCCCGCGACATCCAGGTCGCGTTAAAGCTGTTCTTCTAACGAACCGGACGTCGCGCGTACTTTGACAAGCCATCCATCCCCCCGGCCGGATGGCTTGTTCGTTACCCATCGCACAATTCAACTGGTGGCTTGCGCAGCCAATGGTTCGGAGAATGTAGGGAGGGAAGGGAACGCTTGACGTCAAGAATTACCGCAGTTGCCCAGGGCCATGTCTACCGAAATCCTAGGCCATTCCTGCGAAGCATTGTGGCCTACCATCCGTCGCTCGTTCTCCTTTCGGAGAACGAGCTTCTTGCGACGTTCGATTTGGGAGAAGCAGTCGAGTCCCTCGATTACCATACGGTCGTCGCCCGTTCGAAAGACGGTGGCCAGACGTGGCAACTCGAGGGCAAGATTCTCGAAGCTCCGCCGCCACGTTCCAGCCACATCGTCAGAACCAGCCGTCTGGCGAATGGATCCCTCGTAGGATTCGGCGCTTTGTTCCATCGTGAAGATCCAGAGATGGGCTTGCTTAATCCGCAGACCTCGGGTTTTGTGCCGACTGATTTATTTCTGATTCGTTCCGCGGATGGCGGACGATCGTGGACCGCACCGCAAAACCTCGATCCGCCCTTGATCGGCCCCTGTTGGGAGGTGTGCCATCCCATCGTGGAACTCAAAGACTCCCGCTGGATTGCTCCCGCCGGAACCTGGCGCGGATGGAATGGGGAAGCTCCTTCGGGCGAGCAGACCGTGGCTCTTCTCAGTGATGACCAGGGAAAGAGTTGGTCGAAGTTCGGCCGCATTTTTGACGGCCGGCAAAGTGGCCGAAGCCATCTTGAAGTATCCGTTGCGCAACTCGATGACGATCGCATTCTGGCGGTTTCATGGGTTCACGACCTGACCAACAACAAGAATTTTCCAAGCGAATACTCGCTCAGCGAATCGCGTGGTGAGACCTTCAGCGAACCGATGCTTACTGGGTTTAAAGCGCAGACGTGCAAGTTGATTCAATTACGAAACGGGCTACTCTTCGCTGCTTACCGCGACACTGAACGACCGGGACTATGGGGTACAGTCGCCAGGCTGGAGGGTAATCAATGGATCACTCTAAGTGAGGTCTCTCTCTGGCAGGGAGCCGCGACCGGTATGCAGGGACAAGGTAGCAGCGCCCAGGAACTGAGCGCCTTAAAGTTCGGTTCCCCGAGCATTAAACAACTTCCCACGGGCGAGGTTCTGGTGCTCTTCTGGTGCCAGGAGGACTGCGTCACCGGGATCCGATGGATTCGAATCCGAATCGAGTAACTCACGGCGAGTTTCTTGAACTTAAGACGAAGGCTTTTCGCCTCAAGAAGGCCAGGATTCTCTAAGGAGTTCAGAAATTATGTCCGGCAAATTGACGCGGCGGCAGTTTGAGCGCCTGGTTGGTCTGACTCTGGTGGGCTCGTCCGCATTCGGTGTGGAGGCCGAATCGGGCCCAGTCACATCTGAGTCGGATAGCTCTCAACCGCAGGGCAAGAGCGCGGATGACCGAGGCCAGCCCGATCTGCTCAAACCGTGGGCCGATGTCGTCGCCCTGAAATGGGCCCAAGCGTCCAAAGCTACCCTCTTCACGGATATGAGCCTGTTCCAGCCGGCCTCGGCTCTTGCGCCCCAGGCAATATTGGGACACTGGCAGGTCGTACCTTACGAACTCGTCGGTGGAATGCAAGGAAAATTGCTGTGGGCTTCCATGGAGCAGAACGCGCCAGAAATCAGATTTTCGCTGAAGGGGAAAGGCTGGCACGCAATCTTTGTGGGCATCTACGCCACTGTCCTGGGACCATCGACCCTCTGGCTGAAGTTGGACGGAGACATTGCTGCTCAACCCAGAACCACCCAGGAGTTTGCGCCCTATGGAAGCTTCACGGAAGTCTTCTTCAAGGTTGCAAATTTAGACGACACTACTCTACAGGTGGAACCGTTGGCGGGAGCGGATGTTGCCGCCGGCTTGGTCTACATCAAAATTATTCCGCTTAGTGAAGAGGAGATCCAAGGCTTCCTGGCCGATTGCCGTGAGCGCAATCATCGAAGGTTAGCGACAACAAACGATGGGTTAGGTTTTCTCATCAATCATCGTCCCACTACGGTTGAGAGCGTCTTACGAGAAATTGAAGTATTCCGCAACACAGACTTCGGCACATTGATTTTGCACGTCGGCGGCGCGGATGGGTGCGACTACCCGTCGCAATATGGTCACATGCTTTCGGATCAAGTCGATGGATTGGTTTACCCAGATCCCACGTACAAACATTATGGGGAAACAGTGCGGGGCCTAGCTAAGAAGGGAATCAATCCCACCAAGGTGCTAATAGAAGGCGCGCACGCTCTTGAAATGAAAGTTCACGTGGGAATTCGTCCTGCGATTTGGACCTACTACGAGCCGCTGCGAAAATTTTTTGAGTCGCCGTTCTATCAGGCTCATCCTGAGTGGCGATGTGTGGATCGGGATGGAACGTCGACAACGCGCATGAGTTGGGCGGTGCCTGAAGTCCGAAAGCATCTCGTTGCGGTGCTGCGAGAGGCAGTGCGTCTCGGCGCCGATGGCGCTCACCTCGCATTCTGCCGCGGTGTCCCCGTGGTTTTGTACGAACCGTCCTTCCGCGAGAATTTTCAAAAACGCTTTAGCCAGGATCCCCGGACTTTGGACGAGGAGTCGGACCCGCGCATCAAGCAAGCGTGGGCGGAAGTGGTCACAATATTCATGCGCGAGGCTCGCGCCATGCTTGACGAGGAGCAAGAGCGACGTGGCGATGGCAAACACCTGGAGCTGAGTGCCATGACCTTCAGCAACGAATACAACAACTTGCTCTATGGGATTGATGTGCGACAGTGGGTAGAGGAGGGTCTCGTCGACGAGATTTATACGGACCAATATGGCATCGGAGGGAAGAAGGCGGGAGTTGACATAGAGTTCTTTCTCAATATTTGCCGTCCGAAAAATATTCCATTCTTTCCCTCATACACAGTCTTCTCTCCTCCCTCTTATGACAACACCATCGGCCAAGCCCTTTCCTGGTACGAGCAAGGAGTCCAGGGCGTCGTATTGTTTGATGCCGGAGGCGAGCAGGTGCCGCTGGGAACGGCAGTATCACGCTTGGGTCACGTGGAAGAACTGCGGTTGCGCGACTTGAAAGAATCCGGCGCGCCGAAGTCGGTAGTTCAAATACCATTCCACCGTTTGGGGGACCTGGTGATGGACGGGCGGTTTCCTCCAACCGGCGGTGGTTAAATTCATGCGAAGTCATTTCTAAGTTTGTTTCTTGCAAGTCTCGGTCAGTGGTTACTTCACTCGGATGAGTTCGAAAGTTGTGATCACAGTTTGTGGCGACCTTGCTCCTGAGGACCTGGGAGCGGTGTTGGCGCATGAGCACTTGATCTGCGATTTCACCCTTACGGGTGGAAAACCTGAGGACCGGATCTCGGATTGGACCGAAATTCCCGCCGAGCTAGAAATATTCAAGCAAGCCGGCGGAGGCGCCATTTTTGAGTTGACGCCTGTGGGATTGGGCGATGACCCGCGAGCTCTGAGACGCATCAGTAATGCTGCGCAAGTGCCGATCGTGCGCGGAATCAGTTTTTACGTAGAACAGACTTATCCAAAATGGGTGTGGTCGGCCACTCCACAGGCAATCGCGGATTTCTTTGTAAAGCATATCGAAGAGGGCGCGGGCGGAGTCCGTGCCGGACTGATCGGAGAAGTCACATCGCACAACGAACTCCTGCCCGATGCTGGAGCTTATCGTCTTCACGATTGCGAGGCGAAAGTGTTTTGCGCCGCGGCGCAGGCGCAAAGCCGCACCGGGGTGGCAATTACAACCCATGCCGCTCTGGGGCGCGGAGGCCATGCGCAGCTCGACACACTTGACCGCGCCGGCGCCGATATTTCTCGAGTTGTCATCGGACACTGCGATACCCACGGGCACGGTGAGGAGGAGCGCGACATGGGATACTACCTTCCGATCCTGGATCGTGGTGCCTACGTACAACTCATCCTCATCGGCGGCAACCATTCGTGGCCCGGATGCATGACGGATGAGTTGAGGGCGCACCGTCTGGCCAGTTTGATTCGCCAGGGCTACTCCCGCCAATTGCTGTTATCCACCGACACTTGCCGTATGTCGCAACTTCGGTGCCGAGGCGGTCGCGGCTTCGACCACTTGTGGACTCATTTTCTTCCACTGTTGCGCGCCGAGGGCGTAACTGAGAACGATATCCGAACCATGTTGTTCGAAAACCCGAGGCGAGTCGCAACACTGGCGTGAGTTGTTGATTGCACTGAGTGACAATCGACGAAAGTTTTGGAGGAGATTTGGAATGGAGAAGAGAAATGAGAACTTCATCAACCCGCATGCACTTAGCTCTTGCGGTTGGCTTCTGGTTGTGGGCTCTCGCTGCGACAGGATCATTGAGCGCGGCAGATTCGCAAGACGGCATCCCGTCTAAAGTCACTCTCCGAGTGGAGAAGATTGCGGGTGCAGGATCCGGAGGGGCAGTTCTTGATCTTGGTGCGAAGAATGCATTTGATGCGCTGTGGACGGCATGCCCAAACGTAGTATTCGATGGCAAACGCTACCTGATGTGGCATTCCTCTCTCTACGATTCGCACATGGGAAAAGGCGGCATTGGGTTGGCCACCAGTTCCGATGGCATCCACTGGAACCGGGCCAATCGCGGGGATGCCGTGCTCAGCCCTGGTCCGCCCGGCGCATTCGATGACGGGCAGGTCATGGGACCGTTCGTGCTTCATGAAAATGGCGCGTATCGCATGTGGTACACCGGCATGAGTACCCGATGGCACAGCTCGGGAATCGGGTTCTACAGAATTGGACTCGCGATTAGCCACGACGGCATCCACTGGACGCGCGCCAATTATGGACGCCCCGTGCTGGATGTCGGGCCCACCGGTGCCAATGACGAAGTGCAAGTCACGACGCCGAGCATTCTTCGCGAAGGCGGAGGGTATCGCATGTGGTATGCCGCGTGGTCGCCCAAAACAGGACACACGCTATGCAGTGCGAGAAGTCGCGACGGAATGATGTGGAATCGTGAGGACGGTGGCCGTCCACTGACGGGACTACTCTCCGGAGGTCAATACGGGCCCACGGTGGCGCGTATTTCATCCGGCTACTTGATGTTATATGTGAAGGCGAGCGGGAGCGACGCGCGAGGATTATTCGCAGCGACTAGTAAGGATGGCCGCAAGTGGACTTCGCTGAGCAATGCGGCTGCGATTGCTCCCGGTGAACCACCCGCGTTCGACTCTGATCTTGCCCTGCATGCATGTCTCCTAAAGATAAAGACCGCTGGTCATTTCAAGGTTTGGTACACGGGCTATCGTCGCGAAGAGGGCGGGCCGTATGGTTGGAAACTCCGTATCGGGGCCGCCACGATCTTTGTAGACAACTGAAACGATAGGCGCGTTTTGGCGTTGCTCTCCCGCTTTCCGGCTTCAGAACCACTTGACAGCCAATGGTTTACGAGTTACCGTCGACGGAGGACAGGCTTGTAGTAAGGAGAGAATTTGTGAATCGAGACTCCGTATTCCAACCCATGAAAGATCATGGAACGCTGAAAGATCGAACCGTTCAAGTTTTGGCCGACGCCATTCTCACGGGGAAGATCAGGCCCGGCGAGAGGCTGAATGAAAGCCAGTTAGCCCGCGACCTCAATGTCAGCCGGGCGCCGGTGCGCGAAGCATTGCAGCAGCTACAGGAACAGTCGCTGATCGTCAATATTCCTCGACGGGGAATGTACGCGGTCAGTCTGGACGACGAAGACATCCAGAAAATTAATTCTCTGCGCGTCGTGCTCGAAGCGGAAGCGTTACGTCTGGCGAAGAAAAACTTAAATCCTTTACGGGAAAAGAAATTGGAGCAATTGCTGGTCACGATTGAAGGCATGGAGCCGTCGCCAGCCAAGCTTTCCATGCGTGTTGATTTTGAGTTCCATCGCACGATCTGGAGCTATAGCGGCAATGAATACCTGGAAAAAATTCTCACCAGCCTGACTGCTCCCCTATTCGCGCATTCGGTTCGCACGTTGCAGCGGGGGGAGAAGCTGCGCATGGTTCTCGACTCCCACCGGCCTCTGCTGGATTTCATTAGCGGACGGTCGCAGGAGACGGCAGAACGGGTGATGCTCGCCCATCTCTCGGTGCGCTATCGTGAGCCAGAAAAATTTTCCAGCATTACCGGACCTAACGGGTCGTGACAGCCGAATAAGGCTTTACGTATTGATCAATGATGGCGTGCACTTTAGCGGCATCGTCCGGCGTGATCTTCGATACATAAGGAGCGCCTGTGGCTCGGTCGGCAATGCCCAGATAGCGAAGCGCTTCGTCAAAAGCTCCCCAGATGTTTCCGTACCGGAAGAGTTCCCAGGTCGCAGTCAATTCGCGTTGCGCATTGCGCGCTCCCTCAAGATCGCCACGCTGGTAGGCTTTGTAGAGGGCGACCGCGATGTGCGGGCAAATATTATGCAGACCGCCGACAAAACCGTCGCAGCCCATCTGCAATCCCACCACGATCAGAAATTCGCTGCCTGTCAGTATGGAAAAGTCGTCACTCGCATTGAGCTCGATAAGCTTCTGTAAATTTACGCAGTCCTGGTTGCTCTCCTTGATCCCGACCAGATGTGGAATCTCCTGACGAAGCCGCGCGACCGTCTCCGGATGGATGCTGTTCTTCGTCAACACCGGATTGTCGTAAAGAAATATGGGAAGGTCCACGGCTGCGGCGATTTCAGAAAAGAAAGCGTGAAGATTATCCTGAGTGGCAAAAAAGTAGTAGGGTGCGAGAATCGTAAGGTGGGTTACGCCTTCTTGGGCAATCTGTTTGGCCTTTCGCACCGCACGGCTGGTACTGGTCTCACCAATGCCTCCCATAACAGGGATCGCGCCATTCACCTCCGAGACCACCACCGAAACTGCTCGAACCTGTTCCTCATCCGTAAGGAAGGCGAAACCTCCCATCGTGCCATTGGCGAGAATTGCATTGACCCCGGCATCCACCAGGTAGCGCGTGAGACGCCGAAGGGCCGGTTGGTCGACGCGATCCTGCTCCGTTACGGGCGTACCGATGGGCGGCACCACACCAGCGAGTTTGGACATTTTAGGCTGAACCTCTATCTGAAGAAGAGATGCATTGGCTGTATAGACCGTCGACAGAATACATGCAAGTAGATCACTTGTCGACATAAAAATCTCTCTAGCATGCGCTTTTGCGTGGGACTTACTCATATAAGCTACGATGCGGTATACTGTCGACGCTTCAGTTGGACAACAAATTTGGCGCGGATCAACTCGCCGAAATTCTCGCGGCACGGCAGAACTGACAAGGGGGCTCCTAAGTTTGTGAGGCAGCAAGCGACCATGGGCGAAGGCAACACGCCGCTGGTAGAAAGTGCCAGAATTGGTGTTGACCTGGGCGTTCGACTGCTCTTCAAAATGGAAATGTGCAACCCGAGCGGCTCCTATAAGGACCGCTTCGCGTCAGCCGAGGTAAGCCGTTTCTTGCAGCACGGAATTCGGGCCTGCGTGGCCACCTCATCAGGCAATACGGGTGCCGCTTTAGCCGCCTTTAGTGCTCGCTATCGTATCGTCTGCACCATCCTGGTCAATGAATCTGCGCCCTCAGGCAAGCTCCAGCAGATGCTGGGCTACGGTGCGCGTGTTTTTCGCGTCAGAGACTTCATCACCTCTCCCGAAGTTACGCAGCATGTCTACCAGCGCCTGGGAAAAATGTCCGAGGAGAGTTCAATTCCGCTGGTTGTTTCCGCTTACAAGTACTGTCCGGAAGGAATGCGGAGTGTCGAAAACATTTCCGGCGAACTGGAGGCCCACTGCCAAAGCAGGCTCGATCACGTCTTTGTGCCAGTTGGCGGCGGTGGATTGTTCACGGCAGTTTGCCGAGGGTTTTCGCATGTGGGCGGAAAGCGGCCGAAGGTCCATGCGGTGCAACCCGAGGGCTGCGCTACCGTAGTTTCGGCATACCGTGAAGGACGGGAAAACATTCTGCCGGTAACCAGCACAACTCGAATCAGCGGACTTGCTGTTCCTTTCGATATTGATGCCGGCATTGCTCTCGCCGAGTTGCGCAATTCAGGCGGGCGCGGGATTGCGGTCTCCGATAGCGAGGTATTTGCTGCACAGAAACAAATGCTGTACGAAGAAGGGATCTGGTGCGAACCGGCGGGAGCGACTGCGCTCGCCGGTTGCCAGCGCGCTCGCAACGAAGGGTGGGTTGCGCCCGGAGAAACGGTTGCTTGCATCGTCACCGGCCACGGCTTCAAGGATCCCGACTCTTTGCTGCATGTGTCTCGCGCAAACACGATTGCCTTGATTCGCGAGAGTGACGTCGACGCTGGATTGTTTGAGGTTCGAGTCTAATGCGAGTCGCCGTGGGCGGTATTTATCACGAATCAAACACCTTCTTCTCGCAGCCAATGACCATCGAGCGTTTCGCCGAATGCCAGTTCCATCGTGGCCCCGAAATCCAATCGAACTGGAGCGGGACCTCGTCTGAAATGGCGGGTTTCCTCGAGGGCGCGCGGCACTTTGGCTTCGAAGCAATTCCTACATTGATGGCCTGGGGCATGCCCTCGGGCGCGCTGACCGATGAAACTTTTGAGGCCCTGTCAAACGAATTGATCCGCCGGCTAGAGTCCGCCGCTCGGCTGGATGGAGTGTTGCTTTCTTTGCACGGCGCGATGGTTTCTCATATGTATGCCGATGCCGATGGAGAAATCTTACGGCGTGTGCGGGCGGCTCTTGGATCAAGCATTCCGTTGGTCGTCACCCTTGATTTCCATGCCAACCTGACCGAAGAGATGGTGCGCTGGCCGGATGCGCTGGTGGGTTATAAGACGTATCCCCATGTTGATCAAGTGGATCGTGGACTCGAAGCGGTGGACATTTTGCGTCGAATGCTGCACGAAGGGTTGCATCCGCAAATGGCTTTGGCCCGCAGGCCTCTGCTTCCTCACATCTTGTGCCAGGCGACTGGAGCCAAGCCGATGGCTGAGATCATGGCTGCTGCTCAGGAGTGCGAGCGACTCCCGGGAATCGTGAGCGTCACCGTCGCCGCCGGTTTTCCCTATACCGATGTGCCTCAGTCTGGCTTCGCCGCGTTGGCGGTGGCCGAGACGCGCGAAGTTGCGTGCGACGTGGCGGAACGCCTGGCGAACCTGGCTTGGCAGCGACGTGAAAACTTTGTCCGCGATCTTCCGCAGCCTGCGGAAGCGGTGAAGGAAGCAATTGCGAGCCCGGAAGGCCTGACGGTTCTGGTTGATGTCGGCGACAATTTGGGCGCGGGAACTCCGGGGGACGGCACAGTCCTGCTCGGCGAATTGTTGCGGCAAGGGGCGCGGGATGCGCTGGTTCTGTTGTGCGACTCGGCAGCGGTGGAGGCATGTATAGCGGCAGGCGTGCGAGAAAAGCTGACTCTGAAGGTGGGCGGCAAGTGCGACCGCCTTCACGGCGAAGCTGTCGAAATCCATGGCACAGTTCGGCTGTTGAGCGACGGCGTGTATTGCAATGCTGGTCCGATGCGCGATGGCGTAGTGGAAGATCAGGGCCGCACGGCGGTGGTTGACAGCGGCGGCGTGTTGGTCGTGCTTACGGAACGCCGCATGCCGATGTGGAACCTGCAACAGCTCCGTGCTCTAGGGATTGAGCCGACCCGGTTGCGCATCGTAGTGGTGAAAGCGGCCATCGCTTATCGCGCGGCCTATGAGCCGATTGCTGCCAAAATCATTGAAGTGGATACTCCGGGCCTCTCGACCGCAGATGTCCGGCGTCTCCACTACACGCGTTTAGAACGGCCAATGTATCCGCTCGACTCGCTATGAATCTCTCTGACAAAGTCGCCATAGTTACTGGAGGCTCCACCGGCATCGGCTTCGCCACCGCGAAGGTTCTTGCCGAACGAGGAGCTCGCGTGGTGATCGCCCAACGGGATGCGGCACGAGGCCATGATGCGGTTGAACGCCTGAAACCTCTGGAGGTGATGGCGCTCGAACTTGACATCCGTGATCACGCCGCGGTTGAACGCAGTATGGCGTCTGTGATCGAACGTTTCGGCGGCATCGATGTGCTGGTCAACAATGCCAGCGTCACTGGAGCATCGGGGCTGGCCTCATTCGTGGATTCCTCGGTCGAGTTGATCGATCGTGTTGTGGACACCAACTTGAAAGGAACCATTTATTGCTCCCAGGCGGTGGCGCGACACATGATTCACAGCAAGCGTGCCGGCCGCATCATTCACGTGAGTTCGGTCGGCGCTTATGGCGCGCAGGAGAATGCTAGCCTGTACTGCGCCACCAAAGCGGCGCAGGTGATGTTGACGCAGGGCATGGCGATTGAGTTGGCTGCCCACGGCATTCGGGTAAATTGCGTTGCACCCGGGGACATTCAAACTGAAACCAGCGCAGACGCCGTAGCCGAAATCAAGCAATCTGGCGCCGGCGGGCAATACTTGCGCTTCACTCCGCTCGGCCGGCGGGGCAGTCCCGAGGAAGTGGGACGGGCCATCGCATTTCTGGCTTCTGACGATGCGAGTTTTATCACCGGCACAACTTTATTGGTAGACGGCGGATTTCTGGCCTATTAAGAATGGAATGAAGACAGCTCCGATCACCGGTATGCGTGTTCGCGCCGGCGAATTCGACCCGTCACAGTATGCTCGAGGCAGGAAGCACTCGCTGATGCTTGATCTCCGCCCGCATGCTGCCGACATTGAGCTGCCGGTGTTGTTGGTCAAAGGTGTGGCCGATGGTAAGACGCTGGTCGTGACCGCGGGCGTGCACGGCGACGAATTCGAAGGCGTGCGTGCTGTCCTCGAAGTTTGTGCGGAGCTCGATCCGGGACAAATGAGTGGGACGCTGCTCGCAGTGCCGGTAGCGAACCCTCCGGCTTTTTGGAAAGGGACGCGCACCAGTCCTCTGGACCAGGAAAATTTGGCACGCGCCTTTCCTGGACAAGAGCAGGGAAGCGCCACCCAGGTGATCGCATTTCATCTTGGTCGGTCAATCATCTCGCTCGCAGATTTTTATCTCGATCTACACAGCGCCGGAATGAAACTCTTAATGCCCAGCATGACTGGTTATGACGCGAGCGATCCGCGCTCGCGGGAAGCTGCACTTGCTTTTGGCGCACCGGTGATCTGGGGACATCCCAAGCTTTCTCCCGGCCGTACCATTTCATTTGCCGCATCGCGCGGAATTCCCTGGCTCTATACGGAAGCGCGGGGTGCGGGGCGCATCGATCTGGAAGATCTCCGCATATTCAAACGTGGTGTCGTCAACCTGTTGCATCACCTCGATATCCTGCCGGGGGCAGGGGAAAAAGCCGACCCCTTACACAGTCTCTATGGAGATGGCGACTTGGACGCGTGCATTTCCGCAACCTGCCCCGGGTTTCTGATACCTGCGCGGGAATTGCTGCAGGAAGTAAAGCTAGGTCAGGAACTGGGCCGCACACTCGATGCGCACGGGCAGGTGGCCGAAATCTTCTGGTCGCCGCGAGATGGCGTGGTTGGTATGATTCGCGCTTTTCCGGTGGTGGACGCAGGAGACTCCGTGTTCTTGGTGACTGGTTCTGCAAAATGATTCTCCAGAAGGATTTCGATGGGCATGGATTTGAATCGTCGTGAGTTTTTAAGAGCAGGGGCGGTGCTGGGCGCCGCAACCGTTCTTCCTACTGCGCTGCACGGAGCTGCATCACGACGAGTGACACCAGCGGAGTTCAAGCGGCGTCTGCGTGGCCCCATCGTTTCGATACCAACCCCGTTCACCGCGGATTTTCGGGTCGACGGCACCGGATTGCGACGGATGATCGAGATGAACCTGCGGAATCAGATCGTGATTTTCGAACTGACCGCAGGCGACAGTCAGTACGCGTTCCTGGCCTACGATGAGATTAAGCAACTGGCGCGAATGGTGGCTGAGGATGTAGGGAATCGCGGCATGTCGATTATTGGCACGGGTCCATGGTGGACAGAACGGACCATCGATTTCGCGGGCCACGTTGAATCGGTCGGGGGTACGGGCTCTCCAAGTGCTTAAGCCCGCCGGCGGCAACGACGATGGCCTGGTGGAGCATTACCGGCAGGTGGCCGCAAGCACCCAGCTCCCGATTGTGTTGCATGGCGACTTTTCCATGCCGCTTTTAGAGCGGCTGGCGCAAGTCGATTTCATTGCGGCGCTGAAAGAAGACGTCAGTCTGAGGTACTACATTGATGGAATGATCCGGTTTGGCAAACGCATTAACTGTTTTTCGGGCGGTGGGTTGGACTGGTACATGGCGGCGCAACCCTATGGAGCCACTGCGTATTTTGATTCGTACGCCACATTCGCCCCGGAAATCGCAATCCGTTTCTGGCAGGCCGTGCAGCGCAACGGTTATGCCGGCGAGACTCGGATCATCGAGAAATACGATCATCCATTCATTAAGAATTTCTCGGCCCCCTTCTGGCACGCCACGCTAGAGCACTTCGGAGTCGCGGGACGCTATTTGCGGCGACCGCAACACAGTTATAGCGATGCCGAAATGGCCGAGGTCAAAGAGTCTTACGACAAGCTTGACGTAACTCCGCAGAAGCAAGCTGCGTGATTAAAGCAGAAGATCCGCTTTCATTGGTGTGTTTCGAAGTGCCGTCGGTTCCCCGGCCGAAATTCCGACCGTCGGACGGCTCAGACTTTAAATTGGATTGATCTTTCTCTAAAAAGTGTCGACAGTCGACAGAAAGCTGGTACAATTTCCGACATGCCAACGGTTCGCCAGTTCGATATCGAGCAACGTCAGAGCAGTATCAAACGAAAAACGCAGAGTTCCTGGCAGCGCTTTGAACGGGCACAAAAATCCCTTGCTGGAGGGGTGTCGAGTGGAATGCGCCGCTCGGCGCGGCCGTACCCTCTCTACTTTGACAGCGGCTTGGGTGCACGGGTCACGGACGTCGACCGAAATAGCTATCTCGACTATGGGCTG
>Ga0193726_1000595_pt1 | contig 36526 bp, 43 predicted proteins | sample H2c1metaG_FD_144928 | JGI IMG/M metagenome (GOLD analysis project Ga0193726, IMG submission 144928) | Soil microbial communities from a riparian zone of the East river system, Colorado, United States - H2c1 | ecosystem: Environmental > Terrestrial > Soil > Riparian zone | place: USA: East River... | reverse complement strand
AACAAATTTGGTGGTCGGCTGCAACGCAGGTCCGCCGCTCGAGCCCGCGGAGACAATGATGCTGTACTCAGCAAGCGAGGGGATACCTAAAATATTGACTGAATCCCCTTGATCGGTTCCGCCAAGCCCTGAGAACTCTGCCACGTATATTTTGCTCATGCTATTCCTATTTCGCCTTCCATGTTAATTACGGCTGCCAATGGCAGGCTAGACAACCCAGTCAAGAAGTCGGTCGAGTCAAAGCGTGCCTGCCCATACCAATCGACAAAGGACTGAGCCGGGATCGATACGCTTGCCAGGGCAAATTGCGCGCCGGCCGCAGTGGTAAGCGTCGTCCCTTTGTACAAGGTCACGTTGACAGCGGAAGTTGTGAGTTGATTGCTGACGCGAATGTGTTTCTGAATCGCGTAAGGCTGCGCGGCTGCAAAGCCAATCCCCTGCGGTGTTAACGTCGTGATGCTGCAATTAAACAGATTGCAGGCCGTGGTCATGCCCGCGGTCGCGATGTATGCAGGTTGACTGTTGAATATCTTGTTAGAAGCCATTTACCATCCTCCCATAAATTTAGCTCAAACACCCCATTTGGTGTTTAAGTAGTTTTCTACGTTGGTGATTTCGCCAGTAGTGAGCACACGGTTGTACACAACAATTTCAGCCAGTGACGCGCTATTCAATAACGCATTGCTTGTGTTTATATCAGCCCCGATAAAGGCCGCGACAGAAGCATTTCCCGCGGCAGTCGTAGCTGTTCCACTTCCCGCAGCGGCTCTTGCTTGGCGGAAAGCAAATGCGCCTGTCGTGGCGTTATATGTCACGTTAGCCTGAAACGCTGTCCCTGGTGTCCACGATACTGACGAAGTTGCGATGATGGCGACTTGAGTTTTAGCAAGAGCCAGTGCAGTGCCGCCCGACGCCGAACTCAAATAGAACGAAAGTCCTCCAGAGGCCGCAGCTCCGACTATTGCTTGGCCTCCCGGCGCCGTCGCAGATGCAGGCTTAATAACCGTAAAAAAAGTAGCGGCACCGTGAAGTGGCGACGGGACGAATATACTCATTGTCCCCGCGACGCTAGACGTAGGCCATTTCAATAGCGGCAACCCGTTTAAGGATGCGGTATCGATGGTCACGGCGCTCCCTGAATTGGACGCCAGTACCCCCGATACCCAAGGCGTCCATTCGCGCATCCGAGTGATGATGTTGCCAGCGCTGGTTAAGATATCGCTAGCCGACCACCAATAAGTTAAATCCGCTATCGCACCCGGCACCGCTACGGCGGAACCCGTACCTGCTACGCCTGGCGGCCCTTGCACGCCCGGATGCCCCATATCGCCATCGTGGCCGTCATCGGAAATCATGAAAATGGCGGGTCCCTGTACGCCTTGCACGCCAGGGTTGCCCTGTACGCCAGTGAAACCTCTACTACCCGGCGGCCCTACCGCACCCTCTTCGCCATCCTCCGCGAAAAACACGGGGAAAGGCGGCGGCGGCGGCGGGGCTGCAATGCCGGCAGCGGACATGGTTTCTATCGTCATCTCGCGCAGCGTAATCGTATCGCTCGCGGCTACCGTTCCTCCCCACTGCACGGAGACTTGAACTGTTTGGGCAATGGTCGTGTTGACTGTTATGGACGCCGTGTTGTCCATGTTGATGAACAGCGCAGCGGTTGCGGCCGTTGAAAATTCAGATAGCCCTTGCGCCTCTACAGTGCCGGTTGCGCCTATGGTCTGGACAATAAACAACCCTTCGCCTGACCATCCTTCATTGGTGACGCCAGCTACCGTCGTTATCGCCCCGGAAGAAACCAATACGGTAGCACCGAAATAGATTCGCAATGTCAGTGTGGGCGCTATGACCCCAGTGCTGTACACGCCAAATAGTTTGACTCTGACTACCATGCCGGCGACAAGAGCGCTCGGGGGGATCACGTAGGAGGAGGTAAAGAAAGTCTCTACGCTCGTGTTCGCGACCGTGTTGCCAGCGGGTACTGTCGTGTTTGAAAAAACGAGTGTGGTGCCGGGCGGCCCGGCGGCTCCTGCAGCGCCAGGGAGGCCGGCAACTCCCGCTATCCCTTGTGAACCTGAGGGGCCTGGGGGGCCGGGGTCGCCATCCCCGCCGCCCCCCGCGTCGTCAAACCACGGTACCGGCGCAGTCAGCCGAATGGGTACGCTGCCGAGCATCGCGCCGCCACCGGAGAGTCCGGGGCCGGGCACCAGCACCGCTTCCGTGCCATCGCCAATGTTGCCGCCACCCGTGTTGGTTTGGCTCGCCTGAACTTGGGTGATGATAGCGGCGAGCTGCGCGAGTGAGACGGTGCCAGACCCGAGTTCGGAAATGGTCGTGCCGACCGCGACATTACCTCCCGGTACCTTGATGACCTTGCGCAATCCACCAATGGAGGGGAGTTGGATTTTCAAAACTCATCCCCTAAGTACGGCTTACGCATCGCTAGCCAGCGATTGAGCAGCCCCTTGGCGTGTCCTAAAGGCAAACTACCGCGATCGATAATTTCGTGCGTGTCCCCATCAATCAGCAAATGCCCCTTAGGCGCCTTGGCATCGATTTGAGAGACATCTTTCAGCACCGGAGATTCTTTGCCATCCGAATCGATTTCCAAGACGTTGCGCGTTCCCCGATTTATGGCCTCCGGGCTGGCTGCTTTGAGCGAACTGACATCGCCGCCGCCCCTGTTGGCGAAGGGTGAAGGCGAACGCGCCATGATGCCCTCCGGCACCCCCTGGCTCATAACAGATGCCAGATCCTGATTATTGCGGCGCGCAACTTCACCCTCATGCTCCGCCGCCCGCCGTGGAATGGGCTCGATATCAGGCTGACGCTCTAGCCCCTCCTCACTCATGCGCTGCGTTGCGGTACGTTCCCGCACGGCAGCACGCTCCCCTGACGATAACGACATATCGGTCGGCCGTCCCCATGAATCCGCCAGGGAAAGCTCCCCCGCTTCATGCCCGGCGTTGCGCGCAAACGGCACGCCGCTTTGAGGGGCGGCACCCATAGGAGCGCTTGAGAGCCCCGCTGGCGGCCCCTGCTCAACTCCATATGAGAGTAGGTCCGCCAAAGGAATCTGCCCTGGGGGTCCTGCGGCGGCGGGCGGCGCGCCCGTTGGAGGGGATGCTGTGAAATCATTCGCTCCCGTACCGAAGAAATCCCGCTGGGGGTTGCCCGTCGCCAATTGTGGTTGATGAGGCTCGAGGGCCCTCCCTGGCGGCGGTTGTAAAGCGGTCAGCGGCTTCGGATCGAACTCTCCCGCTAATCCCGCAACAGGAGCGCGCGTTGCCGTCTCGAGCGAAGCGCCGGCAGGACCGCGTAACCCCGAACGTCCAAAAGCGCCTACCAACGGTTGCACCCAGGTGCGAGGGTTGAGAAGGTTAACGTGACTCAGATCGCCTACCAGACTTGGGGGTGCTATCCGCGTGGCGTCCGAAATGCTTCCCGTGACTTCCGGGTGATCGCTGGCAAACTGAGCCACAGTTTGCGTCAATCCCGTGAACTTGTTCGGATTAGCCCGATGGTCCGCCGCGAGCCCTTGCAAATCGATATCCCCGCCCTTCCCGATCAGATCGCGCAAGTTATAGTTCTTGGCAAGTGTTTCGCGGGCGTTGGCGATCATCTCAGGGGAGATAGCGCTATTGGGCGGCATCGCATCGGCAACGTGTTGATCCAGCGCACCAACGATGCGTTGCTTGTACTGAGCTAACGCCCGCTGCGCGGGGTCCGCAGAGTTTCTCCCCGCGGCCGCCTCGCCACTTAGTAGGTTTCTGGTGGCGCGAATCTCAGTACCAGAAAACTGCGCATTAGGATCTAGCAGCCTGGCTTCAGTAGCATTGACGTAATTATCAACGTCTGGTGATCCTGGCGTGATCGTCTTGGGGCCCCTCGCGGCTTGCACTGCCGCTTGGGCGTCTGTGCTTAAAGAAGTGGTTGGAAGCAGGCCGGCCCCTTGGTCCAATAGCTCCCCGGGCTTAGCGGCGGCGGCGGTGAGCGAGGTGTGGTTTACAGGTACGCCATGAGGCACCCCGGCATCGGCGCCAAGAATCCTCGCCGCTACCGCCTGGTTTTGCATATCCAATACGGGGCCCGCGGTAGGGCCCGCAGCGCCCGCTGCAATCGGACGTGTTGAAGTTGTACGAAGTCCAAGTCGGCCGGCAGGTGATGCCGCTTCCGCCGCGGTGCGCGCCGCCGCAGCCCCTAAAGCATCAACCGTTGCGCCACCAATAGCGCGTACAGGAGCGGCCGCACCGGCAATGTCCCCCACATCCCCAAGCACTCGCCCAGTGTTGTGCAAAAGATCGTGCGCAACGGGAGAGGCATCCCCTAGCGTGGTATCCGCAGCAGCGAGGCCTTCTCCGACTTTTCCCGCTATCTGCCCCGGTTGCAAATCTGCTTGCGTGGTAGGAGATAGCTTGGCGGGCCCCGGCGTGCGCGGCACCTGACCTTGCCCCGTCGCACTGCTGATGAAATCTTTAACCGATTCCCATGCGTGATGCGGAAAGTTAAGCAGCCCCGTAGCCGCCGCATCGGAAGCATCTCCGATATCGCTAAGCTGGCTCTTTCCGCTGCGCACGAATGGATTGGCCGATGCCGTCTGTGAATCATGAAACGCACGAAGTCGCGCGCCGAGCTGCGGATCGATCTGATCCGGCATTTCCACTACTTGACCATCGGGCATCGTAACGGCGGCCACTAGAAATTCTTACTCTTCAAGTACTGATCCAAGGATATTGCGGCAGGAGCACCGCCCGCGGGATTCGGCTCCGCGCTCTGCGGTGCCGCTAGGGGTGCCGTGCCACCGCCGGGTTCACCCAAATGCGTGATGCGATTCTGCCTGGCGAGCAGCGGCGTTACGACTGACATCTGCCCTTTGAGCCACGCATCGAGCGCATAAGGGGCCAAGGTCGGCGCCATCGCTTGAACTTCAGCCGTATGCGCTTGATCCGACATGCCTACGCCACGCATCACGCCTGCGAGTCTCAGCAGCGTGTCATTGCGCGCAGTCATGTACTCCGTATAGTCGGGATCGTTCGTTTGACCGTTTAGAAACTGCTGCATTATGCCGACCGATTTAAGATCGTTGTAGCCTGAACCGCCATTGAGCTTCTTGCCCAACGCTGTCACATTCGACAAAAGCCCTGGCAACATATCCACGCTCATCGCCTTTTGCTGGAAGCCAGCATTCGACTGCAACATGGCGTCAGCATGCAGGCGGTTAAAATTTGTTGTGCCTGGAGATACTTGTTCTATTTGTGCAAGAATTGGCGCGGTGCGGCTATTTATTCGCGTCGGATCAAGTCGCCCCTCCTGGACCGCTCTGGTAAGCGCATTGATTCCGTCCGGCGAGGTGCTTCCGAACTGCTGCGCCCGAAATGCCGCTGGATCGGAATCCTTATGAGCGTTCAATCCTGCTAAGGCATTCAACTCCGCAGTCTGTGCCTCGCCTTGCGGTGACTGCTGCACGGAAGCGCCCGCCAACCCCGATCCTGGGGGTGTTTGAAAATTATTTGGCACCGCAACCGGGGCCGCTAATTTGCCCTCAAACATTTGCTGCCCGCCGGTTTGGCTTTGAGCACTGCCGTAGCCGAGTTTCGCCATGCCGAGCGCTTTAAGCGCAGTCACCGGATCATTACCGTGTGCACCCACCAAAAAGTCACGCGCCAATGTGGCTTCCGATTCGGGAGCCCCGTTACTCATCAAGTCTTCTTTTATTTTATCGTGTGCCTCTTGCGCTTCCTGCGCCTGAGATGCCTGGATCAAAGCGTCTTGCGTTTGCGCCGACAGCAAACCATTGCGAGCTTGAGAGTTCGCTACAAAAGCATTGAGCGCAGGACGATTCACCGGAGCGCCGGCCGCGCCTGAAAGAAGATCTGCGAGTCCTTGACCTGTGGGCATTTACCTTGGACTCCCTTCCTTCATCCAGTAATTCGGATCTTCTGTTGTCGCCTGCCCAGGGTTCATCGCATAGGCTTGCGCTCCTTTTTGCAGCATGGTGGAGAACAGCCCTGCCCACGGATTCGCCTGCCCGGCCGCCTGAGATCGGAGCCGATCTACAAAATTCTTGGTGTACGACTCCGCACCCAGCGTATTTAAGTTGGTGCCCAGCGTTTGCATAGTGAGACCTTCGTTCTGTCGCTGGCGTACCGCCGCATCGATCGCCCCCATTTCACCCGCATTGGTATTGCCGTACTGCTGCACCTGTTGCTGCGCATTCGCCGCGTCCGACTTATAGCGCGCACTCGCACCCGCTGCCGGGGGCATGGCTGAAACAGGTGCGCCAAAGTTCGTGTTGGGCGCGGCACTTGTTGCGTTGGGTGCTTGACTGCCCGCCGCGTTCTTGCGCAGCGTGTTTACAAAATCACTCGTCTCCTTATTGGCGATCTGCTGCGGAGAGTTGGTCGCAATCTGCTGCGTCAGATTCTTGACCTGATCGTTTGCCGACTGGCGGAACTGCTGTTGATTGTCGATCGCCTGCACTTGCGCGTTGCTCGCGCGCTTTTGCGCCTGCATCTGGTTGACGCCTTGCCCAAGCGCACCAACGGCAGAAATAGCCGCTGGCACCCAAAACGCTTCAGTGCCCATTAGAGTTTCGGTCCTTTTGGATACGCCGCGCTGTTCTTCAGCGGCTTCGCCATTCCGGCTTTGTTGACCGCCAATGCCGTGTTAAGGCCCTTTTGCACGCCCGCCGCGGCGCTGCGCACGCCATACGCCGATTGCCCGATGGCGCGAGCCTCCTGACTCTGCGAGCCCCCTGAGATTGATGGGGCTTTGCCCTTGGCGAAGTAGCTAGAGCCCAACTTAGTAACCTCCCCGGTTGTTGACTGCGTTCCCTGCTGCCAGCGCATAAGGATCTTGCCCGTAGGGGTTTCGCGTCTGACTTTGCTGCACGTAAGGATTGCTGGTTCCTGCACCAGGGTTCGCTTGGGTGAAAGGCTTGAGCTGACCTGACGACCACGGCTGCGGCGTCACGTTGCCAGACAGATTCGCAGCTCCCTGCGCCAGCCCAAATAAATGGTTCCCTGCCGTTGGCGATGTCGGCACGAAGCCCGGTGTGGCACCAGGGCCGCCCGGCGCGTAGCCCGCATTCGCACCGGCCAGCGTGGGATCTACCCCCGTGTACGCACCGCCGTTGGTGTCAGTCGCGCCTGCCGCCGATTGCGCTTGTGACTGCGCGTACTTATGCGCGCCGGGAAGATTGAGCGCCTGCGCCAAGGGATCGATGCTGGCGAATTTTGAGAACAGATTATCGCTACCCACCGTACATACTCCCGAAAGGCGAAGACTGCGCCTTGCGATTCGCCGCCGCCGTTTGTTCGTTCTGGTAAATCCCGGCCGTGCCTGCAAACACATTGCCCAAGGACTGCGCCTGCCCGTAATTCTGTGCGGCCCCGAGCGAGGCATTTTGCGCCTGTGCAATCTGCGTCGGGATCGCGCCCGTGAAGTTGCCCTGCTGCGCCAAGCCGATCAACTGGTTTTTGGCATTCACGTCCGATTGCTCAAGCGCTGAGGTTCCCGCGGTGGCCTGTTGCGAGGCGTTCAGCAGCCCTTGCGTGTAGTCCTTTTGCAGTTGCGTGTTGTTGTCGACCGCCGCGGAACCACCGGTCAAACCGCTGCGCGCATTGGCAAACTGCAAATTGCGTGCATTCACCGCTTCCTGGTTGTTGACCTGGCCGGTGTAGTAGTTCGAGAGGTTTTGGTTGTACTGCGCGTACTGATTCGCCCGATTCGGATTTGAATACGCGGACGTAATCTGGCCGATAGAGTTTTGAATGTCTTTCTGTTGCTGCGCGTTGGCAGCATTGGCGGCGTTCGCAGCGCTATTCCCGGTGCCCATCAGTGTTTAACCCTTGAAAATATAGCCGCATCACCGCCACTCGCCAGATACCCGAAAAGTGTTCCCTCTCGGTTGTATCCGATTGTCGAGTACCATTTTTCTACTTCGGGGCGTTTTTCTAGTCGGGACACAGGACATATACACTCTAATCGGTGCGCTGTCTTACTCAGCAGCATCGCATCCATGCAGCGCCGGGCGATGCGCGTCACTTGAAACCAGTGCTCCCAAGCCTTCGGTGTCGTCAACATGAAATCCCGGTACACTCCGGGGCGCTGCGGCACGAAGCCGCCAATGCAGATCGGCTCATCGTCCGCCTTCACCACCCACTTAGGCCCCGCGACCGAGTAATTACCGACCGCCGCGCGATCGATGTCATAAGGCTCGCCGGTGAACGCCTCTAACTGCTCGCGCTCATCGGCAGGCATATTGATGCAGACTTTGACGAAATCCAGCAGCATTGGATCGGTGTACACGATAATCACCCCATCGCTCCTGCGCCGGTTGAATCTGCTATGTAGATGTTGGCCGCTTCCCAGCTCCAAGCATTGGGGCTCGATGAACTCCCTGTAAAAGTCAAAATGACGGAATAGCTTGGCGCATTGATCGGGATCGGTAGCGGCGCGCCGGGGGTGGTATCCGCCGCAGATACAAAGTAGGGAGCCGTGACGCCGGTAGACGTTGCAAAAAACGGATTGTCGTTAAAGGTCGTTTTATCCGCTTGATTATAAGCCACTTGAATCGAGCAGTTACCCTCGCCCACCAAATCGATACCGATCATCATTTTGGTGCGGCCCAAAGAACCCAAATCCAAATACGGCCACTGCATCACACCGTTAAACGGGACGTTGGCGCCCGAAGTAATCGCAAAATTGCTGTCATCAACCCCTACGGTATTCGCATCTAGTTGCCACACCAAGTTGCCGGCAGTACGCAGATATAAAATTCCGGCATTCAAAGTCCAATCGGTGATGATATCTGGGAAAACGTACCGCGCCCATGATTTTGTTCCGTTCAATCCGTTGATCGTAAGCACAAACACTTGCGGGCCGAATATTAGCCAATACTGACCGCGACCCGGATAATAAAGGGATAGCGGAACATATGTCGCAATAGGCCCGGGGAATGCCGCTGTGGGAGGCGTGAAGTCGCTGGTGTAACGAGCAATACCCTTCGTAAATCGAAACTCATCAATGAAACCTACGAATCCACTACCGCCATCAGCCGTCGGCATAAACCCTAAGAGATAATTGCCCCCCGCATTGATCGCCATTGACGCATTAGTTAAACCTACTTGAGCGACAGATAACACCCCGTTAATATATATGCTGACAGTACCGGTTGCGCTAACGTAAACGAGTGCGATATAGGTCCATGTATTGACAGCGAACGCAGTCGTGAATGGATTTGTGCCCCAAATCCACAAGCCGTCACCTACCGCTTGAAGATTTAATAATCCAGCACCTGCATTTTGAATTAGTAAACCCGGTCCGTTAAAATTCGTACCGCTACTTCTGATAAAACGCGCTAAAGAATGTTGTGTTTGCGCGGGGGCGTTGATCCAAAACTCAATCGTGAAATTGCCGCTCGATACATCAAGCGGTCCGCCGGGGGTGAAGGGCATCGCGATAGTGCCAGTACCGGCGAACGATGCGCTACCGTTACCGAACTTAAACGTAGCAGTCGATACGGACGCAACACCAGCACCGCCGCCGATGCTGCCCGCAGCGCCCGTACCGTTCAAGCTATTGCCCGATGAATCAGGAAATGCAGTTTGTCCATTCGTACCATCTGCATGCAACATCAAACTTACATCTGCGGCAAAGGGATCAATGCCCCCTGCGGGCGGATAAATGGGAATTCCTGAAAGTTGCGCTTTAACTAGCACATCTATCGGCTGGCCCATGTTACCGATCGCCATGTTGGCCGTGGCACCAATCGTGCCTAAATTGCGCACGCCGACTTCGGTCAAAAACAAAAGGTCATTGGCCACCGATTGCGCTGCACGCGGGTAGATCGAACCCACCGGCTGCGCATCAAGAAACGCCATGTTCTGCGGATCAGGATCAATCTGCCACATCTGGTAGCCGCCCGCGTTGAACACAATCAAGTTACCGCGATATAACGCAAGTGCTGCAACCGGATTATCCCCGTAGCTGTTCAAGCCTGTAGGCAAATAGCCTGCATTGTTGGTACTGCTCCAGTCGGTGGGATTCACCGCTGCTGAATAGTTGGTGATGTCATTATCACCTGCAAAAATGTGCGAAGCGCCGATGGCGACCGCTACCGTGTTGGGGCAACTCGTATCCAGCACATGCCTGTCAGTCGCGACCCAAGACATGCTGCACTGAGTGGTGATGAAACCATTTTGATTAGAGTAGGTACTGAAATCATGCACCGAGTTGCCGATCACTGTAGGGAACGTCGGCGCAACCAAACCAGACTGCATTAACGGGATTGCCTGCCACGTGATGATCGAGGTGCCAATCGCTTTCCACGTCACCCCGCCATCAATCACAATATTACCCAGCACCGTCGGCCACGTGGGCTCTGTCGCAGCGGAGGAACCTGCGGCCGGCTGAACTGCTTCAAATAGAAAATTCGTGATGGGCGCAGGGGTCGCTAAGTTCCACGTCACTAAATCCGCAAATCCGGCATTATGGCTGCTGGTGCCACTCCCGGCGCCGATTGATACGCGCGCATGTGCCGCTCCCGCAGGCGCCACACCCGTGATTGACACGGGACGATAGCCGCCACCCTCCTGTTCATTTTGCTGAAAGCCTGTGGAACTGATAATGCCGTCACTGGAGTTGTACCAATTGAGCTGCAGCCACAGCGTCAAGTTCGCGCCGGAATTATTGGGATCAAGATACGCGCTCGCCGTAACGCTCTGGCCCGGCGTCACCAGGCTGTAGCTGGTCATGGTCGCAAAGGCGCCCTGCGCGCCTGGCTGCACGTTGGCAGGAAAGGAAATACATTCCGCGCCTTGGTAGGGCAGCACGCTCGAGTACGCCCATTGCGGCGTGCCTCCCGGATCGGTAAATACCCAACCCCCTGCACCCGCGCCGCCTTCAAAATCGCCGTTTGGAATGGCGTTTAGGAACGCACCTTGCGTCGAGGTCGGCACAACCACCGCACCGGGCGCGTAGTTGGTACCTGCAACCCAAGTCGTTACCTTTACTGACGCCAGCGTTAAAGACGACAGCGTGGAACTGGTTGCAAAGATCCCGGCGTTCGAAATCGTAGCTGAATCACCATAGCGATCAGTCAGGTTTGATCCCAATGGCGATGCGGTAGAAAACGCGCCTTGCGTCGTTCCGGCATCACTTGTCGATACGTCAAAATCACCAAACTCTTGGATGATCGCACCCGCGCTCGTCGGCCACACCGGCTCTATCGCACCCGTGTGCACCGGCGTGCCGGTCGTGGCAATCGCCTGATAACAGAAACCCGTTGCGGTATTCGGTTCAACGTAGCTTGCAGAGGTGATAATGGTCTCCGGCGTCCACACCGGATTAGGCGGGAAATCGCGCACGCCCTGGTAAGCCAAGCCGTTGAGCACAGGCGGCAGCACGATGCTGGCACTGGTGTAATCGGTGGAAGAAGTCCAAGTGCCATTATTCTGTAACCAATAGTGATGCACCGTGCCATCGGAGAAGCTCGCAACCACATAAGGAAACCCCATGAAGGGCTTCGCATACCAAATCGTGGTAGGGGAGGAACTCGAATTGACCGGATTCGAGAGCACATTCAAGACATAGTTAGCGGGCAATGTTGCGGTTGAAAAAGCACTTGAGAAAATGTTGAACTGCCCGTTCGCTGCTGCGAGGCCCACGGTGGAGCTATCGAGCGTAGCCGCACGAATCGTCCCCTCGCGCGGTACGACTGCCCCGGCGTTGGTGATCCAGGCATTTTGCAAATCATAGAGGCTGTCGGCCGCCGCACCGCCTTTTACTCTCAGCCTAGAAATCCCTCCTTTTAAAACTGTAATTGGGTAAGCGCGCATTACGGCGGTATGTAGCTTAGTAGTACGGGCCTCACCGCGGGGGGAACCGTAACCGCCCCTGGCACGTAGTGCGCCGTTTGGTGCGTGCCCGCGATCAACTCACCGCGATAGGCATTGGCCTGCGCCTCGATGTTGTTCGCATCCGGCTGCCCGTAGTGAGACTTCGCATTAGCGAGCGCATGCAGAAACACCAACTCAGAATCAAGCGTGGTTGAATCGGTCCAATTGATGAAAGACATCAGCCCGAAGTGTCCCTTGATCCACAAAAAGTATGTCTGATCAGGCGCCGGATACAGCTCAATCGCTTGGCGAATATCGTAGCGTGCCGGGCGCCACGGCTTGGTGATCATGGTGTAAAGCGACGGGGGGATGCCCTGCACCAGCGGATACCAGACATTGCGCGTATCTTGAATCCCGGCCCACTCGATACTTTTTAGCGGGTCCATGGTGAAATTGCACAACACATCCTCATCGTTGTCTTTGAGCGAGTAGAACCGCTGCCCGGGATTTACTTTCCAGCGAAACAACCGTTTGGTGTGCAATTGCAGATAGCGCTTATAAAGATACGTCTGCGCACTGGTTAGGAAATCCTGCACGAGCAGCGCCATGCCGGGTGGTGGATTGGTGGCTTGATTGGAAAATCCTAGCCGCACCAAGATGCGTGCAGAAAGTGAGGACATAGTGGCCGTCGGCACGACGTTATCCATACACGCCGCGTTGTAACTGATCGGGTCAAAGGGATTCGGGTTATCCCAAGTAAGCCCCTCGTTTATGTTGCGTGTGATGGCAATCGCGACTTGATAGGGTTTCGCAGAAGCACTCGAAATGCCGCCAGTCGAATACACCTGAAGTTTCAAGACGCTTAGAGAGGTCAACGTATTCAGCGGCACGATGATTTGGCCGTTCTGAATGCCTCCTAGCTGCGCGCCCGCGCTGGTGAGTGTGGCCGTTGTCCAGGCGCTACCGCTGGTGAGGTATGCGAGCTGCGGCGTGCTGCCGTCCGTTGCCGCCTGCACCACACTCCATTGCAAGTTGATGCTGCCGGTAGAAACGAAGGCTAGGTTGCCTAAGAAAGTGATTGGGCCTGAAGTATTGGTCGCAAAAGTATTGGTTGAAAACCAGTACCGGCCATCGCCATTTAAGGGGAAATTGACGTTGAAGGGCACATTGCTGAACTGATTCGGCGGCACATTACCTGACGTGTCGGTCCAGGCATTAGGATCGAGCACATCACCTTGACCCCCTAACACTACCGGCATGCTTGGCTCCTAAAATAAAAAGGCCCCGAAAATCTCCGGGGCCTGAAAAGTCCTATCAGACTAAACGATAGGAGCCCCAATCAGTTCAATAGATTATCGGCCGCCCGCGCGACCCGGCCGCGTTTACGGGCTGACGCAGGCATTGGCGCCGCGGTTTCGTCTTCCGCTTTCGCATCATCGATCAGCTTTTGCAAAACACGAATTCCAGCGCGTGCATTGCCGTACACCGAATTGGCATGCGGCACGCCGCTTTTCGTATCCGTGCCGTACACGCGCACCAGCCGATCGAGCTCCTGGGGTGCTTCCGGGTACTCGCCGGCCACTTCCTCGAACACGCCTAGCCGCTCGATATTGCCTTCATCAAACACCCACTCAAGCATCGGGATTTCCCAAGGGGGCACAGCACGGTTATGCACCGTGTTGGTGTCACGTTTCACTTTTACTCTCTCATACCGCATTGGGGCGTACCTCTTTAGTTTTGAAGCAGAATCAACGTCGATGTGGACCCCGTGGCCACAATCCAATCATTGCTCAATTGCACCAGCTTCGGCGTGCCAAAGCCGATGGTGGCGATCACGCTGAAGGTCGAAGGCCCTAAGGGCGCGCCATAAGAGCCCGTGGCCAGCGTCGAGTTCTTATCCGCCGCGCCCATCAGGGTGACGCTGCCAACCAGGGTGCCTGTACCAGCAACCGCACCACCGTTCATCGCGAGCACCGTAGCTCCCGATTCAAACGGAACCAGCGTGCCGTCCGGCTGATTGGAGAGCAGATGCACAAAGGGCATGCCACCAAACTGCCCCAACGTGGTGATGGAGGCCAGCACAGTCGCCGGAGTCGCCGCGGAAGCCTTGATGGTTGAGAGCGTGAACGTCTGCCCAGAAGCCGAACTGACGTAGTAAGTCACATTCGGCTGTAGGGAAATCGTGGTCAACCCCGCCAAAGAGGTCAAAAAGCCGCTGGTGCCGGCGATTGAAATGGCGATTGCATCACCATTCGAGGGAAAGTACCCCGGCACGGTAACGACGCTGGGTGTCGCTGCGGTAAGGGAAGCGGCGAACGGGTCGCCAAAGGGGATCGGCGCGAGTCCGGTGGGCAGATAAATCGGCTGAGTGCCTAGGGCGGTGCCTGTCACAATGAGAGCTTGCATGTGCGTGTCCTTTTAAATTTAGTTGGCAGGCGGTTTATGCAATGCTCAGCACGGCATGCGCGTTGCGCTTACCCGTGGTGAGTGCCGCTTTCGCTGTGAGCCCAAAATAGTGCACATAGCGATCGTACACACGCGGAGGCGTGCGACTGATCATCCAGTGCCCTTGAATGGGGCGCAGCTTCAAGAACTTGGTGTTCAGGAAGTAGCAGCGCTTCTCCCACGGAATCACCGGGGCGTACAGGCCGTCTAGTACGGTCATTACCGGGTCCCAGATGATTTCAATGTTCTTGAAGTACATGCCGGTGCGGATGCCCTCGCCCACCGAAGAATCCAGCTTGGTTGGGCTCGCATCATCCTTCATGAACACCGTGCGATTGATGGTGTTCTTGGCATCGAGCCGGTAAGCATCGAGAAACAACTCCCCAACCAGGATGTAATTCGGCGCATTACCGCCGTAGCGGGTGGCATCACGCCAGCCGATTTCCATCTGCTGCGTCAAATTGCCCGCAGTAGCTGTGGAAATGCCCGTGATCGCGGTGTTCTGCCACCAGGTGTAAATTGACTGATCGAGTCCGCCCACGATCTGCGAGACGGTGGGGGTTGTGCTCACCAGAAGATCAAGCCCCGGGATGTTGGTCGCTGACTGTGTGCCGTCCAAATGCAGCATATAGTCGAAGTTTTCCTGAAAACCCAACTTCAAGGTTTCAGAGTTTTCCTCGAGCAAGTTGGTGAGCTGCACCCGTTCGGCTTCAGACGGCGTGCTAGATTTATCGTCCGTCATGATGATGCCGTTTTGCGTCATCTCATCTTCATTCAACCCAAAGCCGTCGTGGAAACTGCCCCACGTATACTTCGCCTGTTGCAGCGAGCGCTTGCGGTTGTAGGTGACCTGTTGATCACCGAAGTAGGACTGAAAATTTGAATCGTTGGAATAACGGAGTTGTTCGACCACGTATTGTAGTCCGCCGCCGTAAGGCTTCTTTTCCTCCATCAGCTTTTTGATCAGCGGGCGGGCGACGTTGACTTGATCGATCGGATCATTTTTTAAGAACCAATTGATCGCAGCTTGACCACCGGCCTGTAGTTGTTCTGTCGTAAAGGGCATGAGGGGACTCCTGCAAATGGAAAAACGTTGCGTTCTTCCCAGGAGTGACGAGCCCAGAATTTGCTAGATGCCGAACTAGCGAGGTCACGACGTACAGTCACTGATCGGCAAGACCCTACGCCTAAAGTAAAGCAAGTGTCAAATCAGACCTTCGTGCTGGATAGCTTGGTGCCGGTTGCTTTCACTTTACCCGACTCGCTGCCCGCGCCTTTACGCGCGGCTCTGGCCGCTGCGACCTTCTTAGGCTTCGGCTCCGGTGCGGGGAGCGCCGCATCCATTGCCGCTTTCGCCCCGTCGGTTGCCGCATTTGGCATCATGCCCTGCGCCATTGGTACGCCGATGGTACCCTCCGGCGGATGGATCTGCACCGTATGGCCGTTCGGTACAAGTACAGTGGTGTGAGTCATATCAGTACCCCGTTAGCGCCATGCGCTTTTTCATAAAATCCGCCTCCGCCGTTCGGCCTTGCCCCGCAAGAATGCGCGAGGCCACTTCGTACCGGCTCCACATAAATTGTCTAATCATGTCATTCACGTTGCGCTTCAAGTCCGCATCGTTAAAATTATTTTGAAAAATATCATGCGCTAAAACTTCAAGCCCCGCGCGATAAGAATCAAAATCCGTCAAGCACTGCTGATCGCCCAACTTAATCCGGCCGCCCACGGGGTGCTGAGTGATATTGCGATAGTACGGCGTCTTGGCAAAATGCACCGGCCCGCGCAGCACCGCGTTTGCTAAGTCCACGAAGCACCAATAAGCAGCCCCGCGCGGCTGCATGATTTCATCCAAGCGCTCGCGCCGGTAGATCGCATGTTCAGGCCAGACGTGTTTGTGCATCACAAAATTCCATAACAAATCGGCGCGCGTAAAGGTCTCATCCTCTGCCGGATAAAACGCATCCCAGGCCGATTTTTGCTCTACCTCATCGTAGAGCTGACAGGGCGCGAAGTAAGCAAGCACTTGCGGGTGTGCGTCTAAAAACTCGATGCCCTTTTGCACTTCATCAGGCAGCAAGTAATCATCATCGCCTAAGTACACGGTGTATTTAGTATGCGAAGCTAAAAGCGCGGCGCGCATATTGGGAAACGCGCCGATATTACTTTGCTGGCGAATGTAGCGGCCTTTCAACTCTAAATTACGCGTGTCATCTTGAGAGGAATTATCCGACACGATCAATTTCGCGTCCGGGAAGTCCGCAACCGTCTTATCGAGCGTCCATTTCAAGAACGGATAGCGATTATACGTTGGAATGCAGATGCTAAGGTCCTGCATGCGCGGCTCCGTTGGTGAGCGCGGGTGCTGGCGGTGGTAGTTGCGCCTCTGTGGTAATCGTATCGGTCTTGGGCTGCGGAGCTTGCGGATCGAGTGTCCGTCCGTCGTGACTTAAGCGCACGCCGCAGTTGATCCACGGCTGAATGCCGGCGCTGAAAACTAAATCAGAGAATGAATAATCCTCCGATAGCAAATTATCCATCGCAATACGCCCAAAAAAGAAATGATGAAAAGCACCTTTGCCATACGATGTCACCAACCCTTTCGCAATCAGCATTTCAAACACCACGCGCTCAATCTTCAAGAATCCGCCGGGTACAAAGCGTGCTTTTAAGAGCCCCTGTCGCGGGATGTCTTCATTCGGCACTTGCATGCCGTTATTATCCCGACAGAACGGCATTGGCGGCTGGCACTTATCCGTATAGAGCCCTGAGACGAAGGGTTCCTCTGTGTCGATCAGGTTTTGCAAGTCCGCACGCGTGAAGCCCATGTCTGAATCAATGCACACCAGGGTATCGAATTCGGTACGACGCAAGAATTCATTAGCGAGCACATTGCGCGCGACGTAAATGTCCGACTGCCCCGCCAAAGGCAACCAACCGCCATGTAAGCCGGTCGATTGCAGCATTCCGGCCGTATAGAGCGTGATGCAATTATTACCGCGGATTGGAGTTGCCACCAAGACCTTGTTGTAGTTTCTCATTTCACGCCCAGCGCACCATTCATCGCCTCGAGCATGCTGCCCGGCGCCTTGGTCTGTCCGCCCGCGGGTTGCTTGCCGGCCCGTAGCGGTTGATTCACGGGCACGCTCTTAGCAACCGGTGTGCTTTTTGGAAGTTGCACACTTCGATACGCTTCCAAAAATTTATCCTTGCGCTGGCCCCACGGAATGGTCAGCATCAACGGCTTTAAGGCCGGAACTAAGATGGCTTTCTTGCGCGCATAGTCAGGATCGCTTGCCATCAGCGTTTTTTCAAGTTCGGTCAAAGCCGCGCGCCCTTCGCGTTCTTCGTTGGCCGCCTGCGCCTGGCGCTGCTGATCCTGCGTCGCGCTGGTGGTCAGTTCCGCACGAAACTGCTGTCCGTTGCGGGTGCGCGCAATCTCTTTTGCATACTCAGCAGTGAGTTTTCCACTTCGGACAGCCTCTTTGAGATCCGCGTGAGTTCCAAGCGGATCCCCAACAGCGCGATCTTTTCCGAGCAAAGTTGCCAATCGTTCGGCCACGCTTTCAACGAGTTCAAGTGCCTTGCCCTGTTGCTGCGGATCGTTGCTGTTAAAGAGCGCGAGCCAGCTTAAGGTCTCCCCGTACTGCGCAGGCGTCGCTCCAGTGGCCTGGATGCCGCCCACCATGTAGTCAAAATTCTGCTTGATTTCATCGCGTTCAGCCGTCACCGTTTTGGTGGTATCGATCAGCGTGCGGATGCGATCCTGCGTATCCTTTTTCAATTCCTTCGGAATCGGATCGTTGATCGGATCGGGCTTTTTGACTTCGACCTTCGCCGGCTTCTCGCCCTCTACCGGCGGTTTTTCTTCCGCGGCCTTTTTGACAAACTTGCCGGTGAGGGGATCGCGCTCCGCGCCGCGAGCTTCAGCTTGCGCATCAGTTTCTTCAGGTTCACCTTCGGGAGTTTCACCCTCCGGCGTTTCACCTTCGGGCTGCTCGCCCTCCAGGGTTTCGCCTTCAGGCGCTTCCAATTCCGGCGCATCGGGCGTATCGATCGCATCGCCTAGCGCGGTATTGACTTCATCCAGCATCGTGGTTTTTTCAGTTTCCATTTCAGGGGCTCTCTATCGTTATTGTGGGGGACCTGGGGACATCGCCGCGCCGTTGGTGGGCGGGGGAGCTCCGGGCGGTGAACCTTGAGGCTGCGGCGGGGGCGGTGCAGAAAGTGCATCACGCGCGACCCCGGGCGCCACGAGCTGCAATGCGGTTGCGGTATCGATTTCTCCCTTGATGCTGACGTTGACCTGCGGCTGCACAGGCGGCGGCGGGGCGCCCGCTCCGGGGCTTCCCGGCGGGGGTTTACGTGGAATGAACCGCTCCACGTCGCTTTCATCGCCCAATCGCAACATGGTTTCTTTCACCAGTTCAATGAGCGCATTCGCCATCGGCGTGTTGCCCTGCGCAAAGGCTTGCTCTATTTCCTGCAGCGATTTTTGAATGAGCGGCAGGATCGTGCCCCACGCCTGCATGTCAGTGGCTTGCCTAGGCTTGCCCGTTGATCCCGCTTCAATCTGAATCTCCACCAACGTAAAGAGATCCTCGATATCCATGTTCTCCGGCCAAAAGGCTTTTGTACCCGCCAGGCGCTGTACATCGCGCGTCTCTAAGCACTGCAGCGCTTGCTCCGCGGTGTACTGTGCCAACTCGGTCAACATCGCTTCCAGGTTATCGCGATCAGAAGTCGTGCGAGCCTGCGTGCCCGATTGCTGAATGTTGGCCTCTGTAGCCGTTTTGGGATTTCCAGGGCTGTTGATCGCTGCCGAGAGCGCTTCCTGCACTCCAGAGATGCGCTCCATATCGTTAAGTATGAGCGTGGGATCGTAGAGCCTCATATCGATCGCCTGCACAGGCTTCGGTGCAAATAAGTTACCCAAAGGAATCGATGGGTCACTGGGGCGCAGTACCGTGTACTCCTGGGACTGCGATTCCTGCAGCTTCTTCATCTCCACTTCGTCCAGCATCGTGCCGTTCACCAGCACTCCAGGAATAGAGCGCTGGCGGGTAAGCCGGAAGTTTGAGCGCGTGGAGGCGTATTCGTCCTGCAATTTGTACAGGCGCCAGCTCAGTGACTGCGCATGTCGCTGTCCATCGACTTCGTAGAAGGCGAAATAGAAGTACGGATAGAAGCGGCTGGCGGGGTAGGGGGGCGGGTACGGCTCTTTTGCCCATTTCTTCACCCCATCGATAATGGTGCGGATTTGCTTATCGCGCCGGTCCCAAATCTCGACACAGCGCACGAAAGCGGGGGATTCTTGAGAGGACGTGTGTGTCGTATACGCCTGCGCAGCTTCAGCGGTCATCGCCCCTTGCGGCAGCGCGCCGTCGAGTTCGCGCGTGGTCAACTCCCGCGGTGCGCGCTGATAGAAAATCTTCGCAGACTTGATATCTTCCGCATCCAAGCGCGTAAAGCGTGCCAACGCATCGTCTTTTGGAACATATAGCTCGTTGCCGATCCAATCCGCATCGGTGTAGTTTTCGATGCAGTTGATATCGATCGAGACTTGAATGTTCTCCGTCTCGACAAAATCAATCACGAACATTTTCGTGACTGCAAGCTCCAGTTTTTCTTGCAGGCTTTCGATCAGTTTCTCTTTTTCATCTCTCTCTGCCTCTAGCGCTTCAGGGTCCTGGCCTTGCGGATCTTCCAAGAGCTTTTGCTGTGCGATAATGCGTGCATGGGTGTCCTGCGCATCGTTTAAGGCTTTTTCTACTTCCGGTTTCGGTATCTTTTCCGACACCATCGTGCACTTAAACCACCCCTCACCATTCGAGAGCACCGAGCGCACGCCCTTGCGCGCAGGCTTTTTTAAGTTGCCTTTTTTCCAAAGGCTCGAGATGACAATCTCCAGCGTGCGCGCAAATATTTGCATCTGGTAGGTGTTCGACTCATCTACCTGTGGGGCCTTGCGGACCGATACGTCGGGGTTACGCGCATAGAGCAGCGCCACCAAGATATCGATGAAGGCGCCAATCAGATTCGTGGTGACCGCCCACGTTAAATCGGAAGTGCCTGCGGCATAGCGCCGGTCGATCGCTACTTGCTTGCGAAAATTTTCATCAAACTTTCTAGCGTCTCCATACTCCCGCCATTTCTTTTCAACTGATTGCAGTTCCGCTTCTTCATCTTCTTTCGATTGCGGTTCTTCTTGTTCAGTGCCTTCATCTTTCCCCTCGCCGCTCTGACGCGGATCACTTAAATTGACAGGGCCGGTCAGGGAGCTCGCCATCGGTCATTTTCCAGGTTCTAAGACTTGCGGCGGATCACTCGGGCTTGGGTTGACGATGACTTCCGAGGCCGGGTGCTCAAGGCTCAACTTTTTCATCGCCGCTTCAGCGCGCGCATCGAGCAGCGCTTCCGACACCTGCAGCGGCTTGGCCTCTGCCGCGGGTTGCTTGCGATTGATCGCAGGGATCATATCGGCGTTTAGCTTCGCCGGTGTTTCATCGGAGGTGCGCGGTGCAAACCCGGGGCGTGAGTGAATCATGGGAAGAGTCCTGTCTGATTAGGCAGCACGATCGGCGTGGAAGAGCTAAACGGCACGACGGTTGCCATTGTAAGCAACACCGCGCCCCACACATTCGTTTCAGTTGATAAAATTGTCTTGCCCGTCATGACCGGCGTTGCGGAACTTGCAATAACGGTCGGTAGCGCCTTCGGCACGCCGGGGGAGCTGCTGGCCTGCGTCACGGCCCGCCGGCTTTACCGTTGGAATTGTACGTGAAGGGCACCGTGACGGCGGCAGATGCAGCGCGCGCTGTTTGCGCACCCAACTGCGGCACGCTGGGGACCACCACGACAGCGCGTTCCGCTTCGTTCACGCCCGATGTTTGATGCGGCATTAGAAGTACCTCACTTTGGGTTTATCGTTCGATCCGTACATGAGCCACGCTTCCGTGAAGGGAATTAGAAGCGGCTTAGATTCGCGCAAGGATACGCGCGCGTCCATCATTTTGTCCACCATGCGGCCAATTAAGCCGCACACATCGGCCTTATCGTCCCAGCGTCCGCCAGGGAATTTTACCAACTGCTCGATGCAGTTATCCGCCCACGCACGACGAACAGGGAAATGTACCGTGCCAGCCGTCGCCCGCGCATGGAATGCTTGCAGCTTCACCGCTTTGTCATCGAGTGAGGGTAGCATTTCAACAGCGACGAACTTTTGTGCATGCGACATCGCGGAGCGAATCGCGGGTCCGATGGCTTTGTCGATCAAACCACCTTCGTTCGCCCACCTAACCGGCTTCCATAACGCAACCAGTTTTATAAATGCGGCAATCGCTAGGTCAGTCTCGCACTGCTTGCTCCACCAATCGATTGCCCACAAATCCCCAACCTTATCGACGCCCCACACGCCATGCTCGGTAAAATCCGGCTCCTTTTTTCCGTGCCGCGGCTCCATCACCGCATAGTCTGACGCCCCGTACACAACTAAGGATTTTGGCAGCGCGTCGAGGCCTTCGTAAGTGCGTATCACGCATCGACTCGCAGCAAATCAGGATCGTACATCTTAAACATCTCGCGCGAGAAATGTATTCCGGTGAAAGGCGCCGGGCGCTGTTGAAACAGCGCCGCCCACGTGCGCGCCGCGCGCGGATTATCCCGCCACATCGACCAATGTTCTTTAGGCCAAAACTCCGGCCACAAGAATTCACCTGGTTTACGCCCCAGCACATCATCTGCGCGCTCAGCTTCCGCGGGGATGCACAGTACGTCCCACACCTGGCCGTCGCGACAATGAATCAATCCTGATTCACCTTCGTAATTTTCCGGTAGGATCGAGCCCACCAAATCATCCTCATGCCAGCGGGTCATGATTAGAATTACCGACATCCACGGCTTGGCGCGCGTCATGGCGGTATCGATGTACTCGGAGTAAATTTTCTCGCGCATGGTGGCCGAGTCCGCTTGTTCGCGATTCGCTACCGGGTCATCAAGTATCAGAAGATCGCAGCGATTGCCGGTAATGCCGGCGAGCATCCCGGCCGCCATGAAGCTCGAGCCGTTGGTTAGCGACCAATCATCGATGGCGCGTTGATCTTCCGTCAACGTGGGGCGCCCGTCCCAAATCGCTGAATAGCCAGCTTGACGCACGATGCTGCGCACTTTGCGACTCTGCTTAGCGGCGATTCCCGTAGCGTAAGAGCCTAGAATCACTTGACAGTTCTTCTTGCGCCCCATCGCCCAGGAGCCGCCCACCACTGGAGCGTAGGTACTTTTGGCGCACCCAGGCGGGCCTAAAATAATCTGCCGCCCACGCGGGGTCTCGATGCAGGTTTGAATTTTCTGCATCATCAACGCGTGGTGCACAGCGATGCGCAGCTCCACCGGCTTGTACGCCACCGGTTTATCCTCGAAGCGATTGACGAGTTTGCCGGTTTCCGGGTCCTCCTCGTCTGGTATATCCAAGAGCGGCACGCCGGGGATATCTATGGATTGCGAATATTCAAGCAGGGAGGCGCGCGCCCGCTTGCGACGCAAGAATTCCTGCGCCGCCCACTCGGGGCTCACGCTCATGCTAGCAGCGGGTCCTTCGCCGGGATCGTCACCATCGGCTGGCGGGTGAGCCGCGGTAGCTTCTTGGATTCGATGATCGACACCAACTGATTGTCTGACATCCCCGCTAAGAGCGCGGCTTGGCGGCGATTCGCTGGAATCTGAATGATCGCCTGAGAAGGCTTCCCATAGCCACGATCGAGTACCGCTTCCGCCGCACGGATTCGATCCTTATCCGTCTCCGCGGTCTCCATGGCATCCGCTAGTAGCGTGATCGCCCGCGGTGCGTGGGCACGGGCAAGCGCCCCAATGTCGGTGTTCTCATCCATTAGCGAAAGGTACCGGAAAAGGCGGCTTAGGGGTAGAGGCTCTAGTTTTGAGACAAATTGAGACTAGCGTCTGCCTTCATGCTGTAGGCGCTTGCAACTAAGCCCCGGCTCGCTGCTGCTGGTTGAGCCTCTCGAGAAGGGCCCCTACCCCCTGCTTCTAGTAATTGATATATCAGGACAGCCGTTAGATGTGCACTGCAACATACAAGACAAAGCGAGACGATATGAGATGTCAAACAACCACGCCAGCCCTGGCGGGTTGTTCCGGGCGTTCCGAGAGGAATGTTAGTGAGACAGTTTACCCGGAACAATGCTTTTTCCCGGGAACCGTGCCCGGTTGTTCCGGGAGTTCCTAGTGTTCTTATATATATATATATATATATACATGTACTTATGCATATAGGAACACGTACACGTACACGTACACGTACACGTACACGTACACGTACACGTACACGTACATGTACATATAGCAACTTGGATTTTGCTGTTTCACCCGGAACGACCGGAACACCATTGATTTTAAAGGGTTTTTTCTGTTCCGGGTGGAATAATCTTTAAAAGAAGTCGGAACAAGTAAAATCAAGCACTTACACGCGTATTCGACTATTTTTGAGACAAATGATACAGTTTTACTGCTATTTTTCGACCCTATTTTTTCAACTTTTTATCCTGAAGAGCACCTATGCAGTTATACAGACGCGCTTTCCAGCGCAAACAGCTTCTTGAAGCCGGGCGCAAAGCGCAAGCAGCCCTCGACGCCGGCTCCAAACCCGCGGACTTGCTACCGGCTTTCAAAGGCAGCCGGGCAACGTTTTATCGAGCGCTCAACCTGGCGGCCAAACTCAACACCGCGGTCGATCCGTTGCTTCAGTGATGCTAGTCTCAGTTTGTATCGAATACCGCTTGCGCAGTCGTGAAACTCCGTGCTAGCTTGGGTGTGTAGCAATTGCTACACCGTCGCGAACCGGGAGTTTCGCAACACACTAGGAGATTTACAATGGAACTGATGCAAGCTAATCACCAATGGTCGAACCGCCCTGATGATGAGCGGTTTTTGTCCCTCACCGCGTTGAATGAGCACGTTCAGTTAATGCGCAGCAAGTCGGCGGCCAAAATCGTCAGCTCGCGTGCACTGACCGCTCACCCCCTCGAGGGAGACTCGGAAGCCCTCATGCTCACGGGCCCGAACGGCGCGCCGGTGAATCTCACCAATTGGAGTTTTGGACAGCTCGCGGCTCGCGCTGGCGCGCCTGCTGGCTATTTGCGCGATATCCCAACCCCCCCTGGCGGCCGATTGCTTAAACTACGGCCTGCATCATTCGCGCGACGTGGTCGAATGCGGGGTTCTCTTGACCAAGCTGGATGCGGACAAGCCTGCGACCGCCCGCGCGGTCACGGGCCCGAACTACGGCCGCATTTGGAACTCGACCATCACCCAAGCGCTTGTAAATCAGTTTGGTGATGGAGTGACGGGTAAATTCCGCATTCCTTCCGAGTTTGGCAATCTCGCGGCGCCCATCACCAAGCAATCGACCACGCTCTACGCCTCCGATCGTGACATGTGGGTGTTCCTGGCCGATGAGTTGAATCGCATAGAACTGCCGAACCGTCGCAATGGCAAGACTGGCAGCTTGGCGCGCGGCTTCTTTGCAGCAAACTCGGAAACGGGAGCTTCAACCTTCATCCTTGGGCAGTTCCTCTTCGACTACATGTGCGGCAATCACATCATCTGGGGTGTGGAGCAGTTCCAGGAACTCCGTATACGGCACACCGCGGGAGCTCCAGATAAGTACCTGGAACAAGCAGCCCCCGCGATCCTCGCCATGTCCAACGCCTCCAGCGTTGGTATGGTGGACATGTTGAAGTCAGCGCAAGCTAAAAAAGTCGAGAACGTGGATGAATTCTTGAACGCGCGCTTCTCACGCTCACAGACTTCCGCGATCAAGGCCGCGCACATGGCCGATGAGCAGCGGCCGATTGAATCCTTGTGGGATGTCTCGACTGGGATCACGGCCTATGCGCGCAACATCCAGCACACCGATGATCGGGTGAAGCTTGAGCGCGAGGCAGGCAAGGTGCTCAAACTGGCGGCGTAAAGGTTACGCTCTGTAGCGACTGCGCAAGCGGTCGCTATGGAGTGCAACTTCAAAAGGAATAACATGAGCCTGCGCCGCTACAAAGGGTATTGGACGATTTTCTCAGGACAGCAGCCCGTGCTGTCGTTCGCCAGCTTCGAGCGCGCTTGGGCTACGCTATGGGAGAACTCGCTATGAACTACGCCACGCTTCGAAATGAGGAGCTAATCAAATACGCGCTGATCGATGCGCCTATGGGTTCTTTGGCTGCGCTGCTTGCCGCACGCTTTGAGAAAAACATCGTTTGCGTCGAGGACGTCGAAAAAGAATATGCCGCTGCGATCGAGACTGACGCATTCGATCATGCGCAAATTGTTAGAGATTTGGAAACCTCCATTGAAGAGAAAGACAACCAGATAGAAGCGCTTGAAACGGAATTGGTCGGAGACTTCAGGAAGCACATGGCAGAGCGGCAGGGCGCGGCGAAGGCATGAGCCCTCCCGACACCCATCAGCACTCGGACTTGCCGTTCCCTACGTCGCTCCCGCAGTTTCAGCGGTTGTTCCCGAACGATGAAACGCAGTCAATCTACATCCGCAACGGAGCCTAAGTGACCTACGCCGCTGATTCGACCGTCCCAGTTGACCGCAGCCGCGCGGAAATCGAGCGGACGCTGGAACGCTACGGCGCTTCGCATTTCGCCTACGGTAGCGGTCCAGGCGAGGTGGTGATCATGTTCCAGGCGAATAGCCGCCGGATCAAGTTCACGCTGCCGCTCGTGCCGCCGAAGCAATCCAGCGAGAAGCAGATTGCGCAGTTCATGCGGACTCGCTGGCGCTGCCTGTTGCTGTCGATCAAGGCAAAGCTAGAGACGGTCGAATCAGGTATCTCGACATTCGAAACCGAGTTCATGCCATTCACCGTGTTACCAAACGGACAGACCGCCGCGGAACACGCGCTACCCTTCATCCGCGAGGCTTACGAGTCGAAGAAGATGCCGCCATTGTTGGGATTTGGAGGGTCACGTGCGGAGTCTGACAAATGAGCTATGGCGATCTTGAAGTTCAGGGCGCGAAAATGAGTTGGCGACTCATCGATACTGCGCCCGAAGAAAACGATGTGATTGTCTCAGACGGTCACGCGGTCGGTGAGGCTCGATGGCACGAAGGCCATGGGTGGTATTGGGCCGGTAACCATCCGACCGATGCATGTGGCTATCAAATCTACCCGACGCACTGGATGCCACTGCCAGATCCACCGAGCACCAAACACCACGGAATCGGCCCGGATGCCATGTTCCATGGGTAACTCAGCACGTGAAACAGAGGGAGATGCAAAGTGAGTCCTTTCTGGAAAGGCTTTTGTCGCGGCCTAATGATGCCGTGGACCGTAGTCACCGACTACACCACAGTGCGCTGGAATAGCGAAGAACACAGCCTCGAATACTATTGGAACAAAAGCCACGTTGCCGTGTTTGGATTCTTTGAGGACGGTGCGCTGTTCAACTGGTCGATTCTGTGGGGCGGTCCGCCGTGCAAATCAGGTCGATGGCCCAAGAAGAAACCGCCACAAGCCGATGGAGGAGTGGAATCATGAGTAGGCAATGTTTCTGCGGCCACGTCGAAGATGAGCACGGCGGCATACCGGAATTTCCCGGCTCAACCGAATGCACCGTGGAAGGTTGCGACTGCATAGGATTCGATCATGACGAGGAAATCGAGGGCGACGACGATGGGGAATGATTTTACTGTCGGGGTCGCGTGGGCGATTGCCACAACTTATATGCAGCATGACAACGGCGTTGCGTGTGCTGACTTGGTTCGTGCCGCTGGGCTCACCTTGAAAGACTGTAAGGCCGCTGGCGTGGATGGCTACGACATGCGGATATTACGCAAGCTGTTCAAGGCAGAGCGTTTGACAGCACCCAGCGGAGGAGTGGATGTATAGGACAATCCTTGCTGACCCGCCTTGGGCAATGAACATTGCTGGCGGTCGGCGACGTCGTATCAAGGGCGGCGCGTCTGGCAAGGATCTACCTTACGCGGTGATGTCCTTGGATCAAATCAAGCAAATGCCGGTTGAGGCAATGGCTGACGTCGGTTGCCATCTATGGCTGTGGACAGCGAACTCACATCTGCCTGCAGGCTTCGAGGTTATGAAAGCGTGGGGGTTTAAGTACCTGGCGCCGATTCACTGGGTGAAGCCGTCTGGCGTTGGCAACTGGTTCATACACCGCACTCAAACGCTGCTGTTCGGGTACAAATCGGCCTGCAGGTTCCCGCTCGGAAGATACAAGCCGAATGTGTTTTTCACCAATGACCCGAAGCGCCACAGCCAGAAGCCCGAAGAAAGCTATGCGCTGATCGAGTCAGTATCGCCCCCGGCACGCCTTGAATTATTTGCGCGAGCTAAGCGTCCAGGCTGGGATTGCTGGGGCAATGAAGTGCAAAGCGACGTGCTGATCGGGGGATGGTATGTCGCGCAGCATTAAGGTATGGTCGCCTACCAAAAGATAAAGGAGTCCTAAAGGTGGCAAAAAATACCGTGCAAGAATGGTTGCGCGTCGCAACACCGGCGCAAGCCAAACAAGTCGCCAAGCATGCTAAAACCTCCGTTCCTTATCTGCGTCATGTAGCCGCGGGGCGCCGGCAAATATCTGCCGCTCTTGCCCAGCGGCTTGCTGAGGGCAGCGCTATCTTAAAAGTACCTGCGCTTGTTATGGATCAACGCAAGTTGTGTCGCGATTGCAACGTTTGCCCCTTAGTCTAGCCGATCAATTCTGTGGGCCCTTTTCAGGAGTACATCCAGGCAGGTTGGTCCCTGTGTATTGTGCCGCGCGGCACCAAAAACCCCAACTATAAGCGTTGGAATGAGCGGCCTATCGATTTAGAAACCGCCGGCGGGATCGATGGCGCAGGCCTCCTGCATGTTCAATCCGGCACTTGCGCTCTAGACATCGATGACCTATCTGCGGCGCGCATCTGGCTGCCCGAACACGGTGTGGATGTGGATGCGCTGCTGAGCGCCCAGGATGCGGTTAAGATCCGCTCAGGCCGCTTTGAACGGGCAAAACTGCTCTATCGACTCAAGACTCCACTACGCACCTTTAAACCGCCTGGCAGCGGCGTGGAGCTGCGCTGTGCCAATCTTCAGAATAGATCCGTTCAAGACGTTTTGCCGCCCACGATTCATTGCGATACGCACAAGCCCTATGTTTGGGAGTTTGGCGAACCGCTGCTAGGAGACTGGCGCGATTTGCCTGCGATCCCGGCTACCCTGCTCGCCGCTTGGCGCCAACTGCTGACCGAAGCGCCCCTAGAGCGGCAGTTGAATGGTGACATGGACGTAGCGCTAGAAAAACTGCACAAGTGGATTGCATCTCAAGATCCCAACATGGAGTACGAGAGTTGGTACAAGGTCGGCGCCAAGCTGCACCACGCCACAGGGGGCGCGGAGGAGGGCTTGGCGATCTGGGATGATTGGAGTTCCAAGGCGACCCGCATTCGTAAAAACGGCCAGCCCTCCTATGAGGGCAAAAATACCTGCCGGCCGCATTGGGTGTCCTTCTCGAGCCCGAAGGGCAAAATTGTTGCAACGCTCGATAACGAGCTGCCGGCTGAAGCCGATGAGTTTGAAATCATTGAAGCGCCCAAGGCTGCTGCGCGCGAAGAAGCCCAACAAAGCAAGCAGGAGGCTATTGCGGAACTCGAAAAGCGCGTGGTCTACGTGCTGGCATCTGAAAAATATTTTGACACGACACGGCATCGGTTGATTGGCAGCGATTCAGCGCTCGAGCATCAGTTCACTGCCCTCATGCCAAAGCACAAGGGCCTGCGCCTAAACCCGGTGAAAGTTTTAAAGCAAAGCACCACAAAGCGTTTGGTTGAAGGGTTAGGGTTTCACCCGGGAGAGGGTGCGTTATTCAAAGTAGATGACGACACGTTCGCGAATGTCTATCGCAACCGTTTGCCGAAGCCTTTAGAACCCACCAAGGAGGAGGTAAAGAAAATAGATTGGTTGTTCGATCGCATCGAAGATGAGACTTATCGGCAGTGGCTCAAACAGTTCTACGGGCATGTTGTGCAGTATCCGGCGATCAAGATCAAAAGCGCGCCGCTGCTGTGGTCAGAAACTCAGCGCAACGGCAAGACAACACTGCTTAAAACAATTCCGGCGCTTCTGGTGGGGTCTGAATTCTCAACCGATGTAAGCTACGATCTTTTAAACAGCTCCTTCAACGACTACCTGCAAAGCGCTTGGCACGTCAATTTGACCGAGTTTCGAGCCGGTACCCGCGGTGAGCGCACCATGATCAACAATAAGCTCAAAGCCTACATTGCGGATGACAGGGTTCCCTTTCACCCTAAAAGGAGTGCCGGGTACTCGTTACCCAACCATGCGTTCTTTACCGCAACCAGCAATGAGGAAGATGCGGCGGCGATTGACAATAACGATGAGCGCTGGGGGGTTTCGGAATTTAAGCAGCCTAAGTTTACGGAAAAAGAACGCCAATGGATCTACTATGAGTTTTTACTTCTGCCGCGAGCTGCGGCCGTATTGCGATACTATTTTCTGCACGTGAACCTAAACGGTTTTTTTGCAGCCGGGGGTGCCCCGATGACAGAATCAAAGCAAGAAATGGCATCCGCATCCATGGCTGCGGACGAAGAATTGTTGCAGATGATGTTTGAAGAAAGAGCGGATTTTTTCGACAAGGATATCGTCACGGTCAGCGATGTGCAGGCGCATGTGCATAGGCACTCAATTGCCAAATCTTCTATTTCCCGCATAGGCCACGTACTGGCGAAATCTCCTTTTAACGGAACTGCAATTCGCTTTCGCGTGAAAGACGCTCTTTACCGGGGAATCATTGTTCGCAACCATGCAAAATGGAAAGGCGCGCCGGGCCCTGACATCATGGCCCACATTCGCGGTGATAACGAAGATATTGACGTTTAGCGTAGCAAATGATACAAGTTTATTCACAAACAACCAGGAGCCTCCAATGTCAGAAGCCAGCAGGGCAACAGCCCTTCAACATGCTGCAAGCGTGCATCACGGTTCAGGCGATTCAGAAGCGGTGCTTGCGACTGCCGAAGCCTTTCATTCATTCATCGTCGGTACGCCGGAAGCTCCCGCTGCAGCGGCGGCAAAGCCCGCGAAGCCTGCTGCGAAAAAAGCGCCTCTCAAGGCGCCCCTGCCGGTAGATGACGATGCGGGCGGTGAGGAAGTCAGCAAAGAGCAAGTCGGTGAAGCGATCGAAGCTATGCTGAATGCCAACTTGCGCCCTGCGGCAATCAAGCTGTTTAAGAAGTACGGCGCCATGAGTCTATCGGGCGTGAAGCCGGAGGACTACGCGGCGGTGAAGCAAGACGCAGACGATGCGCTGCTGAATGCGTAAGTAATCGCCTGCCTTAAAAAGCAGGCGTTCTTCTTTAATCATAGGAGATTGATATGGGAATTATCCGTCAAGGCGACGTCGCCCTCGTGTCGGTGCGAGCGATTCCAAAAGATGCGGTTGAGCAGAAGATCCAGGGCGGCAAACTGATCCTCGCTCTCGGTGAGGCCACCGGGCATCACCATCGCTTTGAGTTTCTCGACAAGAGCCAGAACATCAAGCTCTACGTCACCGCCGGCGGGGCGCGCTACCTCGATGTCTCGGCGCCGTCGGATTTAAAACATGAAGAACACGCTACGGCCAGAGTGCCTGCCGGCAAGTACTTACTTCCCCAGCAAGTTGAATACTCACCGCAGGAATTGCGCCGTGTTCAAGACTGAGATGGAAGAGCTGCGCGACATCCCCGGGCAACCCAGTTACCAATGTAGCCGGGCGGGCAAGATATATTCCCTGAAGTCAGGTGCGCCAAAAGAGATGTCGCTCTTCGTACGCGGCCGCATCGGGCACCTTGGAGTGAATCTTAACGACGGAAGATCGGCCAAGGGTGAACGCGTTGCGGGAGCGAAGCTGACTGCTGATCGCGTCATTAGTATTCGTTCTCGAATGCATAACGGCGAACTGCCTTCACTAATCGCGCGTGAATTAGGGATGGCCTTAAGCACTATCTGCGACATTCAAAAACGCAAACACTGGAAACATATTTAAAATGGCCAAAATCATCCGCACTCCCATATCCGCCAAGGGCGGAATCACGCAAGCCGAGCAGCTGCGCATGGGCGAGCACGCCTCGTCCTGGATCTCAAATGCCATGCGCACCGATTCTTGTGATCGGCCGAAGCTCACCGCGGCGATTAAGGATCTGTACCGGGTCTCCGGCTTAAAGGAGCCGCGCGTGATCATCGTGCCAAGTCCGCTCGTGATGGCAATGGCCGGCGGTTTCTCGGCTGCTATCTGGTGGCTGCGGAAAAACGGCGCTGCGACCAGCGCTGCGACCCGCGCTGCGACCTACGCTGCGACCTACGCTGCGACCCGCGCTGCGACCGACGCTGCGACCCGCGCTGCGACCCGCGCTGCGACCGACGCTGCGACCCGCGCTGCGACCGGCGCTGCGACCGGCGCTGCGACCGGCGCTGCGACCGGCGCTGCGACCGGCGCTGCGACCGGCGCTGCGACCCGCGCTGCGACCCGCGCTGCGACCGACGCTGCGACCCGCGCTGCGACCCGCGCTGCGACCGACGCTGCGACCTACGCTGCGACCGACGCTGCGACCGGCGCTGCGACCGGCGCTGCGACCGGCGCTGCGACCGGCGCTGCGACCGGCGCTGCGACCCGCGCTGCGACCGGCGCTGCGACCGACGCTGCGACCGGCGCTGCGACCCGCGCTGCGACCCGCGCTGCGACCTACGCTGCGACCGACGCTGCGACCGACGCTGCGACCGGCGCTGCGACCGGCGCTGCGACCGGCGCTGCGACCCGCGCTGCGACCGGCGCTGCGACCGACGCTGCGACCGGCGCTGCGACCGGCGCTGCGACCCGCGCTGCGACCGACGCTGCGACCGACGCTGCGACCTACGCTGCGACCGGCGCTGCGACCGGCGCTGCGACCGGCGCTGCGACCGGCGCTGCGACCTACGCTGCGACCGGCGCTGCGACCCGCGCTGCGACCGACGCTGCGACCCGCGCTGCGACCCGCGCTGCGACCTACGCTGCGACCTACGCTGCGACCTGCGCTGCGACCAGCGCTGCGACCTACGCTGCGACCTACGCTGCGACCGGCGCTGCGACCCGCGCTGCGACCGACGCTGCGACCGACGCTGCGACCCGCGCTGCGACCGACGCGGAACGCTTCGCTCAATTGGCGCGCGAAATCTTAGGCGAGCACGCTGTCTTCGGACTCAAATGCGCGCAGAACTGGTACTCGATGTATCAGGGCGGAAATATGTGGTCCGCATACGACTGCTATTTAACCGCGTGCCGCGACATTTTAGGTCTGCAACTGCCGGAGTTTGAAAAGTACGCGGCTTGGGAACAGGCTGCTCTTAACGGCGGCTTTCGCATCATGCACGAGGAATTCTGCATGGTCTCGGACTTTCCCTGCCGCTTGAAAGTCGATGATCAAAACCGTCCGCACTGCGCCGATGGCCCATCTCATGAGTGGCGCGATGGGTGGAAGCTCTATCACTGGCACGGCGTGCGCTTGGATGGGCAAATAATCGAGGCCCCTGAAACGCTCACCGTAGCCCAAATCGAGAGCGAGTCGAACGCCGAGATTCGCCGCGTCATGATCGGGCGCTACGGCCCGAAGCGCTACCTCACCGATTCCGGCGCAAGCGTCGTACAGGAGTGCGCAGCTGATCACTACATCGTAGGCCTTCGCACCGCGAGGCTGCTTCGCAAAGAAGTGCCAGAGGATGAGCCGATCATCATGATCGATCTGCTCAACTCCACGCCTGAGCCCGGCGGCACCACAAAACGATATTTACTGCGCGTGCAGCCTGACGCCTACGACGGCGAGGCTTCACGCGATTGCCTCGCGGCGGTGGCGAGCACGTGGCGCAATGCGGATGGCAGTTTGACGTTTAAGTGGCCCTCAGATTACGCGCCAGTGTTCGAATCATGAGCGAGCATTCGGTCTTCGCCTTTTCCGCTTCGCCGCGTTGGATTCCATGTCCAGGATCGATGGCCTATCCTGAGAATACGGCTGAAGGCATTGACGCGGGCGAGTACGCGGCCGAAGGTACCGCAGCGCATGCACTGGCCGCAGCGTGCCTTAAATTTAAATTACCGGCTGCCAACTCTATCGGATTGACGATCGAGGCAGGCAAGCGAAAGTTTGAAGTCACCGAAGAGTTTGCGGACCATGTGCAAACGTACGTCGATGACGTGCGCGCTCGCGCCATGGGCGGCTTCCTGATGATCGAGCAGCGCGTGACGCTGGATGGCGTCGAGGGGTTTGACGAAACCAACTATGGCACCTCGGACGCCATCATAGCGTTGCCCGGCTATGGCGTAGTCGAAGATTTAAAATTTGGCATGGGCGAGAAGGTCTACGCTTGGGAATACGCCAAGTCAGATTCACCATTTACAATGGTGGCTGAAATCGATCTTACCGATTCGGCAGAAGTCGTCCCCAACTATCAGCTTATGATGTACGCGCTGGCGTGCCTCGCCGACATCAAGCTGCTGATCGACAATCCTTCACACATCTTAATCGTCATCAACCAGCCGCGCTTAGGCCACGTTTCCGAGCTGCGCGTGCCGATCGCGGTCCTGGAACGCTTTGCAGTGTTCGCCGCTGATGCGCTGTCCAAAGCCATGCTGGCGATGGGCTTAGGTGTCAAGACGGTTGAAGCTAAAATGGAGGAATACCTGCACCCCGGCGAGAAGCAATGCCGTTGGTGCCGAGCTGCTGCGCGCTGTCCTGCGTTGCGCGCGAAGCTGCAACGCGACGTAGGCGCGGACTTCGATACGATCGAAACCAAGCCCCCACAAGTGCCGGTTGATCCTAAGCGCCTTGCCAAAGACATGCTGGCGATCCCTTTGCTTACCGATTGGTGCCGCGCGGTGATGCTCAAGGCTAACGAGTTGGTGGCGGCTGGTACTGCCATCATCGGGCCCGACGGCAAGCCATATAAGTTCGTTGAGGGAAAGCTAGGGGATCGCAAGTGGGGGGATGAAAAGGCTGCGGAAGCGGCACTCGTAGGGTTGCTCGCCGATAAGGCGTACCAGCCGCAAAAAATCCTGACCGCCAGCGGTGCGGCCAAAGTTCTCGATAAGAAGAAAACCGCCGAAACCTGGAAAGACGTATTCGTGCCGTTGATCAAGCGTGCAGCAGGCAAGCCGATGCTGGTCATGGGTAGCGACCCCAGAGCGCCGTTTAGCCCCGCAGCCGAATCGGATGAGTTCGAGGAGCTTTCAGAATGACAGACGCCAGCGGATCAGGTGTCAAACATGTGGACTCTTAGTGAATTGCCTTACTGGCAGGCCATGGGGATTGTTTTGATGTCCGCGTTTCTGTGCGGCTGCTCGCTCCCGCTTCTAGCTAAATTCATCGTGGATAGGTTCCTATGAGGCACGTCGTACAGTACAGCGGCGGCGTAGGCTCTTGGGCAGCGGCAAAGCTGGTTGCTCAGAAGCACGGGACCGATAACCTAACGCTGCTGTTCGCCGACGTGGGTGATGAGCACCCTGATCTGTACCGATTCCTTGAGGAAGGCGCGGCCAATATCGGCGTACCTGTGACGCGCATCGCCGAGGGGCGCACGCCGCGCCAAGTAATGACCGACGAGAAGTTCATCGGCAATTCCGCGTTTGACCCCTGTAGCCGCATACTCAAACGCGAGTTCATGGACAATTGGTTTCGTGAAAACTGTGATGTACAGGACACGGTGCGATACATCGGGATCGATTGGACCGAAGTAAACCGCTTCACGACATTCCAAAAACGCATGGCCCCTTGGATCACGGACGCCCCGTTATGCACCAACGATCCGCCTCTCGGCAAGCCGCAGGCGTTCGCCATGCTTGAGCGGGAGGGCATACGGCCGCCCTACTTGAATCTGATGGGGTTCTCCCACAACAACTGCGGCGGCGCGTGCATCAAGGCCGGTCAGGGCTCATGGGCAAAGCTACTCGGCGTCGATCCAACCCTCTATGGTGAATGGGAAACGTGGGAGGAAGGAATGCGCGAGGTGGTGGGGGATCACTCGATTTTGAGGGATAGGCGCGGAGGCGGCGACAAGCCTCTGACCCTTCGTAACTTCAGGCTGCGCGTAGAGAACAAGCAGCCCTACGACAAACACGAGGCCGGCGGGTGTGGTTGCGCTCTAGACTCACAGTCTGATGCCACGGGAGAGGCGAAGTGATGATTGAATGTCCGCGTTGTAAAGGCGAGAACAGTTTTAATGTCTGCTCGCATTGCAAAGGTCATGGAAAAATCGCGCAGCGCGTTGTATCATCTGCTCCACGCGACGCGGTATTTTTCCGCGGCGCGCTCATAAACTCAAAACGCAAGGAAACAAAAGATGAGATTTAAATTGCTCGATGTCCGCCAGTCCTTTATGTGCTACTGGAAAGCGGAACCCTATCCCGAAGGCAACGACCCCACGCCTTACTTTTCCGGCACGTATCTTCTTACCCTCGACTCACAGTTGCAGTATTACAGCGACGATAATAAGTTGCTGCCTAAAAAGGCACCCGCGAAGCCGGAACTTGACAAGATTTGCAAGCTGCTTACCGATGACAAATGGGGTAAGAAGGGTCCGTCTATCTTGAAAGCCATTCAGATGACCGGCAAAATATTCATGCGCGACGGCGACACCAAGCCTGACTACGATGGGTATCCCGGCACGTTCTTCATTTCCGCGCGCTCGAAGGTACGGCCCAACTACTTCGACCAACAGAAGCAGGAATTGACCGAAGCGCAAGGGCTGCTGTATTCGGGCTGCTACGTGAACGTGGCGCTCGAAGCGTACGCCTACACCAAGGGCAACAATGGCTTAGGCGCTCGCATTCGCGCCGTGCAATTGCTGCGCAAGGGTGAAGCCTTCGGCGGCGGCGGCCCGCCGGCATCGGACGATGAGTTCGATGAGATTGACACCCCGGAGACAGAGGGTGAAGTCGACGAGTTGATGGGCTAAAACGAGTCCCGCCCGCGCGCCAGTCTTTGGGAGTACGGCCCCGCAAGGGGAGGTTAGCCTGAAGCACACCACTGGCGCGCGGGAGATGGGCAGGGAAGAGCAAAAATGTTTAGTAAAGACATAGAAGAAAATTGCGACACGTTGCGCGAGCTGCTGCGTGCCTTACCTCCAAGCGAACGCAGCAAAGCCGCGCGGGCCGCGGCGAAGATCGAGAAAGCGTTTATGGCTTTACAAAAAG
>Ga0193726_1000594_pt1 | contig 36567 bp, 28 predicted proteins | sample H2c1metaG_FD_144928 | JGI IMG/M metagenome (GOLD analysis project Ga0193726, IMG submission 144928) | Soil microbial communities from a riparian zone of the East river system, Colorado, United States - H2c1 | ecosystem: Environmental > Terrestrial > Soil > Riparian zone | place: USA: East River... | reverse complement strand
GGACAAACTTCCCACTTTTCTGGAACCGGATCGTGGCCAAATTTTCCCGACAAGGGATGGCATCGCGCCAGGCGTTTCATTCCCATCCACACGCCGCGCCACACGCCAAACCGCTCAATCGCCTCGTACGCATAGCGCGAACATGTCGGCGAAAACCGGCAACTCCCCGCAAATAAGATCGATAAATACGCTTTGTAGAAGCGCAGAGCAAAAAGTGCCATCCCCACAGGCAAGCTTCGCGAATCTGAATTCGTCGCGGAAATTTTCCGGTCGGCAATTTCGGTTATCGCGGAATTCTGCATGGAAACCGCCATCGTTCTAAACGTTCGTCAACAATTTCAACAAATCGGCCGTTAGCGCCGCGAAAGGCGCACCCGCCACCGCGCTTTTCGGATGAATCACAAAATCCCATCCCACGGGAATCTCCTGCCGGTGACAACGGACAATTTCGCGAATTCGCCGCCGCATGCGATTGCGGAGGATGGCCCCGCCCAGTGCTTTCTTTATGCTGAATCCAAATCGGCTCTGCGGCAGATCGTTGGCGCGAAAAAAAACGGTGAAGTGGGAATTCGATCGGCGCTTACCGGCGCGGTACACGGCATCAAAGTCTCCGCGCCGCACAATGCGCGCGTCGCGCGGAAACTCCAAAACCTTTTCCTTACGGCGTGAGCTTATGACGGCCCTTCTTGCGGCGAGCCGCCAGGACCTTGCGGCCACCCTTGGTCTTCATGCGAACGCGAAATCCGTGCGTCTTGGCGCGTCGGCGTTTCCGCGGTTGATATGTACGCTTTGGCAAAGCAATCCCCCTTCAATATACGCAGCGTGCGCGCGATCTCTTTCACTCACCGCTCGCACACAACTGCCAAGCCGCGTCAGCGGCTCTTCACGAATCTATTAGTGTATTCGACCCCCGCTCACCCGGTCAACAATTCCCGCCCGATGGCCGGGAACGCCGCTGTCCGGGTGAGCGGCCTCGAACGGCAGATCCCGTCAGACCGCGCAGGCATTTTCCGCCTGGGCGAGAGCCTGGCGATTTATGCTGCGTCGTCAGCAATGCCCGGCGGAAGTTTCCCAGATCCCGTCCGCACTTGCGGTTCTTCGATTTGCAGACTACTGTACTGCCACAAACTTAAAGGCGAAAGGTTCAACACATGCCCGGCGCTCCGAGAATTATCTTCGCTGCCACAATTGCAGTTATTTCCGCAATTTCTCTTTATGCCCAAGAAAAATCCACCTCGCAAAAATCCGTTGAAGCCCGCCTAAAGTCCCAGGAAACGCCGCAATCTCCTGCGCCTCTGAACGAAGTAATCCAGACCCTGTTCGCAACGCATCAATTCGAGCAAGCCGCCATCTCTCCGGACGGGAAAAAAGTCGCTTGGGTTGAAACCCTCGTCGGCAAAGACGGCGCTCCGAACGGCCGCACTTCGATTTTCATCAGCGATCGCGAAAAATCCGTCGCGCCCAAACGGATTTCCGCTGCGCCGGACGCGTCCACGCACGCGGAAGGAAGCGTAGCCTGGTCTCCGGACAGCAAGCAACTCGCCTTTTTATCCGATGCCACAAAATCCGGGCAACTCCAGCTCTATGTAATCGCTGTAGCAGGTGGTCCTGCCAAAAAATTAACTACGGTAAGGGGATTTCTCAATACGCCGCGCTTTTCGGCAGACGGAAAAACCATCGCTATCCTGTTCACCGAAAACGCCACCCGTGCCGCTGGCCCGCTCGTAGCCGAAACCCACGAGACCGGCGAAATCAAAGACTCCTTTTACGAACAACGGCTGGCCCTCGTTGATCTCGCCACTCACAAACTCCGCCAGATTTCTCCCGCCGATACCTACATCTACGAGTACGACTGGTCGCCCGACAGCCAGCGGTTCGTGGTCTCCTCGGCCCTAGGCAACGGCGACAACAACTGGTGGATCGCTGAACTCTCCACCCTCGAAGTTGCCAGCGGCCTGATGAAATCCATTCACAAGCCCGCCTACCAGATCGCCAACCCCGTCTGGTCGCCCGACGGCCAGCGCATCGCCTTTATCCACGGCCTGATGAGCGACGAAGGCCTGACGGGTGGCGACATTTCTGTCATTTCCGCAACCGGCGGCGATGCCCAAAACGTGACCCCGGACATGAAAGCCAGCGCCAGCTGGATCCGCTGGACTCCTGAGAGCAAAATTATTTTCGGTGAATATATCTCGGGCGACTCCGGGGTAGCTCGGGTCGATCCTGCAACTCATAAGATCGACCAGCTCTGGCGCGGCCCGGAACGCATCTACACGGGCGGCACCGGCGCGACCCTTTCCCTTTCCGATGACGCCAGGAGTTCAGCAGTCATCCGCAGCTCGCTCAGCACTCCGCCGGAAGTGTGGACCGGCCCGATCGGCGACTGGAAGCAGCTCACGCAGCGCAATAAATCCATCAAGGCCGTTTGGGGCGAAGCCAAGAGCCTGGAGTGGAAAAGTGACGGCCACCAGGTTCAGGGTTGGCTTACCTATCCGCGCAACTTCGACCCCAGCAAAAAGTATCCTTTGGTCGTTCGCGTCCACGGCGGACCCAGTTGGGCCGTACTGTCGGAATGGCCCTCGTCTCACGATTTTGCCCTCGCTCTTGCCGGCGCCGGCTATTTCGTGCTGCAGCCCAACCCGCGCGGCAGCTTCGGACAAGGCGAATCCTTCACTCGCGCCAACATCAAGGATTTCGGCTACGGCGATTTCCGGGACATTCTGGCCGGTGTCGACGCCGCCACCAGGTCCGCGCCCATCGATGAAAATCGCCTCGGCCTCACCGGCTGGAGCTACGGCGGCTTCATGACCATGTGGGGCGTCACGCAAACCAACCGCTTCAAGGCCGCGGTTGCTGGCGCCGGCATTGCCAACTGGCAAAGCTATTACGGGGAAAATCAAATCGACCAGTGGATGATCCCCTTCTTCGGCAAATCCGTTTACGACGATCCCGATGTCTACGCCAAAAGCGCGCCCATCAATTTCATCAAAAAAGCCAAAACGCCCACTCTGGTCCTCGTCGGCGACAGTGACGGTGAATGCCCCACGCCGCAATCGTACGAATTCTGGCACGCTCTAAAAACCGTCGGCACCGAAACCCAGTTGGTTGTCTACGAACACGAAGGCCACTCCTTTGCCAGCCCCGCCCACCAGCGCGACGTTATCGAGCGCGCCCTCGGCTGGTTTGACGCCCATTTGAAATAGTTCCGCCCGGCGTCCGCGTCCGCGTTCCCCGCACCGTCTACTGTGCCTCGGAAAAAACCGGTTGGGACGGCCAACATTTCCCCATTCCTGCGATCCATATCAGCGCGCGGACGGCCGATTCCACTGCGGCACCCATCCGGGTTCAGCGATTTACTCCGTTGGCATGCCACCGTTCGCCGGGTCATCCCATCAGGAGGGAGGGGGTTCGGGGAAGGTAGCAGCCCGCCAACCCCCTCGATGCATACTCCGCCCGCATCCTGCTATGCTGGAAGCGGCTTTCCCGAACCACAAATTGCTAACCAGAGCGAGCCACCGACAGGTCACTGAAAATGTTTGAGAATCTCACAGAGAAACTACAACGCACTTTTAAAAATCTCCGCGGCCAGGGCAAACTCACCGATGAGCACCTGGACGCCGCGCTCGCCGAAATTCGCGAAGCGCTGCTGGAAGGCGACGTAAACGTTGGAGTCGCCGACGAGCTTCTCGCCAACATCCGCAGAAAATCCATTGGCACAGAAGTCATGCTGCAGCTTTCGCCGGACCAGCAGGTCGTCAAGACCGTTCGCGACGAACTGGCCGCCATGCTCGGCAAACACGCCAAGCCGCTTTTTGCCTCGAGGCCCCCATCGGTATGGATGATCGTGGGTTTGCAGGGTTCTGGTAAGACGACCACGACCGGAAAACTCGCAAAGTGGCTCACCAACCACGGCCATCGTCCCCTGGTCGTTTCCACTGACGTGTATCGTCCCGCGGCGCGCGAGCAGCTGGCGCAAGTGGCAAAAGCAGTCGGCACTGCCATCTGGCCTGGCGCGGGAACCGATAAGCCGCTGGAAATCGTCAAAGGCGCGATCAAAGAAGCAAAGCTTTCCGCCAGTGACGTAATTCTCGTCGATACCGCAGGCCGTTTGCACATCGACGACGAGTTGATGAACGAACTCGGCCATTTGAAAAAGGAATTGCAGCCCAGCGAAATTCTTTTTATCGCGGATTCCATGATCGGGCAGGACGCGGTCCGCTCGGCCGGAGAGTTTCACAAGCGTTTGGGCATCACCGGAGTCGTTCTCACCAAACTGGACGGCGACGCCCGTGGCGGAGCGGCCCTGTCGATCGGCAAAGTGACCGGTGCACCGGTAAAGTTTGTCGGTCTCGGTGAAAAATACGACGCGCTTGAAGCCTTCTACCCGGAGCGCATCGTTTCCCGGGTCCTCGGCATGGGCGACATCATGTCGCTGATTGAACGCGCCGAGCAAACCGTCGACAAAAAAGCCGCCGCCGAACTGGAGCGCAAGCTTCGCAAGGAAGAATTCACCCTCGAAGATTTTGCGGACCAGCTGAAACAAATTCGCAAAATGGGCCCGCTCGAACAGCTGGTCGACATGCTTCCCAAAGTCGGCCCGCTGCAAAATCTGCCAAAAAACGCCCAGGTCGACGAAGGCAAGCTCAAGCAAGTCGAAGCCATCATCAACTCCATGACCAATCAGGAACGCCGCGATCACAACGTCATCGACGGCAAGCGCCGCAAGCGCATCGCCGCCGGCAGCGGCACTTCCGTGCAGGACGTCAATTCCGTCATCAAGCAATACATGCAGATGCGCACCATGATGAAGCAATACGGCGCCATGGCCGCCCGCAGCAAGATGAAAGGCCTAGGCAAGCTGGCCGGCCTGTCCTGAGTCACGTTTTTGACGAGTTTACCGAGCCAGCAGTTTGAACAAAGCGATAGGTCCCAGAACGCCGACCAGTATTCCGTAGCCCAGGTCGGCCCAAATCACACGGCCGTAATTCAGCACGACCAGCAGACCAGCCAAAGGCAAGCTTAGGATCGCCAGCGGATTGCCCTGTTTTGCAAGCCCCGGTGCTTGTTCCCAGAGGTGCGAAAGATCGGTTGTCGAAGGAAAGGCGTGCATGCCGATGGAAAGTCCCAGCCAGTAGAAGAAGTAGGCGAGGGGATCAACAATCTTGAGTTCCCAGACCGGCAGGAATGCCGCGCTGCAAAACAACACACAAAGCAAGGTGTTCGCAAAAAAAGGACCCATACTTACGAAGAATTGCGCCGTAAAATTTCTGGTCTGTTGGTGAATCACATATCCGGCGGGATTTCCAAAGCGAAAAAAGCAGACGTCAAAAACCTGAAGTTTAAAAAGCCGGCAGAAAAAAAGATGCCCGGCTTCATGGATGATGACTCCGGGAAAGGTCAGAGCTGCGATTAACGGGCCGGGAATAAAAAACATTCGTCCTCCTCGAGTCTCTCACACCTATTTGCTGGAACCGCCGGACTTCGCAAAGCGCCTGTCGTATTCCTGTTTCGTAATGATTTGACGGGTATTCAGTCGGTGCGCAATCCTTGGAAAGTATTCACTGAGATTTTTCATTACGTCCGGATTGCTCTCCGCCAGCTGCCGCGCCGTATCGAGCATCTCCGTCGCTCGCTGTCGGTACGCCTCGTCGCCGGTCACCGCATATTTGCAGGCCAGGCCACTTGCCAGCACGGCAGCGGAATTGGCGTCCCGCTGGCGCGCCCAGACTTTTTCTCCCAATGCCAAATAGCCGTCGTAATTGGCACGCGCAAAGTCGACTCCGCCGTCGTACATTTCTGCGGCCAGAGCCAGGTCCGTCAGCTGGGGATATTCCGCGGCGGCTTCGTGCATGAGTTTTGCGGCTGCCACCTCCTGGCCTTCCTGTTCTTCCAGTTTCCCGGCGCGTTCGGCTTTGTCCAGTGCGGCGGTGGCATGGTTCCACAACCCGTTTACTTCCTGAAATTGTGGATCGCTGGCATCGTCAAAATGACCATTCCCGTGACCCTGAAGAGCGCTGCCGGCGGTGCGTACGTCGCCGGCAAGCAGCGCAGCTTTGGCGGCAAGCAGCGCCGCCTTGTCGGAATTCGGAGCAATTTTCAGGGTTTCTTCCAGATGCGGAATCGCCTCTGTGTATCTGGCCTGCTCGACGAAATGTTCTCCGATATACAATTCGCGTCCGGCATGAAAATATTTTCGCCCGTGAACGAGCGCGACGAAAAGAAGGACAACCAGAGCGGCCAAGCTGAGTTTCAGCCACTGGGGATAGTCAACATTCTTGATGTGCGGCGCGCAGGCAGAACAGAAGTGCAGACCACCGATTTGCACAGGTATGGAATCACGGCCCATATGGGAATTGCAGCGTGCACAAATGGAATTTCCGGCAAGCGGCGTGATGGTGGAGGGAAGACCGCTTTTCTGTGTATTTTCCGCGGCCGTGTGGACACAGTTTTCGCAATAGGTTTGGCCGTTGAGGTCAAAAAGCGAACGGACGGGAAAAACGGCATTGCACGCGCTGCAAACCGGGTCCCTCATGGGCGCGCATTATGTACTTGTTCCGATTTTTTGACTAGAGAATTATTCAGAGGGTAACTACCGGCCGCTAAGTACGGTGAAGGACACAGCGCGACAGAAGCCCGGGGATTACGGTTGGGGTTTTAAGAGCATATTTGCGACCTGGGCCGCCACTGACTCGGGATCGCGGTCCGTGCGATTGCATAGCACGATGATCGTCACATCGTCGTCCGGAAAGCGCACGACATAGCTGTGAAATCCCACCGTATCGCCGTAGTGCCACATCCGGCGGTGACCCTGGTAGGGATCGAGAAACCAGCCAAAGCCGTAGGACACGGTGGAATTCCGTTTCATCGCATCGGTTGCGTCATCGGGCAAAACAATTTGCGAAGCGCCTGCAATGTTGACGGCGGTAAGTGCAGGCTGCATTTCCGCTTCGCTGAGTAGCGCGTGCCGGGTCAGGGCAGCGTCCCACTTGGCCAGATCCTCAACGGAAGAATAAATTCCACCGTCGCCAAGAGTGGCCGAGGTGGAACTTTGATCCGTTTCCGTCCACTCGGAGTTTATGCTGGAATGGCCATACGCGCGTTTGGTAATTTGATTTTTTCCTTTTTCAAACGCAAGGGTCTGATTCATTTTTAGCGGAGCGAAGATTCGCTTCTCGAGAAAGTCGCCAAATGATTGTCCCGAAACTTTTGCGACAACCAGGCCAAGCAAGACGTAACCCGAGTTGCTGTAAGCCCACTTCGTTCCCGGCGCAAATTCCGCTGTATTCGCCTGCTTCAGCAAAGCAAAGACCTCTGAATCCTGGATTTGTTTCTTGTCGCTCCAATGTTTTCCAGTTTTCCGTTCCTGTTCGTCCATCAGGGTTTCGTAGTCCGGGAGCCCGGAGGTGTGATTCAGTAGATTGCGTATCGTTACGGATTTTCCATACTCTGGAAAATCCGGAAATATTTCCGGGAGCGTTTCCTCGTAGCGAAGTTTTCCGTCGTGCACCAGCAGCATGACGGCCATCGCCGTAAACTGCTTCGAGCACGAAGCCAAACGGAAGTTCGTTTGCGGGTCGATTTTGGCGTTCTTGCCAAATTCCCGGACCCCGTAGCCGCGCGCAAACACGGTTTGCCTGCCCCGGCGGACGAACACAGAAAATCCCGGAGAATTTGGCGCAACCAGTCGGGAGAAAATGGCGTCGATCTGGCGATTCATTAGGTCGTCGGCTTGGCCTGCTGGCCTGGCGCCGGACAAGAAGGTGGCGCTGAGAGCAGCAGTCAGAATCACGAGCAGGCGCACGGTTCTCTCCTTTCTTCGGCTGGAGGTGGCAGCATATCACCGCTTACCGTGTTCATCTCTCCGTAACACGGTTAGGCTATCTCTGGGCATCCCGTGAGAGAGAGTTTATGACACGCATTGCTTTGGCTGACCCTCGTTACTACTTCAATCGCCACCTGCAGTGGCTGGAGTTCAACCGCCGCGTTCTTGAAGAAGCCCGTGACCCGGGCAACCCCTTGCTCGAACGCGTTAAGTTCCTGGCCATCACTGCAAACAATCTCGACGAATTTGTAGAAGTGCGCGTTTCGAGTTTTCTGCAGCGAATTGAGCACGGCTCGAGTGAAACGGGACCGGACGGTTTGACGGCGGAACAGGAACTCGGGAAAGTCTCAGCAGCCATGCACGTTTTCCTTCGCGACCAGTACAAATGCTGGAACGAAGAATTGCTTCCCGCGCTCGCGAAACAATCGATTCGGGTTCTTGGAATGAATGAACTCGACGCAAAAGCACTGCAAGCCACAAAAACCTTTTATGACCGGCGCGTGAATCCGATGCTGACGCCGGTGACGGTCGATCCCTCTCACCCGTTTCCGCATGTTCTGAACAAGGCATTGTGCATTGCATTTGTTTTACGCAGGAAACGTGGAGGCAACGGCAAGCCCTATTTCGGAGTCCTGACGGTTCCGCGGGCGCTGCCACGTCTTTTGCGAGTGCCGGCCGCCAACGAAGGCATTCACTATGTATTCTTGCAGGACATTATCTCGACGCATGCTCCGAAGTTATATCGGGGGTACGAAATTCTGGCCAGCGCACCGTTCCGAATTACACGGAACAGCAATCTGTATCTGGAAGAAGAAGAAACCAGAAGTCTGCTGGAGGCCGTGGACTCGCAAGTGACGCAGCGGCGCAAAGGCGAAGCCGTGCGGCTGGAAATTGCGGCCAACGCGCATCCCGAAATCGTCGAGAGGCTGGTTTCGACGTTTGAATTGGATGAATCGCTCGTGTTTCGCGTGCGGGGTCCGGTCAATTTCCAGCGGCTTTTTCATCTGTATGAGGAAACGCCGAGACCGAATTTGAAATATCCGCTGTTTGCTCCGCGGCAAATTCGGGTGGGACACGACGCGGATTCGATGTTTGAGGCGATTCGGCAAAAGGACGTGCTGATCCACCATCCCTACGAATCGTATGACACGGTCGTGAATTTTCTGCAGACGGCGGCGCGTGATCCCCGCGTGTTGTCCATCAAACAAACCCTCTACCGGACCAATTCGGATTCACCGATTGCGCGGGCATTGCTGGAAGCGGCGGCGAAAAAGGAAGTCACGGTGGTGGTGGAGTTAAAGGCAAGTTTTGATGAAGCTTCGAATATTCAATGGGCGCGCAGCTTCGAGGACGCGGGCGTACAGGTGGTGCACGGACTGGTGGGCCTGAAAACGCACGCGAAACTGGCGCTGGTCGTGCGCAACGATCCAGATGGAAAAATTCGGCGTTACGCGCACCTGGGAACGGGCAACTACAATCCTTCAACGGCTCGCTACTACACAGATTTGAGCCTGCTCACGCGCGACGACGCCGCTACTTCGGCCGTGAACGATGTATTCAATTATTTGACTGCGTACGCGGAGCAGCCGAGTTACAAGCCGCTGCTGGTGGCCCCGCGGGACATGGCGAAAACGTGCATTGCTCTGATTGAGCGGGAAGCGCGGCATGCGCGGCGGGGGCGGCCGGCCCGTCTGATCGTGAAAGTGAATGCGCTGGTGGATCCGCCGATTATCGCGGCGCTTTATCGCGCGTCACAGGCCGGGGTGGAAATCGATCTGATTGTCCGCGGGCAATCGATTCTGGTCCCCAATCTGCGCGGGGTAAGCAGCCGAATTCGGGTGCGCAGCGTGGTAGGACGTTTTCTCGAGCACAGTCGCATTTTTTATTTTGAAAATGGCGGTAAACCCGAAATTTATTTGGGGAGCGCTGACTGGATGCCGCGTAATCTTTATGAGCGCGTGGAGGTGCTGTTTCCGATCAAGGATGCGCATCTTTGTGAACGAATATGCGGGGAGATTCTTTCTGCCTACCTGGCGGATACTCGCAAGGCGCGAATTCTCGGCAGCGACGGTAGCTATTCGCGGCCGGCTTCCTGGCGCCGGGCGAATGCTTTTTCGGCCCAGGAGCATCTCATGCGTGTGGCGGAGGGCGTCAATAACGATCCGCGCTCCCCTGCTTTGCGAAACTCCATGGTCGTTTATACTGTTAGCGATGCCATGGCCGAGCCAGATTCCCCGCAAGCCGAATCCAGCACTCAGGACACCTTAAATGCAGCCGTTTGATTTGATCGTTATCGGTTCGGGTCCCGGCGGGCAACGAGCCGCGATCCAAGGCGTGAAAGCCGGAAAACGGGTAGCCATTATTGAAAGACTGAATTCAGTAGGAGGGGTGTGCACCAATACCGGCACCATTCCGAGCAAGACCATGCGGGAAGCGGTTCTGCACCTTTCCGGTTTCTACGACAAGAATTTTTACGGGACGAATTACAACGACAATGAAGCAGTGACGATGGCGGATCTGAATTTCCGGGTTCAACACGTCGTCGAGAACGAAGTCGGGGTAATCCAGGGCCAGCTAAAGCGCAACGGCGTGGAAATGATCCACGGCACGGGACGGCTTATCGATGCGCACCACATTCGTGTGGAAAACAGCAACGGTTATGGGGAGTTTGAAGCGGAATACATAGTGATTGCGACCGGAACGAAACCAGCTGTGAATCCCAAGGTTCCCATCAATGGGCGCAACATTATCAATAGCGATCAGATTCTGAGCATGCCGCAGATCCCCAGGACGCTGATCGTCGTGGGCGGCGGTGTGATCGGGGTCGAATACGCATGCATGTTTGCAACGCTCGGTGTGCGTGTAATCATTGTCGAAAAGCGGCCGCGACTGCTGGAATTTGCTGATACGGAAATGGTAGAAGCGCTGACCTATCACATGCGCGACCAGCGCGCGACGCTGCGGCTCAATGAAGAAGTTGAGAGCGTGGAAGAATTGCCGGATGGAAAGGTGGCGGCGAATCTGGTCAGCAAGAAACGGATCAATGCCGACGCCTTGCTGTATGCGGTAGGTCGCCAGGGAAACGTCGATGGATTGAATTTAAGCGCTGCTGGAATTGAATCGGATGATCGGGGCCGGGTCAAAGTGGATGCCGATTACCGAACTTCACAATCTCATATCTTTGCCGTGGGCGACGTAATTGGATTCCCGAGTCTGGCTTCGGTTTCCATGGAACAAGGCCGAATTGCTGCAGCGCGCGCTTTTGGGATTCCCGTGCAAAGCGATCCCGCTGGTTACCCGTATGGAATCTATACGATTCCGCAGATTTCCTTCATTGGCAAGACCGAAGAGCAACTGACGGACGCCGACGTGCCCTATGAAGTGGGCGTAGCGTACTACCGCGAAATCGCCCGCGGTCAAATTACGGGTCATACCGACGGAAGGCTGAAATTGTTGTTTCATCGCGAAACTCTGGAGCTGCTGGGCGTGCACATTTTTGGCGAAGACGCGGCCGAACTCCTGCACATTGGCCAGGCCGTTTTCCTGCTCAAAGGAAAAATCACCTACTTCGTGAACACCGTCTTCAATTATCCAACGCTCGCCGAGTGCTATAAGACCGCTGCTTTCAATGGTTTAAATCGCCTTCGCTAGCGACTACCGGGGAGTTCCGGGCGCGCGACGGGCGCCAACGACCGGCGCGTCCGAACTTCTTTGCTTGGCTGATTATGCCTCGACGATATACAATGGGTGGTTCAGGAGGCATTGTTCAGTGTTGACGATTCGTTTAAGCAGGATTGGCAAGAAAAAGAAGCCCTTTTACCGCGTTGTGGTGATTGAGCGCACCCGGCCCCGTGATGGCCGCGTCAAGGAAGCGGTGGGCACCTACGATCCACTGAAAAAGCCGGCCGAGATTAAGTTGGATTCCGAACGGATCAAGTATTGGCTGAGCGTCGGTGCACAGCCGAGCGATACGGTTCGCAGCTTTTTGAAGTTGCAGAAGATCGCGTAATCGCTTCCCTGCCCGCGAGAAACTGCCCATCTTCAGGAAAACGGAGATGTCGTTCCCAGGTTTTCGTGGTCCACATCCCCAGTGCTTGCAAAGTTGAATGCCTGGCGCCCGTTGCTACCTGGGAGGCCAGGCAATTTCCTTTGAATGGAGGAGCCTGATGAAAGAACTGGTGGAAGCCATAGCCAGGGCTCTGGTGGACCGGCCGGACGAGGTGCAAGTAAAAGCGCTTGAAGGATCCCAGGTGACGGTGCTCGAGCTGCGGGTGCACGCAGAAGATTTGGGAAAAGTGATTGGCCGCCAGGGGCGGACAGCAAAAGCGATCCGGACCTTGTTGACGGCGGCGGGCGTGAAGGTTCGCAAGCGGTTTACACTAGAAATTGTCGAAGACTGAGTATTGTGATGTAGTTGTGCCTACCTTTTGAAAACGGAAAATCCAAACTGGGTACTTGTTGCGCGCATTTTGCGGCCTCGCGGAAATAAGGGCGAGGTGGCGGCGGAATTGTTGACGGATTTTCCGGAACGCTTGACGAAACTACTGGAAGTTTTTGTGGGACGGTCTGAGGGAAAACCGGAACCCTACAAGATCGGGCTGCAGTCCTGCTGGCTGAGCCAGAATCATCGCGGGCAGGGTGTTTTTCATTTCGCGGGGATAAACTCCATTAATGATGCGGAACAATTTCGCGGGTTAGAAGTTTTGCTTCCGTTTGAACAGCGAGTGGTACTCCCTGAGGGACATTATTTTGTTTCGGATCTAATTGGGTGTGCAGTGTTTGAGACCCCGCGGACAGGTTCTACCGCTGGTTCGTCGCCTTGTTCGCTCGCCGAGGCTCCAGCCGTGCTGGGCACGGTGAGCGATGTGCAATTTCCGGGAGATGAAATCCGCGGCACTCCGCTGCTCGAAGTGCAAACGGCGCACGGGGAATTGCTGGTGCCTCTGGCCGTGGATATTTGCACCCGTATTGATACCCAGGCGCGGCGGATTGACGTGGTCTTGCCGGAAGGGCTGCGCGATTTGAATGGCCAAGGCGCATAGTATTTCAGGTGAAACGACAGCAATGCGATTTGATCTCATCACCATATTTCCTGAGTTTTTTGCAGGGCCTCTCGAGCACGGTATCGTGCGGCGGGCGCGGGAGACCGGCTTGATTGAGGTGAACATTCAGGATTTGCGGGTGTTTACAAAGGACAAGCACCGGAGCGTGGACGATCGCCCGTTTGGCGGAGGCGAGGGGATGGTATTAAAGCCGGCGCCACTGTTCGAGGCCGTGGAATTCCTGCTGGGACAGTCCATGGGAACTGCCGGGAGCGAGGTTCCCGCGGGACCGAAGACCGGGATTGTACTGCTTTCAGCAGCAGGGAAATTATTTGATCAAGCGGCGGCGCGACGGTTTGCGCAGCGCGAGCGGATCGTTTTTATTTGCGGACGGTATGAGGGCGTGGATGAGCGGGTGGCGGAGCATTTGGCTACCGAAGAAATCTCCATTGGAAATTTTGTGTTAAGCGGTGGCGAGTTGCCTGCAACGCTGATTATTGACGCGGTGACGCGGTTGTTGCCAGGAGCTCTCGGCAATGAAGCTTCGTCCCGGAATGAATCCTTCAGCGAAGACGCCACCGCCGGCGGGATTTCCTCAGAAAACAAAACGCCGGAAGTTCCGGGCGATAAGCGGACGAAAATGATTCTGGATTTTCCGCACTATACGCGGCCGGCGGACTATCGCGGGTGGGCGGTGCCGGAGGTTTTGCTGGGCGGGAACCACGCGGAGGTGGCGAAGTGGCGGCAGGAAATGGCGATTGAAAAGACCCGGCGAAACCGTCCCGAACTGCTGGGTGGATAACGGGACCGGTCGTTGCTCGGGCGAATCTGCTGGTAGCCAAGTAACTGGAAGTAAAGTAGTTGTCTCTTGCTAATCAGGACCAAAGGCGGCTGCCCGCGAAAATTGCTAGGAAGATTGTAGCGGTTTGTTTATAATCGGTGTTTGTCTTTTGAGAGCATGCCCCGCCTGAGTGGGTCTGCAAGGAAACAGGAACATGAATCCGGTAATTCGTAAGTTACATGAAGCGCAACTGCGCAAAGATTTGCCCGAATTTCGCGCTGGCGACACCGTGCGCGTGAATGTGCGACTGAAGGAAGGCGAAGGCGAAAAGGAAAAGGAACGCCTGCAGGCGTTTGAAGGCATTGTGATTTCAAAAAAGGGCCGCGCATCGGGCGCGACTTTTACCGTGCGGCGCGTGAGTTTTGGCGTGGGCATCGAGAGAATTTTCCCGTTGCATTCCCCTTCGATCAGCACCATTGAAGTCGTGGGCAAGGGCAAAGTGCGCCGCGCGCGTCTGTATTATTTGCGCGACTTGAAGGGCAAGGCAGCCCGCATCAAACGCGCGGACCGCGAAGAACCTGCTCCGGTGGCTGCGGCCAAGGCCTAATCGTCTAGAGACAGTTTCGGGAAATCGGGAAGGGTGGGCCCTAAAAAGCCTGCCCTTTTTCTTTTTGGGCCGCGCTTTTTCCTGTTGACAATCAACAAGAGCAGTTTTATCTTCCTGTTGATTGTCAAAAGGAGCTGCTATGACGCCACCGCGCGGCGAGGTTCTGCAGGGAACACTGGACCTGATTGTTTTAAAGACTCTGGACACCCTCGGGCCGCTGCATGGATACGGAATTGCAATGCGCATCCAGCAGGTATCGGAAGATTTGTTGAGGCTGAATCAGGGGACGCTGTATCCGGCGCTGCTGCGGCTGGAGCAGCGCGGATGGATTTCATCCAAGTGGGGGGCTTCGGAAAATAACCGGCGCGCGCGATTTTATTCGCTGACGCGAAGTGGAAAGAAACAGCTTGCGGCGGAGACGGAAAGTTGGGAACGGATGTCCGGCGTGATTGAGAAACTGCTTTCCGGGACGCAGGAGGCGTAGGTGAGCGGACTGCGTGATCTTGTTTTGCGGTTGCGGAATGTTTTTTTGAAGCGGCAACTGGACGCGACTCTTGACGCGGAGCTGCAGTCGCATCTGCAGCTGGCGATTGAGGAGAACATTCGCCGAGGGATGACGGCGGATGATGCGCGTAGTGCGGCGCTACGTCAATTTGGCGGAGTGGAGCAGACGAAGGAGATTTATCGCGAGCAACGCGGGCTGCCGTTTTTGGAGACCCTGTGGCAGGACGTGAAATTTGGTGCGCGGTCGCTGCGGAAAAATCGCGGGTTTGCGGCGCTGGCCATTTTGACGCTGGCGCTCGGGATTGGCGTGAATACAGTATTGTTCGCGGTGGTGCATGGAGTGCTGTTGAACCGATTGCCATTTCGCTCGCCCGACAGATTGGTCAATCTGTACGAGAAGTTTTCAGAAGCGAATCCTTACAATTCTGTGGCCGGTGGTGCATTTAACGAATGGCAACGTACAACTCAAAGTTTTCAACAGATGGAACTCATCGGCTTTGCAGAAATGAATCTTTCGGGAGAACGCGGACAGTTGCCTGAAGTGCTGCCGGCGCGGCAGTGTACCTATGGATTATTTTCGCTGCTAGGCGTGCACCCCCTTTACGGAAGATTGTTTACCGAGCAGGACGATAAATTCGGCGCAACGCAAACTGCAGTTTTGACCTACTCATTGTGGAAACGCAGGTTCGGCGGGGATCCTGCTGTTATAGGGCAAACCGCGCGGCTCGATTCAAAAGTGCACACGGTAATTGGAATTTTGCCGGAGTGGTTCGAATATCCGGATACCCAGCAGCAGATTTGGCTTCCAATGCGGGCGGAAATTGATGACAACGACATGCACAGTTTTGGAAGCCATCACTTTAGTGCAGTCGCTCGACTGAAGGACGGAGTGAGTATTGCGCAGGCGCATAAAGAATTGAACGCGTTGCAACGACGAATTCACGATGAGCGGCCCGGCGAGCTGACGGGCAACGGTGCAACAGTGACCGCCGCGAGGGATGAACTGGTGCGCGATGTTAAAACATCGCTGTACGTGCTGGCTGCTGCGGTAGGTTGCGTGCTGCTGATTGCGTGCCTGAACGTGACAAATCTGTTTGTAGCCAGAGCAGCGGCGCGAGGGAAAGAGATTGCGGTGCGAGCGGCGTTGGGCGGCGTACGCCGCCGATTGATTCGCGAACAAGTAACGGAAAGTCTGCTGCTGGCATTCATCGGGGGAGCGATTGGCACTTTTGGAGCTTATTTGATTATTCGGTGGGTCGTGGGATTTCAGGAAAATCTTCCGCGCGCAAATGAAATCCACGTTGGAGGAGTGGTTTTGCTGTTTGCGACGGCGATCACTGCGGCTAGTGGAATTTTTGCCGGAGTGATTCCCGCGTTGCAGGCGACAACGGGAGATCTACTGGCACCGCTCAAGGAAACAGCACGGTCTACCGGCGGAAAAGGACGAGCGCGGCTGCGGACGTCGTTGCTGATTGCTGAGATTGCGGCGACGGTGGTGCTTTTGATTGGGGCGGGATTGTTGCTGAAAAGTTTTGTGCAGTTGCGGTCGGTGCGGATGGGCGCAGCGACGAAAAATGTGCTGACGATGCAAATCAGCTTGCCGGAATCGAGTTACGGCAAGCCCAATCAGAAGCCACAATTTTTTGAAGAACTGGTAGCGCGGACCCGAAGATTGCCGGGAGCGAGCGATGCCGGGCTGGTGACTGTGGCTCCGGGCAATGGACATTACACAGACAATACATTCCATATCGAGGCCGAAGCGATTCCCGCGGATCGAATTTTCATGGACGCGGTTGTTCGTGCGGCGGAGCCGGGATATTTCAAGGCCATGGACATTCCGCTGATTGCCGGACGACTTTTTGCGGATTCAGATCGTCACGAAAAAAGCGATGCGATGGTGATATCAGAAAAGATGGCGAAGAAATTTTTCCCGAACAAATCGCCGCTTGGACGAAAAATAGTTATGGATTGGGGCGGCCAACCCGTTTTTGAAATTGTGGGAGTCGTCGGGGACGTTTTGTCTGATGTGGACAAGCCGGCAGAGGAAACGATGTATTTTCCAATTCACTCGGACAGATTCGATATGGGAACGTTGGTGGTGCGGTCACGGGAGGATGTGAGCGGATTGGCTCTGGCAGTACAGAAGGAAATCGGGCGAATGGATCCCGATTTGCCTGTTTCGCATGTTTTGACCATGGAACAGATCGTCGGAAGAGGGGCGGCAAACGCCCAATTTCAGGCATTTCTGGTGCTGTTGTTTGCGGTGCTGGCTTTGCTGCTGGCGGCGATTGGATTATATGGACTGCTTTCCTACCTGGTGACCCAACGGATGAATGAAATTGGGATCCGGATGGCGTTGGGAGCACAGCCTGCGGGTATTTTGAATCTGATGCTGTTTCATGGATTGCGGCCGATTTTGCTGGGGCTAGCGATTGGACTTACAGCGGGCGGAGCTTGCGCACAGTTCATGCGCGCCGTACTTTTTGGGGTGAAACCGTTTGATGCGGGCATTTTCGCAGGCGTGGGACTAGTGGTTGTGCTGGTAGCGATGGCGGCTTGCGCGATTCCGGCGTGGCGAGCGGCACGAGTCGACCCCTTGGTGGCATTGCGTTACGAATAGCGAAGGTGCGCTTATGCAATGGATGCGAATTGCTCTGCATCGGATCACGGCCCTTTTCTCAAGACGCAAAAGTGAAGGCGAACTACAGGAAGAACTGCGAACCCACATCGCGGCACTCACGGACCAAAACATTCAAAGGGGAATGGACGCGCAAGAGGCGGAGCACGCGGCCCGGCGCGCATTTGGCGGAGTGGAACAAATAAAAGAGATTTACAGAGAGCACAGAGGAATTCCCTTTCTCGAAAAATTCCTGCAGGATTTGCGATTTGCACTGCGCGGAATGCGGCGAGCACCGGGCCATGCGGCGATTGCAATTCTCACGCTGGCTTTGGGAATTGGGGCCACCACCGCCGTGTTCAGCGTTGTCGATCGCATTTTGTTCCGCAACTTGCCCTACCCACACGATGAGAGACTCGTTTCGTTTGGATTCATAGCTCCGATTGAGCAAAACGAATTCATGCTGGGGACGGATTATCTAGAGTGGCGCGCCCAGCAGGCGCCATTTGAAGCGGTCACTTCGATGCGGCCCGGCGTTACAGACTGCGATATCACCGAACAGAATCCAGCGCGATTGAATTGTGCGGCGGTAGAGTACACATTCTTGCCAACGCTCGGGGTGCAACCCGTTTTAGGCAGAAATTTTTCACAGGAAGAGGATCGGCTGAAGGCACCATCCGTTGCGCTGCTCTCCTATGAAGTCTGGCGCGGACGATTTGGACGATCGACAGAGATCGTTGGAAAGACGATTCAACTGGACGGGCATCCGGTGCGCATCATCGGAGTATTGCCTGCTAACTTCGAAATGCCAACATTGGTTCATGCGGACTTGCTTGTTCCTGAAGCACTCGATGAAGCAACCCAGCGACGACCAAATACAGGGGCGGTTTTACGGGCTTTTGCAAGATTGAAACCAACCGTTACAACGCAAGGAGCAGAATCGGCTCTCGAACCCTTGTTTGAAGAATCGCTGAAATTTGTTCCGCCGAGTTTTCAGAAAGAAGTTCATTTGAAGGTTGTGCCGTTGCGCGAGCGGCAGGTGCAAAATGCGCGCCTTTCTTCGTGGATTTTGCTGGGTTCCGTCTTAGCGGTACTGCTTTTGGCGTGTACAAATGTCGCCAACCTTCTTTTAGCGCGGTCGACCGCACGAAGGCGAGAGTTTGCGGTGCGAATGGCACTGGGCGCGGGGAGGCCACGACTCATTCGACAGACACTCACGGAAAGTCTTCTGCTCGGTTTTTTGGGTGGCGCGGCAGGTTGTGGTGTGGCTTATGAGCTTCTGCATATTTTTATTTTCATCGCACCGGCTGGGATATTGCGCCTCGAGCAAGCTTCACTGGATTTGCGCGTACTGCTTTTCACATTGGCCATTTCGCTCGCTTGTGGAGTTTTGTTCGGGCTGGCGCCGGCACTGCAACTGCCGGAAGCAGAATTACTTGGGGGAAAGGAAGTCCAGGGAACGGCGCGAGGATTGCTACGGCAGGTCCTGGTATCGGCGCAAATCGCCGTTTCGCTGGTGTTGCTGGTGGCAGCCGGTTTGTTGATTGGAAGTCTGCATCATCTGCAGAATGCGCCGACCGGCATGGAAGCACAGAACGTTGTTACAGAGACTGTTGTGCTCGGAAATTACCGATATCCGGACCGCGCACAACAATTCCATTTTTTTACAGAATTAGAGAAACGGTTGCGACAACTTCCGGGGGTGTTGTCCGTGGGCATCAGCGATACCCTGCCCCCTTCTGGTTCGATGCGTTCCACGGTATTTGCGAGCATCGAGATTCCCGGACGCGAACGTTTTGAAAAAGGAACTGGTGGAATGGTCGGCTGGCGGGCGGTGACGCCGGATTACTTCAAAGCTTTAGCGATTGGAATTGTGAGGGGCCGGGGATTCACGGAAGAAGATCGGCGGCCATCAGAAAGCCCGATTATCCTGAGCGAAACGCTGTCCAAGATTTTGTTCGCAGACGAAGATCCCATTGGAAAGCAGATGAGATTTGGCTTACAGAATGGGCCGTGGCGGAGGATTGTGGGAATCGCCGCGGACGTAAAAAACAACGGTTTAACTGCACATGCCGATCCGGAGTTTTATCTTCCGTGGAAAGACGATCCCGTGCAGTCCGTGGATTCCGTGCAGATTGTTGTGCGGAATGAGATGAACGCGAAAGCTGCAGGTTCGTGGATGCGAACGGAAACGGCTGGCCTGGATCCGACGCTCCCGGTAACGATCGACACACTTGGCCACCGCCTAGAACGGTTGGTACAACCGCAGCGCTTCAATGCGACCCTTCTGACACTTTTTGCGGGAATTGGATTGTTTCTGGCAGCGATTGGAATTTATGGAGTGGTGCGTTTTTTGGTCGCACAACAAACAAGAGAAATTGGAGTGCGCATGGCACTGGGCGCGACACCCCGCGAAATCTGCAAAATGGTATTTCAGACGGTGGCGCGATGGACGATTGTGGGCGGCTTGCTGGGAGTTGGGGGATCCCTGTTCTGCGCGGGACTTCTTAAATCTCTGCTGTTTGAAGTTCAACCACACGATCCACTTGTACTCTTCGTTGCATTCATGTTTCTAAGCCTTATTGCTTTTTGTGCCGCGTGGATTCCAGCACGGCAAGCCATGCGAATCGACCCTATGGAAGCTCTACGGTACGAGTGAGGAGTGATTGGAATGAGCTGGATGCGAATTTCATTGCGAAAGTTGGCAGGCGTATTTGCAAAGCAAAAGGCCAATGACAAGCTTGAAGAAGAATTACAAGCACACATTGATGCGCTCACGCGCGAAAATATCCGGCGCGGGATGGATGCGAAAGAGGCGGAGCATGCGGCACGGCGCGAGTTTGGCGGAGTGGAACAGACCAAGGAAACATATCGAGAGCAACGGGGAATTCCTATTGTTGAGAATTTTTGGCAGGATTTGAAATTTGCAGTTCGAGGGTTGCGACGGTCACCCGGATTTGCTGCCGTTGCCATACTGACACTGGCGCTGGGTATCGGAGCGAATACGGCGGTATTCAGCGTAGTTTATGGGATTTTGCTGCGACCCCTGCCCAATCCGCAGCCGGAGCGTATCGCCCAGATCACGGAAAAGTACAAAGGCGCGACTTTCGACAAGACTTTCAATTACAAGGAATTGCAATTCCTGCGAGGGCAAAACCAATCGTTTGAATCGGTGGCAGCGTATACCACTGGCGGTTTTACTTTCGCGAGAGAGAATGCAGCGGAGCATGTGAACGGTTTGTACGTTTCTTCCGATTATTTTCAGGCCCTGGGAATGAAGCCGATTCTGGGACGGGATTTTCTTGCAGAGGAAGATCGCGGCGACGGCGTCCGTGTTGCGATGTTGAGCTATGGCGTGTGGAAGCAACGCACAGGCGCTGACCCTAATGTTGTTGGGCAGCAAATTCTTCTGGATGGAGCGCCATTTACCGTGATTGGCGTGATGCCCGGTGGATTCGAGCGCATCAACACTCCGCTCACCCATGGAGATTCGGATGTGTGGCTGCCACTGGCACTGGTTGCGCATACGATCGGCAGCGGTTCAAACCTGGAAACGATAGGGCGGTTGAAAGCAGGAATTTCCTTGCAGCAGGCCCAGGCGCAAATGGCGATATCCACCACGGAGTTTCGGAAGAAATTTCCCGCGGAGATCGGTCCACAGTCGGAACTGGGCATAACGCGATACCAGACGATGCTTTCCGTGGATATTCGAACAATGTTGCTTACGTTGTTTGGAGCAGTAGGATTCGTGCTTCTGATTGCCGGCGTTAATGTTGTCAATCTATTGCTGGGTCGCGCGACTGCAAGAACCAAGGAAATTGCGGTTCGCACCGCACTGGGAGCAACGCGTGGCAGACTTTTTCTGCAAATGATCACAGAGAGCTTGTTGCTTTCATTTTGCGGGGCGCTACTGGGACTCTTATTCGCACGATTTGCACTTGCGGCGATGCTGGCTGTGGGAACTGCTGACCTGCCGCGTTCCACAGATATCCATCTGGATGCATGGGCATTTGGATTTTCATTACTGGTGGCACTGGTTATTGGAATTGCTTTTGGTCTCACACCGGCGATCAAAAGCTTTCGAGTTCCCGTAAATGAGTCGTTGAAAGAAGGAATGGGACGCAGCACTGGTGGAAAAAAGAGTGGCCGGTTTCGCAACGTGCTGGTGGTGAGTGAAATTGCGCTATCACTGGTATTGCTTACAGGAGCGGCGTTATTGATCCAAACATTCTGGAACGTCCTGCGGACTAATCCGGGATTCAATCCAAAGCGAGTGGATTCGGTACAGATATGGCTGGGAGGCACAAAGTACAAGTCCATGCCAGAAGCGACGCGATTTTACGAAGAAACGCTGCAGAAAATCGAGAGCATTCCGGGCGTACAGTCGGCCGCAGTGGTGGGAGCAGGAATTCCGCTGGAACGCGGCGTCAATATGGCAGCACGAGTTCCGGGGACGGAATCGTATCAATCCAGCGATTATCGGATGATCACACCAAAATATTTTGAAACGTTGGGCATTCCGCTGAAAGCCGGCAAATTCTTTGACAATTCCGACAACGGTACAGCGGTCCCGGTGGTGATCGTCAGCGAATCATTTGCGCGACGATTCTGGCCGAATGGAAACGCCATCGGACAAGATATTGAGTTTGGGGATGACAAGGCCCGTCACGTCGTGGGCATTGTCGGAGACGTGAAATCGCACCTGGACCAGCCTGCTGAACCGATGGCGTTTGTTCCTATGGCACAAGCTTCTTACGAAGCTATGAAAATGTTTGAGGGTTGGTTCCCAAGCATCGTCGTTGTGCGAACTTCAGTGGAGCCGCTGGCGCTCAGCCGCTCTGTAACGGAAGCCATTCACAGTGTTAATCCCATCGTTCCCACAGGTGCTGTGCGAACGATGGAGCAGATTCGTTCGACGGACGTATCGATGCGCCAATTCAACATGATTTTACTGAGCGTGTTTGCCGGGCTGGCGTTGTTGCTGGCGGCGATCGGGATTTATGGAGTAACGGCGTACAACGTAGCGCAACGAATTCACGAAATTGGAATTCGGATGGCGTTGGGAGCGAATTCAGGGCAGGTCTTGCGGTCGGTATTGCGCGAGGGCTTGGTGCTGAGTGGTATTGGTGCGGTTTTGGGCATCGCAGGCTCTCTTGCGACCACGCGAGTGTTGCAGACCTACCTTTTCGGCGTAAGTGCGACGGACCCTTTGGCGTTTGGTGCAACTGCTGTCTTGCTGGGTTTGGTGACCCTGGGGGCGTGCTGGATTCCTGCGCGAAAAGCTACGCGAGTGGATCCGATCATAGCACTGCGATACGAATAACGATTTTCAAAGACGAGCTACAGTGGTTTTCCAGAAGAATTCACAAGCGCGTTTTGCGACGAGTCGCAAAGTGCGTGTTAGAATCGCGGACGGGCGCGGGCAAGCGCTTACCTTTTATTGCGATGACACGCCAATGCTCATCACGTTTCGAGCGCGCGGCGCGACAACTGGGCTGGACACGAATCGCCGGATTGGATGAGGTGGGGCGAGGTTCGCTGTTTGGTCCAGTGGTGGCGGCGGCGGTGATTCTTGACCCCAAGCGGCGGATTGTTGGTCTGGACGACTCCAAAAAACTTCCTGTGGAACGGCGAGAGACACTTGCGGAGAGGATTCGCGAGCACGCAGTGGCGTGGGCTGTGGCCGAAGTGGATGCGCAGCGGATCGATGCCTGGAATATCTATCAAGCCAGCAAGCAGGCGATGACGGCGGCACTGCAGATGCTGGCTACGATTCCGGACTATTTGTTGATCGATGCCATGCAGCTGGACGTTTTGATTGAGCAGAAGTCGCTGATCAAAGGGGATGCAAAAAGCATTTCGATTGCAGCGGCTTCGATTTTGGCGAAAACGCATCGCGACGCGCGGATGCAGGAGTTTGACGTGATTTACCCGCAGTATGGATTGGCTCAGCACAAAGGATACGGGACGCCGGAACACCTGGAGGCTTTGCGAGTGCATGGACCGTCGCCGTTGCATCGACATTCGTTCGCGCCGGTACGGAATGCCGGTTGCTGGGCGGTCGGGGCGACGCAGGTGGAGTTGCCGTTGGAACTGAATGAGGAGTGGGTAGTGGAAATGTGACGAGCAGGTTGGGTAGCAGGGATTTTGTCGGCGCGGATAGGCAAGTTTAGAAAGAAATTCGAATCGTCTAAATTCAAACAAACCCGGAAAAATTCAACTTCAAAGCAAAAGCGCGAATCTAGAGATTCGCCACTACAGGGCACCGGCTTTTTGGAGCTGCGTTTTCATGCCGGCCCAACTTTGGCGGGTGGATTCTTCGGGTGTGCCTGCACCACGCCAGTGAGTTTCAAGGCTCATGGTGCCGGTGTAACCGTCTTTCAGCAGGTTGCGAAACTGACTGATGTAGTCAATTAGACCATGGCCCATAGCGGCCCACTCGTACGTGCCATCGGACTTTTTCACAACGTCTTTGCAGTGCATGTGGTGAATGCGATGCTTCGGGAGTTTGGCGTATCCCTCGGGATAGGCTTGCTCGCCGCGGTAGGCGGCGTTTCCGGGATCCCAGTTCAGGAAGAAATTCGGGGCAGTGACATGTTTTAGAGTTTCCGCCGACTCTGCCGCCGTGGCTGTGTTGCAGGCGAATTCATTTTCGAGGAGAAAGCTGATGTTTCTTTGCGCGGCTTTGGCGGAAGCGGATTGAAGTTTTTCGTAAATGGCGGGGAGATAGGGTCGCGGGTCTTCAAGCCGCCAAAAATCGAAACAACGGACACGATCGGTTCCGAGGGCCTTGGCCATTTCGATGGAGCGTTCGAGGAGTTCATCCTGTTTTTCGAAGGGAAAATCCGCACCAAATTCCGGTTTGGCTGGGCTGTACTTTGATTTGGGAGCGCCGGGCCAGTCGGTTTTGAACAGCGGGCTGGCGACATCGGTGACTTTGAGATTGAACTTGTCCAGCAGGCGTTTGGCTTCGGCCGTTTCCTGCTGGCTGAGCGCCACAAAATTCTTGTCCCATAGTGTACGGACTTCTACGTAGCCGAAGCCGAATTCCTTGGAAGCGACTTCCAGAGCGTGGCCGAAATCCTGGGAAATTTCATCGGTAATCACGGAGAGTTTGAACTTACTGTTCATGATGGCGGCAGACCTCGCGTTGGCGCGCCATCCGGGGAGGAGCGAAGCAGCCGCCGCTCCCCCCGCAACGGTTAGAAAGGTACGGCGAGAAGAAATATTCGGCATAGAGGGAGTCCCCGATTCGCAAAAGTTCCAACACAGGAATGCTAACACCGGTTGTTTGCCGGGCCGAATGCGTCTGCCAGGACCGCTGAAATCGGAGAAAAGCAGTTCTCAGGCGCTTCGCCTTGTCTTCGCCGTCAAGTTTCCTATTTAGAACGGGGATAACTGCCTGCTCACACCCCGGATTGCGTTGATTGACTTGGGTTTTTACTGCCTGCTAGCGTTACAAGGTAGCGTTGCGGCAGCCCATAAACCGCAGCATGTCCAGGAGAACGACTCGGACAGATCCGGCGGGAACGGTCATCGTTTTTTGGTGACCTGTCCAACTGTCCTTGCTTGCGAATGGCTTATAACAAAAGCAAATACGTTGAAGCGGCACAGAAACTGCTGAACCAGGGCAAGGTCGCACAAGCGATCGCCGAATATCAGCAGATTCTGAAATACGAACCGCGCGACCAAGTCACCCTGATGACGGTCGGCGAGCTATACATTCGCCAGGGCGAGACCTTTCAGGCCATCGATTATTTTGAGCGACTGGCGCAGATTTTCGTGGGCGACGGATTTCTGACAAAAGCCATCGCCGTATACAAGCGCATCGCGAAACTTGCCCCGGAAGAGATTCGGCCGCTCGAGAAGCTGGCGGATCTGTACGTGCAGCAAGGGGTGATGAGCGAAGCGCGGCCGTTGTTCCTGCAGCTTGCTGAAATTCATCTCAAAGCGAATCGCCAAGCTGACGCGGTTGGTCTGCTGAAGAAATTGTTGTCCGCTGAGCCGGATAATTTGCGGATTCAGACGCGACTTGCCGATTTGTATCAGGCGATGGGACAGACGCGGGAAGCCATTGATGCCTACGTTTCTGCTTCCCAGCGCGCGCTGGCTCGCGGAGATCAGGCCGAATGCGAAAAGCTGGCCGATAAGGCGCTGAAGCTTGAACCGGCGAATCTTGCAGCGATTATTGTGAAAGCCCGTTCCGCATCTTCCCAAGGCAATTGGGGACAGGCGGCTCAGTTTCTGGAAAAAGTCCCAGACCTTGAAAAGGGTGGCGAGCAGGCCGAATTGCTCCTCGACCTGTATATCAAGGATCAGAAATGGGATGAAGCGAGTGCTTTGGCGCTGCGCGTGTTTGATGCGGACGAAAAGAATTTCGGGCTGACACAAAAAGTGGCGGAAGCTTTACTGGAATCTGGCCAGGGCGACAAAGCGATGGCCATTATCACGCGCATTCGCATCCCCATGATTGACGCGGGTGAACACGAAACGGTTGGCCGATTGCTGAATGAGCTCGCTTCGCGGATGCCGGGGAGAATTGAGCCGCATGAATGGCTGGTCGATACCTACGGACGCACGAGTGATTCATTCCGTCTTCCGGATGCCTTGGCGCACCTGGGCGATGCCCTGGTTGAGAACAAGGAGTACGAACGGGCCAAGACAGTTTTTGAACAACTGGTCGATCGCGAGCCGGAAAGCGATTCGGCGAAGCGCAAGCTGAACGACGTTCTGCGCAAGATGGGGAAGATGGCTCCGGAAGAGCCGCCTGTTCCTTCTACCGAGACTCTCCTGGCAGAACTGCCGCAAGCGGAAGCGCCGAAGGTGCGGCCGGGCGTTGTGATTCCTTCCATGGAGCCAGTGGCCGTAACGCCGCCGCCTCCGGCCGCTCCCGTTGAGCCGCCGTTGGATGAAGAAACCCAGAAATTTATTGCCCAGTCGCTGACCGATGTGGATTTGTTTGCAAGTTACGGCTTGACGCAAAAGGCCATCGGCCTGCTCGAAGCGATCCTTCGCCGTGCACCGCGCCATACCCCGACGCTTGAAAAGTTGCTGGATTTCGTCCTGGGTGCGGGCGACGACCGCCGGACGGCCGAGCTGGCATCGCAGCTTGAACAACTGCACACCGAGCGGGGCGACGCGCGCAGCGCTGAGCGCTTCGGCGAACTGCGCCGGCGGTTTCAGCGGGCGGCCGGACTTTCCGATGCGGAATTGGCTGCAACTGCGCCGGCTGCAACTGCCGACGGGACCCCGGAATTTGCCATCGAACAAGCGCAGGCAGAAACAACATCTGAAATTAGCGCTTCGCAACCAGCAGCAGCGGCAAGCGGTGAGGACGAAGTCGATTTGTCCGATGAATGGGCGTCCTTGCTGGCAGAGCAGAAACCTGCCGCCGAGCCAGCCGATGCGCCTGTTGAATTCGAAATTTCGATGGACCCGGCCGAAACCGACCAACCACTTTTCAGTGAAGCGGCAAAAGCGCAGCCATCCCCGCCGATCATCCCGCCAGAAGATGCCCCGGTGGTAGCGGAATTTGAAGTTTCCATTGAAGCGCCTGGGGAAGAGCGGGAAACCGTAGAACTTTCTTCCTTTGAATTGCCCGGGACAGAACAACCGGTCGCTGAACCGTCCCTTCCCGAACCAGCCGGCCTGAAGGAAAATCCCTTTGCCGAAATTTCCGCAGATCTTCCGTCTGCGGTCGAACCAGCAGCGCCGAAGCCTCCGGATGAAAAACAGAAACCAGCTGAGCCGGAATTCGAGGTTGAGCAGGATTACGAACTGGTGCTTGAGCCGGAAGCTCTTGTGCCGGCGCACGATCAGAAACCGCCGGAAACGACGCAACCGGTGACCCAGAATGCCGCCCCGCCCAGCAGTGGTTTTGCTTCCGATCAGTTTCTGGCGGATTTGGCGAACGAAATTGACGAGCTGGGCATCGATCAATTGTCTCCCGCGTATTCAACGCCGGACGTTCCGCAAGCCGCGGCTCCGGCAAAACCCGCGTCGCAGTCGGCGGCGCCCGGCGAGCACGCCCCGTTGCAGGAGGTATTTGACGATTTCCGCGCTGAACTTGGCGAAATGGGAGTCGAAGACGAAGATCTTGAAACCCACTACAACCTGGGCATTGCGTTCCGCGAAATGGGATTGCTCGAAGAAGCGATCAGTGAATTCCAGAAAGTCGCCAAAGCCACTGATCGCGGCAAACCATTCCGCTACGCCATGCAGTGCTGCACTTTGCTGGGACTCGCCTTCATGGATAAGGGACAGCCTTCTATCGCCGCGATCTGGTATGAGCGCGCGCTCCTGACGCCGGGCATCGATTCAGAAAGTATTCTCGCCTTGCGGTATGATTTGGGAGTGGCTCAGGAATCAGCGGGCGAGCCGGCGGCGGCGCTAAAGAGCTTTTCGCAGGTCTACGCGATGAATATCGATTATCGCGATGTAGCCGAACGCATCTCCGCCCTCCAGAAACCCATCCGCTGATGCCGGGTCTCCTTTGATTGGACGGGGTCCCTTTTATTCATGAATCGCGTTCTGCGCGCACTACTCGTGGTCGTTTGTTTTGAAATGGGCGCATTGCTCCTGTACCTGCCCTGGTCCACCTTCTGGGAAAGAAATTTCTTTCTCAGCAATTTCCCGTCGCTGATCCCGATCGTTTTACATCCTTCTTTCCGCGGCGCAGTCAGTGGAGTCGGTGTGCTGGATTTGCTGATTGCGGTTGGTCTGATCGGCTCGCGGCAAGGTTCGACCAATGCCTCATCCCAGTAGTTCGACGCAAGCCTTTCCGGAACGACCGCTCCTCTGCTATGTGACCGACAGACGACTCCTTTCCGCCCGCGACCCGTCCCCTGCCACGGGCCTTGTTCTTCGAAAAATTGCAGCCGCAATCCGCGCCGGGGTCGATTGGATTCAAATCCGCGAGAAAGATATTTGTGCGAAAGATTGCGCTGCTCTTGTGCGGGCGGCGATGCAAGCCGGCGCGAGCGACGATGTCAGGATTCTCGTGAATGACCGGCTCGACGTTGCGCTTGCAGAAAATGCGGGCGGTGTGCACCTGGGAGAGCAATCGATTCCGGTGGCCGAAGCGCGGAAGTTTTTAGAACAAACCAGAGATGCGCAGCTGCCCGCTTCTTTCCTTACCGGCGTTTCCTGCCATTCTCTGGCAGACGTAAAAGCCGCTGCGCGCGGCGGCGCGGATTATGTTTTCTTCGGACCGGTCTTTGCAACTCCCTCCAAAAGCGCCTTTGGAGCCCCGCAGGGAGTCGGAAAGCTGGCAGAAGTGTGCAACGCCGCGGAAATCCCCGTTCTGGCGATCGGCGGCATTACCACCGACAATGCGGCGAGCTGTTTGTCGGCAGGAGCAGCGGGCATTGCGGCCATCCGTCTATTTCAGGATGCCGTCGACATGCGCTCTGTTGCCGGACGGCTCCGCCAACTCTGACGTCGATCCCGTTTCCGTCAGCCTGCAGATGCCTGAACGGGGGGTCTATTTTTTCATTCCCTCCGGCAGCAGGCGGCGCAAGAGCCGGATTTGTCCTGCGTGATAGACGTCGTGAAATGCCACGCCGTAAATTCCGGAAAGCAATTTCGCTGAAGTGTTCTTGGTCAGCGCTTTCCTGACCGTTTCCTGCAAGCGGCGGTGTTCCCCATCCAGCAATTCAAGGTCAGCGCGCCAATTCTTCTCCGTCAATTTTCCTTTTTCCGGCCGCGGGAAAAAGTTGCTGCCCCCCAGGACAAACGAACCGCGTTTTCCGCCCTCCACCCGGCGACGCATCGCGTATTTCCAGTACGCGGCATGCAGCGCTTCCTCCCAGATGTTGTGTCTTCCACGGCCGGGCCTCCAGGCTGCTTGTTCGGCGGTCACACCTCTGAGCGCCTGGCGCAGATTCGGACCATGCCAGGTCTTCCTTTCGTACGCTTCCGCGAGAAGAGCCAACACCAGCTGAACGGAATTCATGCGCACCTCAGAACCCGGGTGAACTCTCCGGCAGAGAAACTTGCGAAAATGGCGCGCCGAGAAAACTCCGTCAACGACAGCCGAGCGCCAGACGGGCAAACGCTGGTTCCGCAACGCGGGCGCCCCGGAGCGTAGTGAACAAACGCGGGACGCTACGGGGCAATTTTCGCGGCTTGGTTCAACACCAGCGCCAGTCGAATTCCGGCTTGCGCTACCCGCAATTCTGCCACTGCGGCGGCCTGTTCCTGATATCCGTCTCCGACCGCGATGTGCTGGGCCAGCATTCGTTGTCCAATATTATTGTCATCGCTGCAGCTGCGGACTGGAACGCTGGGCTCAACCGCAATTGCCGGGGTCAGCGGTCCGTAGACTGCGCTTTCAGCCAGTTCGTGGCTCTCCCATACCCAATCCTCGACGCGAATCGGCCCCTTTTGCCATTTTTCGATGTCCGCCTGGTATCTATCTTCGAGCGTGCCCGCATATTCCACGGGGTCCGCTCCTTCCATATCACGCTCCAGTATGGCGGAATCCCAAATGCTGTGAAGATTCGGTGAATAGGAATTATTTCGCTCATGCGGTTTACGGCGGAAATATTTCAAAGGCACGCAATTCCCTCCTTCGTCGTCATTCGTGGTGGAATGCAGAGGCTGATGCAGATCGCCGATGAAATGAATTATGTAGCGCAGCGCGTCGGTACGTTTTGCGGGATCCGCATGGGTATCCTTCAGAATCGCCAGTTGTTCGGCGAGGGCCCTGGTGACGCAGCCGCCTTCCCCGCAGTAGGCGTCCACGGATCCGCGTTTCGCTCCGCGCGGGATATCGATGTAATGCCAGGGCCCGTTCCGTTTCTCGGAGCGGACGTCGTCGGCCCAGGTGGACGCGCTGGCCATCGCATCGCGCACGGAATCTCCGCAATACTGTTTGATCTTGGCATCGGCCGGATTCTCGCTGAGCAATCTGTCGACGAGTTGCCTGGCTTCCGGAGTCAGATGCTTTTCCGCGATCAGGGCGACGGTCTGGTGTCCTTTGCAGCCCCAGGCTTGTGCATGGGGCACGAGCAGGAAGGACCAACAGCCGAGCACCGTAAAAAGGACCACAACGGAAAACCTATTGCGCTTGCCATTCATAGCAGGAACCCCACCTGAGGAAAGACGTTCGCCAGCTGCATCCAGGTTTCACGCGCTGAGCCATCGTCCGATCGGTCGCAGAGAAATCGTATGATCGCAAATCACGCGCAAGGTCGCAGTGATGGGAATCGCCAGGACCAAACCCATCCCGCCCCATACCCAGCCCCAGAACAACAAGGAAATGGTGATGGCTACGGCATTCAACTGTACCCGGCGGCCTACCAGTTGCGGAGCCACCAAATTCAACGCCAGGACGTGAACGGCGGTGAGGGTTCCGGCAATCAGCACAAAAGATCCAACGCTCTTCAGTTTTGCAAGAGCAATGACAAACGCCGGCAGCCAGGCGAGCACCGCGCCGATATAAGGCACCATGTTCAGCAGACCGGAAGCGATTCCGGTCAAAATCGGATAGTCCAGCCCCAGGATCCAGAAGAAAAAGCTGCTCACCGCAATGACCAGCAGGGTGACGATCGACATTCCGGCCAGATATCCACGCAACACATCGCGCAGATCTTCCAGCGTTTCCTTTACTTGCGTGCGTTGCGATGCCGGAAAAAGTTCCAGCGTGCCATGCCAGACTTGCCGTTTGCCGGCCAGCATGAAAAAAACCAAAAACGGAACGAAAGTAACTTCCAGAAACAAGGCGTAAAGAGAGCCTATGCTCCGTAAAATCAGCGTATGGACAATTCCCGTTTCCGGCCGCGGTCCCACGGGCGGGGGATTTCCCTGCGAGGGGCCGATGCGGGAGACCTGGCCTTCAATTCCGTTAATTTTTTTCTCTACCGTGTCCGCGGCTTTCCGCAAAACCTCGCTGTAATGCGGCCAATTTTCCGCAAAATCCGCCGTGCGCGTTCCGAGTCCATAGCCCACGGCGACCAACACCGCGATGAGAATCAGCACCGCCACCATTGCGCCGATGGTCCTCGGCAAACGCATTCTCTCCAGAAATTCCACGCCCGGATCCAGAAAATATGCGAGCAGAATGGAGAGCAGCAACGTTATGACGACTCCCTGCGCGTAATAGCAAAACAGCAGGATAATGGCTGCGGCGATGACCCGCAGGCTAAACGTCGACCCGGCTATTCGAACAACTGGTGGAGTTTCGTTGGGCAAGACCAATTTCCCGGCCTCCACGGTAACATATTCCTGCAAGCCTCAGGTCCGCTACGCGGGACTTAATGCAAACGACATCCGGAATTTTGCTTCCCAGCCCGGGAATTGGGCCCGTGCTAAACTTCTGTGCGGCCATCATCCGGCGATGGTTCGCTTGCAAGACTCGCAACACGAATTGAAATAGCAGATCTTTTCTTTCATGGCCAAAAAACTATTTGGAACAGACGGCATCCGAGGCGTCCCGGGCACCCCGCCCCTGGACGACGGCACTCTCTTTGCGACCGGCCGCGCTTTGGGCACCTATCTGCACCGGGTGCACGGCGCCGCCAATGTACTGGTAGGAATGGACACGCGCGAATCGGGGCCGCATATTGCCGCCCTGCTTGCCGCCGGCGTGGCCAGATCCGGCGGTACGGTGGCCTTTGCCGGCGTCATCACCACTCCGGGCGTAGCTTGCCTGGTACGGCAAAATGATTTCCAGGCAGGCGTCGTTGTCTCTGCGTCCCACAATCCATTTCATGACAATGGCGTAAAACTGTTTTCTCATGCCGGAATGAAATTTCCCGACGCCGATGAAGAAGTCCTGGAAGCAGACATTTTTCAGCATCAATCGGAGTTGGCGCCCGGGAATCCCCCGCCTTTGCTGGCCGACGAATCGCTCGACGCGGAGTATTTGAATTTTCTTCGCGAGCGCATCCTTCCTGGCGCGCGATTGACGGGGTTCCGCATCGTTTTGGATTGCGCGAATGGTGCTGCCTACAAATTGGGTCCCGAACTATTTCGCTCGCTCGGTGCCGACGTCATCGCCATGGGCACCGCGCCCGATGGACGCAACATCAATGCAAACTGCGGATCGCTCCACCTGGATGCGCTGCAAAAGCGCGTGATCGAGGAGCAAGCCCAGCTGGGGATTGCCTTTGATGGAGATGCCGACCGCGCTTTGTTTGTTTGCGGCAGCGGCCAGATCGTGAATGGCGACGGTGTGTTGCTGGCTGCCGCCCGCTTTCTGAAAACGCAGGGTTCGCTGAAAGGCGACCGCGTGGTCGCGACATCGATGTCGAATCTTGGCTTGGAACGCGTGCTCGCGCGGGAAAACATCACCCTTGCCCGCACCAATGTCGGCGACCGCTATGTTCTTGAAGAAATGCTGCGCGCCGAAAATGTATTGGGCGGAGAACAGTCCGGCCACATAATTTTTCTCGAAGACAGCCCGGCCGGTGATGGCCTGCTGACGGCGGTGAAAATCGCTTCCCTCGTGGCCCTTTGCGGAAAACTCGAACATCTCATCACCGGCTTTAAAGATTACCCGCAGACCATCGTCAATGTTAAGGTGCGCACCAAGCCCCCCCTTGAAACTCTTCCGCAAGTCGCACAAGCACTGGCCGAGGCGGAATCCGCCCTGGGGGAAAATGGCCGCATCGTTCTGCGTTATTCCGGGACCGAACCGCTGGCCCGCGTCATGGTGGAAGCCGAACACGAAGCCGACGTGCAGCGCTTCAGCCAGTCGGTCGCCAATGCGCTTCGCACGGCAATTGGCGCGTGAGCTGTCCGCACGAGTTCGCGAGCATTTGATTTGGCGCTAGAAAGCGAGAATGAAATTACACGCATTCGCAGGCAGTTTATTGCTGGCGGTGTTTGCCCTCGGCGTTTCCATACCCCTGGGCGCGCCACAGGCAAAACGCCCAGCGCAAAAACGGGTTACGCGCATTCGGCTGACCGGTGCCCAAGCGCACAAATTGATCAAAAGCGAAGTTCCGCCCCTGTATCCGAACGAGGCCAGCAGGAAACGCATTCAAGGGACCGTGCGGCTGCATATCATTATCGGAATGACTGGACTGGTGAACGAGATCAACGTAGTTTCCGGCAAGCCGCAACTGGAGGCTGCCGCAGTCGACGCCGTCCGCCAGTGGCAGTACAACGTCTCGTCCTTCCAGGGGCATCCGGTTGAAGTGGAAACGGTGGTAGATATTGTGTTTAAGCTCAGCTGAGAGGTCGCGGCGCAATTCTTCTTGCTGCTCCGCCGGCTCCGCTTCGAAATGTGCCGGCCGAGGCCTGTCCCTGCGCGCGACCGAACTCATTCTCCCAAAGACTGTAGGACCGGCAGGTCCGGTCTGTGGGATTTTGTAGAGCTGAGATAACTGGCGAACGCAAATACCTCTTCGCAGCTGGACAACCCTTTTAGAATCAGTGAAGTGACTCAAAGTCATTATTACGCTTTGGCTGGCATACGGCTTGCTCTTCTTTCCTGTACTAAAAAGATTGGCTTCCCGGGGTGGCCGGAACCGATCCTCGACTCGGTTTACGGTTTTGGGGCGTCAATTGTGAAAAGGGGGCTTGCACCAGCCCCCTTTTCTATTTTCTGCTTTCGATTTCCTTGCTTTCTGTTTCGGCAGGCTTGGACGACATGGCCAAAAAAATGAGCGGCCGCTGGGGGGAGCGGCCGCTCGGGCGTGGGGGATGGAGGATATTGTAATCCGAAGCTAGTTTTCGTCTTCTGAACGTTCCACTGCGCTCGCGAGCAGCAGAACGACACACAGGAGCAAACTAGTTACGACCATGTTCTTACTCCCGAAAGCCGAAACCAACTCCTGACTACAAGACGGAGTTTGCGCTTTGAGCCTGTTAACGTCGATAGTCCGCCGGATACATTCCGGGCAGTACTTCGCGTTCCCCCAGAAACCCTAAAATTGGTACCTTCGTACTTCCGGGTTTTGGCGACCCAGTCGAGCGGGTTTCGCCTGGAAACAATCCGCTTCCGGCACACTTGGATTCCTCGTCGCACTGTGCTCTTCTAGAAAGGCCCGATGAGCCGAGACCTTCTAAATGCAAACATTTATCGGACCAGCGGACGCGGCTGCGTCCGCTGGTCGGCTTTGCTGGTGCTTCTGCTTGGCGGTCCAACGTTCGCTTCCGCGCAACAGGAACGGGCCGCGATCATCCGTTTGGTGAAAAATCCGGATCAAGCGCCCGACTTCAAACTCACCAGCATTGACGGAAAACCGCTTTCTCTTGCTGCGCTGCGCGGCAAGGTGATTCTGCTCAATTTCTGGGCCACCTGGTGCGGCCCGTGCCGCGCGGAAGTCCCGGATCTTGTCGAGCTGCAGAATAAATACAAGGATAAATTGCAGGTGCTTGGCCTGGTCACCGATGATGACGACGAAGATGCCGTACGAAAGTTCGTCGATTCGTTCGGAATCAATTATCCAGTCGCAATGGCCACGCCCGACATTCGCGGGCAGTACGGCGGCATTCCCGCGCTGCCCACCTCTTTTGTAATCGACCTCGAAGGACGTGTCGTGCAAAAGCACGAGGGACTTCGCGATCCTGTTCTGTATGAAACAGAAGTGCGCGCCCTGCTCGGCATGCCCATCGATGCCCAGGTGGAAACCTTCGAGGACACGGGAGAGATATTTCTAAAACACGCAGATCGCGCCAGCACACTGCCGGGCGTGGATCTGGGAAAACTTACTCCTGAGCAGAAAAATGTCGTGCTGCACAAATTCAATGCGGAAAGCTGCACCTGTGGCTGCAAGTTTACGCTGGCACAATGTCGCATCTGGGATCGCGGTTGCGCCGTCAGCCTCGCGGCCACAAAAAAGATCATTTCCGAGGCTTCCGGTCCAGGCGGGCAAGCGGCTGCTCCTGCCGGCAAGCCGGCAAGCGCAAAGAAGCCGGCGCCGGCTCCTGACTCCAAAGACTAAAGCTGCGGCCTGGTTGTCTCGTTTCCGGTTGTCTCGTAGCTTTGCCCGGCGGTCGGCTGCTATCCTGGTGCGCTGTCCATGAACTTCCTCAAGAAAACCTTCTTCTTTTTCGTCTTCTTTCTGGCCTTCAGCGGAATCGTCTCGACCCCCGTTGCTCTCGCGCTGGGCCTGGCTTTCGGACTGAGTTTCACGCATCCGTATCCGAAAGAAAGTCGTACCGCTGCAAAAATTCTTTTGCAGGGATCGGTGGTCGCCCTGGGATTCGGAATGAATCTGCACGAAGTCTTGAAGGCCGGGCGTAGCGGATTTGCTTATACCGCTTTGGGAATTACCTTTGCCTTGCTGGTTGGTTTGGCACTGGGTAAAGTACTCAAAGTTCGCGGAAACTCCTCCTATCTTATTACCGCCGGCACTGCCATTTGCGGTGGCAGCGCGATCGCTGCCGTCGGGCCGATTCTTCACGCCGAAGAAGAAGAGATGGCGGTTTCCCTGGGCACGATCTTCATCCTAAATTCTGTGGCGCTCATGATTTTTCCGGGGATTGGCGGCGCTCTGCGCCTCTCGCAATCACAGTTCGGACTTTGGGCTGCACTGGCGATTCACGACACCAGTTCGGTGGTCGGCGCTTGCGCAAAATACGGCAAAGAAGCCCTGGTAATTGGAACCACCGTGAAGCTGGCACGGGCTCTCTGGATCGTTCCCCTGGCGCTGGCCACTGCAGCGGTCAAGCGCAGCCGTTCAAAAATTCATTTTCCCTGGTTTATCTTGTTGTTTGTGGTTGCCGCAGTGATCAACACCTATGTTCCGGCCATTTCCCGACTGTCCGATTCCCTGTTTACGCTCGGCCGCCATGGGCTATCCGCCACGCTGTTTCTTATCGGCACGGGAATATCACGCGTGACTCTAAAGCAAGTTGGCTGGCGCCCGCTGCTGCAAGGAGTGCTCCTCTGGATCATCGTTGGAACTGTTTCGCTGTATCTGATCCGCGTCGGGGTTATTGCGTTTTAGAAATCCGTGCCCGGGCATCACCTGCCGTACTTATTTCTTCATCAGATCCAAAACTGTCGCAGTCATCGCGCGCACTCCGGTGCGAATCGCCGGCTCCGGCAGCGGAACAAATTCTCCTGAGTGCAATCCCGGTATGCGCGTTCCCTTTTCCTTGCCCGCGGCCAACTTTTGCGGGTCGGTCGCTCCCAGCCAAAACATCACGTAGGGCGGTTTGTGCCCGGCCAAACCGAACTCGCTAAAATCCTCGCTGGCCATGATGGGATCGCCGGCAAGGACGTTGTCTTTCCCCAAT
>Ga0193726_1000593_pt1 | contig 36654 bp, 34 predicted proteins | sample H2c1metaG_FD_144928 | JGI IMG/M metagenome (GOLD analysis project Ga0193726, IMG submission 144928) | Soil microbial communities from a riparian zone of the East river system, Colorado, United States - H2c1 | ecosystem: Environmental > Terrestrial > Soil > Riparian zone | place: USA: East River... | reverse complement strand
TTTTCTTCTCGCGCCCGGACGCAGCGCAGCAGGAGTGCTGCGAGCCGGGGTTCACTCTACTTTGCATGGGGTTGTTTTCGCGATTTTTTGTCCAGGCCCTGCCGTGCACCGCCGAAGGGACGGTATGCCGGGTCTGGGACACGAGATCGTTAGTGCCTCGTGCTCACGGGACGAATCGATCCAGTTCCAACACATCATGCTCTAAAAGCGCGAATAATTTCCTCGCGGCCGAATCCTTCTTGGGGCGCCAAACGTCTATCGGCTGAGACAGCGATGATTTCGCATCGCAAAACCTGCCATGGAGGCAATGATGAAACGGACCTTGATCAAGTATAAGACCAAGCCGGAGCTGGCTGACAAGAATGCCGAGCTGATCTCAGGCGTGTTCGCGGAATTGAAAGCCGCCAAACCCGAGGGCGTACGTTATCTTTCGCTGCGGCTCGAGGATGATACCTTTGTTCATTTAGTCGAGACTGAATCCGATTCCGCGAATGCCCTGCCGGGACTGGCTGCTTTCAAGGCATTCCAGAGCGGGATTCGCGATCGCTGCATTGAACCACCGCTCGCCGGCAGCGTTACAATCGTCGGCAATTATCGGATGCTGCGTGAGCCCTGAGCGTCGGGCTCGCATTGTTCGGAGGCTGAATGAAATTGGTCCCTGAGGCATCGGCCGCTGCCGCTGACATTGACGGCCTTCTCGCCAGGATGCGGCCCAAACTGCATCGCTATTGCGCGCGCATGGTCGGCTCGGTGATCGACGGCGAGGACGTGCTGCAGGATGCGCTGATCAAGGCGGTGGAGTCGCTTGCTTCAGTGGGCCCGGTCGGCAACCCGGAAGGCTGGCTGTTCCGGATCGCGCACAACACCGCGCTGGATTTCCTGCGCCGCCGCAACCGCCAGCAAGCGCTCCGATCGGGCGAGGAGGTGGACATGATTGCCGACCCGGCCGATACCGTCGCCAGCCGCCAGATCGCAAGCGCCAGTCTTCGTACCTTCATGCGGCTTCCGGTCGCCCAGCGATCGAGCGTGATCCTGATGGATGTGCTCGGTTGCTCGCTTCAAGAGATTTGCGAGGTGATGGATTTCAGCCTGCCCGCGGTGAAAGCAGCCCTGCATCGCGGACGCGCGCAGCTCCGCAAACTGGCCGACGAGCACGAGGATCGGCCGCAACCGAAATTGTCGGACGCCGATCGCGATCGCCTCGGCGCCTATGTCGCGCATTTCAACGCGCGCGATTTCGACGCGATCCGCGCCATGATCGCGGACGATGTACGCCTCGACCTCGTCAACAAGATCCGCATGAACGGCAAGGCGGAAGTTTCCAGATACTTCGGAAATTATTCGAAGATCGATGATTGGCATCTGGCGCCAGGGCTGGTCGAAGGACGGCCCGCCATCCTGGTGTTCGATCCCAACGACCTGGGCTCGGGGCCAAAATATTTCATGCTGCTGCAATGGTCGGCCGACAAGGTCGCCGATATCCGCGATTTCCGTCACGCATCCTACGTCATCGATGGCGCGGAATACCTTGTTGACCAGTCGTGAAAGGAAAACGGAGATGACAACGAACCAAGTTCCGCATCCACCCATCGTTTCGCGCGACCAATGGCTCGGCGAACGCAGGAAACTTCTCGCGCACGAGAAGGAGCTCACCAGGCAGTATGACCGCGTCAATGCCGAACGGCGCCGATTGCCGATGGTTAGAATTGAGAAGGACTATGTCTTCGACGGCCCGGACGGCAAGCGGAGCCTGAAGGAGTTGTTCGAGGGCCGCCGGCAACTCGTGATCTATCACTTCATGTTCGATCCCTCATGGGACAAGGGCTGCCCGGGGTGCACCAGCTATGCCAACGCCATCGGCGATCTCAGCATGCTGAATCAGCACGACACCACCTTCGCTTTCGTGTCGCGCGCGCCACTGGCCAAGCTTGAGGCTTACAAGGCTCGGAAGGGTTGGGATATTGCGTGGTATTCGTCGTTCGGCAGCGACTTCAACTACGATTTTCACGTCACCAATGACGAGAAAGTCGCGCCGGTCGAATACAACTATCGCAACAAGGCCGAGCTGGAAGCCAACAAGGTCCCTAACGCCATCACGGGCGAAGAGCACGGCTTGAGCGTCTTTTTCCGTATGGGCGATGATGTGTTTCACACCTATTCGGCCTACGCGCGCGGCACCGAAGCGCTGACGGATTCCCGCGCGCTGCTCGACATGACGCCTTATGGCCGGCAGCAGGATTTTGAAGACTCGCCGCCGGGCTGGCCGCAGAAGCCTACCTATGGATAGCGAAGGCTGCTGACTGCAGGTTTTTGGATCGAGACAGATAGTCGGGGCGAGCGATCTCTGCGTGAAAACGCTTGGTTGCATTATGGGCGGCTGCGACAATCGCAGCCCATCAACCAGAACTATAATTCTTGCCTTGCGTCGCCCATACGAATTATGGTGCATGATCTGTGCAAGCCAGCCTTGGGTGTTAAGGGACACCGAAGGTCGTGCTTGCCGCAAGCCTAAGATTTCGCGCACAAAGCTCACCATCAATCGGAGCGGCTCGAACACGGAAAAAAGGGGCAAGGAAGGCTCCCCGAACCGGGCAGGGCGATTGACGGCGGCGTATTTAATTAATGACGAGGGGGAGTAACGATGAGAACGGCATTCTGGCTGGCGGGCGCGACGGTTCTGGCGCTGGCAAATCCCGCGGTCGCGGCTGACACCATCAAGATCGGGTTCGTCTCTACCTTCAGCGGCCCGACCGCGGTGATTGGCAACGACATGCGCAATTCGTTCGAGCTGGCGCTCGATCACATGGGCCGCAAGATGGGCGGGCTGCCGGTCGAGGTGATCTACGAGGATGACGGGCAGAAGCCCGATGTCGGCAAGCAGAAGACCGAGAAGCTGATCCAGTCCGACAAGGTCGACTTCATCGCCGGCTATATCTGGTCGAACGTGCTGCTGGCCTCGCTCAAGACCGCGGTCGATGCCCAGACCTTCCTGATCAGCGCCAACGCCGGACCGTCGCAACTCGCCGGTGAGCTGTGCTCGCCTTACGTGTTTTCGACCTCCTGGCAAAACGACCAGACCCCGCAGGCGATGGGCCTTTACATGAATCAGAAGGGCGTGAAGTCGGTATTCCTGATCGGCCCGAACTATGCCGCCGGCAAGGACATGCTGGCCGGCGTCAAGAGCACGTTCAAGGGCGAGGTCAAGGGCGAGGAATATACCGTGTGGCCGAGCCAGCTCGACTTCTCGGCAGAACTCTCCAAGGCGCGCGCGTCGAAGGCAGAATCGATCTTCGTGTTCTATCCGGGCGCAGCCGGCGTGCAGTTCCTCAATCAATATGTGCAGGCCGGCATCAAGGCGCAGATTCCGCTCTACACCGCCTTTACCATCGACGAATTGTCGCTGCCGTTGCAGAAGGAAAATGCGCTCGGCATTCCCGGCGCGCAGGAGTGGGTGAACGATCTGCCGAATGACGAGAACAAGCGCTTCGTCACCGATTACCGCAAGAAATATACCGGTCTGCGCCCGACCTATTATGGCGCGCAGGCCTATGACGCCGCGCAACTGATCAACAGCGCGGTGGTTGCGGTGAAGGGCGACACCAGCAAAAAGGACGCGATGAAAGCCGAGATGGAGAAGGCAAATTTCAAGTCGCTGCGCGGCCCGTTCAAATACGGCAAGAACCACATCCCGATCCAGAATTTCTATCTGCAGGACGTGGTGAAGGACGCCGACGGTCAACTCTCGCTGAAAACGGTCGCCACCATCGTCGAGAACAACCAGGATCGCTTCGCCGACAAATGCCCGATGAAGTGAGCCGGGTACCTATCCGATACGGCGGCGGCGCTCGCGCGCTGCCGCTGTTTTCCCTTTCCGGCACATGTCTTGCTCCTCGGTGACTTCCAGTCTCGTGGCTTCATCCTTCGAGACGCATCGCTTCGCGATGCTCCTCAGGATGAGGTCCCCCGGATCCTCATGGTGAGGAGCGCGGCAACGCCGCGCGTCTCGAACCATGAGGCCCGTTCGATGCCCATTGTTGTACGCCTCAACCGGAAAACGACCTAGAACACGCATGCTGCTTGTCGTCGAACAATTCCTGAACGGATTGCAGTTTGGGCTGCTGCTGTTTTTGCTGGCGGCGGGGCTGACGCTGGTGTTCGGCATCATGGATTTCGTCAATCTGGCGCATGGCTCGCTCTACATGATGGGCGCCTACTTCGCGGCCACATTCGTGGCGTGGACGGGAAATTTCGTCATCGGGGTGTTGCTGGCGCTCGGGGCGACGCTGCTGCTCGGCATCGTGCTGGAATTCGTCGCACTGCGGCACCTCTACGGCCGCGATCATCTCGATCATGTGCTGGCGACGTTCGGGTTGATTTTGTTTTTCAATGACGCGGTGCGGTTGATCTGGGGCCCGGCGGGCCTTGCGCTGCCGCTGCCCGCCTGGCTGACGGTGCCGATCCAGATCATGCCCGGCGTCTATTATCCCGCCTACCGGCTGGCGATCATCGTGGTCGCCCTCGCGGTCGCCCTGCTGCTCTATGTCGTCGTGATGCGCACCCGGCTCGGCATGCTGATCCGCGCCGGGGCCTCCAACCGGGAAATGATCGGCGCGCTCGGCATCAACATCAAGCTGCTCTACACCTTGGTGTTCGGACTCGGCGCCGCACTTGCCGGCCTCGCCGGGCTGATGCAGGCGCCAATCCTCACCGTCCAGATCGGGATGGGCGAGAACATCCTGATCCTCGCTTTCGTCATCATCGTGATCGGCGGCATCGGCTCGATCCGCGGCGCATTCCTGGCCGCGATCTTCGTCGGCTTGATCGACACGCTGGGCCGCGCGTTCCTGCCCGACCTGCTGCGGCAGATCCTGAGCTCGACCGCGGCTTCCACCGCGGCGCCCGCGCTGTCCTCGATGCTGATCTATCTGTTGATGGCCATGGTGCTGGTGGTGCGGCCAGAGGGGCTGTTTCCGGCCAACCGTCGATGATCGCTTTGCTCAACGCCCGCAACGCGATCGCGGCGCTGGTGGTTGCCGGCCTGCTGTTGCTTCCGCTCTATACCTCGATGAGTGGAAACATCTTCGTGCTGACGCTGTTCACCCGCATCTTGATCTTCGCGCTTGCGGCGGCAAGCCTTAATCTCATCATGGGCTATGGCGGCATGATGAGCTTCGGTCATGCCGCCTATCTTGGAATCGGCGGCTATGCGGTCGGTATTCTCGCGCACGAAGGCATCGGCTCGGGATTGATCCAGTGGCCGGTGGCGCTGGCGGCGTCGGCGCTGTTCGCGCTCGTGATCGGCGCGCTCAGCTTGCGCACCCGCGGCGTCTATTTCATCATGATTACGCTCGCCTTCGCGCAGATGGCGTATTACGTCGCATCCGGGCTTGCGCGCTACGGCGGCGACGACGGGCTCACGATCTACAAGCGCAGCGATTTCGGCGGTCTGATCAACCTGTCGAGCCGGGTGCAGTTCTATTATCTTTGCCTCGGCTGCCTGTTGGGCGGGATCCATCTGATCTGGCGGATCGTCAATTCGCGTTTCGGCATGGTCGTTCAGGGCCTGCGCTCCAACGAGCAGCGCATGCAGGCGATCGGGTTTCCCGCCAACCGCTACCGGCTGGTCTGCTTTGTGATCGCCGGCACCATGTGCGGCCTCGCCGGTGCGCTGCTTGCGAACAACACCGACTTTGTCAGTCCGGCCGTGATGTACTGGACCCGTTCCGGCGATCTCATGGTGATGGTCATCCTCGGCGGCATGGGATCGCTGTTCGGTCCGGTGATCGGCGCGATCGTCTATCTGCTTTTGGAAGAGGCCTTGTCGCAGGTGACGGAATACTGGGCGCTGATCATGGGCCCGCTGCTGCTGCTGATCGTGCTGTTCGGGCGCGGCGGCATCATGGGGCTGCTCGGGAGGCTGAGCCGTGGCTGATCCCTTGCTTCGCGTTGAAAAACTGGTGCGGCGGTTCGGCGGCGTGATCGCGACCGATCATGTCTCGCTCGATGTCGCGAAGGGCGAGTTGCATGCGATCATCGGACCGAACGGCGCCGGCAAGACCACGCTGATCAGCCAGCTCACCGGACAGCTGCCGCCGAATTCCGGCACCATTCATTTTGCCGGAGCGGATATCACCCGCCTGCCGGCGTTTCGCCGCAGCGCGCTCGGGCTGGCGCGCTCATTCCAGATCACCTCGCTGCTGCCGGACTTCACCGCATCGGACAATGTCGCGCTGGCGGCGCAGGCCCATGATGGGCACTCCTTCTACTTCTGGGGCAATGCCCGCAAGGAAAGCGCGCTCCGCAACGCGGCGCTGGCAGCCCTGAAGAGGGTCGGGCTCGAACACCGCGCCGACGTCGTGGTTTCCCGGTTGAGCCATGGCGAGCAGCGCGAGCTCGAACTGGCCGTAGCACTTGCGACCAAGCCGCAAATGTTGCTGCTCGACGAACCGATGGCCGGGCTTGGCACCACCGAATCCGCGCGGATGGTGAAGCTGCTGCAGGAGTTGCGGCGGGAAGTCACCATCGTGCTGGTCGAGCACGATATGGACGCGGTGTTCGCGCTCGCCGACCGCATCACCGTTCTCGTTTATGGGCGCGTCATCGCTTCCGACGTGCCGGCGGCGATCCGCCAGAACGAAGAGGTCAAGCGCGCCTATCTCGGCGATCAGCATGCGGTGACCCGTCATGGCTGACGCGGCGCCCTTGCTCGAAGTCGATGGCATCGAGACCTGCTATGGCCTAAGCCAGGTGCTGTTCGGCCTGTCGCTGCAGGTCCGATCGGGAGAGATGGTGGCCCTGATGGGCCGCAACGGCATGGGAAAAACCACGACGATCCGCTCCATCATGGGGCTGACACCGGCGCGCGAAGGCGTAATCCGTTTCGCCGGGCAAGAGGTTCGCAAGCTTCCCTCGTTCCGGATTGCGCAGCTCGGCATTGGTCTCGTGCCTGAGGGGCGCCAGATATTTCCCAACCTGACGGTGCGCGAGAACCTGGTCGCCGCGTCCGGCAACCGTCTCGGCGCGGCCGATCCATGGGGCATCGAAAAGATCCACGCACTGTTTCCGCGACTGGCCGAACGCGGCGGCAACATGGGCGGCACGCTGTCCGGCGGCGAGCAGCAGATGCTGGCGATCGGTCGTGCGCTGATGACCAATCCGCGGCTGCTGATTTTGGACGAAGCCACCGAAGGCCTCGCACCGCTGATCCGCGAGGAAATCTGGAACTGCCTGTCGATGCTGAAAGCGCGCGGCCAATCGGTTCTGGTGATCGACAAGAACGTCGCGAATCTCGCCCGCATTGCCGACCGGCACTACATCATCGAACGCGGCCGCACGGTGTGGAGCGGCACCTCGGAAGCATTGATCGCGGAACCCGATCTGCAGCATCGGTATCTGGGGATTTGAGTGCCTCTGTCATTCCGGGGCGCGCGCAGCGCGAACCCGGAATCTGGAGCCGCAAAGAGGAGCTCCCTAACCTCTGGATTCCGGATCCAGCGCTGCGCGCTGGTCCGGAATGACGGGATAAATCTCAAAACATCTCGAAATATTCGCGCTGCTCCCATTCCGATACTTCGGCCTGGAAGCGTTCGATTTCGGCGGTCTTGATGTGAACGTAGTAGTCGACGAATTCGCCGCCCAGCGCCTCGCGAAAGAAACGATCATCCTTTAGCGCCAGCACCGCGTCCTGCAGGGTCTTTGGCAACAGCGCGGCCTGCGTTTCATACGGCGTGTCGGCGGACGGACCGGGATCGAGCGCGCGATCGACGCCGTCGAGCCCGGCAAGAATCTGCGAGGCCATGTAGAGATATGGATTGGCCGCGGGCTCGCCGATCCGGTTTTCAAGGCGCGTTGCGGGATCGTTGGCGCCGCCGAGCACGCGGATCATCACACCTCTGTTGTCGCGTCCCCAGATCGCGCGATCCGGTGCCAGCGAATAGGAACGATAGCGCTTGTAGCCATTGATGGTCGGCGTGGTGAACACGGCCGCCGCACGGGCATGCGTCAACAGCCCGCCGAGATAACCCCGGCCGAACGCGCTCAACAGCTCGCCGCCTTCTTTGCTCATGAAGGCATTCTCGCCGCTGTCGCGCGAGACGATCGATTGATGCAGATGCCAGCCGGACGCGACCACATTCGGAAGTTTCGGGCGACACATGAAGGTGGCGTGATAGCCATGCCGATGACAGATCTGTTTCACGGCGCTGCGCAGCAGCACCATGTTGTCGGCCGGCGTCAGACCCATCGTCGGCTTGAACGTGAACTCGCATTGGCTTGGACCGAACTCGACCTCGATCGATCGCAGCGGCAGGCCGAGCGCCACGATGTCGCGCCTGACAATCTCGAGCACCGGCTCCATCTGGTCGTAGCGCTGCTCGGTCAGATATTGATAGCCGTGCGACAGCAGGCTGACCTCAGGCGGCCGACCCGGCTGGCCGGCGTCTTCGGGCGACATTTTGGCGTCTTCGAGCTTGAAGATATGGCATTCGACTTCGAGACCGGCGACGAAGTCGTAGCCGCGCTTTTCAAGCTTCGCGAGCACCGATTTGTAGAGATTGCGGGTCGCGAACGGGACTGGCCGCCCGTCAGCGAAATGAACATCGCACAATAGCCAGCCGGTCGCCGACGCCCATGGCAGCACGCGGAAGCTCAGGGGATCCGGCACCATCAGCACATCGGCGGCGCCTTCCATCTCCGGCATCCCAAAACCGCCGCCGGCGGTGAACACCGGGAATACGGTCCGGTGCGAGGTGTCCTTGGCGAACATCGTGGTGGTGATGGTGCATCCGCTCTCGAGCGCGCGCAACGCCTCGCTCGCGACCAGCGTTTTGCCCCGCAAGATTCCGTGCTGATCGGGGAAAGAGAAACGGATGACTTCGAGCTTCTGCTCTTCGACGATCTGCGCGAGGCGCGCTGCCGCTTCCTTCTGCTCGCGCGACCAGAGACCGTAACGCTGGACAAAACTCAATGCGTTGCCCCCAGCGGGCGCCGAAGCGCCATCACTTGATCGCCCTGAGATGGGGCACCTTGTCGGCGATCTCCGCGGGAACCGGTGCCGCCCATGGCGCGCTGCGCCGCCGCTTGACGTCGACTTCCATCCAGAAAGTTTCCCATCCGCGCGTCGGTCCAATGCCGTCCATGGTGGCGGGACCCTGGATGCTGCGCGCATGCGCGGCATCGAGGAACATGAACGGTTTTGCGCCGCCAGCGACCTTCTCGATTTCCTGCCGCAGCAGGCGGCGATACTGCACGATCGCCTTGTCGGACTGGCCGAGATGCTCGCGGGTTCGGTCCTGGATCGCGCCCATCGCTTCCACCGCCCACTGGTCGTGCACGTTGATGTCGGCGCCCATGCCGGTGTAGGTCGCGGTCAACTGCTCATGCGGATCGAAACCGTAATCGTTCGACTTGTTCTTGCGCGAGCGATAATCGGGAAGCTCATACAGTTCGAGGCGCTGGTCGCGCATTTTCTTCTTGTCGACCGGCGTCGAATAGCTGGTGAAGATCGCGTACCAGTAGCAATTCTCGTCATCGACCGGCACGTGCCACTGCGTGATCGTCATCTCGGTGCTCATCGGAATGACAAAGCCATGCGGGAACAGCTGATTGGTGACGCGCACATGGGTGCGCTCCTCGTCGATCTCGCGCAGCGCGATCAGCCTTAAGCCGTATTCGGTGTGCTCGACATTGATGATGGGCCGGTCATATTCGCGCAGGATTTTGGTCATCGGCATATCGCTGCCGGCGGATGCGCCGCGAAACTGCTTGCCGTAAGAAGCCGCCGGATCTTCATCCTCGAAAAAGCGATGCAGGAACGAGGCGTGCGACGGATCGATGCCGACCTCCAGCGCCTGCAGCCAGTTGCAGCCGATCAGGCCCTTGAACGCGAAGGTGTGGCTGTCCGGCGCCACAAAACAGTCGATTTCCGGAAATGCCGGCGGCTCGCCTTCGCCGAGATACGCCCAGAGAATGCCGCTCTTCTCGACCACCGGATAGGCGCGCTGCGTGATGTTCTTGCACAGCACCGAATCCTTCGGCTCCGCCGGCGTTTCCAGGCATTGGCCGGATACGTCGAACAGCCAGCCATGAAAGGCGCAGCGCAGGCCGCCGTGCTCCAGGCGGCCGAAGGCGAGATCGGCGCCGCGATGCGCGCAATGGCGGTTGATCAGGCCGTAACGGCCTTGCTCGTCGCGAAATAGCACCAGATCTTCGCCCAGCAATTTTACCGCTCTGACCGGCCGCGGTCCCGTCAGCTCGTCCACCAGCGCCGCCGGCTGCCAGTACATCCGCATCAATTTCCCGCATGCGTCCTTCGGACCGGTGCGGGTGATCAGGTCATTCTGTTCCTGGCTCATCATGGCGGCGGGGTCCTTTATCGAAACAGAATTGATCTCATTCGAAATCAAGTTACTAGCCCCGCGTTTTCCCGCAAGCACATTCCTTGCCGAGATTGCGTTCGGGATACGAGGCTCACCCCCGCGCGAACATTCGCGCCTCGTCATGCAGCACCGGCGCCACCGCGTCGATCAAACGCGCGGCGGCGGCGTCCACGGAAAGGCCCGCGGTATCCACCACCGCAGACGCCCGGGCGTACAGCGGTTCGCGGCTGAGCAGGATGGTGCGCAGCTCGGCCATGGCCGAGCGATCGTCCGCCATCGGGCGCAAATCGCCCTGCGCGCGCACCCGCGCCATGTGTTCTTCCGGCTCGGCCTTCAGCCAGATGGTATAGAACGACGACAGGATCAGGTCGAAGGTCAAGGGCTCCGAGACGATGCCGCCGCCGGTCGCCAGCACCATCAATTCCTTGCGCGCCAGCAATTGCCCGAGCGCGGCCTGCTCCAGCCGGCGAAAACCTTCCTGGCCGTACAGCGCGATGATCTCGGCGACCGACAATCCGTTCTGCGCCTCGATCTCCTTGTTCAACTCGACAAAACTCCAGCCGATCTTCTTCGCCAGCATTTTGCCGAGCGTGGATTTGCCGGCGCCGCGCAGGCCGATCAGGGCGATGCCGGCGAACGACATGCGTCGCTGCGCCGACGCGCCGTTGCCTTGGCCGGCGAGGGCGTCCTTGGCCTGCGCGATCTGGTTCGGCGTCGCCTTGCGCACGAGATCGCGAATGACGGGCCAGTCCGGCGAAGGCTCGGTTGCGGGAATGAGGTCTTCGAGATGCGCGCCCATCGCATTCGACACCCGGCGCAGCAGCACGATCGAGACGTTGCCCTTGCCGCTTTCGAGCTGGGCGATGTAGCGTTCGGAAATTCCGGAAACTTTTGCCAGTACCTTTCGCGACATGCCGCGCAGGGCACGCATGGTGCGGACACGCTGGCCGAGCTGCTCGAGAAAGCCGGTTTCGGGATCGAGATTTTCGGTCATGTCCCTCGTGGTTTGGTCTGGTCGCGATGCGGGCTTCAGGAAACATAATGCCGACAAGGATTGACAGCAAGCGCGTCTAGTGCCTTTCTATGAATTATAATTCTTAAAAACTGGGGAGAAGACGCGTGAGTGCCTACAACGCGGTGACCTGGCTGCTTGATCGCAATGTCGATGAAGGCCGCGGCGGAAAACTCGCGTTCACCGACACCGTCTCTGAACTGACCTATGGCGATCTGCAAAAGCAGAGCTGCCGGGTCGCCAATCTGCTGCGCCGCCTCGGTGTCCGCCGTGAAGAGCGCGTGGCGATGATCATGCTCGACACGACAGACTTTCCGGCGGTGTTTCTCGGCGCCGTTCGCGCCGGTGTAGTGCCGGTGCCGCTCAACACGCTGCTGACCTCGGATCAATATGCCTATGTGCTGGCGGATTGCCGCGCGCGGGTGCTGTTTGTTTCCGAGGCGCTGCTGCCTGTGGTCAAGGACATGGTCGGGCGCATGGCCGATCTCGATCACGTCATCGTCGCCGGCAACGATGCGCACGGCTACAAGAAATTGTCCGATGAGCTCGCGGGCGAAAGCTCCTCATTCGCGACCGCCGCGACCCATGCCGACGAGCCGGCGTTCTGGCTCTATTCGTCGGGCTCCACCGGTATGCCCAAGGGCGTGCGGCATCTGCATTCCAATCTCGCCGCCACGGCTGAGACCTACGCCCGGCAAGTTCTCGGCATTCGCGAGGACGACGTTGGTCTATCGGCGGCGAAACTGTTTTTCGCCTATGGCCTCGGCAATGCGCTGACGTTCCCGATGTCGGTAGGCGCCACCACTGTCCTCAACTCCGAGCGTCCGACGCCCGCTGTGATGTTCGCGCTGATGAACAAATACAATCCCAGCATTTTCTTCGGCGTGCCGACCTTGTTCTCGGCGATGCTGAACGACGAAACCCAGAAGAACGAACGTGGTGGCTCCCGCTTGCGCATCTGCACCTCCGCGGGCGAGGCGCTGCCGGAATCGGTCGGCAACAGCTGGAAGTCACGCTTCGGTGTCGATATTCTCGACGGCGTCGGCTCGACCGAGCTGCTGCATATTTTTCTCTCCAATGCCCCCGGCGATATCAAATACGGCTCATCCGGCCGTCCGGTGCCGGGCTACAGGGTGCGGCTCGTCAATGAAGCCGGCAGCGATGTCCCCGATGGTGAAGTCGGTGAACTCCTGGTCGATGCGCCCTCGGCCGGGGAAGGCTACTGGAATCAGCGCAGCAAGAGCCGTCAGACGTTCGAAGGCCACTGGACCCGTACCGGCGACAAGTACATTCGCGACGCCGATGGCCGCTACACCTTCTGCGGCCGCAGTGACGACATGTTCAAGGTGTCCGGCATCTGGGTGTCGCCGTTCGAGGTCGAGAGCGCGTTGATCACGCACCCCGCGGTGCTGGAGGCCGCCGTTGTGCCCGAGGCCGATCCGGAAGGATTGCTGAAGCCAAAGGCGTTCGTGGTGCTGCGCGCGGACGCGGACACCGACGGCCTTCATGAGGCGCTGAAGGAGCACGTCAAGCAGAAGATCGGCCCGTGGAAATATCCGCGCTGGATCGACGTCGTCGATAGCCTGCCGAAAACCGCTACGGGCAAAATCCAGCGGTTCAAGCTGCGGGAACATAATTAATCGTCATGGCCGGGCAAAAGCGCGAAGCGCGTCTTCGCGCTAGATGACCCGGCCATCCACGCCTTGTCTGGCAGCCAGGAAAGACGTGGATGCCCGCGACGAGCGCGGGCATGACGAACGTGAGTTTTAGGCCGCAGGTATAAGAAACATGACCGCGCTCGCATCCTCCGGTTTCTTGCGCATCGGCGCCTCCGATCTCGAATACCGCATGATCGGTCCGGCGCCGGATGACGCGCCGACCATCGTCATGCTGCACGAGGGCTTGGGGTGTGCCGCGCTGTGGGGAGATTTTCCGGACCGGCTTGCCGCCGCCACCGGCGCAGGTGTGTTCGTGTATTCACGCGCCGGCTATGGCGCCTCGACAATGGTCGCGCTGCCGCGCCCGCTCGACTACATGCACGTCGAAGCGCTTGATGTGTTGCGGAAGCTGCTCGATAAAGTCGGCTTTCGCCGCGGCCTGTTGCTCGGGCATTCCGACGGCGCTTCGATTGCGGCGATCTATGCCGGTGGTGTGCAGGATCATCGCGTCCGCGCGGTGGCGATGATCGCGCCGCATTTCATCGTGGAAGATATCGGGCTGGCGTCGATCGCGGAGACCCGGAAGGCCTATGAGACCGGCGGCCTCAAGGAGAAGCTGAAGCGCTGGCACGGCGATGTCGACAACACCTTCTACGGTTGGAATGACGCGTGGCTCGACCACAGGTTTCGCAAGTGGGATATTTCGGAGTATCTCGCCTACATCCGGGTACCGCTCGCGATCCTGCAAGGCGCCGACGATCGGTACGGCACCATCCGTCAGATCGAGATCGCGCAAGAAGAATGCTATTGTCCGGTCGAAGTGACGATGATTCCCGGTGCCGGACATTCGCCGCATCGCGAAGCGCCGGAGCCGACGCTCGATACGATTTCAGAATTTGTTGAACGCATTTTGTATTTGCATGAAGGCTCGGAAGGCCGAGCCGCTTAAAACATTGGCCGTCGCGATGCCCAGATGAGCATCTCTCCTTCGACCGTCGTCAACCTTCCGCTGCCGCGCTGGGCCTATGTCCCCGGTGAGAGCGCGGACGCCGCGCCCGATCACGACACGTTATGGCAGGCCAAGGCGCTGGTGCCGCCGCAATTCCGCGGCTTTGTGCCGGCGCGGCATCCGGCGCTGCGCTATGGGATTGCGCTCAACGACGCCGGGTATTTCTGGGAGTCGCATCAGGTGCTGGAAACGGTATGGGCTGCGGTGCCGCAGGGCGGGCGCGAGCGGATCCTGTTGCGGGCCTGCATTCAGATCGCCAATGCCAATCTCAAGCTGCGGATCAACAAGCCCCACGCGGCGGTGCGGCTGTTCGGCGAAGCGCTGGAAGAACTCAATGCGCTCGGCGCGCGCGTGGCGACCGTCGCGGGCGGCGGATTTGCCGATGTTTTCCCGATAGCCGCGCTGACGGCGGTGCTGCAGATAAAACTGGGGAAGCCCTCGTTATCCGCATCCGATTGGATGAAGATCGGGTCGGCCGGCCGGACATGAAGAAAAATGCAGATTTTAGGCTCTCAAAGCCCTGGACCGCGTCTAGAACATGCACTATTATGCATGATAAGATAATCCAAACCAAATAAGGGTGGCCCATGGCCGGTGAAGATCGCGTCCTTGCTGGCGGCGCCAGGCACATCGATTTCCAGACCGATCCGTCGCGCTACCGGCACTGGAAGCTTGATGTCGAAGGCGATGTCGCGACGCTGACCATGGACGTCGACGAGAACGGCGGGCTGTTCGAGGGTTATCAGCTCAAGCTGAATTCCTACGACCTCGGTGTCGACATTGAACTGGCCGACGCGGTGCAGCGGCTGCGCTTCGAACATCCTGGCGTGAAGGTGGTGTTGCTGCGCTCCGGCAAAAACCGGGTGTTCTGCGCCGGCGCCAACATCCGGATGCTGGCGGGTGCAACCCACGCCCACAAGGTCAACTTCTGCAAGTTCACCAACGAGACCCGCAACGGCCTGGAGGATTCATCGGAAAATTCCGGCCAGCGTTTTGTCACTGTCATCAACGGTACGGCTGCGGGCGGCGGTTACGAACTCGCGCTTGCCACCGATCACATCATCCTCGCCGATGACGGCTCGGCGGCGGTGGCGCTGCCGGAAGTGCCGCTGCTCGCGGTGCTGCCGGGCACCGGCGGGCTGACGCGGGTGGTCGACAAGCGCAAGGTGCGCCGCGATCACGCCGATTATTTCTGCACCATCGAGGAAGGCATCAAGGGCAAGCGCGCGGTGCAATGGCGTCTCGTCGACGAGATCGTGCCGAACAGCAAGCTCGAAGCCAAGGTCGCCGAGCGCACACGCGAATTCGCCGCGGCCTCAACGCGCAACGGCAACGGAAAAGGCATTTCGCTCGCGCCCCTAACGCGCAGCTTCGACGACAACGGCATCCGCTACGGTTTTGTCTCCGTCGATATCAATCGCGCCGAGCGCATCGCCACCATTTCGATCAAGGCGTCGGACGTAAGTGCGCCCGTCGATGTCGACGGCATGATCGCGCAAGGCGCATCGTTCTGGCCGCTGCAGGTGGCGCGCGAACTTGACGATGCGATCCTGCATTTGCGCATCAACGAACTCGAAACCGCGATGCTGGTGTTCAAGTCGCATGGCGAGCGCGCAGGCGTCTTGGCCTGCGACGCATTTCTGGAAGCCAACAAGGCGCACTGGCTGGTCAACGAAATCAGGCAATACTGGAAGCGGGTGCTCAAGCGCATCGACGTCACCTCGCGCACGCTGGTGACGCTGGTCGAGCCGGGGTCCTGCTTCGTCGGCACGCTGGCCGAACTCGTGTTCGCGGCTGACCGGTCCTACATGCTGATCGGGCAGAAGCAGGGCGACAACCGCGCGCCGCCGACGATCGAACTCTCCGCGATGAATTTCGGCCCGTACCCGATGAGCCACGGGCTGACGCGGCTGCAATCGCGCTTTCAGGCCGATCCAACGGATCTGGACCGCGCGCAGGAGAAGATCGGCGAGGCGCTCGATGCAAGCCAGGCCGAGCAACTCGGCCTCATCACCTTTGCGCTCGACGATATCGACTGGGATGACGAGGTCCGGGTGTTCTTCGAGGAGCGCACCAGCTTTTCGCCGGACAGCCTGACCGGCATGGAAGCCAACTTGCGTTTCGTCGGACCCGAGACCATGGAATCGAAAATCTTCTCGCGCCTGACCGCGTGGCAGAACTGGATCTTCCAGCGCCCCAACGCGGTCGGCGAGCAGGGCGCGCTGCGGCGCTACGGCACCGGACAGAAGGCGCAGTTCGATATGACGCGGGTGTGAGTTGGTGTCCCGGGCGCTGCGCGGCACGCTTGTGACGCGCTGCAGAACCGGGACCCACACCGTCACTGAATGGATCCCGGCTCTGCGGCGCACCGCTTCGGGCTGCACCGCGTCCGGGACACGAGACCGAACACGGGAGAGCACGCCATGAACATCATGAACGTCGATTACAGCACCAAGATTCCCAACAACGTGAATCTCAGCGAGGATCGGCAGGTGCTCAAAGCCCTGGAAGGCTGGCATCCCGGCTACATGAACTGGTGGGGTGACATGGGGCCGGAAGGCTTCCAGCAATCGCTGGTGTATTTGCGCACCGCCTATTCGGTCGATCCGCGCGGCTGGGCCAAGTTCGACTACGTGAAGATGCCGGATTATCGCTGGGGCATCCTGCTCGCGCCGCAGGAAGAGAACCGCGTCATCCCGTTCGGTGAGCATTACGGCGAGCCGGCGTGGCAGGAAGTGCCGGGCGAACATCGCGCCATGCTGCGCCGCCTGATCGTGATCCAGGGCGATACCGAGCCTGCCTCGGTCGAACAGCAGCGCCATCTCGGCAAGACCGCGCCCTCGCTCTACGACCTGCGCAATTTGTTTCAGGTCAATGTCGAGGAAGGCCGCCATCTCTGGGCGATGGTCTATTTGTTGCAGAAATATTTCGGCCGCGACGGCCGCGAGGAGGCCGACGATCTGTTGCGCCGCCGCTCCGGCGACGCCGACAGCCCGCGCATGCTCGGGGCCTTCAACGAAGCGACGCCCGACTGGCTCTCGTTCTTCATGTTCACCTACTTCACCGACCGCGACGGCAAGATGCAGCTGCACAGCCTGGCGCAGTCCGGCTTCGATCCGCTGTCGCGCACCTGCCGCTTCATGCTGACCGAGGAGGCGCATCACATGTTCGTCGGCGAGACCGGCATCAGCCGGGTCGTGCAGCGAACCGTTGAGGCGATGAAGGCCGCCGGCATCAGCGATCCCTCCGATGTCGCAAAAGTCCGCGCGCTCGGCGTGGTCGATCTTCCGACCATCCAGAAGAAGCTGAACCTGCATTACACGCTTTCGCTCGACCTGTTCGGCTCGGAGGTTTCCACCAACGCGGCGAACGCCTTCAATGCCGGCGTCAAGGGCCGCTTCCACGAGACCCAGATCAAGGACGACCACCGGCTGCAGAACAGCACGTATCCGGTGCTCAAGCTGGTGAACGGCGAGATCAGGCGCGTCGACGAGCCGGCGCTGACCGCGCTCAACATGCGGCTGCGCGACGACTACACGCAGGACTGCGTCAAGGGCCTGCTGCGCTGGAACAAGATCATCTCAACGGCCGGCTACGACTTCAAGCTGACGCTGCCGAACGTCGCGTTCCATCGCCAGATCGGCGAGTTCAAGGATATTCACGCCACGCCGGACGGCGTGCTGATCGACGACGCGACCTGGAACAAGCGAAAGGGCGAATGGCTTCCTTCCACCGATGACGGCGATTTCATCGCTTCCCTGATGATTCCGGTCACCGGCGTCGGCGAGTTCGCCTCCTGGATTTCACCGCCCAAGGTCGGGATCGACAACAAGCCGGGCGATTTCGAATATGTGAAGATCGAGACGTGAGTCCCACGTCGTCCCGGCGAACGCCGGGACGACACCGTTTTTGCCCACGCTCTGCCTCTAATCCCACCCATCGCCCTTGATGCCCGGGTTGGCGTAGACGATGCCGCCATCGACCGCGATGGTGGCGCCGACCACGTAATCTCCGGCGCGTGAGGCGAGATAGATCGCCGCTCCTGCCATATCCTCATCCGTACCAATCCGTCCGGCCGGCACGCGCCTCGACACCTCGTCGGCGTTGTCGCGCGCCGCCTTGTTCATGTCCGACTTGAACGGTCCCGGTGCGATCGCCGTCACCACGACGTGGTCGCGGATCAGTTTCACGGCCATCCGCCGCGTCAGGTGAATGAGGCCCGATTTGCTGGCGGCGTAGGAATAGGTCTCCATCGGGTTGACGAAGATGCCGTCGATCGATGCGATGTTGATGACCTTGGCGGGCTTATCCGCGGTGGCGGCAGCGCGCAAGGGTGCTGCCAGCGCCTTGGTCAGAAAGAACGGCGTCTTGAGGTTGAGGTTCATCACCTTGTCCCAGCCGGTTTCCGGAAACTCGTCGAAATCCGCGCCCCACGCCGCACCGGCATTGTTGACCAGAATATCCAGCTTCGGCTCGCGCTTGCCGATCTCGGCCGCAAGCATCCCGATGCCCGTCATGGTGGAAATATCGATCGGCAGCGCGATGCATTCGCCGCCATATTCAGCCGTCAGCTCTTTGGCGGTCGTCTCGCATGGTCCGGCCTTGCGTGCGGTGATGTAGACCTTCGCCGCGCCGTGGCTGAGGAACCCGGCAGCGATCATCTTGCCGATGCCGCGCGATCCCCCGGTCACCAGCGCCACACGGCCCTTCAGCGAAAACAGATCCTTGAACATGTCGCCCTCCGTTTGATTTTGTCAGCGGTTTTGGGCGCGGGGGTTGGATGAGTCAAGGAAGGGACTCTTCCCCTCTCCCCTTGTGGGAGAGGGTGGCTTCGCGGAGCGAAGACGGGTGAAGGGGTTTGGATCTATCGATCAGCCGCAACCCCTCATCCGGCACGGACTTCGTCCGCGCCACCTTCTCCCACAAGGGGAGAAGGGAAGTGAAGGAGCGTCGAGTGAGCTCACGCCGCGTCGATGCGCCGAAAGCCGTTCCACATCGCGGTGGCGGCGCCGGAGGTCAGCACCGGCAAAATGCGCGTGTCCTGATAGTTGCCGTTGAGCGAAACCCGCGGCAGCGCCATCAGATGCCCTGCGCTTTCGGGAAAGATCATGCCCGGCCGCGTCGTCACCGCGGTCTTGTATCCGGCCGCCTGCGCCAGCGCGAACTCGCGGGGGCCGGCGGCGGTCTTGTCGCCATAGGGATAGGCAAGATCGACAACGGGACGCTGCAGCACGTCTTCAATCCGCGCGCGGCTGATCGCCATTTCGTGGGCAGCGACCTCCTCGGTCTGCCTCGCAAGATTGCAATGCGTGACCGTATGCGCGCCGATCGTGATCAGGGGGTCGTCCGCGAACGGTTTCAGTTCATCCCACGACATGCACAGTTCGCGGCAAATCGCGGTTTCATCGACGCCGTGGCGCGCGCACAGCGCACCGATTTCGCGCCAGAGATCATGTTCGCCGGGCAACCCGCGCAGCCAGTCGTGCAAACGGTCGAACGCTGTTCGTTTTGCAGCCGGCGTAGAGGTATCGAGGCGCGTCGTGGTGCCATCGATCGGGACTTCGATAAAAGAGGCCTTGGCGATCACCGCCTCCAGCGCGATCCACCACACCCGGCCGGTACCTTGTGCGAAATCGCTGGCGACATAGACGGTGCACGGCGCCTCGAACTCCCGCATCACCGGCAATGCAAAGTCTCTGTTGTCACGATAACCATCGTCGAGAGCAAAGCAGGCAAAGCGTCGCGAAAATTCATGTTCGACCAATCGCCGATGGACCTCGCCCATGGTGATGACATCGATGTCACGCGCCCGAAGGTGCGTCAGCATGGCGCGGAGAAATTCCGGCGCGATCTCGAGATGTCGATTAGGCTGGAATTCGGCGTCACGGCGTGGGCGGACATGGTGCAGCATGAAAATGGCGCCGACGCCCGCGAAAATTGGTCGCAGGAGATAATGTGCCCCGCTGAAGTAAAGCGCTTCCAGTCCGGCGCGGATGACGTTGTTGCGAAACTGCTTCATTAACAATGGCTGGCCGGTTGGGCGTGATTCCGAAGCTAGCGGGGGACCGCTGAAGAAACAGTTAGTTCGTGGGGCTAACCATCGCCGGACTGTTCCGTGTTATTTCCAGTTTGACAGCCTCGCAAGGGTTTGTTTTCTCTCTGATCCAGACCCGCAGGACATCGAATGCACGGACTTTTCAGGTGGAGCAGCAAATGGTGGCCGGGCGTGATTCCACTGGTCGTCTTTTGGGCTATCGCTGCCTGGACAACTACCCCACCGCTGGAATCCGATCTGGCTGCGCGTAGCGCCGCCGCGCTCAAGGATAGTTTACTCGACAAGACGAGGATTACGGTCGCCGGCCGCGACGTCACGTTTGCGGCCGATGCATTCTCGGAAGACGGCCGTCGCGGCGCGGTTGCGTCTGTGGCGGCTGTGCCGGGTGTGCGGCTCGTTAACGACGAAACCCAGCTTGTTCCCGAGGCCAAGCCGTTCGTCTGGTCGGCCGAGCGGGACGTCGTCAGGGTCACATTGGGCGGCAGCGCGCCGCTGCCGGCCACTAAGGGCAGGTTGCTTGAGGCCGCCCGCGCAACGCTTGGCGGTGTCGAGGTCGTCGATCAGATGAATTTGTCGCGGGGGGCGCCGCCACGCTTCGACAACGCAGCGTTGTTGATGCTGGATCAGATCTGGAAATTGAAGGACGGCAAGATCACGATTTCAGATGCCAAGGTCAGCCTTGCCGGCATGGCACGCGAACTGGGCGGCCGGGAGGCGATCGCGGCCGCCCTGAAAAATCTCCCCGAGGGGTTTTCGGTGGCCGCCAATGAGATCAAGGCGCCGCCCTATATCTTCCAGGCCTACAAGGATCCGGTCGCGGTAACGCTGACGCTGACCGGCTATGTGCCTGATAACAATGTCCATGCGGCGCTGGTGGCGGCGGCGGGGCGCAAATTCTTCAACGAAAAGGTGGTCGACAATATCAAGGCCAGCCTGGGCGCGCCTTCCGGATTTGCCAACGCGGTGGTGCCGGCACTGGGCGCGCTGTCGCGGCTTTCGACAGGTACTTTGGTAGTGTCGGACCGGGAAGTGAAACTCTCGGGCGACGCCTTCTATGACGCCGCGGCGTCTCAGATCCGTGCCGGCCTCAAGGATTTCCCGCAAGGCTGGCAGTTCAAGGCCGATATTTCGGTCAAGCCCGCGTCCGCGCCTGTAGATGGCACCGTATGTCAGCAGTTGTTTTCGGGTTTGCTGGCCAAGGGAAAAATCCGCTTCGACTCCGGGCGCGCCACCATCGATCCGGATTCCGCGGGGCTGCTCGACCGCCTGATCGAAACGGCGCTGCGCTGCCCGAGCGCCAATATCGAGATTGCCGGACACACCGACGCCGACGGCGAAGATGGTTTCAACCAGGCGCTTTCCGAAAAGCGCGCGCAGGCGGTCGCGGATTTCCTGGTGAAAGCCGGCTTGCCCGCTGAACGCTTCACGGCGATGGGCTACGGCAGCACCCAGCCGGTCGCTAGCAATGATACCGACGAAGGCAAGGCGCAGAACCGCCGCATCGATTTCGTGGTGAGGTAAGGGCGAATGGCATATCTGGTGACATTTCATTGGGGCTGGCTGCTGGCGTCGCTGCTGCTGGGTCTCGCGATGGGCTGGATCGCGGTGGTTCATCGCGCTCAAGCCGTATCGAAAACGACGTCGCGGTGGCTTGGCGTGTTGGCGGCGGCGCTGGTCGCGGCGGCGGTCGCACGGGTGATCCCCGGTCGCCCCGGCTATTGGCTCGATCTCGGTCTGATCATGTTCGCACTGTATCTGGCCGGTTGCGCGGTGGGATCGTGGCTGCGCGACTGGGTGGTTTCGCGTCACGCGCCGGCGGCTTGAGATTTCGAAAGGCTCGAACAGGAGATCAAGTCCATGACTCCGGTTGCCCATTATCGGATGTTCGGTCGCTACAACGCGTGGGCCAACAGCCGGTTGTACGATGCGACGGCGCGGCTCAGCACCGAACAATATCGCGCCGATCGCGGCGCCTTTTTCAAATCGGTCCATGGCACCCTCAATCATCTGCTCGTGACCGACCGGATCTGGATGCAGCGGTTTACCGGCGAGGGCGACGCGCCGAACCGGCTCAACGCGATCCTGTTCGAGAGCTTCGACGACCTCCGCGCCGCGCGCGCGGTGGAGGACCGGCGGATTGTCGATTTTGTCGACGGGCTTGATGATGGCCGCATCGCCGGCACGATCAAATACCGCCGCGTCTCGTCGCCGGAAGAATTCGAGCAGCAACTGGCGCCGGCGCTGGCGCACTGGTTCAACCATCAGACCCACCACCGTGGGCATGTGCACGCTTTATTAACCGGCCTTGTCGGCGAAGCGCCGGAACTCGATCTGCTGATTTTCCAGCGGCAATCGGTAAAATCCGCTGCCTGACATCACGAAAACTTCACCGCTTCGCATGCAGGGTCGCCGCCGGAGGATTTGCGGCGCCGGAACGAATGCAGCAATACTGTGCATCCGGTGTCATGAACGCCCCCTAATATGTTGAAGAAGCGTGTTTTATTCATGCCAAGCGAATTCCACTCCGGCCCAAAACGCGCTACGACATCGAGCCAGGGAGCTGGCGTGGCGGCGGCCGCGGCAAAGGTTCGCACGGCAGCCATCGCCGTGGGATCGCAATTCGAGGTGGAGATGCTGGAAGCAATACGCAGGGCGATGTCGTTTCTGCGCCAGAAGCAAATCCTGCATAAGCTAGGTGTTGTGGTCAGCATCACGGTCATCGGGATCGCGTGCTACGTGCTCTATCATATGCTGCGAGGCATCGATGTCGCAGAGGTCGTCGAAGCCATCAAGCAGACCGAGCCCAGCCAGATCGCGCTGGCGGCGGTGTTCGTGGCGGCGGGCTACTTCACACTGACATTCTATGACCTGTTCGCTGTCCGCGCGATCGGCCGCACCGATATTCCCTACCGCATCAACGCGCTCTCCGCCTTCACCAGTTATTCGATCGGGCACAATGTCGGCGCCAGCGTCTTCACCGGCGGCGCGGTGCGCTATCGCATCTATTCTGCCTGGGGGTTGAATGCGATCGACGTCGCCAAGATCTGCTTTCTGGCCGGCCTGACATTCTGGCTCGGCAACGCCGCCGTACTGGGACTGGGGATCGCCTTTCATCCCGAGGCGGCAGCCGCGATCGATCAGCTTCCGCCCTGGCTGAACCGCGTCGCCGCTTTCGCCATCATCGTCGGGCTGGTGGCATATGTCGTTTGGGTCTGGACGCAACCGAGACGGGTCGGCCGTGGGCCGTGGACCGTGGTGCTGCCGGGCGGTCCGCTGACGCTGCTGCAGATCGCGATTGGAATCGTCGATCTCAGCTTTTGCGCGCTCGCCATGTACGTGCTGGTTCCGGACGAACCCAATCTCGGTTTCGTCGTTGTCGCGGTCATTTTTGTATCGGCGACGCTGCTGGGCTTCGCCAGTCACTCCCCTGGCGGGCTCGGGGTGTTCGACGCCGCCATGCTGGTCGGCCTGTGGCAGATGGACCGGGAAGACCTGCTGGCAGGGATGCTGCTGTTTCGTGTCCTCTATTATCTTGCGCCATTCGTCATATCTGTAATCTTGCTGACGTTTCGGGAAGTCATACTCGGCGCGCGAATGAAGCGCCTGCGCCGGGCGCCGCCGGGGCTCGACGCCGCCGAGCCGAAGCGCGAAGCCGTATACGTGCGGGAGCGCGGGGACACCGGCGCCTGACGATACGGACCCCGAAGGGATGAGAGCCGGCCCGATGGCAATAGACGATTCCTCTTCCTTCTTCACGCCGTGGCCGGATCGGCTGCGGCATTCGGCCATTATCCTGCTCGCCGCCGGTATGGCCCTGACGGTGCTGGTCGCGTTCGGCGAATTGTCGCTGGTGCGCGCCGTCGCGGTTTTCATCTGCATCGGTGCGGCCGCGCTGGTGCCGTGGCGATTGCACGACGCGGCCGCGTCGCGTGAAGATGTCCGTGGCGTCAACCCGGTCGAAGCCGCCGCGGTCAGCGCAGTCGTTGCCGGCATGCCGGATCCCGCGGTGCTGCTCGACCGCGCCGGCCGCGTGATCCACCTCAATGCGGCCGCAGCCCAGCTCGCGCCGGCGCTGCGCAAGAACGAACTCGCCCAGTTCGCGTTGCGCTCGCCCGAAATCATCACCGCGCTGCGCGAAGCCATCGCCACGACGGAAACCCGGCGCGCGACCTATCTCGATCACGTGCCGGTCGATCGCTGGATGGAATTGATCGTCACCCCGGTGCCGGTGCCGACGCTGTTCGGCGGCATGGACAGATGCATGCTGATGACGTTCCACGATCAGACGCCGCTGCGCCGGGTCGAGGAAATGCGTGCCGACTTCGTCGCCAATGCCAGTCATGAATTGCGCACCCCGCTGGCCGCATTGTCGGGCTTTATCGACACGCTGCAGGGCCCGGCCAAGGATGACGCCAAGGCGCGCGAGCGCTTTCTCGGCATCATGCACACGCAGGCGACGCGAATGGCGCGGCTGATCGACGATCTGCTGTCGCTGTCGCGGGTCGAACTCTCTGCCCACGTCCGCCCCGATGCGGTGGTGGATATCGTCCCGATCATCCGCCAGGTCGCGGATGGGCTGGAGCCGCTGGCGCGCGAGCGGCAGGTCGCGATCAATATCGAATTGCCGGATGCGCCGGTCGTGATCGCGGGCGATCGCGAGGAGTTGCTGCGGCTGTTCGAGAACCTGATCGAGAACGCGCTGAAATACGGCGCCTCCGGCGGCAAGGTCGTGGTGTCGCTGACCTCGGCGATGTCGGGCGAAGGCATCCCGGAATTTCGCGTCATGGTGCGCGATTTCGGCCCCGGCATCGCGCCGGAACATCTGCCGCGTCTCACCGAACGGTTTTATCGGGTGGATGTCGGCGACAGCCGCGCACAGGGCGGCACCGGGCTCGGTTTATCGCTGGTGAAACATATTGTTAATCGGCACCGCGGCCGGCTCTTGATCGAAAGCGTGCCTAAAAAAGGGGCCACCTTTACCGCCTGTTTTCCCCAGGCGCGACCGCCGTCGGCGGTCTAAATCCGAGCGTTTTCAATTGCTTGGCGTTGTCATCCAGCTGTCATTAAACCTTCGTAAAAGCAGCATCGACCGCTCCTAAACGAGCGGCGTGAGCGCAATCGGGCGCGTCCGGCGCTTCGCTCACTGGATGGAGACCAGCAATGAATTTCATGAAAGCTCTCGTCGCGGCCGGCCTAGTCGCCGCGTCGACGTCAGCGTTCGCGGCCGACATCACCGGAGCGGGTGCGACGTTCCCGTTCCCGGTCTATTCGAAGTGGGCCGATGCCTACAAGAAGGAGACCGGCAACGGGCTGAACTATCAGTCGATCGGTTCCGGCGCCGGCATCAAGCAGATCCAGGCCAAGACCGTGACATTCGGCGCCACCGACGCGCCCTTGAAGGCCGAGCAGCTCGAGAAGGACGGCCTGGTGCAGTGGCCGATGGTGATGGGCGCGATCGTTCCAGTCGTGAACCTCGAAGGCGTCAAGCCGGGCGAATTGGTGTTTGACGGCGAGACGCTCGCCAACATCTATCTCGGCAAGATCACCAAGTGGGATGATCCGGCGATTGCCAAGCTCAATCCGAAGCTGAAGCTGCCGACCGACGCCATCACCGTGGTGCGCCGCTCCGACGGTTCGGGAACCACCTTCAACTTCACCGACTACCTGTCGAAGGCGAGCGCGGATTGGAAGACCAAGGTCGGTTCCGGCACCGCGGTCGAATGGCCGGCTGGTGTCGGCGCCAAGGGCAATGAAGGCGTTGCCGGCAACATCGGCCAGACCAAGAACTCGATCGGCTACGTCGAGTACGCCTATGCCAAGCAGAACAAGCTGACCTTCGCCGCCCTGATCAACAAGGCCGGCAAGACCGTGCAGCCGACGATCGCAGCGTTCCAGGCCGCGGCGTCCAACGCCGACTGGGCCAAGGCTCCCGGCTATTACGTGATCCTGACCGACCAGCCGGGTGAAACCTCGTGGCCGATTACGGCGGCGACCTTCATCCTGATGCACAAGGAGCCCACCGACAAGGCGGCGTCCGCCGAGGCCGTCAAGTTCTTCAAATGGGCTTTCGCCAAGGGCGACAAGATGGCGGAGGAGCTCGACTACATTCCGATGCCGGAGCCTGTGGTCAAGCTGATCGAGAAGACCTGGTCGGCCGACATCAAGAGCTGAGTGTGTTTAAGCGAAAAAACTCGCAACCTGTCATTCCGGGGCGCGAGTGAAACGAGCGAGCCCGGAATCGATAACCACGACAGGGAGTATGGATTCCGGGTCTGCGCCAAGAGGCGCATCCCGGAATGACGAAGTTAAATCGGTCCGTGAAGGTCGCTCAAACGCATGGCGACTTTTTCGTAGCTTTGAATTAGATAGGGGATTGGCGTGGCAGACATGGCCGTTCAGAGCGATGTGATGGAAGCCGCCGGACCTTACGATCGCGCCAAGGCGCTCAGCGCTTTCAAGCTCGGCGACGTTACATTTTACTGGATCACCCGCGCCTGTGCGATCTCGGTGCTGCTCATTCTCGGCGGCATCATTCTTTCGCTGATTGCGGGCGCGTGGCCGGCGATCAGGGAGTACGGCCTTTCGTTCCTGTTTACTTCCCGCTGGGCGCCGTCGGCCGATCCGCCCGTGCTTGGCGCGCTCGGTCCGATCTATGGCACGCTGGTCACCTCCGTCATCGCCATGGTGATCGCCATCCCCGTCGGGATTGGAATTGCGATCTTCCTCACCGAACTTTGCCCGATATGGCTACGCCGGCCGATCGGCATTGCGGTTGAGCTGCTCGCAGGCATCCCGTCGATCATCTACGGCATGTGGGGTTTCTTCGTGCTCGGCCCGTTCATGGCCGATACTTTTCAGCCGTTCATGATCCGGCTGTTCGATGGCGTTCCGGTCCTGGGATCGATTTTCGCCGGGCCGCCGTCCTATCTGAGCCTGTTCAACGCGGCGCTGATCCTGGCGATCATGGTGCTGCCGTTCATCACCGCGATTTCGGTCGACGTGTTCAGGACGGTGCCGCCGGTGTTGAAGGAAGCCGCCTACGGTGTCGGCTGCACCACATGGGAAGTCGTCCGCAACGTGGTGATCCCCTATACCCGCGTCGGCGTGATCGGCGGCATCATGCTGGCGCTCGGTCGTGCGCTCGGCGAAACCATGGCGGTGACCTTCATCATCGGCAACTCGTTCCGTATTTCCTCGTCCGTGTTCGCGCCGGGCACCACGATTTCGGCGGCGATCGCATCCGAATTTGCCGAGAGCGACGGGCTGCATCAATCCGGCCTGATCCTGCTCGGCCTGCTGCTGTTCGTGCTGACCTTCTTCGTTCTGGCGGCCGCGCGGCTGATGCTGATGCGGCTGGAAAAGAAGGCGGGGAATTAAGATCATGAACCCGATTTACGTGCGCCGCCGCCGCTTCGACATTATCGTCAAGTTCCTGTGCCTCGGCGCCGCGATTTTCGGCGTGACCTGGCTGGCCCTGATCTTGTTCACGCTGTTCTACAACGGCCTCGCCGGGCTTTCGCTGCAGGTCTTCACCCAGAACACTCCGCCACCGGGATCGACCGATGGCGGCTTGCTCAACGCGATCACCGGCTCGGTCATCATGACCGTGATCGGCGTCGGCATCGGCGCGCCGCTCGGCCTGTTCGCCGGCACCTATCTGGCCGAATATGGCCGGAACGACCGCCTTACCTCGGTGATCCGCTTCATCAACGATATTCTGTTGAGCGCGCCCTCGATCATCATCGGCCTGTTCATCTATGGCGCGATCGTGGTGCCGATGGGCGGGTTCTCGGCCTTTGCCGGATGTCTCGCGCTCGCCGTGATCGTCATTCCCGTGGTGGTGCGCACCACCGAGGACATGCTGCTGCTGGTGCCCAATCCGCTGCGCGAGGCGGCATCCGCGCTCGGCCTGCCGCGCTCGCTCGTCATCAAGCGAATTGCCTACCGCGCGGCGCGCGCGGGCCTGATCACCGGCGTGCTGCTGGCGACGGCGCGCGTTGCCGGCGAAACCGCACCGCTGCTGTTTACCGCGCTCTCTAACCAGTTCTTCAGCCTCGACCTGACCAAGACCATGGCCAACCTGCCGGTCACCATCAACAACTTCGTGCAAAGCCCCTATGCCTACTGGAAGCAGCTCGCCTGGAGCGGGGCCTTGCTGATCACCTTGACCGTACTTGTCTTGAATATTGGCGCACGCATTCTTGGCGCCGAGAGGACAGCAAAATGAATGATCTTTCTGTATCAATGAGTGCTGCGGGTGGACCCGTTCCCTCGGTGGTGTTGCCCGACGCTCAGCCGAAGGTCACCGCACGCGGCCTGAACTTTTACTACGGCGAGAACCAGGCGCTGAAAAACATCAACATCACGCTCGGCACCCATCGCGTCACGGCCTTCATCGGTCCGTCCGGCTGCGGAAAGTCGACGTTGCTGCGGATTTTCAACCGGATGTACGACCTCTATCCGGGACAGCGCGCCACCGGTCAGCTGATGCTGGATCAGACCAACGTCCTCGATCCCAAGCTCGACCTCAATCTGCTGCGCGCGCGGGTCGGCATGGTGTTCCAGAAGCCGACGCCGTTTCCGATGACGATCTATGAGAACATCGCGTTCGGCATCCGGCTCTACGAGAAGATTTCCAGATCCGAGATGGACGGCCGGGTCGAGAAGGCGCTGCGCGGCGGCGCGCTGTGGAACGAGGTCAAGGACAAGCTCAACGCCTCGGGCCTCAGCCTGTCCGGCGGCCAGCAGCAGCGGCTCTGCATCGCCCGCACCGTGGCGGTGCGGCCCGAGGTCATTTTGTTCGACGAGCCGTGCTCGGCGCTTGATCCGATTTCGACCGCCAAGATCGAGGAATTGATCCAGGAACTGGCGGAGGACTACACCATCGCCATCGTCACCCACAACATGCAGCAGGCCGCGCGCGTCTCGGACAAGACCGCCTTCATGTATCTCGGGGAACTGATCGAATTCGACGAGACCAACAAGATATTCACGTCGCCGAGCGATCGACGCACCCAGGACTACATCACCGGCCGGTTCGGCTAAGGGAGACTCAAGATGGGTTCAGAACACACCGCCAAGGCGTTCGACAGCGACCTGCAGGAACTGACCCGGCTGGTCGCGGAAATGGGCGGCCTTGCCGAACGCATGATCGTCGAATCCGTCGATGCGCTGATCCGGCGCGATGTCGTGCTGAGCAAGCGCGTCGTCGCCGCCGACGCCGAAATCGACAGTTTGCAGCACGTGATCGAGGAGCGCGCGGTGCTTACCATCGCCCGGCGCCAGCCGATGGCGGTGGACCTGCGTGAAATCGTCGGCGCCATGCGGGTCGCCATCGATATCGAGCGGATCGGCGATCTCGCCAAGAACATCGGCAAGCGGGTCGCGGCGCTGGAAAGCGATTTCCAGCCGCTGAAACTGATCCGCGGCCTCGAACATATGACCGACCTCGTGCAGTCGCAGGTGAAATCGGTCCTTGATGCCTACGCGGCGCACGATTTGCCGGCGGCGATGACGGTCTGGAAGGGCGACGAGGAAGTCGACGCGATCTGCACCTCGCTGTTCCGCGAGCTGCTGACCTATATGATGGAAGACCCGCGCAACATCAGTTTCTGCATCCATCTGATGTTCTGCGCCAAGAACATCGAGCGGATCGGCGATCACGCCACTAATATCGCCGAAACCGTGTTCTATATGATCGAAGGCCAGCAGATACTCGACAAGCGCCCGAAAGGGGATATGACGACCTTTGCCACGACCGTACCCGGGAATTGAAAGCGCGTTTTCGAGCGAAAGCCTGCCCCGCACCCGTGCGGGGACCGGCTCGCGCGACGCAAACGCATCAAAGCAATTTAAAGTCAAAGCAATAGAAAAGGCTTAAGCATATGAGCGCGCGCATTCTGGTGGTGGAAGACGAGGAAGCGCTTACCACGCTGTTGCGCTACAACCTCGACGCCGAAGGCTACGATGTTGAGACGGTTGGGCGGGGCGATGACGCCGACACCCGTCTGAAGGAGCATGTTCCCGATCTGATCGTGCTCGACTGGATGCTGCCGGGCCTGTCCGGGATCGAACTCTGCCGCCGCTTGCGGGCGCGGCCGGAGACGAGATCGCTTCCGATCATCATGCTGACCGCGCGCGGCGAGGAAAGCGAACGGGTCAGGGGCCTTGCGACCGGCGCCGACGATTACATCGTCAAGCCGTTCTCGGTGCCTGAATTGCTGGCGCGGGTGAAGGGACTGTTGCGCCGCGCCAGCCCCGAGCGCCTTGCCACCGTACTCACCTATGGCGACATCGAGCTTGATCGCGAAAAGCGCCGGGTCGCCCGCTCGGGCCGCCCGATCGATCTCGGCCCGACCGAATACCGGTTGCTGGAATTTTTTCTCGAGCATCCGGGACGGGTGTTCAGCCGCGAGCAGCTGCTCGACAGCGTCTGGGGCCGCGATATCTACATCGATGAGCGCACCGTGGATGTGCATATCGGGCGGTTGCGTAAATTGCTCAACCCCGGCCGCGAGCAGGATCCGATCCGCACCGTGCGCGGCGCCGGCTACGCGCTCGACGACCGCTTCGCGAAAGTGGAATAGATAATCACGCCGGGAACACCGGCCTCATCCTGAGTGAAGCAAGCGTGCGCAATCATCACTGGCGAAAGATACTGACCTCATCCTGAGGAGCTTGCGAAGCAAGCGTCTCGAAGGATGGACGCAAAGCGCGGACTCGCGGCCATCCTTCGAGACGCGCGCAAAGGCGCGCTCCTCAGGATGAGGTCCGGGATATATTCACAACCTCGTTCGCCGGGACGACGCCATCGGAGAGCCAGTTATCTTGTCGGCTTCGGTGGCTGGCGGCGGCGATCACTGGCCGGCTGATAGGCGACCCGCGAGTGATACGCGCAATAGGGCAGGCTGGTCAGCGCCTTGCCGCCACAGAAGAAGAATTCAGAACTGGAGGGATCGCCGATCGGCCAATGGCAGGTCGCCTCATTCAGCTCCAGCAGCGACAGCCGCTGGCTCATCGGCACCACATTGTCGTAGGCGATCGGATCCGGCTCCATCTCGACTTCGAAAGCGTGGGCCAGCGCCGTGTTGCCACGCGAGACCGGGCGCGAAACCCGCATCATGTGCTGGGCCGGGCGGGCCTTGCGCTGGCGCGGCACCGCCGAGGAGGGGCTCTTGGCGCGGCCGGAAAGCCCAAGCCGGTGGACTTTGCCGATCACGGCATTTCGCGTCACATTACCGAGTTCCGCCGCGATCTGGCTGGCCGAAAGCCCGCTCTCCCAGAGTTTCTTCAGTTGCTCGACGCGATCGTCGGTCCAGGTCAATACCGTCATCGCAATTTTCCCTTCGTGTCGCGCCGGCCATTCTCAAAGCGGCGAGCGACTCCATTCCTTGAAAAATCCCTGCTCGCAGAATCCCTTAGCCCTCGCCGGGCGCACAAAGCGCGCCCGGGCGTTTACGCCGAACACTGGGACGGGTTAGGATTAGAACTGCCGCACGAGATGTCGTATCCGACAGTCCGAAGGCTACAATATGCCGTGACTCTCGCGCAAGAGTCTGGCTCAACGCGTCCACATGTTCCGTTATCTATGCATCGCAATGCGCTTTTTCAGCGACACCGGGGTTTCACGGGCAGGGCTCGTCTCCGGCTGGTAGTTGACACCCATCGCCGCGCGCATAGAATAGTTCCCACGTGCCGCCCCGAAAAGGCGGCACGTTTTGTTTTCCGGGGCTGGTTGTTGATGCGATCGCGCCAATGCGCGCATGGCGGCCAGCCGTAACATTCAGTGATAGCCATGACCAACAGCGCGACATCGCATCTGCTTCCGGTATTCGCCAGGGTTGATCTCGGATTCGAGCGCGGCGAGGGCGCGTGGCTGATAGCAACCAATGGCGAGCGTTATCTCGATTTCACCAGTGGGGTGGCGGTGAATGCGCTGGGCCATGCGCATCCGCATCTGGTCGCGGCCTTGCAGGAACAGGCGACAAAACTGTGGCACATGTCGAACCTGTTCAAGAGCCCGGATGGCGAGCGGCTCGCGGCACGGCTGTGCGAACAAAGCTTCGCCGACTTTGTGTTTTTCGCGAACTCCGGCGCCGAGGCGATGGAGTGCGCGATCAAGATCACGCGCAAATATCACGCCGCCAAAGGTCACCCGGAACGCTATCGCATCATCACCTTCGACGGCGCGTTTCACGGGCGGACGCTGGCGACGCTGGCTGCGACCGGGTCTGCCAAATATCTCGAAGGCTTCGGGCCGCCGATGGATGGCTTCGATCAGGTGACGCTTGGCGACCTGGACGCCGTCAAGAAAGCGATCGGTCCGCACACCGCGGGCATCCTGATCGAACCGCTGCAGGGCGAGGGCGGCGTGCGTGCCGCGCCGCATGCGTTCTTCAAGGCGTTGCGTCAGCTGTGCGACGACAACGGCCTGCTGCTGATATTCGACGAGGTGCAGACCGGCATGGGCCGCACCGGCGACCTGTTTGCCTACAAGCGTCTCGGCGTCACGCCGGACGTGATGCCGCTGGCGAAGGCGCTCGGCGGCGGCTTTCCGATCGGTGCGTGTCTGGCGACCGCCGACGCGGCCGCCGGGATGACGCCGGGCACGCACGGTTCGACCTTCGGCGGCAACCCGCTGGCAGTAGCCGCGGCCAACGCGGTACTGGACGTGATGCTGAAGCCCGGTTTCTTCGAGCACGCGCAGAAGATGTCGCTGCTGCTCAAACAGAAGCTGGCCTCGGTGGTCGATCGCCATCCAAAGGTCCTCGCAGAAGTGCGCGGCGAGGGACTGCTGATCGGTCTGAAGGCGGTGGTGCCGTCGGGCGATCTCGTGGCGGCCTTGCGGGAGCAAAAGCTGCTCACGGTTGGCGCCGGCGAAAACGTGGTGCGGTTCCTGCCGCCACTGATCGTGACCGAGGCGGAGATCGAAGAATCCGTGGCACGCCTCGAGCGCGCCTGCACCGCACTTTCCGGCGATCAGCAAAAACGGGCGGCGGGGCAATGAGCAAGGCGCTGCGGCATTTTCTCGATCTCAGCGAGCTTCCGACCCGGGAGCTCCGCAACATGCTCGCCGCCAGCGTCGCCATGAAGGCGAAGCTGAAGGCGCACGCCGAACCGGTCAAGCCGCTCGAGGGCAAGACGCTGGCGATGATTTTCGAGAAGCCCTCGACCCGCACCCGGGTGTCATTCGACGTCGGCATGCGCCAGCTCGGCGGCGAAGCGATCATGCTGACCGGCGCGGAAATGCAGCTCGGGCGCGGCGAGACCATCGCGGACACCGCGCGGGTACTGTCGCGTTACGTCGATGCCATCATGATCCGCATTCTCAACCACGATGCGCTGCTCGAGCTTGCCGCGCACGCCACCGTTCCCGTCATCAACGGGCTGACGCGGCGGTCGCATCCGTGCCAGGTGATGGCGGATCTGATGACGTTCGAGGAGCACCGCGGTCCGATCGAAGGCCGCACCATCGCGTGGACCGGCGACGACAACAACGTGCTGGCGTCTTGGGCGCACGCGGCGGAGCGTTTCCGCTTCAATCTCCATGTCGCAACCCCGCCGCAACTCGCGCCGAACAAATCGATGCGGGACTGGATCAAGGCGACGCAGGCGCCGATCGTGCTCGGCAATGATCCGGAGGCGGCCGTGCGTGATGCCGATTGCGTGGTCACCGACACCTGGTTCTCGATGGGCGACAAGGACGGCGAGCACCGTCACAATCTGCTGAAACCGTATCAGGTCAACGCCAAGCTGATGTCGCTGGCGAAACCCGACGCGCTGTTCATGCATTGCCTGCCCGCGCATCGCGGCGACGAAGTCACCGACGAGGTGATCGACGGCCCGCAATCGGTGGTGTTCGACGAGGCCGAAAATCGCCTGCACGCGCAAAAAGGCATTCTGGCGTGGTGCTTCGACGCGGTGGCGTAGAAGCCCGCAGCTTGGCAATTATAATATCGTCGTCCCGGCGAACGCCGGGACCCATACGCCGAGGACTCTCGTCTTTTGCAGTGTGGTTGATGCCTTCTGCAACAATCGACGCCAGGGGTTATGGGTCCCGGCGTTCGCCGGGACGACGAATGGAACATCTCAGTTTCAACCCTTCCGATTCACACCCGCCGACCCCAGATAAAGCGCCATGACTTCACAATCCCCCGACATCAAAATCTCCCTCGAAGCCGCCATCCGCGCACCGTCGGCTGTTCCGATCGACGATGCGGTGCTGCCGTTCGAGGTGAGTTCGCTCGATCTGCGCGGCCGGTTGACCCGGCTTGGCCCCGCGCTCGACGATGTCCTGAACAAGCACGCTTATCCGCCGGCGGTAGGCAAGCTGCTCGGCGAAGCGATGGTGCTGACAACCTTGCTTGGCTCGTCGCTGAAATTCGATGGCCGTTTCATTCTGCAGACCCAGACCGACGGTCCGGTGTCGTTTCTGATCGTGGATTTCCAGGCGCCGGACCGCTTGCGCGCCTACGCGCGCTTCGACGCGACGCGGCTCGAAGACGGGCTGGATTCCGGCGCGCTGCTGGGACACGGCCATCTCGCCATGACCATCGATCAGGGGCCGGACATGAGCCGCTATCAAGGGTTGGTGGCGCTCGAAGGCGGCAGCCTGGAAGACGCCGCGCATGAATATTTCCTGCGCTCCGAGCAGATCCCGACCCGGGTGCGGCTTGCGGTCGGTGAGGAATGGCGCGGCGGCGAAGAGGGTCCGAAACATCGCTGGCGCGCCGGCGGCATGCTGCTGCAATTTCTCCCCAAGGCGCCGGAGCGCGCGCGGCAGGCCGACTTGCATCCCGGCGATGCGCCGGAAGGCGTCGTCACCCACATGGTCGCGGAAGACGATGCATGGATCGAAGGCCAGTCCTTGATCGCCACCGTCGAGGACGTCGAGTTGATCGATCCGGATCTGTCGGGCGAGCGGCTGTTGTACCGGCTGTTTCACGAGCGCGGCGTCCGCGTGTTTCCCCCACTGTCGCTGCGGGCGCAATGTTCGTGCTCGCGCGACGCAGTGTCGTCGATGCTCGAAAGCTTCGCGGCAAAGGACCGCGCCGACATGGTGAAGGATGGCAGGGTGGTCGTCACGTGCGAGTTCTGCAGCTCAGTCTACGAATTCACGCCGCAGGAAGCCGGCGTGGAGTAGGGGCGCACATCTAGTCGTCATACCCGGACTTGATCCGGGCATCCATCAATCTTCGTGAAAAGTTGTTTCGAAGAAGATGGATCACCGGGGGCAAGTCCGGTGATGACGATCGAGTTCCCCAAGCATCTTCGCGAGAAACGATGTCCTTCGATCGGAGGACGCCGCCGCGGTGTGGCGGCAGTATGGGTGCTGCGATACTCTGATGTGAATGAACCTGTTGAAGCTAAGAAGCGACCACGTCCGGAGCCGGCTTGCGCAGGAGATCGCCATGGCCCTGTTTGATCCTGTTTCGATCACCAGAGAAATCGAAGCGACGCCATTCTCGCATGCCCGTAACGTCATCGTTGCCTATCCGCACCGCGAGGATTGGAAGAAGCTGTATAAGCCGCAGCCGCTGCGGATGCCGGATGCACGGGGCATCTACCGCAATGTTGATGCGTTCGAGTCGCGTTATCAGGGCATGAAGCGCGACCACGAGAAGAACGTGTTAAAGTGCCTTGGCTTGATTCAGGAGCGGGCGGCGGGCCGGGCGGTGCTTGCGGAACTGCGGGCGCGGCCGGCCTTTTCGGTCTACATTCTCCCGTTCGACTTTCTGCCGTCCGGGGACTGGAAGGTGGGCACAGGGGCGCTCACCGAACCGATCACACTTCCGCAAACGGCGGCGGAGCGCGCCCGCGGGACCAAGCCGTCAGGCACGCAGTTCTGCGAAAATGGGGCATGCTGGGCCAACATGGAAAGCCCGACGGGCAAAAGCGTCGACGTGTTCTATACGTCGCGCCGTACCGACGAGAGCCGTGCGGATGGTTGGCTGCTGCACGAACTCGTGCATGCGATGCGCTTCATATCGGGTGTTTTCCGATACTCCCCGATGGGCGGAAGTTACGGCAACAACGAAGAATTTTACGCCAATACGATCGAGATGATCTATCGATCCGAGAAGGGACTGCCAGTCTATGATTATAAGTATCAACCTTTCGACGCAGCATCGTTTCTCGACCCGAAAACGATGGCGAGCGTGGTGCTTACTGAGCTGCGAGTCGCGCAGCCGTCGCTGTTTGACGCGCTGGCGAAAGTGAATACAGCCTTCAATCCGATAAAGCAGCTCGACGACCAAAGACGGAAATTGCTGGGTGGTTGAGCGAACGTCCTGCGTAGCCCCGTTGGCTCCATCCGGGCTACAGCCGCGTGATTTGCCCGTCGGGCGGCAGGGCTGTCGAGTCTTTTATTTCGGATTTTCCGAAAAATATTTGTTCCCTCTGACCCAAATCAAATCTAGAACTGTTCGCATCCCGTCCCACAGAGGGGCGTATCCGGATCGTCAGAGACGCGGGATGGGATGCGGTGGACGCGGCAGCGTTAGGCGTGCGATGCGAGCGCAGGGCGGATTGCTCTCCGTGAGCGG
>Ga0193726_1000591_pt1 | contig 36703 bp, 32 predicted proteins | sample H2c1metaG_FD_144928 | JGI IMG/M metagenome (GOLD analysis project Ga0193726, IMG submission 144928) | Soil microbial communities from a riparian zone of the East river system, Colorado, United States - H2c1 | ecosystem: Environmental > Terrestrial > Soil > Riparian zone | place: USA: East River... | reverse complement strand
GGACGCATCGCGGCGATCTGCCGGTCCTGGATCTCGGCAAGCGTGCGAGCCGCGTGGCGGCGGCTCTCCTCGATCGGCCCGATGCAGACGCATCGCATGAGACGCGCGCTGTAGCCGCTGATCGACGGGGTGAGCTCGACATGGACCACGTCGCCATTGGCCAGCGGCGTGTCCTCGAGATGGGCATGCAGGAAATCCCAGCCGCGGCCGGCAGAGATCGGGCCGGGCTGGGCGGGATCGGCGCCGAGCTCGACGTAGCTCGCGACGGCGATCCGGGCGACCTCGCGCTGCGAATCGCCCCGGCTGCACGCGCCGGCGATACGCCGCATCGTCTCGTCGGCGACCTTCGCGGCGCGGCGCAAAAGGCCGATCTCGGCGTCGGACTTGATGAGGCGCAATTCCCAGATCAGCGGGCCGATATCCACGAAGTCGACCTCGGGCAGCGCTGCCTTCAATCGCGCGAACCGTGCCAGCGGCATGCCATAGGAATTGAAGTCGAGCCCGACCCGGGCGCGGATCAGGCCACGGTCGGCGAAGCGTTCCGCCAAAACGGGAAAAGGATCTTCCCAGTCGCGGTACTGCGGCACGTCGGCGATCCAATTCCGCCGGCGGCAAGGCCCGGCGTCGAGCGCCCGGATCAGGAAGAACGGCTCCTTCTCGACGGGAACGACGACGCAGCGCCAACGGTTCTCGGAATTGCCGTAGCCCGAGATCCAGTTCATCGCCTCGATCTCGTCGAACAGGGCCGCCTCCACGCCCAGCGCCCGCAGCCGGCCGCGCAGCCGTTCCAGGCGGGCGGCGAACTCGGCCGGCGAGAAATAGGGATGACCTGCGCTCATGGCCGCGCCTTCCTGGCAAGACTGTCGCGCAACCGCCGAAAGCCGCCATCCAGCAGCAGCACCAGGCCGGTGACTGCGATGAGGAAGGTGGCGGCGGCGGCAACGACGGGTTCGATCTCGAGGTGCAGGCTGTTCCAGATGCGCACAGGCAGCGTCTGCGCCCGCGCGCCCGCCAGGAACAGCGAAATGACGAGTTCGTCGAACGAAGCGAGGAAGGCGAACAACGCCGCCGACATCACGCCCGGCAGAGCGATCGGCACCACGACCTTGAAGAACACGCGCGACCGGCTGGCGCCGAGGCTGAGCGCGGCCCGCTCGAGATTGACGTCCACGCCCTGCAGGGCGGCGAGCAGGATCAGCAGGACGATCGGCAGGGCGACCACGGCGTGGCAGAAGCCGATCCACAGCATGTTGCCGACGAGGCCCATCTTGGCGGTCAGGAAATACATCGCGATCGCGGTGATCACCGTCGGCACGATGATCGGCGCCAGCATCAGCGACAGGACGAACTTCTTGGCGCGCATCTCGCCGCGGACCAGGGCATAGGCCGCAAGGAAGCCGATGGTCGTGGCGATCACGCAGGCGACGAGCGCGATCAAGGTGCTCGACACCAGGGACTGCCGCCAGCGCGTGTCGCCGAAGAAGATGTCGAACCATTTCAGCGAGAAGGAGCTGGGCGGAAAGCGCAGATAGCCCTCGCCGCTGAACGACAGGACGCAGACGATGACGATCGGCGCCAGCAGGACCAGGCAGGCGAGCGCCACGTAGGTCGAAAGGCCCGGCGAAGCTCCCCGCTCCGGCATCGCTATGTCCCCATCATGCGGCGCACGTCCGTGACGCGGTAATAGATCGCGTAGAGCACGAGCGTCAGCGCCAACAGCAGCAGCGACATGATCGCCGCACTCGGCCAATCGAGCATGATCTCGACCGAGCGCTCGATCAGCATGGCGATCATCACGTCCGACGGCCCGCCCATCAGCGCCGGCGTGATGAAGAAGCCGATGGCCAGGATGAAGACGATCAGGCAGCCCGAGATCGCGCCGTGGGCGCTGAGCGGCAGGTAGACATGGCGAAACGCGTAGGTCCGGCTGGCGCCCAGCGCCTGGGCCGCGCGCATGTAGCTGGGGTCGATCGCCTTCATGGCGGCATAGAGCGTCAGGATCATGTAGGGCAACAGGACATAGGTCATGCCGATCAGGATGCCGGTCTTGTTGTAGAGCAACGCCACCGGCGCATCGACAAGGCCGCTGCCGAGCAGGAGCTGGTTGACGATGCCGTTTCGCCCGAGGAGGACCATCCACGAATAGGTCCTGACGATGACGCTCGTGAAGTAGGGAACGATGATGCAGAACAGGACCAGGGTGAAGCGCAGCCGGTCGCTGTGGCAGAGGAAGTAGGCGATCGGATAGCCGGCGAGCAGCGTCAGCACGGTGACCAGCAGCGCGATCCAGTTGGTGGTGAACATCGCGTTGATGACGGCGCGCGAAGACGCGATCGACATCGCCTGGTCGGCGATCTCGGCGAGGCTGCCGATCTCGCGCAGGGTCTCGACGAAGAACCACACCAGCGGCACCGCGAACCCGAGCGCGATGAAAACCATGGCCGGGACGATCAGGACGGCGGGGTCGCGCCAGAAGTTGGCCAGCGGCATGGTCAACCCGCCAGGATCAGGCTGTCGTCCATCGCCCAACCGAGCGTGACGGCGGTGTCGACGGCCAGCGGCGGCCGGCCGTCGTTCTGGACATCGACCATGACATGCGCCGACGGCGCGGCCTCGACCAGGTAGCGGACGATGTTGCCCAGAAAGGAGACGCGCCGCACGCGCCCCTCGACGCGGTTGCCGCTGCGCTCGCCGGCGCCGGGCAACCGGATCGTGACCTTTTCGGGTCGGACGAACAACGAGGCGCGACTTCCGACCGTGACGGCGTCGCGTACCCTGGCCCGCAACACCAGGCCGCCGACCCGCAAGGTCGCGCAGTCTCCCTCGAGCCCGTCGATCGTTCCGTCCAGGATATTGGCCTCGCCCAGGAAACGTCCGACGAAGGCGTTGGATGGCCGCTCGTAGACCTCGGACGGCATGCCGACCTGCTCGATCCGGCCGCGGTTCATGATCGCGATGCGGTCGGACATGTTCATCGCTTCTTCCTGATCGTGCGTCACATAGACAACGGTCATGCCAAGGCGGCGCTGGATCTCCTTGATCTCGACCTGCATGTCGTAGCGCAAGTTCTTGTCGAGGGCGCCCAGCGGCTCGTCCATCAGCACGATGCGCGGCTCGAACACGATGGCGCGGGCGATGGCTACTCTCTGCTGCTGGCCGCCGGACAATTGCCGGGCGAAGCGGTCGGCGAAGGCGCCAAGCTGCACGAGGTCGAGCGCCCAGGTGACCCGTTCGCGGACGGTCGCCTCGGGCTGGCGCCGGGCCCGCAACGGGAAGGCCACGTTTTCGAAGACGTTGAGGTGCGGGAAGATGGCGTAGTTCTGGAAGACCATGCCGAAGCCGCGATGCTGCGGCTGCATCCCCGAGATGTTGGCGCCGTCGACGGCGATCGCGCCCTCATCGACGCCGGCAAAGCCCGCGATCATCATCAGGGTGGTTGTCTTGCCGGAGCCGGACGGCCCCAGCAGCGAGAAGAATTCGCCGGGCTGGATGGCGAGACTGACATCATCGACGACGCGCTCGGCGCCGTACCGCTTGGTCACCCCGCGAAGGTCGATTGCCCCCTTGAGATTGCCGGAGGGTGTTCGGACGTTCATGCCTTGTGGAGATTGACGTGCGCCACGATCTCGATGAGGCAGCCTTCTCCCATAAGCTCCGCGACGATCGTCGCGCGACTGGGATAGGGGTCGTGAAAGAACTCCTTGTAAACCTCGTTCATGCCGAGGAAGTCGGACTTGCGGGTGATGTAGATGATCACCATCGCGACATCGGCGAGACTGCCGCCGCCGGCCTCGACGGCCTGCTTGAGGTTCGCCAGCGTCTGACGCATCTGCACCTTTATGTCGCCCACCGCCGTCTTGCCGGTGGTCTGGTCGCGGGGGACCTGGACGCTGTAGATCATGTTGCCGGACTTGACGGTCCCGTTGACGGGAGCCGGCGATGGCAGAAGCCCGGTCTTGACGACTTCGAACATGAGGGTGCGCTTTCCTGAGGGTTTCGGAACGGCGATTGGCCGCTACTGGGCGATCCATTTCGACCAGGCCGCGTTCACCTTCGGCCGGCTCTCCGACCACCAGACGATGTCGCGGACATAGCCCTTGGATTTCGTCCACGGCAAGTTCGTCGCCGGATCGAGCAACTCGGGCGACGTGGCCGAATAGGACTTCTGATTGACCGGAATGGCCTTGTAGGGCTTCAGCCAGGCGCCTTGGATTTCGGGACTGAGACTGAAATCGATGAAGGCGTAGGCGGCCTCGGCGTTGCGGCTGCCCTTCGGGATGCCATAGGCTTGGCCGAGGACAGCGTTCTGGTTCCATTGCGCGCCGAGCGGCGCGCCCTTGTCGATCGCCACGCCCAGCCGCGTGCTCCAGAGGGCGGCGAGTACCACTTCCTTGTCGGCAAGCATCTGCGCCGACAAGGCGCCGGTATCCCAGAACTTGGTGATGGCAGGCCGCACCCGCGACAGCGACTTGAACGCCCGGTCGATGTCGAGCGGATAAAGCTTGTCCATCGCAACGCCGTCGGCGAGCAGCGCGAATTCGAGGTCCGGCGCGCCGCTCGCCATGTCGGCCAGCGTCCGTGGTCCGGGAAAGGCCTTGATGTCCCAGAACTCGGCCCAGGATTTTGGCTCCTTGCCCTTGGGATAGGCCGCGGTGTGGAAGCCCATCACCATGGCGTAGTTGAAACAGCCGACGAAGGCCTTGTGCTTGACGGTCGCCTCGATGTCGTCCGGATTCGTCCGCTTGAAGCCCTTCAGGTCGAGCGGCTCGAGCGCGCCCGCCAGATCGAGCTGCAACAGAACATCATCGCCGGTATCGATAAGATCGACTTCCATCTGGCCCGAACGGTGCATGGCCAGCAACTTCGCCACCGTCGCGGGGACGGGAATGACCTCGATGCCCGTCGCCTTGCGGAAGGGCTCATAGACGGTCGGGCCTTTGACCTCGTCGTAGGCGCCACCCGGAGTGCGAACCGTGAGCTGCTGGGCGGCATGCGCCCGCCTCGTCCAGAAATAAGGCAGCGTGACCGAAGCGCCCGCCAGGCCCGTCAGCGCCGATCTGCGGCCGAGCCGCCTCATTGATTTGTCGCTCATTTTTACCCCCTCGTGCCCCTGATGAAGGTTGTGAGAAAAACCTTGCACGCACAATACCGCGGCGCTCTCATCCGCGTTAAATCTAGTTATGGCTCATCAGCAAAACTTGTTCCGCACCCATCGAGCCGACGCATGACGGTCAAGCTCAGATTTCGGCATATCGAGGGCTTCCGGGCGGTCATGCAGACCGGCACCGCGACCGGCGCCGCGTCGCTTCTCAACGTGACCCAACCCGCCGTCAGCCAGTTGATGACGGAAATGGAGGGCGCGGTCGGCTTCGCCCTGTTCGACCGGCGGGGCGGGCGGCTCGTGCCGACATCCCACGCTGCCTTGCTGTTCGACGAGATCGAGCGTTGCTTCACCGGCCTCGACCACGTCAACGCCTTCTGCGCCCGGCTGCAGAATTCGGATGCGCACGCCATCGTGGTCGCAGCGGTGCCGAGCATGACGCTGACCCTGCTGCCGGTCGCGATCGGCCGCTACATGACCGACGTGGCCAAGGACTTCTTCACCCTGTTCCCCCGCCATTCCAACGAGGCGATCCGGCTGGTCGGCTCCCAGAAAGCGGACATCGGCTTCGGCTCGACCCCGGTGACCCTGCCCGGCATTCACTGCGAGCCCATCAGCACGCACGAGGCCGTCTGCGCGCTGCCGCCGGGCCATCCGCTGGCAGCCAAGCCCACCATCCGTGCCCGCGATCTCCATGGCCAGCCTTTCATCACCATGTCGCGAACGGAAGGCGTGCACGAGCTCGTCGAAGGCATCTTCCACCGAGAAAAGGTCGAGGTTGCGACTGTAGCGGAGTGTTCGATGTCGACGGCTGCCTGTGCCCTGGTGGAGAACGGGGTGGGCGTCACGCTCGTCGAACAGGGCGCCGCGACCCTGTTCGCCGGACGGCCCGTCGTGCTGAGACGCTTTCTACCCACGGTCCCGGTCACCTTCTATGCCTACTGGGTCGACAAGGTGACGCCGCATTTCCGTCGAAACGCCTTTGTCGACATCCTCAAGAGGGAAGCACTCAAGATGGAAGCCGCGCTCGACCTGCACCTCGACGGTCCGATCGTGCGCACCCGACGCGAGGCAACGCCCCTGCCAGATGCGGCCGCGCTCGCGGATATCAGCCACCCCGGCGACTAGAACGGCTCCTTGTAAGGCCGCGACCCCGAGGCGCCGGTGAAGATCACCGTGCCGCGACCGAGTGGCGCGAGCCGACGCACCGCCTCGCGGCCGAACAGGAAGCCGGCGAAGCAGCCGACCCGCCAGGAATCCTCGAAATGCTGCGCCGTCATCTCGCGGATATCGATGGCGGCGTTGTTGCCCATGTTGAACACAGCCAGGTCGACCGGCGCGCCGTCGGCATCGTCGGCCATTGCCTTGTCGAACAGGGCGATCACCTCCGCTTCCTTCGTGCCATCGACCGTGACCGGCGTCGCCGAGCCACCGGCGGCGCGGATGGAGTCTGCGACCTTGTCGATCTTGGCTGCCGTCCGGCCGGCCACCAGCACGTGATAGCCCTCTTTCGCAAAGCGGCGACTGGCAGCGGCGCCGAGTCCGCGTTCCGCACCCACGCCCAGCACGACTGCCTTCTTTTTCGCCATGTCGATCCTCGCAATAACAAGTCGCGCGGAACTTGCGGTGCGAGGCCCGCCTTCGCTACGGTCCGCGCGCATGAAATTGCCTCCGTACCCCATGATCGATCTCGATCTTGGCGCTCCCCTCGACCGCCACCGCGCCACCGTCCTGCCGGAATGGATCGACTGGAACGGTCACATGAATGTCGGCTTCTATGTCGTGGCCTTCGACAAGGCGACCGACACGCTGTGCGCGCAGTTCGGCTGCAGCTTCGAATATACGCGCGACAAGATCGGCATGACCTTCGTGCTGGAAGCGCACGTCACCTACGACCAGGAGGTCAAGGAGGGCGATGCGCTCCGCATCACCACCCAGATCCTCGACCACGACGCCAAGCGCCTGCATTACATCCACGCCATGTACCATGCCGACGAAGGTTATCTCGCCGCCACCAACGAGCTGATGCTGATGAACATCGACTATGCGACCCGCCGCTCTGCGCCCTGGCCCGACTTCGCGATGGAGCGCATCGAGAAGCTAGCCGCCGCGCACAAGAGCCTGCCGGTGCCGAAGCAGGCCGGCCGCCTGATCGGCATCAAGAAGAAGAAGAAGTAACCGTGCTCGCTTCCCTGCCCTACGAGCTGCCCGAGCTGGTCACGCGCGCCCCGCTCGACACCCACCGCTCGACCGTGCTGCCCGAGTGGGTCGACTGGAACGGCCACATGAATGTCGCCTTCTATGTCACGGCCTTCGACCAGGCGTCGGGCGCCTTCATGCGCAACATGGGGCTGGGCCGGCGCTACGTCGACGGCAAGCTCGGCATGACCTTCGTGCTGGAGACCCACGTCACCTACGATCGCGAGATGCGCGAGGGCGCGCCGATGCGCTTCACCAGCCAGCTCCTCGAACGCGATGCCAAGAAGGTCCATCTCTATCACGAGATGTTCCACGCCGAGCGGGGCTATCTGGCGGCGACCAACGAGGTGATCGTGATGAACATCGACTACGCCTCCCGCCGCTCCGCGCCCTGGCCCGCGCCGGTGGCCGAGCGGCTGGAGGTGTTGTGGGAGGCCCACAGGGGCTTGCCGCGACCGCACAAGGCCGGCCGTGTCATGGGACTGGCGCGCAAGGGTTGACGATCTGCCGCCGCCGTCCCGTTACTCCGCCGGGAGGTGGCCGGATGCCCGCTGCAATGCGCCCCTCGCCCTCCCCGCGCGCCGCGACCGCCTGGTGAGCCGGTCGAGATAGAGGAAGACGACCGGCGTCGTGTAGAGCGTGAGAACCTGGGACAGCAGCAGGCCGCCGACGATCGCGTAGCCGAGCGGCTGGCGGATCTCCGATCCCGTCCCGGTGCCCAGCATCAGCGGCACGCCGCCCAGCAAGGCCGCCATGGTGGTCATCAGGATCGGCCGGAAACGCATGATGCACGCCCGGTAGATCGCCTCTTCCGGCCCCAGTCCTTCGCGGCGTTCGACGTCGAGGGCGAAGTCGACCAGCATGATGCCGTTCTTCTTGACGATGCCGATCAGCAGGATGATGCCGATCATGGCGATCACGCTCAGGTCCATGTGCACGGCCATCAAGAGCAGCAGGGCGCCGATGCCGGCCGACGGCAGGGTCGACAGGATCGTGATGGGATGGATCGCGCTCTCATAGAGGACGCCCAGGATGATGTAGATCACGATCAGCGCCGCCCCGATCAGCAGCGGCATTCCCGTGAGCGACGCCTGGAAGGCCTGGGCGTTGCCCTGGAAGGAGGTGGCGAGCGACGCGGGCTTGCCGGTCTGCTTCTCGATCTGCTGGATGGCGGCGACCGCATCGCCCAGCGCTATGCCCGGAACGAGGTTGAACGAAATGGTGACCGACGGGAACAAGCCCTGATGGTTGACCACGATCGGCGCCGGCTTGATGTCGCTGTTCACCAGCGTGCTCAGCGGCACCTGCTGGCCGCCCGACGAGTTCAGATAGATATCGCGCAGCGCCTGCGGGCTGTACTGGAAGCGCGGGTCGACCTCGAGGATGACGTGATACTGGTTGAGCTGGGTGAAGATAGTGGAGACGATGCGCTGACCGAAGGCGTCGTCGAGCACGTTGTCGATCGTCGAGGGAAGGATGCCGAAGCTCGAGGCGACCTCGCGGTTGACGGTGACGTTGAGCATGGGGCCGCCATTGGCCTGGTCGCTGGTGACATCGATGACGCCGGGGATGCCTTTCATCTCGTCGACAAAGATCGCCGACCAATGCGCGAGCTCGGTCGAATCGGCGTCGGTCAACGTATATTGATACTGCGTCTTCGACAGACGCGCGCCGATCGTGATGTCCTGGGCAGCCTGCATGTAGAGGGTGATGCCCTGGATCCTGGCCAGCTGCGGCCGCAACCGGCTGATGATCTGGTCCGCGCTCGCATCGCGCTGACTGGCGGGCTTCAGGGCGATGAAGACGCGTCCCTGGTTGAGGGTCGCGGTCGGGCCGCCCGGGCCGATGTAGTTGCTGACCGAGTCGATCGCCGGATCCTTCAACAGGATATCGACCAGCGCCTGCTGGCGCTGGGCCATGGCGGGGAACGAGATATCCTCCGCCGCCTCGGTGATGCCGACGATCTGACCCGTATCCTGCTGCGGGAAGAAGCCTTTGGGAATGACGACGTAGAGATAGCCGGTCAAGCCAATGGTGCCGAGCATCACCATCAGCGTGATGACGCGATGGCGCAGCACGATCTTCAGGCCGTGCTCGTAGAGCGCCAGAAGATTGTCGAAGCCGCGTTCAAAGAACCGATAGAGCCGTCCGTGCTGCCTGTGCGCCTCGTCCTTCAGCAGGCGCGCGCACATCATCGGCGTCAAGGTCAGTGAGATGACGAGCGACAGCAGCAGCGAGACGGAGATCGTGACGGCGAACTCCTGGAACAATTTGCCGACGTAGCCGCCCATCAGGAACAGCGGGATGAAGACCGCAATCAGCGACAGGGTGATGGAAATGATCGTGAAGCCGATTTCGCGCGAGCCCTTGAGCGCCGCTTCCATGGGGCTGAGCCCCTGTTCGAGATGGCGCACGATGTTCTCGATCACGACGACGGCGTCGTCGACCACGAAGCCGACGGCGATCGACAGCGCCATGAGCGACAGGTTATCGAGGCTGTAGCCCAGCACATAAAGCACCGCGAAGGTGCCAATGAGCGAAAGCGGCACCGTCACTGCGGGAATAACGGTCGCCCAGAGATTGCGCAGGAACAGGAAGATGACCATGACGACGAGAGCCACCGTCAGCAGCAGGGTGAACTGCACGTCGGCGACCGCGGCGCGGATGGTGGTGGTGCGGTCGGCCGCGATCGTCACTTTGATCGCCGGCGGGAGCGAGGCCTCGAGCTGGGGAAGCAGCGCCTTCACCCGATCGACGGTCTCGATGACGTTGGCGCCGGGCACGCGCTGGATGGCGAGGATCACGGCGCGCTGCTTGTTGTACCACCCCGCCAGCAGATCGTTCTCGGGGGCTTCGATCGCCTTGCCGATGTCGCGGATGCGCACCGGCGAGCCGTTGCGGTAGGCGACGATCAGCGCGTCGTAGGCGTCGGGCTTCAGCAATTGGTCGTTGGTGTTGAGCGTATAGGTCTGGCGCGGGCTGTTGAGCGTGCCTTTCGGCAGGTCGACATTGGCCTGGGCGATCACGCTGCGGACGTCTTCGAGACCGATGCCGCGGGCCGCCAGCGCCTGGGGGTTCACCTGGACGCGGATCGCCGGCTTCTGCTGGCCGCCGATGCCGACCAGGCCCACGCCGGGGATCTGCGAGATCTTCGGCAACAGAATGTTTTCCGCATAGGCATCGATGGTGGTGAGCGGCAAGGTGTCGGAGCTGAGCGCGAGAAGCAGGACCGGCGTCTCGGCCGGATTCACCTTCCGGATCGTGGGCGGATACGGGATGTTGGTCGGCAGGTAGGGACTTGCCGCGTTGATGGCCGCCAGGACGTCGACCGCCGCGCTGTCGACGGTGCGGGCGAGCTCGAATTGCACGGTGACCGAGGTGACGCCCAGGGCGCTCGTCGAGGTGAGCTGCGTGACACCCGGGATCTGGCCCATCTGCTGCTCGAGCGGCGTCGCCACGGTCGACGCCATGGTTTGCGGATCGGCGCCGGGCAACTGTGCGGTGACCAGGATCGTCGGGTAGTTGACGTTGGGCAGCGCCGCGACGGGCAGCAGACGGTAGGTCGCGAGGCCGCACAGCAGCAATCCCAGCATCAGCAGGATCGTAGCGATCGGCCGGCGGATGAAGGGCTCCGAGAAGTTCATGGGATTGCCTTCTCGACCGCGCTTTGCAAGTCGGCTTCCTTCGCGGCCTTGCCGTGGAGCACCCGCACGGGGCTGTCCTGACGAAGGCGGTACTGACCATCGATGACGACGGTCTCGTTGGCCTTGAGACCCGAGTCGATCAGGGCCTGGCCTTCGCTGATCTGCGCCACGGTGACGGGCCGCACCTCGGCCTTGCCGTCCGGAGAGATCACGTAGACGTAGGATCCGGTCTGGCCCTGCTGCACGGCCGGCGCGGCGATGGTCAGTCCGTCCTTTCGCGTGTCGACGAGCAGCCGGGCGTTGACCAGCTGGCCCGGCCACAGGCGGTGCGCCGCATTGGGAAAAGTCGCCTTGAGCTGAATGGTGCCCGTCGTCTGGGCAATCTGATTATTGACCAGCAGGAGCTTGCCTTCATCCAGCTTGATCTTGTCGTCCTGGCTGTAGGCAATCACGGTCAGCGGCCCTTTGGTCATCTGTGCCTGGATCCGCGGCAGCTCCGACTGCGGCAGGGTGAAGATCAGCGAGATCGGCTCGACCTGCGCCACCACCACGAGGCCGTTGGGATCGGTCGGATGGATGATGTTGCCGACATCGATCTGTCGCACGCCGGTGATTCCCGGAATGGGCGACGTCAGCCTGGTGTAGCTCAACTGGACTTCGGCCTGCTCGATCAGAGCCTCGTCGGCTTTGATCGCGCTTTGCAGCTGGGCGACTTGCGCCTTCTGCGTGTCGGACAGTTGTGGCGTTGCATAGCCCTTGTTCTGCAGCTCCGTGTAGCGGCCCAGGTTGGCGATTGCATTGGCGAGCTGCGCCTGATCCCGATCGCGATTGGCGGTCATCTGGTCGAGCTGCGCCTGGTAGGGCCTCGGATCGATCTGTGCGAGCAGATCGCCGGCCTCGACGGTCTGCCCTTCGGTGAAGGCGATCTGGGTGAGCTGGCCCTGGATCTGGCTCCGCACGACGTCGGTATTGTAGCCGATCACCGTGCCGACGCCGCGCAGATAGAGCGGCACCTCGTGACTGCTCACGACTCCGGCGACGACGGGCACCGGGGCCGGTGCGACGGGCGCGACGGCCGCCTTTTCAAAGGCAGGAGCGAGCGTGAGGTACAGAGCGCCCGCGATCGCCAGCGCGGCCGGCGGCAAGGCCGCAAGGACAATGGTTTTCCGGTTCATTTGCCACCTTGCTCATCCAGGAGAATGGGTCAGCACCCGGGAACGCCTATCGTTCCAGCGGAAGATCTTGTCTGTCTCGTTGTGGAGCCGTCGGGGAACGTTCCGGTGACCGGGCACGGTGGCGCGGCTACCACCCCTGGCGCGGCATCCATCGTCGGAGCGGTGACCGATGGAACGATGGGCGATACGAACATCGTCGAGACGGGTGGTGTAGGACTAAGTCCCGCGTCGCCCAGCTCGGTGGAACCCAGCGGAATACCGGCGCGTCCGGCCCTCAACGTCGAGAGAGCCGGCATCGACGAGCCGCCGGCGCCCGTCCCTGCGCAGCCACTCGATGCGGCCCCGGCCATGCCCCCGCCATCGAACAGCGGAGCAGCGGCTTGGGACGTCGACCCTCCCGGACTGGAACAGCCAATGGCGCCCATTGCGGAAGATGGCGCCGGGCTGGTGCCCGGCGTCGTCATCTCGGTGGCGCCAAGCGGGATGCTGGTGGGTGCAACGGGCACGCTGGGGCCCATGACAAAGGGAGATGCTGCGCCAAGCGGCGATGTGCCCACCCCGCCGACTTGCGCCGAGGCGGAACTGCCGCCCAGGAGAGAAACCGCCAAGGCGGCCATCACGAGGTGCATCTTCATGGGATCAACCTCCTCCAACACTCGAATTCGCCGCGCTGGCCGCAGCCTCGTGCTTCAGCGCGGCTATGTAAGGGTCCGGCGATACGCCGTCGGCGTGACGCCCGTCGTCTTGTGGAACGCCGCGGTGAACGAGCTCGTTTCGCTGTAGCCGACGGTCATTCCGATATCCGTCACCGAAGGCGCGGGCTCCGCCAGCAGCAGCTTGGCGCGTTCGATGCGACGGCTGTTGTGATATCGATGCGGCGGCATGCCGAGCGACTGCTTGAAGGCCCGGCAGAAATAATACGGGCTCAAATCAACCAACCGCGCGAGAGTCGCGAGCGATATCGCCTCGGCGAGATGCTCCTCGATGTAGGCAGTGACCGTGCGCTGCTGCCAGGCGGCGAGGCCACCCTTCGCAGGAATCGCGACGCGTGACGCTCCGGCATTGAGCCGAACCAGCTCATGCGCGAGGACGGTACCAAGAGCTTCGAAATAGGGACCACTATCGGAGGCTGCGTTCTCGATCAGGCGCTTGAGCTTGAGCGCCGTGTCCGACAATGCGGCGTCCTCGAAGAACAGCCGTGGGGCCAAAGGCGCAGGCTCGACACCTGCTTCAGAATGCGACGGCATCCTGGCTGGATCGAAATAGAAATATACGATGCGCGTGAGAACGCGCGGCTCATGCCACTCGTGATACTCGTGACCGGCCGGCACGAAGATGAGCTTTCGCGTCACCTCCCGCAGCCGCGATCGAGGCAATCCCTCGACGAACGTCTCGCCATCGCTTCGCGTACCCTGGTCACATACGGCAAGAAGGTGGAGAGGGGCGTGAAAGCGGAACTCCAGCTTTTCACGCCTCGTGGCTTGGACGATCTCGGCGGACATGCCGTCCCACGTCACGGTGCGGCGCGTCACGCCATCGCTGGGATAGATCTGCACGCCATGATTGACCCCGTCGGCCGCGGGGCGGTCGAGCAGCCGGTATGTATCGGAGTGCCCGCAGTGGCTCTCGTGGGGGTCGAGGGTACGATGCGGCGCCACATTTACGCACGACGAGTTCATTAGCATGGCATCGACCTCTGACGTTCGGAGCGGTTAGCTCGCATATCCCGGGCTCACTTGTGATTCTTCCCGTGGCCGGGACGACGCCAACTTAGGCCCGACAAGAAAGGCCACTCCATCGCACGGAAGTTGCTTCGAATGCCGTGTTGGTATGAAGGCCTCATACTTTGGTTTAGCGAAGTGCGGTCATCGAAGTGCGCGCTGCGGACGGGGTTCATCGGCGTCGCCAAATCGATTGCGCACCACGTCAGGCACCTGGCGTGCCGTGCAGAAGAAAAAGGCCAGGCGCCCTGCTAGCTGCCGCCTCCGCCCCGTAGGAAGCAGTAGACGAATCCCGCCCGCTCGCAGATATGCGCGTGCAGCGGAACCCTGTTCAGCTCGTCACGCGGGATCGCGTCGGCGGGGATTTCCTGCCACGAGCCGCCACAATAGGCTTCCCACCCGTCACCTTTTGCTTGCGCTAAATTGCCAGCAGGACAGGTCGACGACTCCGCGGGATCGAAATCCGCTCTACTCCCGCTCTTCCAGCATCCTGCCGTCGGGGAAGATCGTGACCTTGGTCGGCACGCCTTGGGGTCGCGTCGGCACGGCGTCTCGACTGGCGTCGCCCCGCCACGAGCCGTCGTTCTGCTGCGTCATGCCGTCCACGCGATAGCCCTGCGATTCGATCCTGTCCTGTGAGAGCGATTCGGTGTTCGGATAACGCTCCACGGGCGTGCTCATCCTCGGCTCCGGCATGGACGTCGGTGGCTGGGCACCCGGAAACATGGTCTCTGGCATCCGGCCGCCATCGCCGATGTGGCCGCGTTGCGCGTGCGCCGCGCTGGCGATAGCGATCAGGGTAAGAGCGAGGACAGTGCGTTTCAGCGTTGTCATGATGCGCCTCATGGCCGTGATGGCCCGTTGGGTGATTGGCATGTGGGTCGAGCAGCGCTTCGCCGCCGGGCCGCATGTCGGCCGCGGCGGCGAAGCCTTTTGCCGCAAGAGCGGAGGATGCGCGGAGGGCGTCAGCTCCGCGCCGGCACGGGGATGTCAGCGTCGCGCAGCCTCTCCTCGAGCACCGGGATCGCCGGCCCTGGATTGCCCTCCAGGCACTGGGCGATGGCGACAGCGGTCGCGTTGCCGACCTCCGAGCGGCCAAATTTGAGACCGATCGTGTACTTGTCGACGAGCAGGCGGCAATAGGCCTGATCGTTCATGGGCGACTGGGCGTTGCTGCCCGCGGCGAAGCCGAGGCCGACAACCAAAGAGGCGATCGCGGCAGCAAACAGTGAGGTGGACTTGTTCATCTGAAGAGACCTTCCGTGGTTTGCCGGGAACGCATCGTCCCCGCGCATGCCGAGGAAGCTATGGATCGAGCCGAGCCGATGCTTGTCCCGGATTGCTGCATTTGGGTTGTTGTTGTCGGACTTTCGCGCCACACGGTTTCGCACCGATCGACTCGTTCCGAGACAGACGCAAGACCCGCTTCCGTGGCGCACGTTTTCCCCGGTACCGCCTGAGAGGTTCTGAGCAAGATCGCGCCAAGCCCAGCAAGCTTGGACAAGCGTAGCCTTCGCGCGTCACTAACTTACGTGGCGCGCACGGATCGTAGGATCCGAATGCACCAACGGTGCATCAACGCTTGATCAGGAGGCGCCCGATGCTCGAGGCCAAGTCCCACTCTCCCGTCGCTCACAGTGGCACATCCGCGGCCACGCAGCCCGAACAGAGCAAAATCGGCTTTGTCGGCCTCGGTCACATGGGCACGGCGATGGCGGCAAACCTTGCCGCCGCGGGGCGTCGGGTAATCGCCTATGTCCGTCGCCCGAACCGGATGGACAAGCTCGCGGCGCTCGGTCTCAGGCCCACGACCGAGATCACCGATCTGTTCGACTGCGAGGTCGTCATCAGCATGCTGCCGGATGACGACGCCGTTCTCGAGGCCGCGTTTGGGCGCGCAGACGTCGGCACTGAAGGGTTCGCCGCGAGATTGCGGCGCGGCGCCATTCATCTTTCGATGAGCACGATCGGCACGGGCACTGCGTGCTATCTCGCGCGGGAGCATGCCCGTCACAGCCAGGGTTACGTGGCAGCGCCGGTGTTCGGAAATCCGGACGCCGCCCAGGCACGCCAACTCTTCGTCGTCGTGGCCGGGACAACGGCCGATGTCGAGCGCTGCCGGCCGCTGATCGGCAATCTCGGACAACGGACTTTCATTGTCGGCGCCGATCCCGCGCATGCCAATCTCATCAAGCTGCTCGGGAACATGATGATGGCGACGACGCTGGAAATGCTCGGCGAAACCGTGGCTCTGTTCCGCAAGCGCGGGCTCGACCCGCAGCTTTTCGTCGATATCCTCACCAATACGATGTTTGGCGGCCGCGCCCACCGACTCTATGGCGACAAGATCGTCGCCCAAAGATACGCACCGGGCCTCGCTCTGCCCCTGGCGCTGAAGGATGTCCGCCTGGCGCTCGCCGAGGCAGAGGACGCAGCGGTCCCGATGCCCTCCGTGAGTGTCGTGCGGGATCGCCTGATCGCCGGAATTGCCCGCGGCCATGCCGATCTCGACTGGACGGCCCTCGGCCTGATCGCCGCCGAGGAAGCGGGCATCGAGTCAGCTCTCTCAGGGATGAAAGGCCGCGCAACATGATCGGAATGAAGGCTGATGGCCTCGAAATGAAGATGGAGCTGGCCGATATTCACGGCACCTCCCTCAAAGTATCGCCCGTCGCGCTCGGCACCTGGGCCATTGGCGGATGGATGTGGGGTGGAACCGACGAAGCCGAGTCCATTTCGACCATCCGGACGGCACTGGAGCACGGCGTCAATGTCATCGATACGGCTCCGGTCTACGGCTTCGGCCGCTCCGAGGAAATTGTCGGAAAGGCGATCGCGGAAGGGCGCCTGCGCTCCCGCGTCCTCATTGCCACCAAGGCCGGCCTTGAATGGCAGCATGGACGCGTGTTCCGCAATGCCAGCCGCGCGCGCATCTTGCGCGAGATCGAGGATTCGCTGCGCCGGCTGCGAACCGATCACATCGACATCTACCAGGTTCACTGGCCCGACCCGCTGGTGACGATCGAGGAAACCGCTGAGGCGATGCACACGCTGTTCATCCAGGGCAAGATCCGCGCCATCGGGGTGAGCAATTTCTCGGTCGGCCAGATGGACCGGTTCCGTCGTGTCGCGCCGCTGCACGTGCTGCAGTCGCCCTACAACTTGTTCGAACGCGGCATCGAAGCCGACCTGCTACCCTACTGCCGCAAAAACAAGATCGCGACATTGGGCTATGGCGCTTTATGCCGTGGCCTGCTGTCCGGACGGATGCGGCCGGATACGACATTCGATGGCGACGATCTGCGCCGCGGCGACCCGAAATTTCTCGCGCCTCGATTCGGTGAGTATCTCGCCGCCGTTCAGCAGCTCGATCGCCTTGCCCTTCGGCGCTTCGACAAGCGCGTCATTCACCTGGCGATCCGCTGGATGCTCGATCAGGGCATCACGACGGCATTGTGGGGCGCGCGCCGTCCCCAACAACTGCAGCCCATCGATCAGATCACGGGCTGGCGGCTCGACGGCGCCGCCCAGGCCGAGATTGATCGCATCCTGGACGAGACGATCGCCAATCCAATCGGCCCCGAATTCATGGCGCCGCTGACGCGCAGCCTCGCGGCATAGTGAGGAGGAAGCGTTTGCTCAGAAATGGCACGCCGCTCGCCCTTCGTGCAGGAGCGATTACGCTCGCGGTCGTCAATTTGCGGAACGCCCAAACGCCGGCCAGTCTCAACCGTAAGGTCAGTGATATTGCGGAATGGGGCCGCGCTAAGAACCCGTTCGTCCGCTCGATTCCCTGGCGATTGCAGGATCGAGGTGATGGGACGCCGAACGACTGCTTGAACGTCCGACAACGACTGTCTGTGTCGCCGCTGCGGCCTTCGAGGCATCTTTGAAGCTCGAAACCAGGGTTGAATGACGCCAGCGGTGCGGTGTGATCCCGGTGAAACGCTTGAAGACCGTCGTGAAGTGGGCCTGAGTCTGGAAGCCAACACAGAGGGCGATGTCGACAAGCGCAAGGCTGCGGTCCCGCAGCATTTCCTGCGCGCGCTCGATTCGCCGGTGCAGGACGAAGTCGTGCGGGCGGGTGCCCGTCGCTACCCTGAACTGCGCGGCGAAGTGCATCCTGGTCCGGCCCGCAGCGCCCGCCAGGTCGGCAAGCGTGATGCGCGATGCAAGATGGGCATCGACGTAGTCGACGACCCTCTTCAGACGCCACTTCGGAAGGGGCGCCGTGCGGCGACCGGTGGCCGGCAGATCGCGATGGCAGCGCATGCTGAGGAGCCGCGTGAGGATGGCCAAGCCGAGCGCCTCGAGATGGAGCGCGACGAGGTCTTCCTCGATACCGTCGAGGGCAACAAGCGCCTGGACCAGACGCGCGACAGCGGGCTCCCGCACGACACGCAGATCGACAACCAGGACCTCGTGAGATCCGGCTTCGTCGCGGAATTCCTTCAAACGTTCGAAGAGGGCCGCGCTCACCACGTGGAAGTGCACCGCATTCTCCTGCCTGCACGGCGCTGGCTGTACCGGCCGGCCCGTTACCGAAATCAGGATTTCCATGCGGTCGAACAGGATCTTGACCAAGTGAGCGCGCGACCTCACGTCCCCCGGCAGAGCGTCGCCGGCGACGGGCGAGAGCTGGTGCATTACAGCGGAATTGGCATCATCCGGCAGCGACTGCATCAACATTGCTTCACTCCATCATCGGGCCAGGGACTGTCGAAGCCTCCTCGGTCTGGGGCCCTGCATCCATTCTACGTGTGGTGCGCAAGACCCCGCGTTGGTTTGGCCCGACTCATACTTTCGTATAGTCGGGCACTTGCCGGCGATCGCTTCCGTGCCAAACAGCAATTCCGCTGCCTTCACGAAAGACCTGGCGCGGATCGGATGCCAAATGTGTCTTCGTCGGGCCGCTGCCTGGCCTGGAAAAGGAGTCACGCGATGAATGACATGAGTGCAAGGGAGCGGCGCGTCGCCCCGCTCGGTACGCCGTCGGACCTCGGGACCAAGGCCATCAAGGACCTTTCGACATCGCTCACGACGTTGCTGGCCGACGTGTTCGCCCTTTACATCAAGACCAAGAACTTCCACTGGCACATGTCCGGTTCGCACTTCCGCGACTACCACCTGCTTCTCGACGATCAGGGCGACCAGATCTTCGCCATGACGGACGCCATCGCCGAGCGCGTTCGCAAGATCGGCGGCACTACGCTGCGATCGATCAGCCACATCGGCCGCCTGCAGCGCCTGCTCGACAACGACGCCGAGTTCGTCTCCCCCTCGGCCATGCTCGCCGAGCTCCGCGACGACAATAGGCAGCTCACCGCCTACATGCGCGAGACCCATGCGCTTTGCGACGAGCACAACGACGTTGCGACCGCGAGCCTGCTCGAAAACTGGATCGACGAGTCCGAACGGCGCACCTGGTTCCTGTTCGAGACGACCCGCTGAGTCAGGGAGACGCAAGCTTCTCCAGCGCCTCGCCGCTCAATCGGTAGGGCAGCCAGTTGCGGATCCACTTGAAACCGATGCGCTCGTAGAAGCCGCGCGCTGGGTTCCAGTCGAGCACGTTGAGGTCGATGCGCTTGAACCCCCGGGCGGCGCATTCCTGGGCCAGCGCCTGCATCATCGCCCGCGCCACGCCGCCGCGCCGTTCCTCGGGCACTACCCAGATGTCCTCGATGAAGATGCCGCGCGCCGCGGTCCACACCGAGTAGTTGAAGGTGTAGAGGGCGAAACCGACCGGCTTGCCACCGCGCTCGGCGATCAGGGCGGCGAACTTCGGATCCTTGCCGAAGCCGTCACGCGCCAGGGTCTGCGGCGTCGAGGTGACGGCGTCGGGTTCGTCCTCGTAGGTCGAGAGATCGACCGCGAAGCGATGCAGCAGCTCCACGTCCTCGACCGTGGCCAGGCGAACGATTATCGACGCGGGCACCGATGCCTTTTCAGACGGCAAGAAAACCTCCATCGACGGCCAGGATGGCGCCGGTCACATAGCTCGCGGCGTCCGAGCAGAGAAACACCACCGGACCCACAAGTTCCTCGGGCTGGCCGACGCGCTTCATCGGGACATGCGTCAGGAAGGCTTCCAGCCGCTTGGGATCGGCGATCGTCGGCTCGGCCATGGCGGTGGCGATGATGCCGGGGGCGATAGCGTTCACCCGCACGCCGTCGGGCGCCAGCTCGGTGGCGAGCGCGCGCGTGAACTGGGCGATGGCGCCCTTGGACACGGGATAGACGCCGCTGCCGGCGGGGGCGGTGAAGGTGTTTATCGATGCGACATTGACCACGACGCCATGCGTGCGCTTGAGCTGGTCGGCGAAGGCCACGGTAACGTTGAACGCGCCGTCGACATTGACGGCCATGGTCCTGTCCCAACGCTCGCGGCCATCGGCCGCCAGCATGTTGCCGCGCAAAAAGATGCCGGCGTTGTTGACCAGGATGCGGATCGGCCCGACCAGCAGCGCGATGTCCTCGGCGAGCTTGCGGCAGCCCTCATGGTCGGTGACGTCAAGCGCATAGCCGCGCGCCTCGCCGCCTGCCTTGACGATGCTCTCCGCCATGGCGTGGGCGGCCTCGATGTCGATATCGGTCACGATCACCCGGGCGCCGGCATCGGCCAGGCCGCGGGCGATGGCGGCGCCGTTGCCGCGCCCGGCGCCGGTGACGAGGGCCAGGCGGCCGGTGAGAAGATCTTTCATCATCTTGCACTCATGGCTGGGAGCGCGCCACTCCAGTGGCGCTCATATCATGACATGATGCGCCACTGGAGTGGCGCGCTCCCGGCAAAGACGATCATGATTCCAGCGCCGTCCACATCTCGAGGTCGCGCTCGGCGGTCCAGATGCGCGGGTGGTCGAGGCCCTTGGCTTCGTCATAGGCGCGCGACACGTCGAACGGCAGGCAGTGCTCGAAGATCACCCAGTTGCCATAGCGCGGCTGCAGGGCCGCCATCGCCTTGTCATAGGCCTGCTTCAGCGACTCGCCTGCCTCGGCGCTCTGCGACACCGCCTTGTAGAGCTCGCCGAGGAAGGCTTGCGTGCCGGCGATGCCCTTCTCGACGTCTTCCTCGCCGGCCAACGCGTCGCCGCGGCCGGGCACCAGGGCGAGCGGCTTCAGGTCACGCAGCTTCTGCAGCGTTTCGGGCCAGTCCTTGAAGTGGGCGTCGCCAGCGCAGGGCGTGGCGCCGTATTCGACCAGGTCGCCGCTGAACAGCGTGCGCTCCTCGGGCAGCCAGACGACCGTGTCGCCCTTGGTGTGGCCGCGGCCGGCATGGATGATGTCGACCTGCAGCTTGCCCAGCCAGATCGTTATGCGGTCGTTGAAGGTGATGGTGGGCCATGTCAGGCCGGGAATGGTCTCGGACGCCTGGAACAGCCGCGGAAAGCGCTGGACCTCGGACTTGTAGTCCTGCGCGCCGCGCTCGACGATCATCTCGCGCGTCGCCTCGCTGCAGATGACGTGCTGCGCCTCGTAGGCCGTGGCGCCCAGCACGCGCACGGCGTGGTAGTTCGACAGCACCACGTACCGGATCTGCTTGTCGGTGACGCTGCGGATGTGCTCGATCACGGTCTGCGCCATCTTGGGCGTCGCCTGGGTGTCGATCACCATGACCGCATCGTCGCCCACCACGATGCCGCTATTGGGATCGCCCTCGGCGGTGAAGGCGTAAGCGTGCTCGGACAGGCGACAGAACGTGACCCTCTTTTCAGCCATGTCGGCCTGCGAGGCGAAGGCCTTGGCCATCGACTTCTCCCCCGTCGTCGTCTTGCAGCCCTCAGTCGGAGCCGAACTTGTGGTAATGCGCGCGATCGCCGGTGCGCACGGTGACTTCGAAGGAATCGTTGTCGCGTTCCATGCGCAGGGTCACCGCCGTGCCGGCCGGACCGCTCGCCCACAGCTTGCGATAGAAGTCGGGCATGTCGTCCAGCACCTCGCCGTCCAGCGCATGCAGGACGTCGCCGCGCTGCAGGCCGGCGCGATCGGCCGGGCCGCCGTCGGAGATGCCGCCGACCACGAGCTGGCCCATATGCTCGACCGTTAAGAGGCCGAGCCAGGGCCGCGGCGGCGTCGAGAGCCGGCCGTTGGCGACAAGTTCCTGGAAGATCGGCTTCAGGCGGTTGATCGGCACGTACATGTTGCCGGGGAAAGCCGGCGCGCCCGGTCCAAGCGCTTCCTGCACGAGGAGCGAACCGATACCGAGCAGCGTGCCGTCCTGGCCGATCAGGGCGGAACCGCCCCACAACGGATAGGCAGGGACCGTGAAAATGGCGTTGTCGAGCAGGTACTCCCAATAGCCCGCGAACTCACGCCGGCCGGCGACCTTGACCTTGAGTGTCGCCTTCTCGCCGCCCAGCCCCGCGACATAGGCCTCGCTGCGCAGCTCCAGCGTGTCGGAATCGCCGAAGCTCATCGGCCTGAGGTCGATCGGCCGATCGGTGCGGACCAGGCCGAAGCCGCTTTCATAGTCGTAGCCCACGATGTAGGCGGGCAATTCGTTGCCGTCGATGTCGGTGATGGTGACGCTGTCGGCCTCCATGATCAGGTAGCCGATGGTGAGGATCAGGCCGTCGTCGCCGATCAAGGCGCCATGACCCTCGCGCTCGGTACCGAGCGTCTGCGCCGAGCGGCGGTCCTTGGGAATGGTCGTTTTCAGGCCGACCACGGCGGACAATGCCTGCGCGACCGGCGGCGACAGATTGGATACGCCGGGCAAGCGCGCTTCGACGCCTTCCCGGCCGGTCGGGCCATGACCCGCGCCGTTCATGGAACCGTTCAACCCTCGGGCCATCGGTACACCTCCACGTCACACCGGGATGCAACCCCCTTCTGAAAGATAGGCGTCTGCCGCGCCGATTGCTATATGACGCTGCATGGCGTCCCCCGCCGATCCGTTCGAAATCACCGACGATCCCGTATCGTCCCCCGCCGAAGGGGCCGAATCCCCGCCGGCGCGGCGCGCCGTTGCGTCCACGGCCCATCTGGGGGGGCTGAACGACGAGCAGCGGCTGGCGGTTATCCACCAGGGCGGCCCGCTGCTGGTGCTGGCCGGGGCCGGCACCGGCAAGACCCGTGTGCTGACGACGCGGATCGCCCATCTCCTGATCACCGGCCGCGCCCGGCCGTCACAGGTCCTGGCCGTCACCTTCACCAACAAGGCGGCGCGCGAGATGCTGGACCGCGTCGCCAGCTTGATCGGCGGCGCGGCCGACGGCATGTGGCTCGGCACCTTCCACGCCATCGGCGTCCGCGTGCTGCGTCGCCATGCCGAGCTGGTCGGGCTCAAGAGCAACTTCACCATCCTCGACACCGACGACCAGACGCGGCTGATCAAACAGCTCCTGCAGGCCGAAAGCATCGACGACAAGAAATGGCCGGCCCGCGTCCTGTCAGGGATCATCCAGCGCTGGAAGGACCGCGCGCTCACCCCCGACAAGGTATCGGGCGAAGATGCGGGCGAGTTCGCCAACGGCCGTGCGGCCGACATCTACCGCCAGTACCAGGAGCGGCTCGCCGAGGTGAACGCCGTCGATTTCGGCGATCTCGTCATGCACTGCGTGTCGCTGTGGCAGAAGCATCCCGACGTGCTGGCGCAGTATCACCGCCGCTTCCGCCACATCCTGGTCGACGAGTACCAGGACACCAACGTGGCGCAGTATCTGTGGCTCAGGCTGCTGGCCCAGGGTACCGAGGATGTCTGCTGCGTCGGCGACGACGACCAGTCGATCTACGGCTGGCGCGGCGCCGAGGTCGGCAACATCCTGCGTTTCGAAAAGGATTTCCCCGGCGCCACCATCGTGCGGCTGGAGCGCAACTACCGCTCGACCCCGCACATCCTGGCCGCGGCCTCGCACCTGATCTCCCACAACGAGGGCCGGCTGGGAAAGACGCTGTGGACAGAGATGAAGGAAGGCGAGCGCGTCTCGCTGCGCGGAGTGTGGGACGGCGACGAGGAGGCGCGCACGATCGGCGAGGAGATCGAGGCGCTGCAGCGCGACAAGCATGCGCTCAGTCAGATGGCCATCCTGGTGCGCGCCGGTTTCCAGACCCGCGAATTCGAGGAACGCTTCATCACCATGGGCCTGCCCTACCGGGTGATCGGCGGGCCGCGCTTCTACGAGCGCCAGGAGATCCGCGACGCGATGGCCTACTGCCGGGTCACCGTGCAGCCCGACGACGATCTCGCTTTCGAGCGCATCTACAACACGCCGCGTCGCGGGCTGGGCGAATCGGCGCTGCGCACCCTGCGGCTGATCCAGCGCGCCCAGAAGGTGTCGCTGTTCGAAGCGACCCGCCGGGCGCTCGAGACCGACGAGCTGAAAGCGCGGGCGCGCAAGACGCTGGGCGACCTCATCAGGAGCTTCGACCGCTGGCGCGCCATGCTCGACGGCATGAACCACATCGAGGTGGTCGAGACCATTTTGGACGAATCGGGCTACACCGATATGCTGCGCGCCGATCGCTCGCCCGAGGCGCCGGGAAGGCTCGAGAACCTGAAGGAGCTCACCAACGCGCTGCAGGAATTCGACACCCTGCCCGCCTTCCTCGAGCATGTCGCGCTCCTGACCGACAATGCCGCGCGCTCGGATGGCGACATGGTGAGCGTCATGACCCTGCATGCCGCCAAGGGCCTGGAATTCGACACCGTGTTCCTGCCGGGCTGGGAGGAAGGTCTTTTCCCCAACCAGCGCGCCCTCGACGACAAGGGCGTGGCCGGGCTCGAGGAGGAACGGCGGCTGGCCTATGTCGGGCTGACGCGGGCGCGCAAGCGGGCCTACGTCTCCTTCGCCGCCAACCGGCGCGTGTTCAACCAGTGGCAGGCCGCCATCCCGTCGCGCTTCCTGCGCGAGCTGCCGACCGAGCAGCTGGCCGAGAGCAGCGACGCCGGTCTCTACGCAACCTATTCCGCCGGCCATCACGGCGGGCTGCGCGAGCAGGCCAGCGGCTTCGACTATGAGAGCCTGGGCGTAACGTCCGGCCGGCGCACGCGCTGGCGCGACGAGACATTCGACGACCGGCGCGCCGTCGAAGGCGACAAGGTCGATCTCAGCGTCGGCCAGCGGGTCTTCCACCAGAAGTTCGGCTATGGCCGCATCCTGGCGGTCGACGGCAACAAGCTCGACATCGAGTTCGAGAAAGCCGGCCCGAAGAAGGTTTTGGACAGCTTCATCGAGGCGGCGTGAGCAGCTGGAAGGCGTCGTTTTTGGTCCCGGCGATCGAGCGTCTCCCTTGGGAAGAGGCGCTGGAACATCTGAACGAGGACGGATTTGTCGTGACCAGCCGCGAGGTCTCGCGCGATGGGCCGTGGCGCATCGAGATCTTCGGCGAGGGTGCAAGACAAAAGGTCGAGGCCGCGCTCGGCGATGCACCGGACCCGCATTGGGAGGAGCTGCCTGACGCCGACTGGGTGGCGGAAAATCAGCGCTCCTTCCGGCCCTTCGAAGTGGGACCGTTCTGGGTCCATCCCTCGCACGTCGCCGACGGCATGCCGGCCGGCCTTGTGCCACTCAGGATCGACGCCGGTCTCGCCTTCGGCACCGGCACGCATGCAACGACACGCGGCTGCCTCAAGATGCTGGCGACGCTCGATCCGCGCGAGACGGCCAACGCCGTCGACGTCGGCAGCGGCAGCGGCATCCTCGCCATCGCCATGGCCAAGCTGTGGCAGCGCCCGGTGCTGGGCGGCGACAACGACGCCGAAACGGTCGCCGTCGCGCGGGAAAACGCCGGATTGAATGGCGTCGGCGATCTCTGCCGCTTCGTGCACGCCGCCGGCTTGCGCGGGGCCGAACTCGAGGAACGCGCGCCCTTCGACCTCGTCGTGGCCAACATCCTGGCCGGGCCGCTCGCCGACTTGTCGGGCTCGTTCGCGGCAGCGGTGCGGCCAGGAGGCCGCGTACTGTTGAGCGGTCTTTTAGTCGAGCAGGCGACGCACATTCTCGCCACCTACGCCCGGCGCGGCTTCACCTTCGAATGCCGCATCGATCTCGAGAGCGGCGGCGCCTGGTGGCGCACGCTGCTGCTGCGCCGCGAATAACCCAACGAAAAAGGGCCGGCTTTCGCCGGCCCCTACGCTTACGCTTACGCTACGCTAAAGGCAGTTTACGCCGCACGGCGCATGTTCTGGTTGGCCGCGCTGACGGGACGCATCTCGCCGTCGATCTCGGGGGCCACGCCGTGCGCGACCTCGCGAACCGCAAACGTGATGTCGCCACGGCACAGGCCGATATCGGCCAGTTCGCGGTCGCTCATGCGGAACAGCTGCGCCTCCGCGGCGCGCAGCTTGAAGTCCGCCTTGATGCCGGCAACCAGACGGCGCCATTGGCGGCCCAACCAAAGGGCCGCGTCCCCGAGGGCGTTGGCCATCAGCTCGGCGCGCGCATAACGGGCGTTCTGCTCGAGCAACCGACGGTCCTGGTAGGACAGGTTATGCTTGGTAAGATCGTTTCCCCCCGCCGGCGCAGTTTCGCTGGTCAGATCTTTAAAGGTCCGAATCGGCTGGGTCATCATGGTCTACTCCTTACTTTGTGCAGCGCGATAGATAATGCTGCAGTGCACTGAGCTAATATAGACCCTTGAGTTACAACAATAAGTGAGCTCCTTGATCCTCTGGTATGCACTAGTCGCATGGGGCCCAATAAATTGGCATTTCGCAGCTGCGAAAGAGCAAATATTGCTCAGTTTGCCTCTCCAAGACGCCACGCGTAGGGTCCGCCCGACCATGACTTCCGCTCCCGACGATGTTCTAGAACTCCTCCGGCAACGCGGCCGCCACCCGGACCCGTCTGCCCTCGACGCCTTGATGCGCGGGGTGGCCGCCGCTCCCGAGGGCCTGGCCGGCCCCGAATGGATCGAACTGATCGATCCCCGGGCCGATGCGGAGCTGACCAAGGCCTTGACGGCGTGGCGGGCCGAGCTCGCCATGGCCGATGACGGGCTCGACGCCGCGCCGGCACCGGCATCGCGCCTGGCAGCGCTACGCGCCGAACTGAAGCGTCGCGACCTCGCCGGCTTCGTCGTGCCGCGCGCCGACGAACATCAGGGCGAATACGTGCCGCGCCGCTCGCAACGGCTGGCCTGGCTTACCGGCTTCAGCGGCTCGGCGGGCCTCGCCATCGTGCTGGCCGACCGCGCGGCGATCTTCATCGACGGGCGCTACACGCTCGCCGTGCGCGGTCAGGTCGACACCGACGCCTTCGTGCCGCACCAGATCCCGGAGCAGTCGCCGGAAACGTGGATCGCCGAACACCTGCCGAAGGGCGGCAAGCTCGGCTTCGATCCCTGGCTGCAGACGGTCGACGGGCACGAGCGCTTCGCGCGCGCCTGCCAGCGCGCCGGGGCGGAGTTCGTGCCGGTCGATTCCAATCCCGTCGACGCAGTGTGGCCCGACCGGCCACCGGCGCCGCTCGCGCCCGTGCTGCCGCATCCCGACGAATTCGCCGGCGAGAGCAGCGCGGTCAAGCGCACGCGCATCGCCGGCACCGTCAAGTCCAAGGGCGCCGACGTGGCGCTGATCACCGCACCCGACTCGATCGCCTGGCTGCTGAACGTGCGCGGCGGCGACGTGCCGCGCACGCCATTCGCGCTGGGCTTCGCGCTGCTGCATGGCGACGGCCATGTCGACCTCTTCATGGACCGCCGCAAGCTGCCCGATCGCACCCTGGCGTGGCTCGGCAACGCCGTGACCCTGGCGCCGCCCGACGAGCTCGGCGCCGTGCTCGACATGCTGGGCAAGGTGGGCAAGCGCGTGCTGATCGAGAGCGCGACGGCGCCGGTGTGGGCCGCCACCCGCCTGCAGGCGGCCGGCGTGGCGCTGGTCCGCGACGCCGACCCGGTGGCGCTGCCCAAGGCGTGCAAGAACGCGGTCGAGCTGGAGGGCATCCGCCGTGCGCATCGCCGCGACGGCGCCGCGGTCAGCGGCTTCCTGGGCTGGCTTGGCCGCGAATCCAAGGGCGGGAAACTGCGCGAGATCGAGGCCTCCGACCGGCTGCAGGCGCTGCGCCAGCAAACCGGCAAGCTCCGGGATCTGAGCTTCGACACCATTTCCGGCGCCGGTCCCAACGGCGCCATCGTGCATTACCGCGCCTCCGAGGCGAGCCAGCGCACGCTCGAGCCCGGCAGCCTCTATCTGGTGGATTCAGGCGGGCAATATCGCGACGGCACGACCGACATCACCCGCACCGTGGCGATCGGCACGCCCAGCCCCGAGATGCGCGACCGCTTCACCCGCGTGCTCAAGGGCCACATCGCCCTCGCCATGGCGCGCTTCCCGGCCGGCACTACCGGTTCGCAGCTCGACGCCCTGGCGCGTTACGCCCTGTGGCAAGCGGGGCTGGACTACGACCACGGCACCGGCCATGGCGTCGGCGCCTATCTCTCGGTCCACGAAGGGCCGCACCGCATTTCCAAGATGCCCAACAACGTCGCCCTGCAGCCCGGCATGATCGTCAGCAACGAGCCGGGCTACTACAAGACCGACGCCTATGGCATCCGCATCGAGAACCTGGTGGCGGTGCGCGAGGCGAAGATCGACGGCGCCGACCGCCGCTACCTGGAGTTCGAGACGCTGACCCTGGCGCCGATCGACCTGGCCTGCATCGAGCCGGGTCTGTTGACCGATGCCGAACGGCAGTGGCTCAACGACTATCACCGCCGCGTGCGCGAAACGGTGGGGCCGGAGGTCGACGAGGCGACACGGGCGTGGCTCGCCGAGGCGACCCGCGCCGTGGCTCTGCGCTAATCCTTCAAGACAGTTCGGCCAAGCACGACGTCTTCGTAGACGTGGAGCGAAGGCAGTCCGCCTGTGTGCATGAAGAGCACCTTGGCGTTGGGCTTGAAGTGGCCCTGGCGCGCGAGGCCGATCAGGCCTGCCATGATCTTTCCCGTATAGACCGGATCGAGCAGGACGCCTTCGGTCCGCGCCAGCATCTGCACAGCTTCCACCATCTTTGTGTTGGGCACGGAGTATTTCGGTTGCCAGTAGCCGCCAAAGCTCTTTACCGCGTCGCGCGGCACCTTGCCGATCCCGAGCAGGTCGGCGACCGCCTGCGCCTCCTTATGAACCAACGGCTCCTGGTCGGAGGGTTCACGGCTGACACCGATGCCGATCAGCGGGATCTTGATGTTGTTGCCAAGGAAACCCGCCACCATGCCGCCATGGGTTCCCGAGCTGCCCGAGCCGACCACGACAGCATCGAGCGCCAGCCCCATGTCGAACCATTGCTGCTGCATTTCCTGCACGCACGCGACATAGCCCAACCCGCCAATCGCGTTCGAACCGCCACCCGGGATGATGTAGCCCTTGCGATCGAGCGAGGCGACTTCCTGCGCAACCTTCGACATTGCCGCGCCCATATCCGAACCGCCGGGCACCACGGTGATGGCTTCGACGCCCATCAACTCGAACATGAAATTGTTGCCGCCTGCTTCCTTCCGGTAGCTGCCGGGTACGCGCTCCTCGATCACGAAGCGGCATTTGAGCCCTTCCTTGACCGCGGCAGAGAGGGTGATGCGGCAATGATTGGATTGCGGCGCGCCGCAGGTGATCAGTGTATCGGCACCCTGTACCAGCGCATCCGCCGCCAGGAACTCGAGCTTGCGGGTCTTGTTGCCGCCGGGAAACAGGCCCAGCAGATCGTCACGCTTGATCCAGATCTCCGGACCGACGCCGCCCGGGCAACTCGCCGCCAGTGCCTTGGTAAAGTGCGGAAGCAGCTCAATCGGCGTAGGGGCATGAGTGTAGCGGCGACGCGGAAAACGAGACAAATCCATTCGATCAACTCCAGCGAGAGACTTCCATTGAGCGCTGCCGCAAGCGCACGCGACAGACGAGCCAGAAAACGACTATTCCGTGTTGATGGCGCAAGCGATTCGACCGCCGGCATCCGCCGGTCGGGTCAGTTTTATCCGACACTCATTCGATGAACCCTGGGAACGGCGCAAGCTCTAGCATTCTGCCGGGTTCCGAGGAAGGCATCGGCGGACGACACGGTTTCCCCGACACGCTCGCGGTCACCGCCGTCTACAGCGAGTGGATCGAAACACTGCTGACCTCGATGCTGGACGATACCGATTTGCGCCTCGCCGTCGAGCAGGCGATGGCGGCCAAAGACGGCGGCGCTTTTGCCGACGCACCAACAGCCATCACTTCGGGGCGGCGGCGTGGCACATCGAGCCGGTCGGCGCCCAGGAAGGCAAGATCCCACTCGACTGGGCACTCGATAGAGAGGGCCAAGGCCCGGCTCGAGGGCTCAACGCTGCCGGTGCGCGCACGAAGGGGGAGGTGACGCGGCGCTCACCGGCGCCCGAAATGGGCTTCGAGGCCAGCTCCGTCTTTGTCGATGAAGGGGATAAGCCCAGGATCGGCCAAGCTTTCGGCCATACTGCAGGACGAAAATGTCCGCTTGCCAGGGCTGCCGCCGCCGCGATGTTGCCCACAGGCTGGGCAGGAAGGACTGAAAGTTTCTGAAGTAAAGATGCAAAAACTGGAAAAAATCGCCTTCAAAGGCTGAATTTTGGGACTCGGGCTGGGGGACTGTTACATCAGGACCACACTTGGGCAGCAATGCGTCGAACCAAGCTCCATTTGGTGGCGAGTGCAATAATCTCCGCGTAGAATTCGCCTGCTTACGCATTTGATCAGCCCTACGCGAAGCACCTCTCTGAAATTCTTCGACGAGGAGATACTGTATGAAGAAGGTCCTACTAGCGGCGGCGGCGGTGATCGCACTGCCAGCCATCGCCGAGGCCCAAGATGTTCAGACACCCGGCGTCTACTTCGGCGTCGAAGGCGGTCTGAACTGGATGTTCAACACCACCATTCTCGGCCAGAACGTCTCGCCGCAGACCGGCTGGGCACTGGGCGGCAAGCTCGGCTACGACTTCCTCGGCCCGCGTATCGAAGTTGAAGGCCTGTACCGGCAGAACGTCAACAGCAACTTCTTCGGCAACCGCGCCATCACCGGGCAGATCAGCCAGGTAACGGCGATGGCCAACTTCCTGTACGACTTCAACGCCTTTGGCAACTTCGTGCCCTATATCGGCGCTGGCGCTGGCGTCGGCTTCGTCGACTCCGATCAGAACCTTGGAAGCGTAACGTTTGCATACCAGGGCATCCTCGGCGTTGGTTATAATTGGAGCCCCAACCTTCGCTTCAACCTCGAAGGCCGCTACATCGGCACGACCAATCCGTCGGTCGCCGGTTCGACGTGGAACAACAACGACATCGCCCTGCTTGCCAGCGTCCAGCTGAAGTTCGGCTCGTCTCCGCCGCCGCCGCCCCCGCCGCCGCCGGTCGTGACGCCGCCGTCCTTCATGGTGTTCTTCGACTGGGATCGCTCGAACCTGTCGGCCCAGGCCCTGGCGACGATCCAGCAGGCGGCCAACGCCTTCAAGGCGAAGGGTAACGCCCGTATCACCGCGACCGGCCACACCGACACGACGGGTCCGGAAGCCTACAACATGGCGCTGTCGCTGCGTCGTGCCAACGCGGTCAAGGACGCTCTCGTCCGCGACGGCGTGCCGGCCCAGGCGATCACGGTCATCGGCAAGGGCGAGAGCCAGCTGCTGGTGCCGACGGGCGACAACGTCCGCGAGCCGCAGAACCGCCGCGTCGAGATCGTCATCCAGTAAGACGATCCAAGTACCTGGACTTCGGGAACGGCCGGGCTCAGCCCGGCCGTTTCTTTTTGCCCGAAAGATCAGCCCGCGAGCTTCAGCCACTCCGCTTCGGTCATGGTCTCGATGCCGAGTTCGGCCGCCTTGCGCGCCTTGGAGCCGGCATTCTCACCCACCACCACGAGGCTGGTCTTCTTCGACACCGAGTCGGTGACCTTGGCGCCCAGCTCCTCGGCGCGCGCTTTGGCGGCGTCGCGGGTCATTGTCGAAAGCTCGCCGGTGAAGACTACGACCTTGTCCCGGAGCTTGGCGTCCGCCGCCACGACCCGGCGCTCGACCGGCTGCACGGTCAGCTCCTTCAGGAGGTCGCGGATGATCACGACCGTGTGGCCCTCACTGAAAAAGGCGCACATGGCGTCGGCCGTGGTCACGCCGATCTGCTCGACATTGCACAGCCGGCCGTAGCTCGGACCGACCTCGGCCGCGGCCTTCTCCTTCTTCACCGCATCGGGCGTCTTCTCGCGCTCCTCGGCCGCCTGCAGCATCTCGGCGAGCCAGCCGTCGGCGTCGCCATATTCCTGCGCCAGGATCTTGGCGGTCGCCTCGCCGATCAGCGGAATGCCGATGGCGTTGATGAAGCGATCGAGGGAGATCGTGCGGCGCGCGTCGATGGCGGCGACGAGGTTGCGCACCGACAGATCGCCCCAGCCCTCGCGCTTCTTGATCTCGTCGACCCGCTTGGACAGGCGGAAGATGTCGCCGGGCACCTTGAGGAGCCCGTCACGCCAGAAATTCTCGATATGGGTGCCGCCCAGCCCTTCGATGTCGAAGCAGTTGCGCGACACAAAGTGGCGCAGGCGCTCGACCTGCTGGAACGGACATTCGAGCCCACCCGTGCAGCGGCGCACCACGCCGCCCTCCTCGCTCTGCACCTTGGTCTTGAGCGGACAGGGGCAGTGCGTGGGGAACTCGAATTTGTGAGTCCGCTTGGGCCGCTCCTCCGGCACATAGCCCAGGATCTGCGGGATGACGTCGCCGGCGCGCTGCACGATCACCATGTCGCCGGCGCGCACGTCCAGCCGCTCGATCTCGTCGGCATTGTGCAGGGTGGCGCGCGCCACCATCACGCCGCCGACATTGACGGGCTCGAGGTCGGCGACCGGCGTCAGCGCGCCGGTGCGGCCGACCGAGATCAGGATGCCGTTCAGCCGCGTACGCGCCTGCTCGGCCGGGAATTTGTGGGCCATCGCCCAGCGTGGGGCACGGCTCACGAAGCCGAGGCGCTCCTGCCAATCGATGCGGTCGACCTTGTAGACGACGCCGTCGATGTCGTAGGGCAGCGACGGCCGTTCGATGCTCATCTTGCGATAGAACTCGCGCACCTCGGCGGGCGTGCGGCAGAGCTTGGACAGCGGGTTGACCTTGAATCCCCACTCCTTCAGCAGCTTGAGATACTCGGTGTGCGTCTTCCACGAGCGCGGCTCGGCCTCGCCCCAGGCATAGGCGAAGAAGCGCAACGGCCGACTGGCGGTAATGTCGGAATCGAGCTGGCGCAGCGATCCCGCGGCCGCGTTACGCGGATTGGCGAAGACCTTTTCGCCGGCCGCCTCCTGCCGCTGGTTCATTTGCTGAAACGCCTTGCGCTCCATGTAGATTTCGCCGCGCACGTCGATCGTCTTGGGGAACTTGCCCTTCAGCTTGTGCGGGATGTCCTTCACTGTCCTCAAATTAGCGGTGACATCCTCGCCCGTCGTGCCGTCGCCGCGCGTGGCGCCGACCACAAAGGCGCCGTCCTCGTAGCGCAGGCTTATGGACAGGCCGTCGATCTTGGGCTCGCAGGCCAGCGCGATCTCGGCATCGGGCTTGAGGTCGGTCTCGCGTTCAAGCGCGCGGCGCAGGCGGTCGAAGAAAGCCTGGAGATCCTCCTCGGAAAAGGCATTGTCTAGCGACAGCATGGGCCTGGCGTGCCGCACCTTGGCGAAGGCCGTGGTCGGCGTCGGCGCCACCCGCTGCGAGGGGCTGAACATGTCGACGAGCTGTGGAAAGCGCGCCTCGATCGCCTTGAGGCGCTGGCGTAACTTGTCGTAGTCGGCGTCGGAGATCTCGGGCGAATCCTGCTCGTGATAGAGCTTGTCGTGATGCGCGATCTCTTCGCTCAGGCGCTTGTGCTCGGCACGGCCCTGGCGCTCGGTCATCTCGTCGACCGACAGGGCGGCTACGACCTTGGCGGCACGTGACATCGGCTCCTCCTACCTCGCCGCCAACAGCCGGTCGGCGGCGGCGCGCGCCTCGGCCGTCACCTCGGCGCCCGACAGCATGCGGGCGATCTCCTCGCGGCGGCCCTTGGCGTCGAGCGCCAGCACGTCGGTGCTGGCGGCGCTGCGGGTCGTCGTCTTGCGGATCAGCCAGTGTCGGTCGGCCATGGCCGCGACCTGCGGTGAATGCGTGACCACCAGCACCTGGACGTCCCTGGCCAGCCGCTTCAACCGCTCGCCGACGGCCGCCGCGGTAGCGCCGCCGATGCCCGAATCGACTTCGTCGAAGACGATGGTCCCGGCGTCGCCCATCTTGGCCAGGCAGACTTTCAGCGCCAGCAGGAAGCGCGAGAGTTCACCGCCCGAGGCGATGCGCGCGATCGGTGCGGGTGGCGTGCCGGGATTGGTCGCGACCGTGAACTGCACGCGATCGGTACCCGCCTCGGACCACTCGGCCTCGGGCAATGCGGCAAGGTCGGTGACGAACTTGGCCTTCTCGAGCTTGAGCGGCCCGAGCTCGGCCGCGACCGCCTTGTCGAGCCGTGCCGCACCCTTGCGGCGGGCCGCCGCCTGCACCTCGGCAGCGGCGACATAGGCGGCGCGGGCTGCCTTCGCCTCGCCCGCCAGACGCTTCAACCCGGCCGCGCCGTCGTCGAGGGCCGCGAGCTGCGCGGCGAACTTGTCGGCCAGGGCGGCGAGCTCGGGCACGGCGACTCCGTGCTTGCGGGCGGCGGCGCGCAACGCGAACAGGCGCTCCTCGATCTTCTCCAGCCGCGCCGGGTCGAACTCCAATGCATCCCGAGCGGCCTCGAGCTGAGCCTGCGCCTCCGTCGCCTCGCTGAGCGCGCGCTCGAGCGCCGCCAGCGCGCTGTCGAGGCGGCCCATGGCCTTGTCGACATTGCGTTCGATCAGGCGGTGTGCCGTGCGCAGCGCCGTGACAGCGCCACGGCCCTGCTCCAGTTCGGCCAGCGACTGGGTCACCGCCTCGCCCAACGCGCTGCCGGCGCGCAGGAGCTGCCGTTCGGCGGCCAACGTCTCCTCGTCATCCGGCTTAGGCGAGAGCCCCGCGAGCTCCTTCACCGCGTGGCGCAGGAAATCCTCGTCGCGCCGCGCGGCGGCGGCGGCCGCTTCGGCGTCGGCGTGCGCCTGCTCGGCGCCGCGCCAGACATGCCAGGCAGCGCGCACCGCTTCGCCCTGCTTCTCCAGGCCGGCGAAGGCATCGAGGGACGCGCGATGCGTCGCCATGTCCAAGAGGCCGTGCTGTTCCATCTGGCCCTGGATCTCGACCAGCGTGTCGCCCAGGCGGCGCAGCAGCGCCACCGACACCGGCTGGTCGTTGACGAAGGCGCGGCCGCGGCCGTCGGCACCGAGCAGGCGGCGCAGGGTGAGCGTGTCCTCGTCGTCGAGCGCCTGCTCGGCCAGCACGGCGCGGGCGGGATGATCCTTGGGCAGGTCGAACGCGGCCGCCACCGATGCCTGGGCAGCGCCGCGCCGCACCGCGCCCGACTCGGCGCGGGCGCCCAGGGCAAGGCCGAGGGCATCGATCAGGATCGACTTGCCGGCGCCGGTCTCACCGGTGAGCGCCCCCAGTCCGCCTGCGGCCCCAGCCGCAGAACTCCGCGAAAAATTGAGGTCAAGCTTCTCGATCAGGACGAAGTCACGGATCGAGAGGGAGACGAGCATGCAGGTCCGGTCAGAAGAGGCCGAAGAACCAGCGCTTCTCGTCGACCGGCGCAGGGGTGCCTTCACCGGTCATCAGGTAGTAGCTGTCCTGATACCAGTCGCTGCCTGGGAAATTGTAGCCCAGCACCGCCGCCGCCTCCTGGGCCTCGCTCTTGACGCCGAGCGACAGGTAGCTCTCGACCAGGCGATGCAGCGCCTCCGGCACGTGGGTAGTGGTCTGGTAGCGCTCGATGACGACGCGATATCGGTTGATCGCCCCGATATACTGCTGGTTCTGCTGGTAGTAGCGGCCGACCGCCATCTCCTTGCCGGCGAGATGGTCGATGGCGAGCTCGACCTTGAGGCGTGCGTCGCGCGCATAGGGCGAGTCGGGGAAGCGCTTGACGACTTCGGCCAGGGCGTCGAGCGCCTGCTGGGTGATGCGCTGGTCGCGGCCGATGTCGGAGATCTGCTCGTAGTAGCACAGCGCCTTCAGGTAGTAGGCGTAGGGGATGTCCCTGTGCCCGGGATGAAGCTGGATGAAGCGGTCAAGCGCGATGATTGCCTCGTCGTACTTGTTCGACTGGTAGTAGGCGAAGGCCGCCATGATCTCGGCCTTGGTCGCCCACACCGAGTAGGGGTGCTGGCGATCGACTTCCTCGAAGCCCTTGGCGGCGGCCTTGTATTCCTGCTGCCCGAGGTTATCGAGGGCGCGGTTGTAGAGGACCTCGACAGGCTGCTCGACATAGTTCGTGTCGTCGTCCGACGACGAGCCGCAGCCGCCAAGCCCGAGCGACGCCAGGCCGAGCGCCAGTCCGGCGAGCGCGCCGTGAGCCTTACCTGAAACCGCTTTCGACATGCCCATCCGTCAAATTGTTGCACCGGCGCGTTATATCATGCCGAGGCGAAAAAAAGAGGGGCCGTGCGGCCCCTCAAAGATGCGTGGATAACGCCAGAACCTGCGTCAGTTGGCTTGGCGGCGCAGGAACGCAGGAATTTGCAGGTCGTCGTCGTCCCGCGTGGGCTTGGCCCGCTCGGTGACGTCGAGATTGATCGAGGCCTGGGCCGGCGCCGGACGCGCGGCTGCTTTGGGCGCGACGGCAACGACATTTTCCGCCGCCGGACGCGCGGCCGGCGGCTCGGCGACCGAAGCCACCGGGGGAGCAATCGACGTCGTCGCAGGCTTGGGGGCCGCGAAGGCGCCGGTAATGCGCTGGAACAGGTTCGGCGAGCGGCTCTCGGCAGCCGGCCGCGCGGCAACCGGTCGCGCAACCGGCTCGCTGGTCCGCACCGGGACCTTGGCGCGACTCACGCGCCAGTCATTTTTGTC
>Ga0193726_1000590_pt1 | contig 36723 bp, 37 predicted proteins | sample H2c1metaG_FD_144928 | JGI IMG/M metagenome (GOLD analysis project Ga0193726, IMG submission 144928) | Soil microbial communities from a riparian zone of the East river system, Colorado, United States - H2c1 | ecosystem: Environmental > Terrestrial > Soil > Riparian zone | place: USA: East River... | reverse complement strand
ATATTTGCGACACGGATATCGATGCCACAGCACTTGGCGAGACACCGAAGCGCTGACTTGTTCCTTGATTCGCTGCCCTATAACGCGCACACCACTGCGAGCGATGCGCTGTGGGCAGGGTTACCGGTATTGACATCTCCAGGCGAAGGATTTGCTTCACGAGTCGCGGCCAGCCTGCTGCGTGCGAATGACTTAGCTGAACTGGTCGCCTCGGATCTCGATGACTATCGGGAAATCGCCGTCGCGTTGGCCGGTGATCCGCCACGGCTCGCAAGCCTCAAAGAAAGATTACTTCGCGCTCACCGCGGAGCGCCGCTGTTCGACATGCGCAAATTGACGACCGATCTGGAAAACGCGTACCAGACCATTCAAGCCAGGCATCAGGTCGGATTAGCGACCGCGCACATCGACATCAGCTAACTCATGAGCGCTGCAAACTCGCCCCGGACCAGTGCAACGTCGGCACCTTAAAGACCTTCCTGAATGCAGTCGCTTCGTGGTACTCGCGACTGCTCATCTAGGTCGATCCCCAGCGGTCTACCTGCTCATAAAGCGATCGAAACTTTGTAGTGCAAAAGCGCTTAGGAGGACCGCAACGCTTCAGTAGGTGAAATCCTAGCCGCCTGCAACGCGGGTAGCATCGCGGCGAATTGACCGAGAGATACGACAACGACTGCGCAAATGAGCAATTCCGCGGCCTCTATTCGGTTGATTCCAAAGTGCGTCCACAACCATAGGTTCAGGCCTACCGAGGCAATCGCGCCAAGCAATACGCCGCCGCCGCAAAGCAACGCGTTCTCAAGCAGAAAATAGCGAGTGATGGCCATGCGCGTCGCCCCTAGCGCGCGGCGGATACCAATCTGAGTTCTGCGACGCACTACCCAAAAGCTCGTGAGTCCCACAATAGCGAGGGCGGTGATCGCAATCACGACCAGAAGGAGAATGCTAAACGCGATCGCGATAGCCCGGTCCTTCTCATAGGCTGCGCTTCGTGCTTCGCTAAAGGGGCGCAATCGCCCAAATATTCGGTTCGGATTGGCTTGGACGAGTGCATTCTGCACTTCCCGCATGGTAGTGCTGATTGATCCAGATTGAGCACGCACGATGAACAAACCACCGTCACCCGGCGCGGCGATCGGCAGAATCATGGCGTTCTCACTTTCATGTTCATCAATCGTCCCGGCGGCGGCGGCGGATTGCAGCTTGTCCACGACCCCAATTACCGTGATTTGCTTTTTTGAGTCAGTCGTCAGGTAAATCGATTGACCTAGTGCGCCGCCGTGACCGAAGAGTTGTTTCTCCAGTGACCGGCTGATAATTGCAAAACTTGGCAACGGCGCTGCACCGTATTGGCCCTGAACAACATCCTCGGGCGCAAAGTTCCTTCCGGCGATTAGTTTTAGTCCAAGGGTTCCAATGCCGTGCTGATCCATACCGTAGACGCCAGTCTGAGCGCTCTGGTCTTGCTTGCTGGTAGGTCCCGGATTGTGGCTTACGCCGTCCTGCCAGCCCCCTCCTCTCAAGGGATAACTGTTGGTTGCGAAAGCGTCCACAACTCCGGGAGTGGCGCGAACTTTGGCCAAATCGGTTTGAAGCATTGGGATGCTCTCCTGGCCATTGGTTAGCCGAAAACCGATCGCAAAGAGGTCGCGCTCGTCCATGCCCGTAGGTCGAACTGTGAGAGCGGCTCGTTCAGCGACGATTGAGACTAAATTGCTGATGAACGACACCATCAATGCAATTTGCAGCACCATGAGAATCGCGCCAGTCTTGTTGCGCTTCAGTGCCGCCAAAATCGGAACGACTTCCAAATTCATATGCCTAGCCGCCCTTGATTTGCATTGCTGGATTGATCTGCATCGAGCGCCAAGCCGGATAAAAACCAGTGAGCACGGCGGCTGCAACCGCCACAACAAAAGTCGTCGCAAAAAGCGGCGCGTTCAATTGCGCAATTCGCGCCATACCACCGGGGAAAAGTTCGCGCAAAGCCCACAGGGCGGCAAGAGTCAGCAGAAGGCCAACGGTTCCCCCGAGTAGGCCGACAACACTTGACTCGACGATGGTCTGCGAAAATATGTGCCGCCCGCTGGCTCCCAGCGCTCGGCGAACGCCGAACTCTCCAGCTCGTGCGAAGTCCTTTGCCAGCATGAGGCCTGATGCACTGACCAGGCATACGATCAGGAATCCAAAGGCTACAAGAACAGACAGTTTTGCATCATTTGGCACAACGTTCTGTGCTACCAGCCAATCGCGGACATTTCGGAGCCGAATGTTGGGTCTCCACGCGAATCGGCCAGATTGCTGCTGATCGCGTGCGTAATTGTTGAGAAAATGCCGATACCCCAGGATGTCGCTCTGAGTCGGCAGCTCCGCCCAAAACTGCAGCCAGACGCATTCCGAACGAAGCAGATCCGCGAAAGTCTCGCCGGGCGGGCCGGCATCGCAATATTCATACTCCGACGTCGATAGTTGCCGATCGATCGTCAAGTCGAGCGGCAGAAAAGCTTCCTCTCCCTCGTCAAAATTTTGCCCGCCGATGACATCGTAAAAGCGTGGCTTGGGATCCCATTCGTCGGTAACTCCGATAACCTGGTAACTCGCCCCACTCAAATTCACGGACTGGCCGACACTATTCCTTCCCGAAAAAAGACGTTCATTGAGCTTCTTGCTCAAGACGACTACGGCAGCGCGGCCTTCGCCCTGGCCATCGCGCCATTCATGTCCGTAAAGCATCGGCACATCGAACATCTGAAAGAAGTCCGCGGAGGTTGCTCGCCCAGCGATTGAGTACGGTTTTAGTGAACTATCCGCCGGCGTCACTCTGAGTTCTACCTGGTGCATCGCCACTTGGTGTTTGGCTTTTCGAGCTTCGAGTAGTGCCAATGCATCGCGGTAGGTTAGTTGGGCCGGCGGTTCATTGTCTCCCGCTTTACGGCTTCGAGAGCCTCCGTTATCAAGTTGAACGGCGAAGAGCTGGCTTGATTTCCAGGGGATCGGATCGCGAGACATCACCGAGAGGACGGTGTATGCCGTCATCGTCAAGGCAACTCCGACCGCTATGGCTACGACCATTAGCACAGTAAGGGTCCAATGGCGCCTTAGGCTGACTAACGCAAGTCGAAAATAGTAATCCAGCATCATATTCCCTTATGCATCTGCGTCAGCTCCATCAAATGTAGCCGGTCCCCCGAATCTGCCACGCAGTATCAGCCACTTCGGTGACCCAAGTCTCGATTGAAGCTGCAATCGTAGAGATTTTTAAGCATTTCATCCATTCCACTGATCCGCAGCGCCTCGACCGACGAATGGCGGCTCCAGGGTCATTGAGTCAGGGCGATGACCCGCAGGAGTTGGCTGTTAGGCGACTGCTTCACCCCCGGGGCAAAACCAGCCAGGCGATAACTCAGCCGAGTCCTCACTGAAAGTGGGTTTCTCAATCCAATAGTGAGGGAAACGTTCCTTTGAAGAACTCGCTCAGTTGAGCCAGCGCGACACGCCACCATGGCGCGAACACGTGCCTTGGTGATGTCTGCTGAAACTGTAACTCAGGTCGCGACACTCCGCAGACGCGCCCGCCGGCTGTTCACCGTTCCTAGTGTGCGCAGGCGAGTGAACCCGTACTCCGTCTTTGTTGATGTAAGAGCCGTGTTCAACAAGTTGCAATTCGCCCGGCGCGGGCGGCGGTGCGTCTGCATGAACTGCTAAGGGTGCAACAAAGGCCAACGACAGGATGATCTTTGCTAGAATTTTCATGTTGACTTTCCTTGTCCATATCAATGCCGTGCTTCCGGATCATATCGATCGAGCGGATTTGTTGACGCGACAGAGTTAGCGGTGTCCGCGTTCTAAATCCCGCTGTAGTTGTTCGAACTCCGTCTATAAGCTTCTGTTTCTTGGTAGCGGGTTGAAACTACCACAGATAAAATATTATTATAAATCCATCAGTTACGCGTTGATTGGGACTACCGATCGTTCCGGCCAGCCTAACTCATTGTCCGCGCTAGCAAACATCGCAGTTCGTCGCCTTCCTTGCGATTCATCGTGTGATCACGGCAACTGTCTCCTATAGTCGACGATATGTCCCCTATAGTTTACAGTTCGCCATGTTCGAAGTGATCCGCACGAAAGCATTCGCTACGTGGCTCCAAGGGCTGGAGGACCGTCAGGCGGCGAACCGTCAACGCCCGCATAGCTCGGCTCTCGCTGGGCAATTTCGGTGACCACAAGCCGATCAGCGACGGATTGAGCGAGCTTCGAATCGATACGGGCCCGGGCTACCGGGTGTATTACACGCGCCGCAGCAAGACGCTGATCGTGCTGCTCATCGGCGGCGCCAAGGGCACGCAGAAGCGGGACATCAAACGCGCGCTCGAAATGATGAAGCAGCTGGAGGGCTGAGTGATGGCAAAAGCGAAGACAACGAAGACAAAGGCAAAAGCCAAGAACCCACTGGGCCTCGCGCCCTATGATCCGGCCGATTATCTTCGGACGCCGAAGGAAGTCGCAATGTACCTCGAGGCGTTCTTTGAGGATGGCGTTGACCATGAAGCGCTGGTGCATGCACTCGGTGTCGTCGCTCGAGCGCGCGGCGGCATGTCGAAACTCGCCAAGGAAACCGGCATGTCGCGCCAGGGGCTGTATAAAGCGATCGCCAAAGACGGCAATCCGAGCTTTGAAACGGTAATGAAGATCGTCGGAGCATTCGGCGTTCGACTTAGCGCACAAGCGGCCTGACAGTTGCGGTAGCGGGAACCAACTGCCGACTTCGGGCGGGAGCTGAGGAAGCAGCTCTGCTGTCGGATTTTCAAGTCCGGTGAAAGGCACTCATTTCAGTGACTCGCCAAGCGGAGTTAGTCTGCACTCCGCCTCTCAATGTCCGCCGTGGCCATGCCCACTGCCTGAATCATGAGAGCCCGGATGCGATGCATCCGAGTCGTGCTCGGGATACAAATTCACTATATCGCCTACATCGAAGTTCACATCGCCAGAAAAATGATTGTGCGCAATCTCTGCGCGCATTGCGTCGTAGTCGCAGGTCTCACCAAGGTCGGTATGATATTGAATAAAGTCATCGCGACCGGAGAACATTGCAATGGCGAAGCAAGAATATATAGGGTCCAAGCCCGCACGCTCGATTGTTCGCTTGATCTGCAATGGCCTGTAGTGTGCGGAACGCCCATAGTCTTTGGCGAGCAGCCCTGGTAGTTTTTTGACGTAGCTCTTGATAGCTCGGTTCTTTTTAAGGCGACGAATGAATTTCAATTGAGCCCTCCCTGCGATGAATATTTCTTGATCAGAGCTCTCAATCCAATTGCGGGGCGAAAATTGCTATTGAAGAACTCCCTCAGTTGAACCAGCGCGACACGCCACCATGATGCGAACACGTGCCTTGGTGATGCCTGCTGAAACTGTAACTCAGGTCGCGACACTGCGCAGACGCACCCGCCGGCTGTTCACCGTTCTTTGTGTGCGCAGGCGAGTGAACTCGCACTCCGTCTTTGTTGATGTAAGAGCCGTGCTCAACAAGTTGCGATTCGCTCGGCGCGGGCGGCGGTGCGTCTGCATGGACGACTACCGGCGCAACTAAGGCCAATGTCAGAATGATCTTTGCGAGAGTTTTCATGTTGACTTTCCTTGTCTATATCCATGCCGCGCTCCGCTAAGTCAGCGCCTAAGCGTTATCCGGCCGGTGCCAGTTCTGCACAATTATAACGACTACCTTCGCTCAGGGCAGGGTGCGGAAGATCGAGCGCTTACTTCTGAATCCCGCTGGAGTTGCTCTGCACGCAGCTTCGCGGCTCTCGGAGCCGAGTGGAAACGGCGTAGTTGGTAGCAGGTGGCGCTATCATCAATCAGAAAATATTCTGATAAATCAAGTATTTACGTGTGAATTGGTAGCGGGGGGAGGATTTGATCTTTATATCACTCATGCCCTCGTACTTCCGATCGTCCCGGCTAGTCTAACCCATTGTCCCCCTTAGTAAAAATAGCAACGATCCCTTGGATTCCCGATTCCCGCGTCTTCCATTGCGAAAGGAAAGCTATAGTCGGCGCGCAAAATCGTCTCAGGCGAAGCTCGCTCTCGACCAGGGTAACGCCACGCGTTTAGCCCCTTAAGCGTGTTCGTTTCGCAACCGCCCGCCAATGACCGCTGCCACACTGGCAATAAAGGCTCCAATCAACAAAGCCAGTCCTCAGGATCCTTGAATGCACGGGTTCGCCCGAGCTACTGTTATTGTCCTTGGGTTAAAGCATAACGCCGACAGTGCTCAAGGTAGGCTGCCTCGTGACTCGAGGCCAGTTCGACCACACTCGACCAAAGCCAAGACGGGGCGTTCAGGCGGGCAGCCTTTCGTTGCTTGAAAGAGGAGGCAAAGTCCCGTCGTGTCGGCGCGTCCATTTGTCGCGCGTGAGCCTTGCCTATCACTTCCGCCAAATACCGAGCGGAAGTAACGGCCTCATCACGGGAGAGCTGATCGATCTCAAGCTTCAAATCCTGCGGCATCAATTCCCGAATGACGACTGAGCGCCTCAACAGTTTGCTCGCTATCATTCGCTCCCCCAAGGCCGGAGACAGAAGCTTTGCGCCCTTTACCACCCTCTGCGCTTGGTCCCGTGGCATCACCGCCCGAGAGGCGGTCGGCGCCGATGCGGCCGCTGCCTCTTTGATATCAATCAAACAGAATTCATCCTCGCGCCGGTGTTTTTTCCCTGCGCCTACCTTTAGAAGCACGGCAAATCGAAGTCGGCCGAGCGAGCTACACCCTTTCATCCAATACGCTGCATCAAGTACTTCGATCTTTGCACCATTGGGGCGTGACTTGAGGGAAGTGACGAGCGCGCGCACTGCATCATCCTTGAACAGCTCGTCGATCGCGTGGCTTTCCTCCTGGGTCAGCGGCCAAAAGCGCTCGCCGCGGGGAATGGTCGGCTTCACATCTTGCAGGCGCTCGCGCGCAAGATGCTTCCAGGTCCGCGCGGTGGCACGGCGCATCACCACTTTAATAATTGCTGGTTTATCGCTTTCAATCAGATCTTGTGCCTTAGGACCCTTCAGTGCCCGTTGGTAACCAATCATCATTTGCTCGAGCATGTGAGCTGTCGTTACGCCGGGAAGATCCGATCCCCGAGCGGCAGAGGAAAGTGACAGCGCTAAGCGAATGAGATCATGATTCGGATTGCCGATGACCGTTTGATCGAGGTCACGAATCTGCACATGAACTTTTCCATCGGGCGCCGCCAAAGGACCCAAATTGCCCGCATGGCAGTCGCCGCAGATCCACACCGCCGGCCCCTTTGGGACCGCCTGCTTGCCTCGTCCTTCTAGCCACTCATAGAACTGCACCGTGCTGCCGCGCACGTAGGCGTGCGCGGAACTCGCCATCTTCAGTTTCCGCCGAGCATCGAGAGCCTGGGCGCGTCTCCCCGGCGTAATCGCGGCTTTCTTGTCGGTCGACACCCGTTTAATTTCCTGGACGCATAAAGACCTTGATGACGCCATCTTCCTTGTCTCGGAACTTTTTGTACATCGCCGGCGCCTCCTCGAGGCCGACCTGGTGGGTGATCACGAAGCTCGGATCGATCTCGCCGGCCTCTATTTTTGCGAGCAGCGGCTTGGTATAGGCCTGAACATGGGTCTGTCCGGTCTTGATGGTCAGACCCTTGTTCATTAGCGCTCCAAGCGGAATCTTGTCGGCCAATCCGACATAGACCCCGGGGATGGAGATAGTCCCGCCCATGCGGCAGGCCCGGATCGCCTGGCGGAGGACGTGGACCCGATCGGTCGTGAGCTTCACCGCCGCCTTGACCTTATCCAATACCGCATCGGCGCCGCCGTGACCGGCGGCTTCGCATCCCACCGCATCGATGCAACTGTCAGGGCCGCGACGATTCTCAGTGCGGGCCATAAGCTCTTCATAGACATCCACTTTGGAGAAATCCAGCGTTTCGGCACCGCCCGCGCGCGCCATCGCGAGGCGCTCCGGCACTTCATCGATCGCGATCACTTTTCCTGCGCCCATCATAATGGCCGAGCGAATCGCAAATTGGCCCACCGGTCCGCAGCCCCAGATTGCGACCGTGTCGCCGTCCGTAATCTGCGCATTTTCAGCGGCCATGTAGCCTGTCGGGAAAATGTCGGAGAGGAACAGCGCCTGTTCATCAGTGACGCTGTCGGGAATCTTGATGGGACCGACGTTGGCCATTGGCACCCTGAGGTACTCGGCCTGTCCGCCACTATATCCGCCCAGCATATGACTGAAACCAAAGAGGCCCGCTGGGGAATGCCCCATGGCTTTGATGGCTAGTTCCGCATTCGGATTGGTGCGTTCACATGCAGAAAAGAGTCCCTTCTTGCAGAACCAGCACTCCCCGCAGCTGATGGTGAAGGGAACCACGACGCGATCGCCTTTTTTAAGATTAGAGACCTCGGCGCCGACTTCGACAACGATACCCATATTCTCGTGCCCCAAGATGTCGCCACTTTCCATCGTTGGCTGGTAGCCATCATAGAGATGCAGGTCGGAGCCGCAGATGGCGCACGCGCTGATTTGGATAATGGCATCGCGAGGATGCTCGATCTTAGGATCCGGAACTGTGTCGACGCGAACGTCGCCATGACCGTGCCAGCACAATGCGCGCATTTACTTCTCCTGATGAATGGGGTTGTCTCAGTGACTTGTGGCCGCGCGAAGCGTCGTGCGGCAGATTTGGTGACTAATTTTCCGGCGGAAGCCCCCCGCTATCTGCCCTTCGTCGAGGCTTGCGCAAACCCCGCCGGAAAAATTAATCGTTTCACCCTACTTAGTCTTTGATGCCTGCCGCAGCTGCGATCGCTTGAATCTTTTCTAGATGCATCTGAAGCGTCGGAAGTGTTGCGGAGGCAAACGCCCTCGCATCGGGGTCTTTCCCTTCGGATGCTTCTTTCTGGAACTCCTTGATGTCTTGTTTATGATCATCGATCATCCCTTTGACATAGGACTTGTCGAAGCTCTCGCCGGACATCATGTTGAGCTTCGTCTTTGAAGCTTTTTGCATCATGCTCGGGCTATCGGGAAGTGACACTTGTTTTGAGGCCGCGAGTGCCTTGAGTTTGTCGTTGGCAGCCGAGTGATCTTTGACCATCATGGCGCCGAAATCCTTGACTGACGGATTAGCCGCCTTCTGCTGTGCCAATTGACCCAGTTCAACCTCCGACATTCCGCCTTCCGCCGCATTCTTATAAAAGCTCGAGTCCGGCGAGCCCGCCACGGCAGCGGACGCTAGTAGAAGAGCGGTGATGCCTGTGAATGCTATTTTCATGCCTGCCATCTCCTGTAACCAAAGAAAAATTGAGTAACGTTTTTTATATCGTGCAGTCGTTTGCGCCTCGTTAACGACTCTTTTCGCTCGCTTGTTCGGCTCGGGCCGCGCCGATGGCGGTGGTGACATGCTTACGCTCCTCAGGAGGCGGTAATACAGCCGTCATCCCTAAAGATTGCAGCCATAACTCGCGACACCACCCTTTGGAATGATAGAGATGTTCATCTTCCTGCTCCTCGACTTCATCGGCTGCCGCTTGAAGCACTGACTTCTGCTTGCCGCTGGACTTCTCGGCGCATTTGGAGATCAACTCCCAATCCGCGTGATCCTTCGTTTCGGCGAGCACCACGCACTCGCAGGCCACCAACTCCGCGGCCTCAGGCTTGCCGGCTTTAAGCGCGAGCTGCATCGCTTCGACGAGTGAGAGCCCCAGCGACTTCACGACGCGGCGGCCCGGACTGTCCTCATTCGGATCGAGCGACAATTGTTGAAACACGCCGGTCAGAATGCGCTCATGATTGCGCGTCTGGTCCAGATACTTGGTCCACTCTTCCTTTAAGTCATCGTTCAACACGCATTTCAACGCCGTTTCATAAACTTGTATTCCGCCGCGTTCATGCTCCAGCGACTGAATGAGCAATTCCTTCACTTGTTCCTGTTTCATATCAAAACCTCTGTTTAGCTGATGTGGCTGCAGGCCACCCCCAAGATGGCTAATGGAGTACAAATACGCCTTCGACCTGAGGGGTTAAAGTCCCGATTACCAGGCATCTCATGCGGGACAACTCTGACGAGCGGCTTGAAACGCTCGGTGAGATTGATGTCTCATCCAGCAGTCTCATCTTCCGACTACTGTATATCCTAGAATCCGGTGGCTCTGACCCGCACATTGGTAGATGAACGGGCACCTGTGACCTCCGTAACTTTTATCTTTTTTTTCTGCGGAAGCTGTGCCTAATGGGATAGCCATAAACGACTCGTTGCCCGCGACCTGTTTCGCTGCTTCGGCCATCCGCTAAACCTCCGCGTGGGTATTGCGGCAAGGAAACGCGTATCTCCCGGCTTGAGCGTAGGCGGATGGCTACATCACGAAATGCCCTTCATGCCCTAGTGAGAATCCCGTCTAAGTGCAAACCTTCCCCGCGATATCGACCGCACCCCGGACAGGCAATCGCTCCCGCTCACCGCCGACCGGAGCCTGGGGTGCAAAACCAAACCTTGAAACGAGGAGTTGCAGTCATGGCTACACGAAAGAGCGGGAGCAAAGCGCCTGCACGCGCGAAACCAAAGATCAACAAACAAGTAGGCAGCGACAGCGCGGTGGGCACGACGGTGAGCGGACCTTCACATCCAACACCGGCATTGACGGAGCTCGCTGATCACGCCACCGAGCAGCAGACGTTGGTTGAGGGAATGCCCTTTAACTCGGCGAAGCCCTCCGAATACGGCGCACGCTCCACCGCAGCGCCTGTGGAAGGACCTCATCAAACCATGCCCTCGCCGACCACCGGTGCTGGCACGCTGAGCGAGAAAAACGAATCTCTCAAAACCGGCGCTCCGACGCTTGAGCCTCAGTCTCTGGAGGGTTCCCTTGAATCCAAGCGAGTCAACTCTGCCGGTCAGATGCTCACCACCAATCAGGGCGTGCCGGTTAGCAATAATCAGGACTCCTTGAAGGCGGGTCTTCGAGGCCCAACTCTTCTTGAAGATTTCATCCTTCGCGAAAAGATCACCCACTTCGACCATGAACGTATTCCCGAGCGGATCGTCCATGCACGGGGGTCCGCCGCCCACGGTTTTTTTGAAGCCTATGAGCCTCTCTCGGATTTGACGCGTGCCGCGCCTTTTACAGAGGCTGGAAAGCGAACCCCTGTCTTCGTTCGATTCTCGACCGTCGCCGGCGAGCGCGGTTCGGCCGACACGGCGCGCGATGTGCGCGGGTTCGCGGTGAAGTTCTACACTGATGAGGGCAACTGGGATTTGGTCGGCAACAACATCCCGGTGTTCTTCATTCAGGATGCGATCAAATTTCCCGATCTGATTCATGCGGCAAAGCCCGAACCCCATAACCAGATGCCTCAGGCCGCCACGGCCCACGACACGTTCTGGGACTTCGTCTCCTTGATGCCTGAGTCCACCCACATGCTGATGTGGATCATGTCGGACCGCGCAATCCCCCGAAGCTATCGGATGATGCAAGGCTTTGGCGTGCATACCTTCCGGTTGGTGAATGCTGAAGGCAAATCCACCTTCTGCAAATTTCACTGGAAGCCCTTGTTAGGAACTCATTCGCTGGTGTGGGATGAAGCGGTCAAAATCATGGGCGCGGATCCCGACTTTCATCGTCGCGATCTATGGGAAGCCATCGAGTCAGGCAATTACCCCGAATGGGAATTCGGGCTTCAGACCTTCTCCGAGGCTGACGCCGAAAAATTTAGCTTCGACGTCCTGGATTCGACCAAGCTGATCCCGGAAGAGCTTATTCCTGTGAAACCGGTGGGCCGCATGGTGCTCAATCGCAACCCGGATAATTTCTTTGCCGAAACTGAGCAAGTGGCTTTCTGCACCGCCCACGTGGTGCCAGGAATCGATTTCAGCAATGATCCCTTGCTGCATGGTCGCATTCATTCCTACTTGGACACGCAAATCACGCGCCTTGGAGGGCCTAATTTCCACGAGATTCCGATCAACGCCTCTGTAGTGCCGGTGCACAATAATCAGCGCGACGGTTTCCACCGCCAAGCGATCGCCCGCGGTCGGGTTGCCTACGAACCTAACTCGCTCGCCGGCGGGTGCCCATTCCAAGCCGGCGCCGCAGGATTTACCTCGTTTCCGAAGGCAATTGAACCACCCAATAACGCCCCGGTGGACAAGGTCCGCGGCAGGCCGGAGAAATTCGCAGAACATTACGCCCAGGCGAAACTGTTTTTCGAGAGCCAGACCGAGGTCGAAAAGGCTCACATCCGAGGCGCGTTTCGGTTTGAGTTGAGCAAACTCACCGTGCCTGCGATACGCGTGCGCGTGCTTTCCTCGCTTCTCAACGTGTCGAAGGAGCTCGCCACGGGGTTAGCGCAAGATCTCGGGCTCGAGCTGCCCGATCCGATGCCTCGCGCAATGAAGGTTTCGCCAAAAGCGGAAGTCAGCGCATCCCCGGCGCTCTCGCTCACAGCGTTACCCGGTGATGGCAACATCGCGACCCGAAAGATTGCCATCATGATTGCCGATGGAGTCGAATCCGGCCCTGTTACAGAGGTGATCGAAGCCCTAGATAGCGCAGGTGCGGTCAGCCGACTCCTGGGGAGCCGGTTGGGCACCGTACGCAGTGAGGATGGCGAACCCTTGGAAATCGATGCCACGCTCGAGAACTCTCCCGCGGTGCTCTTTGACGCACTAGTATTGACTGGCGGCAGCGAGGCTGTCGATGCGATGTCGCTCGACGGCCGTACACTCGAATTCCTCAAGGATCAGTACCGCCACTGCAAGACCATTCTGGCCTTGGGCGATTCGTCGAAGCTTCTGACCAAGGCGGGCATTCCATTGACTCTACCCTCAGGAGATCCGGACCCGGGACTTCTCATCGAGGGGCAGGAGGGGAACGGGAACGAGGCGAATGCGCAGTCCTTCATCGCAGCGATTGGACGCCACCGACACCTCGAGCGGGATCAGGATCCGCCGCTCGTCTGAGCTAGCGGCCTGCAATTCAGTAGTACAAATTGAGGAGTAGATCATGTCGATTATCGATAAGGTTATAGCGGCGGTTACGCCGCCGGAAAGCGAGGAGACACGAATGAAAGCTCGCGCAAAGGCTCGCGCGTCGGCGGGCAAGGAGGATTGGTTGAGCATGGTGCTCGAACATCATGAGCAAATCGAAGCCGCTTTCGCCGCAACCAAGGCCGCCGCAGATCCAGCCTCCCGCATTACTACTTTGAAAGTTCTTTCGACCCTGCTGACGGGCCATTCCATGGCAGAGGAAGCGGCCCTTTACCCAGCGCTCGCCAAGGCCGATGAGAAGGGCCATGCGGTCACGGCTTATACCGAGCAATCGGCCGCCAAGCTTGAGCTGGGACTGCTTGAGGATTTGCCTCCGATGAGCCAAGACTTCGTCGATAAGCTCCAACACCTTGAAGGTGCTGTCGCCCATCACGTTTATGAGGAGGAGAACAATTGGTTTATGGATTTGAAGACCAAAACTCTTGCCGCCGACCAGATCAAGCTCACGAAGCGCTATCAAGAACAGTTTGCCCGCTACATGGGAGATGAGTCCGACATCTGAGGCAGATAAAGGCCACTGACTGAAGATGATGCGTAATACGAATGCGGTGCAGGACGCGATTATCGTCGGAGCCGGGCCCGCAGGACTGACTGCGGCGATCTATCTAGGAAGGTTTCGCCGTCGTTGTCTTGTACTCGAGAACGGTCATTCGCGGGCTCGATGGATTCCGACCAGTCACAACATTCCAGGTTTTACAGCCGGCATCGGCGGGGATGAGTTCCTGCGATCGTTGACAGAACAGGCCCTCCAGTATGGCGCCCAAATCCACCGGTGCTCGGTATCGAGCATCAGACAGGAAGACGGTACTTTTTTCCTCGAGACTACCGGCGGCACCTTTCGCAGCCGCTATGTTCTCCTGGCGACCGGCGTCAAGGATCATCTGCCAGACATCGCGGGAGCCTCCGAGGCGGTGTTGCGCAGCTTGTTGCGCTTTTGTCCCATCTGCGACGCTTTTGAAGCGATCGATAAACGTATTGCCGTGATTGGCGATGGTGAGCTGGGGGATCGGGAAGCCGGCTTTTTAAAACACTACTCCGACCACGTAACGTTGCTTCATATCGCTCCAGCCTTTGTCGATGCTACTGCCCGCAACGTGTGCCTGTGCGGCATTGAGCGCGTTTCAATACAGCTATCGGACCTGCGTATTCTTCAGGACCGAGTCACACTCGCCCCCGTGGGCGCGGACGAACGAAGTTTCGATGTGGTTTACCTGGCGTTGGGCTGCAGCTCTCAAAATGATTTAGCGCGCTCACTGAATGCTTGCTGCGATGAACATGGTGCTTTGGTGGTCAATGTCCACCAGGAAACCACGGTCACAGGGCTCTATGCGGCGGGCGATGTGGTTAGAGGCCTTAACCAAGTGGTCGTGGCCGCCGCGGAAAGCGCCATCGCCGCAACGGATATCCACAACAAGCTTCGCGGCGTTTGTTAGCGCTCCTTTGCTTTCCACCGCGGCGATTAGTACGCGGCCGAATTACCTGTATGAAGGGGCGGATGCAGCGGTTGTGTGGGGACGGGTAGACGAGCGCCAGAGAATGCTGGCCTCTTTCAGTTTGACCAGGCAGCTAAATTCGCGTGCCTCCGTTAAAAAAACCGAAAAGACACTCTTGAAAAACATGCAGTCACCCTTAATTTCGCGGCAATCCCGCTAGCCAGAAAGCCGGCGAGGTAGGTTTGACCAGTAGCTCGTTTACTACCAATAAGGAGTGGTGCCATGAGTGCTGTAATGCGACAAGATCCATGGGGCGTGATGCCGCGCCTTAAGGAGGAGATCAACCGACTGTTCGGAAATGCCCGCGAGAACGACAGCAGTTCAGCGACGGCAATGTGGTTTCCCTTGGTGGACATTCATGAATACGCGGATCGATTTGAATTATATGTGGACCTGCCGGGGGTGGACCCCTCCACCGTTGACTTAACCCTGGACGGAGGCATCTTGACCCTTTCGGGTGAGCGTCCTCAGCCTACCCGCAAAGCCAATGAGGAGACTCAAGGCCGTCGCGTTGAGCGAGGTCACGGCCAGTTTCACCGTCGATTCGTCCTACCCGACTCGGTGGACAGCGAGAAGGTGAACGCGACGGGAAGCCATGGCGTGTTGACGATAACCATCCCGAAGCAGACCAAGGCGCAACCGCGCCGAATTCAGATCGGGAGTTGATCGATCCCTGAGGGCTGGCCCATGGCCGTTGCCATGGGCCGATCCGGACTCCTTTCTGTGGCGTCCACTGTTGAGCGGGTTGGCCTACCGGTAAAGAGCTGCTGCGCATGCCCATCGTGTGGCCAGAAGGCCTGAGCGAGTTCTCACGGAGATGCCGCGCGCCTTTGTTTCTTAGGCGCTGGATACTATGAGCAATCGTTAAGATGAGATTCGCACGTGAGATTCATGGCGGCGAAGACGCAGCCCTAAACTGATCAAAATAATATCTGCGCTGACGGTCTTTTCCGGCATCGAGAGTCGCTTTTCGTACCTCTCTTCGCGCTCGCTTCTCATATTAAATGGCGCACTCGGAGCACTTAGGGTTGAGCGAGCATGCAAACGTCGACAGAATCTAACGATCCCCGTATGGCAGCGCTAAGTGACGCAGAGGAACTGATTGACCGTCTGCAGGCTGAGGCGGAAAGCCATCGCGCGACGCTCTCGCGAACTATCCACGATGACCTGGGCGGCTTGATGGTCTCTGCCGCCATGGATTTCACGTCAGTCGGACAACACTTACTCGAACTCGCTCCCCCGATTCGTCGGCAGCTAGATCGCGGTCGTGAGACACTCGAGTCTGCAATTGATATGAGTCGCCGAATGGTCGAGGAGCTGCGGCCCAGCATATTGGATAACTTTGGCCTATTTGCGGCGCTGAAGTGGCAGTTGAAACAAGCAAGCGAAGGCTCCAACGCAAAATTGACTGAAAGTTATCCGGCGACCGAGCCCAACTTTCAGCCTGCAGCATTAACAGCGCTGTTTAGGCTCGCTCAAGAGGCCATAGCTATGATTTTCAAGCGGCGTAATCTAGGGGCGGTCAGCCTCAATCTTCAGATTGAAAATGCAGGCATTACCATGCGTTTCACCGACGACGGTATCCCCGAGCTGGTGGATGGACGAGAAGTCGGTGCCGCTGGTTCGATTACCTCGATGAAGCATCGGATTCGTACGCTTGGGGGTGCCGTGGACCTGCTCCGACACGAAGATGGGGTTACCGTTTTGACCGCTCATCTGCCCCTACCCGAAACCTACGCGTCTGATTCAAGTGCGTAATAGCCTTGCGTTGATGTCAAGGCATAGGGAACTGGCGATCGCCTGTGAGAGGTTTTTGGTATGTTAGGGCCAAGAGCGCTTAGAGTGCATTAATGCGCCTGCCAGAATTCATTGCCGCACAGATCGAATCAATCATGAAAGAGTGGGTCAGCTTTGCGCGCACCCGGCTTCCGGCGGCCTCCTCCATGAACGAATTGGCATTGCGCAACGATGGAGTGGCGATCCTGCGTGAGGTGGTTGCCGACATGGGGGGTGCCCAAACGCAGCTTCAGCAAAAGGACAAGTCGCAGGGCCTGCGACCAAGGGCGGGAGGGATCAACTCGACGCCGCATCGCCATGCAGCGCAGCGTGCCTTGCACGGCTTTGAAACCTTGCAATTGGTAGCGGAATTCCGGGCGTTGCGGGCGACGGTTCTGCGCCTCTGGACCGAATCAACACCCAGTCTCGATCTGCACGATCTCGATGATGTGACCCGTTTCAACGAGGCGATCGACGAAGCACTCGCAGATTCTCTGAAGGTCTTCGTGGCGGAAGCAGATCACCGTCGTCACCTGTTCATGGGAGTATTAGGTCACGATTTGCGGGGACCGTTGCATACCATCATGGGCTGCGCGCAGCTGACTTTGCGCAAGCGTCCTGAAGACGCGCGCGAGGCAGCCATGATTTTACGGAGCGCCGCGCAGGTCAAAGCACTGGCAGATGACCTGCTTGAGTTCACCATGCACGGATTGAACTTAGGCGCTCCCGTACAGGCCTCGCCCATGCGCCTAGACCAGTTCTGCCGCCAGACGCTCGATGAAATCGCCACGATCAGCCCTGAGCGTCGCGTTGAGTTTGAATGCGCGGGTGATCCCGGCGGAAGCTGGGACGGGCGTCGGCTGCATCAATTGCTGTGGAATCTTGTCGTTAATGCCTTGAAGTATGGTGCGCCGGACCGAGCCGTCTCAGTGACTGTGGATGGTACCCGACAGGATGAGGTCATACTCGCCGTGCACAACTTCGGGCCACCGATTCCACCTGAGATATTGCCAACACTGCTGGCGCCTCTCGTGCGTGGCAGCCCGGAGCACGTCGCGTCGTCGCTGCCCGCGGGAGCCAACATGGGGCTCGGGCTATATATCGCCAATACGATTGCAAAGGCGCATAGCGGCAACATTGATGTAACCTCCGCCGCCGAAGAGGGTACCCGCTTCAAGGTGACCTTGCCTCGCGGCTTGAGCACGATGACCCCAAACCTCGCGCAAGCGTAATTTCGGCGGAGCGCGACCGCTGAGCTTGGACGGGTCGCACTCTTTGCCTAAAATCACAGTAGCATTGGAAGTCATCGGAGTTCTTTTCGAGTTACCAATTGCTAAACAGTAATCGGCAGCCGGCCACGTCGGCCCCGCCTACGCACTGCCGATAGTCCAAAGGTCTATCAAGTAGAAGGATTTTTTTCTACGATCGCTGCTTAAGCAGACTTTCGGCGGGAATTCCAAACTTTTTATGTAACCCTTCAATCATCCTCAGAGTAAGTGGGCGCTTGCGACTGAGCACTTCGTACACGCGATTTTTGCGGCCGATCACCGGCTCGAGATCTTTGACAGTCAGACCCGATTGTTCCATCCGGAACTCGATCGCTTCAACTGCGTCCGGCAGATCCATAGGAAAATGTGTGCGTTCGTACGCCTCGACCAGCGTCGTCAACACATCCAGTCGATCGCCCTCCGGCGTATTGGTCTTCGCTGTCATCAGGGACTCAATGTCTTTGAGCGCGGCCCGGTAGTTTGCCTTAGTTCTGATCGGCTTGATATCCATGATTACCTCTCAAATCGTTTGCGCGTCGATGGCGTCATACTGCTTGTGCGTCCCGATGAATCGGATATACACAATCCTGTACGGGTAGTTGATCCAAACGACTATTCGATACTTGTTTCCACCGATATTGAAGACCACGCGGCCATCCTGAAGAATGCTGGCGTTGCCGAAACGCGCCTTCACGTCGCTGGGCTTTGACCAGTCTGACCGCAAAACATCTCGGTACCAGGCGAGCGTGGGTCCTTCAGCATCTTGGTATGCAGGGTGACCGCCCCAGAATGCCTTCAGCGTCGAGACTGCGATCACCCTCATTCTCGAATGATAGTCCCATTTTGGGACCTACGCAAGATTGCCAGCGCGGCCTCACTATCGGCTTTTTACCAGAGGTTACCCATGAAAGCCGCTCTCTATGCACGGGTTTCCACCAATGAGCAACGCAAAGAATCGATCGACGATCAACTCCGAGAGTGTCGCGAGCTTTGTCGACGTCACAATTTCGATGTAATTGAAGAATACAGCGACAGAGGTCAGTCCGGTAACGAGGTCAATCGGCCAGGCTATCAAAGGCTCCTCCGAGCGGCGCGGCATCGAGATTATGACGTGATCGTGGCCCACGAGTTATCGCGCCTGTGGCGAAGCGAATCTGAGATGCATGCTATCAAGGAGGAACTCGAATACCTCAACGTGCATGTCGTGACCGATGATGGCATCGACACTCGCATTGTCGGCATGGATATTCTCATCGCCGTCAAAGGTGCCATGGCAAAACAAGAGTTGCGTCAGATTGCTCATCGAACGCACCGCGCACTCAAAGGACTGGCCCTGGACGGGAGGAGCGCCGGTGGGAAATGCTATGGATACCTCGCAGCCACCAAATCCGGAACCGGGAAACGCGAAGTTAATGAAGCTCAGGCGCGCGAAGTTCGACGGATATTTGTGTGGTATGCCGCTGGTAAGAGTCCCCGCTGGATTGCCGAGCGATTGAACGAGGAAAGCGTTTCGTCGCCCGGCAGCGATTGGGGGCGCACGAAGCGGAGACGAGACGGGAAATGGCTGGCCTCCGCTATACATGGAGATCCTAAGCGCGGAAGCGGCATCCTGAACAATGAACTCTACATCGGCCGCTACATATGGAATCGACGGCAAAGCAGAAAGAAATTGAGATCCGGTGATCGCGAATTCCTCCTGCGTCCGCCGGAGGAATGGGTCACCACCTCGCATCCTGAGCTGCGGATCGTTTCCGATGACGTATGGCAGAAGGTTAAGGCTCGTCAGCGCGAGCGAGCGGACCAAATTGGCGCCCGCATCCGTCTCGGACTGTCGAAATATCAGGCTTATGCAATAGGCGCATATCCAAAATATCTGCTATCCGGGTTGCTCCGATGCGGCCTCTGCGGAAGCAATCTGATCGTGTCCGGTCCCGCTCAGGGGTATGTGTGCGCCACTCGCGTCAATGGCGGTTTGCGCGCCTGTTCCAACAGATTGCGCTTGCCGCGCGTCCGCCTGGAACGACTGCTGTTGAGCTGGATCCACAGTGTTCTCATCGGCGCGGAATCTGAACAGTGCCTGCTTCGCGCATGGCGCGCGCGAAATCGCGAGAATTCGCCTGGCGCTGAATACGCGGGGCCGGGCCGAGAGGCAGGGTTGAAGCTTGCTGCCGAGGTCGGGGGCGCTACCGCTGGAGGGATTGGGACCACAAGATCATCGGAATACTACGAGCAATTCGTGACCACTATTGCGGCGCGATTCCACGAGAACCCTCGCGAAACGCGCACGACGCTCAGTGAGCTTCTCGGCGGAGCGATCAGGTTAATCCCAAAGGGAAGCACACAAGAGCTGGCTGTGCACTGCGAACTCAGCAACGTCACGTTTGGTCTCGCGCAACTCTTGAGCAGCGTTACTACTACTCGGCACGCGGGAAATCTGGGCGGCACAGGAAGCTAGCACTTTATGCGCATACTGCGTCGAGATTGTCCAGCTAATTACCTGATATTGCTCAGGAAATTTAGATTTGGTAGCGGGGGTAGGATTTGAACCTACGACCTTCGGGTTATGAGATAACGGTAGCATAAAATGCAATTTCAAGTACTTGATTATTAACAACTTTGCTCGCGGGATGTCCGTTGCAAATCGACCCCAGAGCACGACGAAGCACAACAAAGCAGGACGGACTTCCGCAAAACTCCCGCAATCTCCTGGTGCCCCATTTTGACCTTTTGGGGCCCTTCCTTTTGTGGGGCTTTTCCTCCGACCTGATGGCGATGCTCAAGTCTATCTCTCCTCCGGAGCAGCTTTCACCGAACCATACCGTAAGGCCGGGGCATCTTCGCATTCATCAGACACCCGGAGAGACAGTAGGCAAACAGACTAAACCTACAGCTCTTCTGAATTCCAGACGGAATTAGCTCCCTCACTCTGAGCTTCCCAGGGTTAGCTGCCTCTTTACTTCCTAATCTTGGTGGCCGCCTGCCTCACCTTCTCGACGCTCGTCTGTCCGGTCGCCTTGCGCATGGTTTCAAGCTTCGTATCCGCGCGAAATTGCGGAATTGGCTTCGGCAGATTCTTGTTCAGCGTGTCTCCGCGCTTTTGTTGGATTTCCCCTCTCTTCGGCATCGCTTGGTCGCGATGTCGACCGTCGAGTCCCGGCTCTTTCATGATCTTTTGCTCCTATATCGAATATTCAAGCAGTTGATTTGGCTCGCTTGCGCGGTCTCGACTCTGTTTGCTCACGAATGCCGCCAAGTCTCGTATCAGATCGATAGCCTATGGCGCTATCCGCGTCGTAGTCCTTGCGCAGAGTTCCGACGGCGGTGTCCTTCCGCTTTGCGCGGATCTCTCCGCCCCTCGCGCCTGCGCGATCTCGGTGACGGTCATCCAAGGCTCTGCTCGACCGTGTGGCCTTCACGACAGAGTCAGACCTTGGCGAGATTTCTCCGAAGCCTCTGATCCTGACTGGGATGCGATTTGGAAATCGCGCCGTCAATTCAAGCGTACCGCCCACTTTATGAATAAACTCGCTTAGCGTTGAGATGAGCATATCCGTGCGTTGCTCGTAACGAGCTACGGAGTCCTGACCAACTCCTAAGTCAGCTGCCACCTTGGCCTGTGTCTTGCCCATTGCGCGTCGAAGTTCACGCAAGGACATCTCCTCCGCGATGAGCTCTGCAGCTCGCGCCTCCACCTTCTCTCGCCGCCCAGCGGGGAGTTCAGCGATCTTTGCGTTGAGTGGTCGAGCCATGTTCTTTCCTTAACTTTAGTTTCGCCAAATGCGCCTTAAAGCGCGCATCGGCTTTTTCAATCAGCTGCCGATAAAACCGTTGCTGGCTCACGCCGGATTTGTCCCCTGCGACGAGCAGAATTGCGCGGCGCCGGGGATCAAAGGCAAAGGCTACGCGCCACACTCCGTCCGCAGCGTCAAAGCGCAATTCCTTCATATTGCCGTAGCTCGAGCCTTTCAAGGTATCAACCCTCGGGCGCCCCAACTGTGGGCCGAATAGTTCGAGCAACCTTCCATGCGCCAAGATCTCATTCTGGACGTCGACGGGGAATTGCTCCCATTCCGCTTCCAATTCATCTGCGAGGTCGACATTCCAGCTCATCGTTTATTATGGCTTCTACACCATATGTTGTCAAGGTCATATTCTACCAGGCTATTGGGCTAGCGCCCGGTGTACACGTAACTTTTCGCCCTTTCTGTCCCTAGGCTGGACCCATGATAAGGTTCGCTCCTCAGCAGCTGTTATGGCTTCAGCCGGTTGTCGCCGGTTTCCTTGCCTCCGCCGACAATCCTCCGGACGCCGATAGTTGCGCCACGCGATGTGTATCGTTTGGTCACGCCTGACTCGATCGAACCGAATATGCCGTGAACGGCGACCGTTCGGTTCCAGTACGCACGAAACCACTGCGCCTTTGCGAGGACGCGTCCCGTGTCAGTGTTTAGACGATGGCAAATGAAATCGATGATCCTCTTTGCAGGTTCGTCCATGATCATCATGCCGGGCAAAGCGGGCTGCGGTCGATACTCGGCATATTGCCTAAGGTAGTGAATAAAATGTCGAGACGGCGAATCCTCCGAGAACCACTCGAGGAAACTGGTGCCATACCCCGCGGCGTCGTCGACGACTTCTTGGGAAACCAGAGTCATCGGATGTTCTGCGCATTCGCTCTCGAGCAGATGCGCTTCGTTGACGGCTGTTCCGTACACGAATTGATCGCTGTGATACGCCCCTCCAACGACCAAGCCTCCCCGAATAAAACAATCGAATTGCAGAAGATTGAAGGTCAGTAGGTTGATCGACTGGAATGCCTCCCAAAGGCCAGCCGCAGAACGATCTATCGACAGTACAATGCAGTCGGAGAAGTGGGTGAAGCGCAAGCCCAGCTTCGGGTCTGCGCAAAGCGTATCCCGTAGTAGCCGAAGAATCTGCAGAAGGCGCTCGCGCTCAACCATATCGCTTTCGGCCCGTTGCACTAGGGCTTTGAATCCCAACAAATCAAGAAAAGCGACGTATCGTTCTCGGTAATCGCCCTGCTCTGCAGGCTGAGGACTATGCATCGCGGTTACCTTTAAGGATCTGTTCGTAGTTCCAGTCCCGAATCGTCGCTCAATAGCCACCTCCACCGGTGGAGTGGCATTCTAATCGGCCGCGAATACCAACAATCCGGTAACCAGCGCGGCGGTGAAAAGGAAAGCGATCTGCGGGCTTTGCGGCACCAATCCGTGCGCATAGCTCGTCAAATGTTCGCAGTTCCAGGTGAAAGGGTCATATTTTGCATCGATCAGCGCGCGGGCTCGATCCACCACCGTCCAGGACGGCAGATTGCTTGGATACCCATCAACATGGACAGGTTGTCCGACCGCGAAGAGTTCCCAGGGTTCTTCAGCTACCCCACCGACACGAGCAGAATTTGAGATCACCATCGGCTTATTGCCGGAAAAGCAGTCGGAAACGATCCCTTTGTGGCGAAAGAAGGGGAAGGCCCAGACAGAGACTACCGTCCCGGGACAGAGTGAAGCAGGCGTGACCGGAAGTGAGAAAGCAGGCATGATAGCTCCCATTCATCAATCGGGCGTACCCACTATATGCATATATGAGTAATCCTGCAACTCAGGTCCCCAAGCCGACCATCTCATACGCCACACTGGTTGGTCGGATCGTCGAACACCGCCGGAAGCACGCGCGCATTCACCAGGAGAAGATGGCGCGGGCCTTGGGCATTTCTCAATCCGCATATTCGAGACTGGAACAGGGTCAGTCGGCGATGAGCATCACTCAGTTGCGAATGATCTCTGAGAAGTTGAGCACCACACCCGATTCCTTACTCCATCACACGGCGCAGTACGCCAGTCAATTGCGCATGCAGGGCGTTACAGTCACCGATGACAAACAGTTATCTGCCGCGGGCGTGCTGATCGCGCTTGGCATTCTCGCCGCATTGTTTGCTGCTGCCAGTTCTTAAGAGCCCTATGCATAGCCAGCTGGTTCGCTTCAGCCGCGCCGGAGACCAATTCCACTACTTCTGGGCGGCGCGTCGTTGCCTTCGCTTGCTGTCCACTTCATCTGGGTTAGTAGCCATCACGATCGAAGGTGCTTCACCTGCTGAAACAGGGTCAGGGGAGCCCATAGAAGAAGGTGAGGCGGTCATCGACGTTGCCGAATACTACGGCAGCGAGGAAATCGCTAATGCGAAGTCAGTCCGATACATTCAACTCAAGCATTCCACACAACACGCAAGCGAACCTTGGACTCCAAGCGGCATCGAAAAGACCGTCAGCGGGTTTGCCAGCAGATACCAGGCACTCGTCGCGAATCTGGGAACCGCTACGGTCAGTAGCCGAATCGAGTTCGTATTCGTTTCGAATCGCGCGATCCCCACAGATATCTTGGAAACAGTTGCGGACGCCGCGGAGGAATTGACGCCTCGACATCCGCTCGTGCTACGAAAGTTGGAGAACTTTACAAAGCTAACTGGTCCTTCCCTTGCTGGCTTCTGCGCTCTCCTGCATCTCAATGGAAAACAGGAGGGGCTTTGGGACCAACGGAACATTCTTGCTCAGGAGATGATCGGGTATCTTCCCGATGCAGATGCGGACGCTCCCATCAGCCTCAAGGAGCTAGTCACGGAAAAAGCGCTACCCGAAAGCGCAGACAACCCACAGATCACAAAGATAGACGTCCTGCGCGCACTAAAGACCGACGAAAGCCGCCTTCTACCCACACCTTGCATGATTACGAAGCCGGAGAATGCCATTCCAAGAGAGATGGAAGCGGACCTCGTTAGTGAGATCGTAAATTCTGGCATCCGACCCATACTCGTTCATGCAGCGGCAGGTGTTGGGAAATCAATATTCGCTACTCATATTCAATCGGGCTTGCCGGAGGGCTCTCTTTGCGTCGTCTACGACTGCTTCGGGAACGGGCAGTATCGCAGCGCCAGCGGGTATCGCCATCGGCACAAGGAGGCGCTGGTCCAAATCGCCAATGAGTTGGCACGTCTTGCCCTCTCCTACCCGCTCATTCCAACGCAGCATGCAGATCCGAGTGCATATATAAGAGCTTTTCGCAGCCGCCTCACGCAAAGCATCGACTCGCTTCGCTCACTGCACCCGAAGGCGATTCTTTGCATCGCCATCGATGCCGCCGATAACGCTCAAATGGCAGCGGAAGAACTTAGCGAGCCCCGCTCCTTTGCACGAGACCTTTTGCGTGAGCCCATGCCCGAAGGAGTTCGTTTAGTTTTCTTGTGTAGAACCCATAGGATCCACCATCTTGATCCGCCGCCAAGTACGCTACATTTGGAACTCAAATCGTTCAGTCGTTCTGAGACGGCACGCTATCTTGGACTAAGCTACCCCGACGCAACGGACCTCGACGTCGACGAGTTTCACCGACTCTCCTCCCACAACCCGAGGGTCCAGGCAACTGCGATCTCGCGCAAGCGCGCGTTGCCCGAGATGCTAAGAGCGTTGGGACCCAATCCCACGACTGTGGAAGACACCCTGGCCCGTTTTCTGAATGATGCGACCAGCACTCTTCGCGATCAGGCAGGCGCAATCGAGAGTACTCAAATTGACGCAATTTGCGTCGGACTCGCCGTCTTGCGGCCACTTGTCCCGATTCCCATATTGGCCGCTCTGGCGCAAGTTAGCGAAGCCGCTATCAAGAGCTTTGCAATCGACCTAGGTAGACCGGTGGTACTGCTCGGTGACACGATTCAGTTTTTTGATGAACCCGCTGAAACCTGGTTCAGAGAGCAATTCAAACCGAAAGCCTCCGAATTCACGAGCTTCATTGAGCGTCTTAAGCCGCTGGCATCCAATAGCGCCTACGTGGCTTCGACGCTGCCACAGCTCATGCTGGAAGCAGGCCACATTTCTGAGCTGGTAGACCTTGCATTGTCCTCTGCGGGATTACCGCAAGGCAGTCCCGTGGAAAAGAGAGATGTGGAATTGCAACGTCTGCAATTCGCACTCAAGGCCGTCCTGCGCGCCAAGCGCTACGGCGACGCCGTCAAACTTGCACTGAAAGCTGGCGGCGAAACCGCCGGAGATACGCGCTTGCAAAAATTGATTCAAGAGAATACGGATCTTGCTTCTGCATTGATGGACTCAAATCGCATTCTTGAAATCGTTTCACGGCGGTTCTTCACGGGCAAGTGGGCCGGAGTTCACCACGTCTACGAGGCTGGGCTGATGTCCGGCCGATCTGAACTACGCGGTGATGCCCGCAGTAGGCTTAGGATGGCTCACGAGTGGTTGAAAAATTGGAGCCGGCTTCCCCAGGCGCAGCGCAACCACGAACGCGTCGAGGACGCTGACATTGCCGAGCTAGCGATGGCGCATCTCAACATACACGGCCCAGACGCGTGCGCCAAGCACCTGCGTGGATGGACAGCACGCGAGATCTCCTTTCGCGCCGGCACAATCGTCGCAGAACGACTTATAGATCAAGGTCGCTTCGATGACCTAAATCAACTGGCCATTGCCGCAGGAAATGATCTCGGTCTTGTGCTCGCAATTACGCAAGAGGCGCGTGATATCGGAAGAGTTCCGCCGAAGGAAGCAGTAGTGCGTGCCATTCGCTTAGTTCAGAGCACGCGCATAAAACTCAAAGGGACCAGGTGGGACGCACATGAGAAGGCGCTTTCCGCAGTAACGGGGCTGGTCGAGGCGGCGCATTTTTTGTCTATAGACACCTCTGCTGCCTTGGCTTTGGTTATTACGCGTTACCTCCCCGATGTTCCTCCCCGAGGCCTTTCGTCACCGTTTAGTCCAACCCGAACCACCTTTCTTCGCGCATATACGCTGCGTGCCGCCCTGCTTGGCCAAACGATTGGCCTGCAAGATGTGGCCTCCCCTGACCTTAAGGAAGAGATGCGGAAGGGCAATGGCCACGACGCCAGCGAAAACACGCGAGAGTTTCGTGAAAGCGTCGGAGCTCTGCTGCCATGGTATCAACTCTGGGCCGATGCATTTGTCGCTCACCCCCCGCCTTTGCTCATCAAAAACTCGATGGAACAGGCCGCATCCAAGTCGTCGCAGGCGGCGAGCCGTTATGAAGATCGCTATCGGATCACAGATGAAATCGCGCGACTCCGGTGGCAGATCGTAACTGGCCCGGGCTTGAGCGACAGAAGCTTGGTGGATAACTTCCTCGGCTGGCTGACATCTCTTGAGCGTCCGCTCACGAACCTAAGCTATGCTTTCTTGGCCCGCAGCGCTGCGGGTAATTCGCTTCCGCAATGCGCGCTCGACTTCGCCAGCAGAGCATTTGCGAACACGAAGGATCAGAGGATGGATGCCGGAGCCAAAGCCGATACCTACGTCGAGCTGGCAAACGCAGTCTTCACAGTTAGTCGACCGGAAGCGAGCGCCTACTTCGATCAGGCGATCGATGTGGCCGGCAAGATCGGTGATGAACATCTTGAACGCTGGCAAGCGATCCTGGATCTCGCCGATCGCGCAGCAAACGCGCAGCCCGCCCCAGAAATTGCCTACCAACTTTCCCGGTGCGCCGAAATAACCTACGGGTACGTCGACCGCGATAAACACTTTGACTGGACGTCTATTGTTCGAGCGCTCGTTGGTCTATGCCCCGCCTCCTCGATCGCAATATTAAGTCGATGGCGCGATCGACATTTCGGGCGCTCCACGCGCCTTCTTCCTATTGCAGTTGAAACACTCGTTGAGAAGGGTCTTGTGGACCCGCGGGCGGCACTGGCGATGGTCGGTTTTCGCGGATCTTGGGATTACAACGAATTGCTCAAGCAGGCGTTGGATTCCTGCAAAACAGAATCGGAGAAGCAGATCGCGGCAAATCTCGGCTTCCATTATTCCCAACTCTCCGGTCAGTCTGCGTCTGCCTGGCGCACCACGCGCGATATTCTAGCGCAGCGGAAAGTCCGTTTTCCGACGATCGAGGAGGTCGTAACCTTCGCCGAACAGGCCGAAGCATCGGTATCGAAATCGCCTGACGATGACTCCCGCCTGGGGCGTGTTCAAAACGCAAGGACGGAGACAGACTGGGACATGGTTTTTTCTGGCCTTGATCTTCATGTACCCAGCGATCTTTCCAACGCCTACGCTCGATTTCGGAGCGGAGAGCCGCCGCTTTATAGCGAGACTTTCTTTCGACAGGCGATTGACCGAATCGACGTGGGACGAGCGGCGGAATTCATCCGAGCGTTCCCGCAGGTTCCTCAGTTTAATGTCTACGAACTGCGCAACCTATTGCAGGAACTGCCCGAACGCTGGAAGTCACAGCTTAGTGTGAAATCGGCACTGGGAGATGTCCTCAAATCCATCGCCCGTCGGTATTGTTTGGGAATATCCACTAGCCGGTACTATGAGCCGCTGCCCTTGAAGTTTGCCTGCGAGATCTGCGGGGTTGCAGAATCCGACATATTGGATATCGTCCTCGTGGCAATTGGTGACTCCTCGGAGCTTGTCGACGCCCGTCGCCTCTTTGCAGTAGTCGGGCTCTTGGCGTCCAGAATGTCCAATTCCGAGACTCTTGACGGACTGCGCTTTGCGCTCACACTATTTGACGATGAGGCGACGGATAGTGACGGCGACGGTCCCTGGTCATCTGCTCTCGCGCCGCCACCTGACGTACACCATGCCTTGGCCGGTTACGTCTGGGCAGCACTCGCTGCGCCGGAGGCACGCATTCGTTGGGAAGCAGCGCACGTAGTGCGTGGCCTATGTAGGCTCGAACAACGATTGACGGTCCACTTGCTGATTGATGCTGCAAGACGAGGGCTCGCCGGGCCATTCGCGGATGCTCGACTCTACTTTTACCACCGACACGCGCGCGAGTGGCTTGTGATTGCCTTGGCGCGAGCCGCGAGTGAAAGCACTGCGACAGTGGCGCCGCATACGGACTTCTTGGTTCACCTCGCGCTTAATGATGATCCACATGTTGTGATACGGGCGTTCGCTGCCCACGCTGGGCTTACCTTGGCTAATAGCGGCCTTGTGACACTGGAGCCGTCGGCCCGCGATCGATTGGCTAGAATAAATAAGTCCAGCTACCCTCAGCAATCGTCAAAGCGCTATGAACGCAACAAAGGCACTCGGGTTGGACGGCATGTAGTTGACGATTCCACTCGCTTTCACTTCGATATGGACATGGGCCCGTATTGGTTCGAGCCTCTTGGATTATCCTTTGCTCTACCTCAATCCGCGATCGAAGTTATGGCCGACAGACTGATCATTGATGAATGGCGCCATAGTGATCTCACGGGTTGGGAAAAGGATGAGCGATGGCGTCGCAAGATTTTCGAAGACCGAGATGCATCTTACCGTCACACTTCTTACCCGCGGGCCGATGACCTTCGCTTCTATCTTTCATACCATGCACTGATGATCATCGCGGGAAGACTACTGGCATCAAACCCGCTCCACCAAGATCCTGAAGATTCTGAAGATGAGTTCGAATCGTGGCTACATCGTCATATGCTCGCTCGGGCGGACTGGCGCTGGCTCGCCGATCGCCGCGACGCTGATCCTCTCGAACGACCCGGTTGGAAGGATACGAAGCAAGATGACAACTGGCGCTGGTCTGTCTCGAAGGCGGATTTTGATCTCGTTCTAGGTTTAAGGACGAGTCGGGTGACTATTTGGGGCGACTGGACAGCAGTGTCCGAGCATCGTCTAGAGGACATCGAGGTCCGCAGCGCCTTGGTCACGGCGGACAAGTCCGAGGCATTGCTCCGAGCACTGCAGACGACCGACAGTCCGCACGACTACTGCATTCCGCGGTCTGAGGGTGATTCCGAGATCGATGAATCGGACTTTCAGCTTCGTGGTTGGGTTTCATCGCGCGATAGAGCGAATGGCATTGACGAGTTAGACCTCTGGGTCGGAAATGCCTCTTACCCGCCGCTCGCGCCCGCTGCCTGGGTATGTCAGCAACTCGGACTGAGGGTTGACGACGAATCTCGCGTGTGGACCAGGCAGAAAGACAATGAATGGCAGGATGTCATCTGGTCTCGAACCTGGGGGCATCCATCCGAACGCGATGACGATGGCGAGTCCGAGCACGGCGAGCGTCTTGAGACTTCCGGCAATTTAATTGCAGATCTGTTGCAGGAAACGACGATGAGCCTGTTAATAGAAGCGAGAATCAAGCGGCGCGCCAGCCACTCACGTTACGAACGGGATCGAAATTATGAAACCTCCTACCCACCTCCCTACACCCGATACTTCCTCCTCAATCGACACGGCCAAATCTGGTCGCTCTGATCTAGTCTTAGCCCTGGGCAAGAAGCTTGCCGACGAACTCGGCGCGGATCAACGGGTCGACACACTGAGTCGTTGGATGTCACATTGGATCGCCGAACTCATATACGCGGCGGATGGCGCCGTTGGTGAGGAACGGTCGAAACGAATGGATGAATGTGGAAATGCGATTATGAAGCTTTGGGCTCATCGCAATACGCTGCGCGACGGCAAGCGGCCATTCGAATCCCTGGAACCCATTTTCAGAACCCTGGAGAGCCTTGACACCGAAACGAAAAGATTTCGCTACTTTTCACCACCCAGCAAGCCTGATCAGTCTCCTGACGAGACTCCGTCAGAAAAATGGCTGAACCGGGCCAAGAGTACGGATGAGGCGGCCAGAAGACTCGTAGCGTATTGCCTGACGAAGGCCACAGAGCTCGCAATTGATGGGCGAGACGAGTGGATCAAGTTGGCTCAGTCAGTTCAGTCGAGTGGAGATGGTGATGTGCAGGTCATTGTTCGGCTGCTCAGTCAGTTGGAACTCACCGAATCCGAACGACTGCAGAACGAGATTAGGTCCGACATTGAGGGTCAGGTCGCTGGTTTGGAGGCACTAAGGCAATTGGCTCAATCGAGCATTGACGAACTCACGGCTTCGATCACCCAAAGTTGATCTCTGTAGGCTGATTCTGCAGGCTTCGCCGCGTACTGCACGCTCTCTCGCATTCGCCTCGGCACGAATCTCCTGGGAAGACTTCAATGCGATTGCAAAGGGATTGCCGATCTCGCTGATCGGACTCTATACGAGGACATTCTGTGGAAAATAGAGGATCTTGAGTCCACAGTACGGCCAGAAGCTGATGGCCCACGAACATTGGACATGCTTGGCGGGGATGCCTAGCTGGCCAACTGCCTTGCCAGTCGAAAGGTTGTGCCTATGCAAAAGCTAAAGCGAGTTGCGTTCGTCCAATACGCGGAGTTCCTGCTGCTCAAGCGGATGCACGAGTCGCGTATCGAGTTTTTGATCGTCGGTGGGACCGCGGCGCACGCCTACGGCCTTGAGGTCGTTCCGAAGGATCTCGATCTCATCGTAGAGTATCAACGCGAGAGGTGGGAACGTATTCTAGTTTTGGCGGATGAGGTCGATCCGCAGCCCGGCGGTGCAGGCTCATTGACGCGCGAGCCCAATAGCTTTCCGGCCCAGCTTCACGTTAGTCTCGGTCGCGGGGTGGACGTACTATCGGGCTTCCGGCAGGCTTCATTTTCTGAGCTTTATCCGCGCCGACGAGAAGCGATCATAAAGGTCGACCTGCTAGACGACGAGCTGTCTTTCCCCGTCGCTGATCTGAACGATCTTATTGAGTCCTGGCGGGAGCGTGGCGAGCCGCGTGATGCCGGATTGATTCGCGCGGCCGAGAGCTTGTCGCGGTAGTGTAAACAATCGTGACGATAGACTTCGCCCAAAGGACTTGCCGCACGTGAACGATCTCCCATGAGCGTCATTCATTTTGACGAGGCAGATCCGGCCACGCAGGCGTGGTGGCACAAACTACGCCACGAAACGACTGTCGCAATGCAGAATCACTGCCTGCGCTATATCACCCCCATCTCTTTCGCGACCGCCAATGAGGAGGGCCGGTTACAAGGCACCGGCGCGTATATCCAATATGAGAGCGAGCGGCTTCTCCTATCGAATGAGCATGTTATTAAGCCTTGGAAGCGCCTTCAACTCGGCCGCCAGCTACTCGGATGCACCGATGTCTTCAGCATTGGGCGAGCGCTCGCCTTGGAAGGACACCCCATCGACGCCGCGATCTGTCTGATTTCGGACGCGGCGTGGAACGCGGGGCCGCACATCGCAGAGCCCGTGCCGTGGTCACGCTTCGCGACGAAACATGAGACGGTCCCCGGGGAGATGCTGTTTCTTTGCGGCTATCCGGAAGCGCGTTCCGGCTTCATTTTCGGAACTCTAGTCAGCTACGCCACGCAACTGGTCACACAGGAGCCGCCCGGCGTTGTGATCCCCGGACTTCATCAAAACTACCTTATTCTCGAATATCCCCCCAGCAAAGCCTTGAGCGTTGATCGCAATAACCCCCTTCCTCTATCGCTGCCCCCGGGTCTGAGCGGATCGCTCGTCTGGAACACGCGTCGAGTCGAGTGCCTTCAGCGGAACCAGGAATGGAGTCCAGAGATGGCGCAAGTGACGGCGCTGCTCTGCAGCTGGATCGAAAAGCCCGTCCCCTACGTCGTCGCGACCCGCATCGAAGTCATTCGAGATTTCTTAAGGCGCCGAACCAGACATCCTTATTGGGTGGGCCGGGCGGGTGCGGCCTTTCGCCGGCTCGTCCGCAAGTTTGTCAGCGACTAAGCGCCGGAAGCCGAACTTGAGGGCTGAAGGTTACTCTCGCGGTGTTTTCGCAGCGCGTCTTCGTGCCCCGGATCATGACGGCCGATCAGGAGGTAACCGAAAATCTCTCGAAGCCAGCGACGGAGGTAGAAGATGTCGTCGTGCATATTGGGTGAAAAAGGTAGGTCACCGTAGCGACTCGCCGGGTGGAATGTCATCACCCGCTGCTCATAGAACTCGCCGAAGTACTTGTCTGCGGCCTCTGGCGCAACCAATCCAAACGCAGCGTTGAAATGCTGGTGCACCCAGACTTGAGCGTCGTGCGCCGTCGGGTTCGTGACACCCTGCTTTTTCAGTTGACGAATAACCATGACGAAGGATGCGTCCAGCGCAATATAGAGCGCATGGACGGCTTCTTCTGAAAATTCATAATGGCTGCTGAGCATGTCCGACTTCATGAGTGCATAGACGCCTCTCACGAGAACATAGTTGGGGGCGGCCAGCGCATCCCAGAATTCGCGCTGCCGATCCATCGCAAACTCTTTGGGTTCCGTGAGATCGTACTGGGATCGACAGGAAACCAGAGGACTAAACTCATTGCGGATGCTCGGCGCTTGTCCCGCGTAGTCCATGAGAAGCTCACGTACCTGGTGCACCGTCACGCTAGACGACAAATCCAAGTCTCTTGCGTTCAGCCAGGGACTGAATCTCACCAACGGGTACAGCCGCACGTACGGTCCATCCATCACTTCACAGAGAATGAGCGAGGCGATGAGCCGCAGCTCCTGCGGCGTCGCCCAGTCGAACTCGGAAAAAGGCACGTCCGGATCGAGAGTTCGCCACGATTCTCCCAAAATGACCGAAAACGCGATCTCTTCATCGGCGTGGAAAAAGCCATTGGGGACATGAAACGTGCCCTGCGGGTACATCCCCCGTGGGGTAAAGACCATCACTCGGTATTCGAGAGTTTGGACTCGGTTGGCCCGTTCCTCGTGAGTCAAGAACCGAAGGGTCTCTAGTGTCATGAGATCTCACGCGTGGACTATCCGGTGGCACAAGCTTACAACCCCAACCCGAACGCTAACATATATAGACGCGGTGCTCGGGAGCGAGATAGATCTTGCCGCGGGACATCTCGAGGTTCGGTACCGCTTACGACTTGGCGTCGACCGGCTGCTTGCCGGCGAGAATCCGCTGCACCATCTGATCTGGCTCGGCCTCACTGGATGGGTCCGCGAGCTTCCACTTATTGATGATGATAGTCGGCGTTGCTTGCACGTCGAGTTCGGCGCCCAGCGCCTTTCCTTCTTCCACTCGCCGTATGGGATCGGCCTTCTTGATGCAGGCATCGAAGGCCGCGAGGTCCCGCACACCGGCTGCCTTGGCAAAGTCTTCCCAGGGCTTTAATCCAAACTGATCCTGCCCGTCGAAGAGGCGGTCGTACATCTCCTCCAACTTACCCTGCTCGCCACGTACCGGTGTAGAGCAGCCGTCATGGAAAAAAGTATAGAAGTCGCCCTAATTGAGCTTGGATTTTGGGAGCCATCCCCTGCCCGCCCCCGAATGCTGCAACCGCTGTGCCTCACGCGTTCTGCATGCGTGATGTTGGTTAGCTGCTGAATTCTTTGAGTTTCTGGCCGGAATGCTGGTTTCTGTCGGACGCTCGTCGACAATAGGGCCCGCAACGGGCATCCCGCGGCTCAACCTTTAATAGGAGAAACCATGGGATATAGAAAGGCCTCGGGCCTGACCAAACGCGGTCAGATTTGGCATTTAAATAAGCAGTTCAGAGGGGTCCGAATCCGGGGGAGTGCAGCAACTACTATCCTCACGGAAGCGGTGGAGCTATTGGCGAATCGAATCGAAGCAATTCGCCAGTCGCAACTCTACGGAGTTCGGCCGTTGTGGACTTTCCGAGAGGCGGCGCAGAAGTTTCTGAAGGAGAACCAGCATAAAAGAAGCCTCAGCGACGATGAGAGGCATTTGGCAATGCTTGATCCTTTTATCGGCGATCTGTTGCTCTCGCGCGTGTATATGGAGACCTTGCGGCCATTCATCGAGAAACGGAACAAGGATGGCGTGAAGACGAAGACGATCAATCTGTCCCTTGAAACTGTGCGTCGAATCTTGCGACTGGCGGCAGACGAATGGCGGGACAAGCAAGGAGCGACATGGTTGGAAATGGCGCCGAAGATTAAGCTGTTTCGTGTCACGGATGCGCGCAAACCGCATTCTCTCTCCGTCGAGGAGCAACAATTCCTGTTCGACCAATTGCCGAGCCATCTACTGCGCATGGCGCTATACAAGGCGAATACAGGATGCCGCCAAGAGGAAGTATGTAGCTTGAGGTGGGAATGGGAAAAGCAAATGCCGGAATTTGGCACTTCCGTCTTTGTAATCCCAGGAGAGAAAGTGAAGAACAGTGAGGAGAGACTTGTTGTTCTCAATCGGATTGCGAGGTCGGTGATCGAGGAAGCACGAGGTATGCATCCGGTGTACGTTTTTGTTCGACGGAGTGTGGACGGACTCACCGTACCTATAAAGAACATGAACAACACCGGATGGAGGAGCGCGCGAGAACGCGCGGCGGATGCCTGGGAGCGGGTGCATGGGACGGTAGCACCGCAGGGATTTAGGCGCGTGAGGGTTCACGATCTCAAGCACACGTTTGGTCGTCGCTTACGGGCGGCGGGCGTGTCGTTTGAGGATCGGCAAGATCTTTTAGGGCACAAAAGTCAGCGCATCACGACGCATTACTCGCAGCCGGAACTTTCAAATCTCATCGCGGCAGCGGAGAAAGCATGCGGCTGAAGAAATTACACAGAACTCCCCCAACCTCCTGGTTATTTTCCAGCAGCCCGTTGGGTGTGCCGGTGGCAAGTCGATGCTAACTGTTTGATTTAAAAGGGAAAAAAATTGGTAGCGGGGGTAGGATTTGAACCTACGACCTTCGGGTTATGAGCCCGACGAGCTGCCAGACTGCTCCACCCCGCACCGGATTTGACTACTGATTTTCCAGCCTATTTCGTGGTTAACCAGTTCGGCAAGGGTCGGGTTGGACGCAAGCTTTTGGCGATAGCGTGAGTTCAGGCGGCCCTTACTGAGCCGAGAATGATACCCTATTTCCCATCTTCGTTCTAGCTTTGAGTCCCTTGCCCAGCGGGTGGCTCATCGCCCTCGTGTGATCGTGTTGGGCGATCCTTGACGCTTTCCGGTTGAAAGTTCGGCTTGTTCCACACGATGTCACGTCGCAGGTACCAACCATCGGCTTGCAAAGCGAAGGCGAGCTTCCAAGCTACGCCGATCAGGTCTTTTGGCTTTAGCCCTTTTGGTGTGAGAGCTCGATAGGACATTCCTCTGCCCTTGTTCTTCGAGTCGGTGTCACGCCAAGTCTCCGGCCTCCGCTCGTGTAACTGTCCCCAATATTTAGCCAAAGGGTTCCATCGTCGGTCAGGGTTCTGCGAACTTCTCGAAACACACCAACCAAGTCAGAGACGTAATGTTCGACATCCGGCTCAGCTCCGATTTGTCCCTGAACCCCGCAGTCACGAAGGCCCCCATATACGGAGGCGAGGTGACAACGGTGCGAACATCCCTTCAGGACGCGGCCAGGTGTACGGTGCGCGCCCTTCACTTCTTATCCATGTCCATCATCTTGCGAAACGCCGGCCGATCAACAACACGCGCCGCATACGCCTTCATCACGGGCGTGTCCTTCAGCATTTTCGCCATGAGCATGAAGTGCACGCCGCCGCCCAGCATGATACCAACGCTGAAAAATCGTCGCCCAAAAAGTATTTTCGCGATGCGAGATGTTTGTTCAGCACCTCCTCGACCTCATCCGCCGGTGCCCAACCCATGGCGCCGAATACATGCTTGATGTCGAAACGGCGCGAGATAAGTGCCGGCTCCATTACGCCCGGCCTATACGCCAGCCAGGACAGGTATTCGCCGCGCTGCGGTTCACCCGCGCCCGGACCAAGCTTTTTCTTACGGTATTTGTCCGTCAGATACAACGCAATGGCGCTGCCCTCAAACACCACATCGTCGCCGTCAACCAGTGCGGGAACCTTGCTATGCGGATGCGGATTCGCAGGATCGCGCGAGCCGCTGCCATCCATGCGCCGAAAATCCACGACCTTAGTCTGATAGGGTGCTTCGAGTTCTTCGAGAAGCCACACGATGCTTGCGGAGCGAGTCTGTGGCGAGTGATACAGCGTGATCATGATCCCCTCCCATGGAGAGTCTAGATTTTAGCCTAGTTCGGCACTATGAGAATGGCACCATCCGTCGGGTGGCTTAACCTCGGCATCTGATGTGGATTGGCTCGAGCATTCTCAAGGGAGCGTAAGAAGAATCAAGGCACTGTTTCCTCGTGCCTTGATTCTTCTTACGCTCCCTACTGCAGGGCCGACTGGCAGATCCGCAGCAGTGTTCCGGGAATAACCCCCAGCCCAAGCACCAGCAGCGCATTCACGCTGAGCACGGTGCGCATCAGCAAGGATCCGCCGATGCGCGACGTCTCGGTG